>Ga0179593_1470365_pt1 | contig 16476 bp, 22 predicted proteins | sample CZODoug2_1_08_16_FD_185931 | JGI IMG/M metagenome (GOLD analysis project Ga0179593, IMG submission 185931) | Vadose zone soil fungal communities from Angelo Coast Range Reserve, California, USA - CZODoug2_1_08_16fungal (PacBio error correction) | ecosystem: Environmental > Terrestrial > Soil >... | reverse complement strand
TTCCACTCGAGTCTTGTTCCCTCAAAAGATTTGTGGTCCCTCCTTCCGAGCTCCTGCGGACCGCGTCTGGTTGTTCCCTCCGACAAGGAGTGGTTCTGCCGTTCTTAGGAACCCCCTGCTGTTAAAAACCGCACCTTTTGTACCTTCGCCTGTTTCAGATCCCCCCCCGTAAGGCTTCTCGTTGACAGTCTTCTTGCCCCCCCTGATCGTGTTCGTGAATCCAAGCCTTTTTCCGAACGATGGTCAGATAACTTTCTTTAATTTTTTTCCGCTCTTATGAGGAAAGTCCAGCTTCTCCTCGAACTTGATTGCGGCGCTCTTGGTACGGTTTCACCTCCTCGTCCATGATCCTCCCCCCGCGACGCCACCCTCCGCTTTCCACTTTCTTTCTTGCATGTATATTAAGAATTCCCTCCCCCCTATGCTTTTCCGGAGGATCTTTTTTTCCCTGGTTTTTTTTTCCGCCCTACGATCGCCTCAGATCCCCTTAAAGTAGAAACTGTTATGTCCTTTCTGGTGAGACAACCCGATATCCTTTTTTCGAAGTTTTGCTATTGGGGTAGAAAACGCTGTCTTCAGATCTTCTTTTTTTCGTGGTTAGCCCTTATTGCTGCTCGGCTTTCCTTTGCGACCCGCCCTCCTATATGGTTCATTGATGCTTACTTTTTCATCACTTTTTTCCTCCTGGTAGCTTCCTCTTATGGAAAGGTGCCTCTCTCCCGACTTTCGACATCCGAACAGTCCAGGACCTTGCGCTGTTCCCGACCCTCCACTTTCTGAAGGATTTGGGGAGTGCTTTTGACTTTCAAGTCTTCATTGGTCCAGTCTTCTCTTCATTTGTCGTCCTCCCTCCGTACCGCTTTGCGTTATTTTTTCCCACATTACCTGATTAGTCCTTATTTTTCAGTTCTCCTACCCGTTTGGCGCCTTAAATTTGGCGGTCTGCCACGAACTTTCCGTTTGATTCCCGTACTGTGGCTTTTTCTGAGGTCGCTTCCTCACTTTCTCCTTTCGAGCTTCGGAAACCCCTCATATTCTTTTCTCCTGTTATTGCCATGTAACCAAACCCCCCTTTTTGGCTTCACAATCTGAATGAAGAGTCTTAGCCCCCTCTCCCCTGTGACTTTCTTTTTTGGTTGGCGTTACGATGGAAGCACTCTTTATTTCAATCCTTGTACCCGCTGTATACCCGCTGTTTCCTGTTCTTTCCCGTCCTTACCAAAGAGCCTTGGTATACGTTAGTGACCTTTTGCTTGATCCGCGGGGGATGTTTTTTCTTTGGGTGTTTTTTTTGGTGTTTTCTTCTTTCTGGTTCTGAATGAACCTGCCCTGTTTATGCTTTCCCCCATCTGTTACAGCACTCTAGAGCGCGAAGCGGACCAGCCTACCAATATTCACAAGTTATGGAGAACGGGCGTTTTCAGCCGTGCGACGCTAAGGACCAAAGCGCGTTTGGCATCGCGGTAAGCCTATGCATTATAGCCTCGAGGATTGATTATTTTCGACCCCCCTACCTTCTGTTCGCTCACCTTCTATTCGTCTCCCCACCTCAGAGGCCCATCTCCTCGCCCTCGTTTTCTTTTTCCCCCCCCCCGATCCCCTAAGATGCTTTCTCTGAAACACTCGATTTCCGTCAGGTCGTCGTTTCTTCTGTGCTGTCCTGCGGCCGGGGGTGGTTTCGGATTCCTCTTCCCGTGTAGCTCCTGAGGGTACGGTGTTTCTTGTCACAAAGCCCCGAGTTATCGATGATGTGCTTCTATTCCCCAGATCCCCCCCAATCCATAAATCGTCTTTTCCCCGATAAGATTTCTTCCCATCTACTTCTGCTTTACCCGGACTTTTTCTTTTTCTCGTTTTTAGGTACCCCAAAGTATGATACCCTTTTTTTTCTCCTGCTTTTTCTTTTTTCTGATGTTTTGATGGCATCCGATCATCCTTGTCTACTTTCCATTATTTGGTCTTGAATTTTCTACCAACCGTCTTTTGCGCCCCCATCCAACCCAAATGGTCAGTGGTCACTAAAATTTGCCCCACTTTCCCCCGGGCCGTCTTCCCTTTCCCTCGGTATATGAACCCCCCTTGGCTCCCACCAAGACCCGCACTGAAAATATCTCCCCTTTTACATTTTCCGACGTTGGTTTTTGAGTGCTTTCTTTATTTCGTTGGTTTGTATGAAAATTTTCGTCGTTTCCAGAGACTATCAACTTTAAGAGCCAAATGGTTCCCGACACCCGTGCTCGATTTGCTTCGAGCCGTGAGCCCTGGCTGGTTCGTTTGTTGGGTAGAATCCCTTTTCTTTAAAGCCCCCCTCCCGTCTTTCCCCGACGGTATGATCTTGGAATTAACTCCCCGAAATAACACTACGCCCACGGGATGATTAAGATGTGTGGATTCCTCTTACCTTCTTCCAACCCAGACTATTTTGATCCTTCTGGTTAAATTCCCTGTTTGTAGATCCTGTTCCGAGCTACTTTTTCACGGAACCTCATTTCATTTGCCTTCAGATTCAGGGCACCATTCCCCCTCTCATTAGTTTGTTGACCCCGACCTTTGATGCAGTTCCCTTCCTTTTACGAAATCCTCACCCAAAGACAAAAGCTTCTCTAAAGTGAGTTTGAGACCTCTTTCACAGACATTTCCTCGTCTTGTCCTCTCTCAAATCAGAAGTGTGCTTTTCTAGTGGATTCTTTGCACACTCCAACTATACTCTGTCTTTTCCTTTTGGGTCTTTTTCCCTAACGGCCAGTGAACCCCAGCGAAACTCTTGCCAGGTGATTTTCTCCGTCTTCCATTTAAGAGACTCACGGTGTTTTCTCACTTACTTTGTTGACCAGACAGGACCGGCTTCAACCCTTTTACCGTAGTCAAGCTCGCAGTGCTCTCAAATCGTTTCATGTTTTTTTTTCAGTACACTCATCGGGTTTTATCAGGGTGAACTGTTGCTTCGCCGACTTCGTCGCTTCCTATCCATGTCTTTTTAAAGACACTGCAAGCTTAAGTCTTTCTCATTCACCAGTAGCCTCCATCATGTGTATTTGCCTTTTCTCCAAGCTCAGAGCCACAATTTACTTTCTTAGTCATTTACGAAAAAATTACACCCCGGGTTCGTTTTTTTTTTCCCGATGACGTCCGTCGTGATATCACTTCCATACATCTGGACAAGCAGACCCTCCCCATACCCCGGACAACCCGGTAGTTTGGTCTTTCTTTTCTCTGTCATGGAGCTTGGCCGGTGGTAGGACCTTGTGTTAGTTTCATAGAGCATGCACCTACTTCGCCCTAAGAATAGGGCCAGAGGCCTATAGATTGAGTGTGTGCAATGCGTCCTAAAGATAACACCCAAGGACGGTGATGAATCGTGAGAGTTATTTGACCACAACCCCCAAAAAACCCGAAGACGTCAGAAAAACTTGGCAGGGATCCATGATTCCAGATTTAGGTCGTATAGGCTTTTCGGAGACCCTCGAGGCTCCTTCCCCTCACCCATGTGACTAACAACGCCTCCGAACCCAATGAAGCACACGTTTAAAACAACCCCCCACAATTTTTCCCAGAAATTGTTTAGTTAGAGCACATAGCCCGCCATTTTGCCTTGCTCTCTTAAAGGTCATATATAGATCGTACCCCCCGGTTCCCCCCATCCAGCGCCTCTATAAGGTCGGCCATCTCTCTACCCCCCTTTTCGTCAAGATCTCCCCTGCCTGAGAAACACCTCGCAATTTAAGAACCATATCTTCTGCTCTATCTTCTGATGAGCGTTTTTTTAAGACCCTAGTCTCAGGCACTCAAGACGAAGACTCGGTCTTGAGACACCTCCGCTTGGTCGTAACAGCTCATATGGAAAAACCGCGATGCGTCCGGAGGATCTAGTTTCTCCCGTCCACGCGTTTCAAACCCCCACCTTTTTTCCTTAGGTTTCCTTTTATTCGATATCTTATGAGAAAAACCTCATCCCTGTTCCATTTACGACCTTCCTTCCATCCGGCCCGCCTCTGATTCATTCCTCCCCATTCGTTCTATGAAGGTTTTGCAGCTGATGAGTTTCGCTTGACCATACTTTCATTCCTATAGTGTTCCCGGAAATTGGAACCGATCCTCAACATTAGATGTACCATTTCTCTTTTTTGCCACTCAGATAGATCCTTCATTCTTCCGACGTGTGATCTATCCCGTCTCCGTCCCCTTAGCTCGCTTACTCCACCTCTTCTTGGTTCCGAATTCTTTTACCATGACCGTAAGGAGCGTCGCAACTTCTCCATTCCCGAAGAACACACCCCTTTCTGTGTTTTAGTACGCATACCGTGGGTCATAGCCTCAAACCCGCCTGCCCGATCCCATTCTTTGCCAAAAAGCTTTTCTCTCCGCTCGCGTTTTTCAATCTTGTTTTTTTTTCCCCCCACCCATTGAAGTTCAGCGCGCTTTTCCTTTTTCCCCCAGAACCCCCTGGACTCTGTTTTCTTTTCTTTCCCCTGTTGAGTTTTCTCCTTGAAGCTGCCTGTCAGTATCCTCTGAGTGCAGAACCTTTTTTTCAACACAAGTACCTTTCCAACGCTTACTACCCGCGTTTCCTTTCCCCCCCCCCCCTTCCTTCTCACGGTTGCTTTTCCGCTTCCCTTTCATGTCTCGCCCGATCAACCGTCTTGAACCTCTTCCTTCGTTTGGGCGCCATCCCCCCTCTTCGAGGAGGGACTCTTTTCTTTGTGCTTAAAACGTTTCCTAGCTCCCCGTCGTCGTCCATATTTATTGAAAAGAATGCCCGTTGTCCACTCCCCCGTTTTAGTCCTCTTTTATTTCTCCTTCCTTTTATTACCCGAGGCTTGCGGTAATTATTTTTTTTAATTCCCCAGCTTCCCCTGCTCTTTGTCTGGCAGTTCTCCAAAGAAGGCATTCTCGAAGACCCCATTGCGGTCCCCCATCTTTTTCATCCCTCCGTTGTTTTTGGGGAATGCTCGCCGCTTTTTTTCCTTTCCCGGGCCATGTATTGTCTCTTTCTTCCCTGCCGGCCTTGCTACACTTTTCTTCGCGGCAGATAGGAATGGTCTTATGTAGAATCCTAAGTCATTTCTCCCTTCGGACTTTAAAGAAGAGAAGCGGTATCCCCCCACAGCTTTAGAAGGTTTATTGGGTCGTGCCCCGAGTGATAGTTTATCCAAGAGTGATCTTCCCTCTGAAAGTTTCTCCCAACATAATCTTAAATCCCTAGTCCCCTTGCCGTCACAAATGGGTGCAACTCGCTTTTTCCATCTGGCACCTCTTTTTTAGGAAGGGCGATCACGTGTACTTGACCCTTCTTAAACCCCTTATCCGCAAATGGTAGGGGAGTACCTTTTTATGAAATAGATACGTTTATGAGGTGACTCCTCCTTTAATTCTCTGTTGGTTGTTTCCCTCATTTTCTTACCCCCCCCTCCTCTTTTCCCTGCAGATTCCTTCTTTCCCCCGTATCCCCCCCCCCCCCCGAACCTTGCAACTGTCTGACACCTGTTTTCTTTTGCTTTTTTTAACCCCCCCCTATTCCCGCGCTATTCCCTGTCAAAAGGCTTTCTGTTGTTGCACACCCGATCTATTTGTGCTCTCGCCTCCTACCCAGCGGTGCTTTTGCATTTCTCTTCCTTGTTGATTGGAGGCATTCTTTCTTTGAGGTATTTAAACTCGATCTTCCTAAACCCCCGTCAAACAAAACCGTTTTTTATTTCGAAGGCTCCTCTTCGCTAAAGTACCGAGTCGCGATGACCTTACCCGCTGTCCCCAGAGTGTCGTTCCGAGAGCCAGACCCCCCGACACCGTTTGCTTACGATCCCCTGTGCTGCAGTTACTCAGGGATTATATCGACATACATTTCTTTCCCATGAAACTTTGAGAATTCGAGAATGCCAAAGACTCCTGGAGGTCACGTGTTTGATACGCTCTGGCCCCCGGTAGCCAACTTACTATTATTTGCACGTGCACCCAGTTTTTTAACTTTTCTTTCTTCCGGCATTTCTTATTTAGATTAGTTACCTTTAACTGCATAGGTTCGACCTCCTGATAGCTCTACTGGAAGACGTTCTAACTTTCTGCCCAGTCCATGGTTTTTCGTTGCGATTCCTTTTTTTAGCAAAAGTCCTATCTGTGTGAATCAGAGTTTGGCGCTTCGATCCGCGACAATCCCCGGGGACCCGATTTCGAGGGAGGATTTGTAGACGATTGCTGCTGCGACACTTATCAACTGAAGTCTCTATGTTTTTTTGTGTTTAGGAAGTACTGAGTCTCAGTTTTCCCAGGACTCTCTTTTTTCCTCATTTTATATTTTAATGAGTCCTTATTGCACAGGTTTTTTGCGATGACTTCCTTCGAAATACAGCAAGTTGCCCGGCTTTTCCTCCCCGCCCAATGGCTTCCCCTTGATTTTGTTATTGGTATGTTCCTCTTGATTCAGCTCAATGGACTTTGTGGATTTCCTGTTCGGGACTTTCCGTTTTTCTTACCCACTCCCCCCCCCTTCTCTTCAGCTTTTTTGATGGCCTCCATTGCGCCTACCCGGTTTCAATCTGACTATTTGAGGCCTGCCCCTCCAAGATTCACCTTTTTTAACGGGTTTGCCTTGTTCTTGAGTGTGACCCTGCGAAGCATCTACTCTTGCGGATGGTTATGTGATGTAATCGCCCTCTCGCTCCTGAAAAACACCCCCCCACGGTAAGCCTTGCACCGTTACCTGCCCCATCCCCCGTAAGGCTTTGCCGTTCCCCCCCCTGAGAATTTTTTCCTTCATGGAGGAGGAGGGCCGATTGGTAGTGATTTTGATCAATACCGGCCCCCTTCTCCTAGTTTCTCTTCCCCCCACACTGGTGGCGTCGTTCGGTGCTTAATTCCACTACCCGTTATTGGACTCGTCCGGCTCCTTTACCTCTTGTTCTTTTGGCATTCTGTTAATTAATTGGCTCATTCTTTTGCGTCGAACTCCTAGGGGACCTCTCCTCAGCGAGCCCCGCCCCAATCGGACCGTTAAGGCTTTTCCGTTTTGTAGCAGATACTTCTCTTCATTGTTTAATATCGGTCCACCGCAGATGATTTCTTAGAGCTTTGTATCTGTTCTAACCTTGATCGTTCCCCTTTGTTCTGTAGCCTTCTTCTATTTGCCGGTTGGGCACAAACCACTCCCCCCTCGTGGTTCCCCAAGAAGTCGTTTCTAGCTAGTAGTTAGTTCACAGCCCATCCTCAAGAAGCTTTTCTCCAGTACCACATACTATACTGCTGTACAGAGTCTGCCCTTTTCTAAGACCCCACTTGATGTGTTTGTCAGTTAGGCTCCCTTGTTTACCCCCGAGTAAGCGTATGTTGTAGAGACCCTCCCGGCGTCCATACGACATTATGTATTGAAGCTTTAACCAAGCTTAAGAACCCGTCCCCGACCATGCGTGTAAAAGATAATGGGTAATCTCTTGAACGAAAAGCCGGGCGGGAGGGTCTCTCAAGAAGGATCCTCTTATGTCTTTTACCAAGATGCCCCCCATCTTCTCCTCCTGTCTCGTATCTTGGCCTTTTTGCCAGATAATCTCTCCCCCGTATCTATTTGGTAAACTTCCTTTCTTTATCCCCCTGCCCCACACTTCAGAGCGATCAATATCAGTGACCCGTTAGAACCTAGTCTAGCGTCCTGATGACTATGCAAAGAACCGTGTTCCTCAACCCCGACTACTCTTCGGTAAGACACGTCGTTTTTTTGTTGGAAAGTTGTCGCGTTGTCGTTGGTTCACCTTGGGTCGCTACCTTTGCATGATGAGGAACGGGGTCCCCCCTCCATTTTCTGTTGTCTCTTTGATTTCTTTTCCGGTCCGTCACGTCAATGGGAAGTGGGACCGATACCCCCCCATCTATCCACTCTTGATGATCTGGTCATCCCCAAGCTCCCCACCCCCCCCTCCCCAGCAAAAGGAGGACTAAGATTGTGTTATTACCTCACACCCCTTAGTACGTCGTTGACACCATTCCGCCCTTCCCTTTTTTCGATTTTTTTCCGTGCTTTGTTCTCCCCTCTTTTTTACCTTTTCTCCGTTAGATTGATCTTTCCCCTCCCATTCATCAGTTATAAGGCTCGTTTTTTGGGTCCAGAAATACATAGGCCTTTTCCCCTGGAATTTCGCCCAATAAACCTCAAAACAAGAAACAAGTCCCCTTCCAAGAATTCTGGCGACACTTCATCCCTTGATTTATCTTTAAGCTTTACTTGTCGCATTCGAGATGACAAACACTCCACCACACTACCCCCGATTTAGGATCGACTTTTGAAATATCGTTAAATCAAGACCTTCTCCCCGTCCCAACATGAACTCCTCTTTTCCAGGGTGAGCTAAGCTCCGAGCCTGAGAGTAAGCCTTCATAGTTCAGTTTTTTCAATCGGCGTGGTTGGCCCCCAGGAAATCTCCGTGCTGGCTGCGATAAACGCCGTTTCTTTTTCGTCGAGGGTGCCCCTATTGCTGCCCGAAACCTCTTAGGTTATCTCTCCCCTATTTTTCGTTTCGACCAGCAACCTTGAATTTCCAAGTCTTCTCAATCTCCCCAAGACAAAATCCGGATTCCCACTTATTCCCTCTCACAGTAACAACACACAGGATTTTGTTTCCCCATAAGAACGTGACAAGTGACCCTGACCTGGGTTGTTTTTCTTTTTTTTTACTCTAAAGCCCCGGCTGATTCCTTATGCAAATCTCAACACTTACGACGCATTTTTGCCCGACCATTCCGTAAAAAAGCTCCTTTGAACCTTTCTTCACATTGCGCGGGAAGTTACCTCATTCCCTTTTGGTCTCTTCTTTTTCCGTGCCTCGAAGTCTTTTGCCCCTCAGCCTTTTTCCGTTTGTCTTTAGGCTTCACTTCCCCGGTCTTCTCGACACTTCCCTCGGGATACCCCGACTTAATTTCTCTTTTTTGTCGCGCCTTCAGTAATGGGTACCCGGTAGCCCACCCGCGGTTCGTGACGCAATCTGATAAAGATAAGTCCGGGATGGATTTTCGGGTTCACTCGTTCCTGTGTACTTTCTTACCCCTCCAAACACTTCCAGACTTCGTCTCCCCTTTAATATGCCACAAAGTTTAACCCCCCCCCCCAAACATTGAAGACCCCCCAGTGTGATTCTTCCATCCTAAAGTCCCGGTTTTCACATGCCTGATGTTTCTGTCCACATGAAGTTCATTCACATGCCACAGCGCGTTGATCTGTGTAGGTCAATTGCACTGAGCGGAGTGACCTTTTTATATACTTCCCGGTTTTAATCCGGGACCCTCTCCCGCATTAACAAGTCACTTTCCTTAAAACTCATTTTTTTATTTGGTGATCTATTCCCAGTCTCATAAATCCCCGCTCCAATCTCAAAGCTACCTAGGCTCGAGAGACTCGATTTGGCACCAGATCAGCCTATCCGCCCCCCTGAGAGGCTATCCTTTTTTCCCCAATCAGTTTTGCCCAGACAAACCCCCCCCTTTTTACTTTTCTCTTTCATTTTCACCGTCATATCGCCTGATTCTATTTCCCTGTCGTCCGGCGTTCCCACCTACCTCTTTCTTCCCTTCTTTCATGAATTCCCATTTTTCCTTAGCCCCAACCGTTCTGAAGACTGCGTTTCAACCAAAATAGGAGTGTTTCGTTTCCGATTTTCCCTTCAGGACGCCCTGACTTACCGGTGACCTTTTGACCATGTCACTCCAATTCTCCTTCTCATCCCTCTGTCTCGCCCTCCTTCTGTCACATTGCATAAAGTCGCTGGTTACATCCCTCTTTTCTAATCTGTTCACTTGCCCGCCCTCCACATATCTTCTGGTGCCCCGCCTTCCTTGTCCCAGCACTGACTATGAAGGGACGCCAATGAGACTCCTACTCAACTTTTTTCGGGTGTTGGTTTTTCGTCGCCCCAGTTGCCCCGGTGGCCCTAGAAACCCAAAGTTTCCTCCGGTAGCTGCGATGCCAACCCCTCTTCGTCCGCCTCTCTGCGAAAGCGGTTGGTTCCCACAACATAGCCGGGACCGTTCCTGGCTCGTGTGAATGTTTTAAAACCCGACTCCCTTCCATCCACTGAATGTATTTTTCTCCTCGAATCGTGATTCGGCTTGACCCTGATTTTAGGTTCCTGACATTCCGTCCCATCACCCCCTTTTTTCGCACCTTGACTTCCACATTTACGATATTTTCCCTGACTTCACCATTTTCAGTCTGAAGGGGAGTTTCCTCCCACCTTCCTTGGCTCGCAGCTTCCCCAATAACCGAGGCTCCTTGGTCCCTCCCTATTGGAAACCCGTTTTTCCGCCTCGAATAGCCTGGGATTGTTTCATTCTTTTCTACGTTTCTTCCCAGCGCTGCCGCTATCCAGTTTTTCTCTGCAGTGGCCGTTGGTTTCCCTCATCCCGTTTACACCTCCTCCCCCGTGTTGTGGGTGGCCCCTGCTTCTCCCCTTTGATGACCGTAACTCGCGACCAGTTAGTATTCTAACCCAGACCCTTCCTAGTCCGCGTTCTGATTTGAAGTTCTACCATGACGGGAATGATAGTTTTTTAATTCCCCCCAATTACCTTTCTTATACTTCCCCTCCCTCTCAGTTTTGTGTGTAGCTCCCAGCAGGGACAATGGTTCTGTTTAGACTCTTCATGACTGTGTAGTCCCTGAAATCCAGATCCCGAGAAGGCATGTTTTTGTAGCAGGTTACTCTGGCTAGATTCCCTGTAACTAGACTTAAGTACAAGGCCACAACAGACCTTGTCCTGGGGGTTTTTTTAGTGCGTTAGGGTGTGCATGAGTAGCGGTCCAGAGCCCAGGGCTCGGAACGTCTACCCCTATTCGTTGAGCCCCCCGCCGCTTCCCGCCCGTGCGCAGTCGGCCCCCACTCCTGGAAAAGCACCAAACCACAAAGTTGTTGTTGGTTCCCTGTTGCCACCTTGTATTCTTAGGGTGCCCTCACGTTTGGTTGCGGTGAACATTCCCCCCGAACTGGTTCCTTAAATCTACATCCCTCTCGTGTAGCGGCCCCAGATTCCCTGCCTCTGGTGTGATGTTGACGTAATTTTTCGAAAACTATCTTTTGTCCCCTCCTGCACCTTAGTCGTCCTTCGTTCCAAACTGCCCTTTCACCTGGGTACCTTTCTTGTTTTTTTCAACGACCTGCCCGTGTTTTGAACGGCACCTTGCTTTTTGTTGTTGAACCGAGATTGTCTCTGCTTTTTCCCCCCTCGCTTGTGTGTAAAAGCGTCTCTCTTGTTGATTTCGTGCAGATGGGCCACCGGCTTCCACTCTGAACCCCACCTCCTTTTTAGTACATGCGCCTTAGACTTTCCCCCTTTAATTTGTTTTAGATCTGCGGGACCCTGCCGGCCACAGTTTATTTTATTGTTTGCCCCGCCCTGTGAAAACTCTTCCCGGCAAGCGTGATAGCTCTCCCCCCCCGCGATGACGCCGGATGAGACTAGCTTCTGCAAAGATGATCCTATGCCACTTTCGTCGGCGATTGTAGATTCGACTATATCTTCGCCCTTTCCTTTCAGGAGGACGTCACCCTTACGCATCTTCGGCCTGGGGGATCGTAACGCCCGTTCAAGATTTCTTATTAACTACCTTCTCGGTTTACTGTGCCCTAAGATCTCATCGATGACACCCACTCCTCAACACCCGAACTTTAACGGTGTCCGTAACTTATTTGGTACAAGTCTCTCTCCCCTCTCCTTTTCTATATTTTTCCTTGTATGCCTCTTTGTCTCCTTCCAGGCTAGTGTTTTTTTTTGCCTCTTGGAGATTCCTGATAGAGCGAATTCGGCCATTTTGTTTGAGTTTATTTTTTAAGCCTCCCTCGCTTGACCCCTCCGGTATCCCTTATATGGTGCAACTTTGCCTTCTACGCAGACTCCCGACCAGCCCCTTTTCATTTCCCTCGTAACAATTTTCGGTCCCTTTTAGTTTTTGTTGGATTCTGCTTTTGATCCCCTCATATGTCGTTTCTCGGATTTTTTTTTTCTTACATTTTTCGATTTTCCACTCAAGTTTTTCCCTGGTCTGATTTGACCCACTAAGATCTCCATGAATATCTTTACCTAAATTTGCGTTGCCCACCATTGTTTTGCGTCACACCTGCATCTTTAGGACGTCACTACAGCGTGAACCTTTTCTCGGTTATCCCGACATGGATTTTGCTCGTATCTGGGGAATGTTTCCTTAAGATCTCTATTTTTTTCTCCACTTTTAGGCCTTTCGTTTCCCACCACCCTCCGAACTGAACCCGTTCTTCCTCCGCACCTCCCTCTCATGGATAGAAGTCTGCCACCCCCTGGAGAATGTGGGCCCCTTTTTTCTGTTGTTTTTCCCCGTTCTGGATCTATTTGATAATCAATCACTGCCAGCGCGGTGATTTACCCACACAAATTCGTCTTTTTCGGTTCAGAGTCCCAGGAAGTCACTCCTTTTTCGTTCTTTTTTGGAGAATGCAAGACTGGTTTGGATTTTGGCTTTTGATTTTTTCCTTCAGTTCACCTTCCTTGGCGTCTAATTCCTTATGGCTCTCTTACTATCTTTCAAGGCGCGAGAATACCACTCGGCACCGAATCACCCCCTCTTTTTTTACTGACATTTTTCCCTCCCCTTATCTTTTCCTTTTTTTCTGGTAACAAGTATCCTGCTGATTTGCTCGTGTTCTAGGCTTCAACTATATCAGGTGTTTTAGTTTTCTTTTCCCCGATTCCCTCTTTTCTTGGTCCCCCTCCCGCTAGTCAATCTTTCCCTTAGATCCGATGGTATTGTTACCCCAGCCCCGACTAAATAATCTTCTTTACGCTTCAAATAGATTGACGGACGGGACCAGAAGTACTCCGTCGACCTCTGAGTTGGTTTGTTGCGTGTTACGCTCCACCCTCCACCCATCCCCCCTCTCCTCCCCTTGACCCCCCACCCATCTCTCCCCCTACTGCCCGGCGACACCAGTCTTATCTCCCCTCACTCTTGCACCCTTCTCCTGCTCTCGTATTTCTCAATCCTAATCCTAATTTCTGACTTGGTTGTGGGTTTTTTTTTTTTTTTTTTCTGAGTTGGTTTTGTAGCTTAATTTTCCTGGGGGCTGTTTGTTGCGGTTTTATGTGCGTCCAGTCCCGGTTTTCAACGCGCCTAGTTTTCTTTTCGGAACCCCATGCCCGATTTTTTCTCGATGAGTATTTCTGCCGGTCTTCGACATACCCAATACCGCCCCCTCCCATCATATTCGTTTCTTCCCTATTTTTAAGTCATCAACCTCCCCCTTCTTTAATGCGTGCCTCCTTTTGTTTAATCGTCTCTGGAGGTCCCTCTCCCCCACCCCCCTTTTTGCTCCGCCTTTTTCGCTTCTCTTGTTTTAATTCTTTTTTCTTTTCCGAAGCCCATTTTTAAGTTTTTTTTATCCACTTCTTTTTTTTTTTTTCTCCCGCTATGGTTTTCTTGTATTCCTTTCCCCCAGTCTGTGCACCTGACCCCCTACAAACTCCGGTCCATGCTACCTCCCATTTCACTTAGAAAAGGGCCTGCTCGTTCAGAAATCTTGACCTCAACACCCCTTTTTCCCCCCCACGACTTGCTCCTGTGTGAACCCCCCCTCATTTTCTTTCCCCTCCTTTTCCTACCCTTTGTTGTTTTTTTTTCCCGTCTGACTTTTGCTCTCCTGGTCTCGTGCGGAGTGGGGAGAAATTTTGTTTGGGTTTCCTTATTTTTTTTTTTTGTCTGGACTTACCTCGTCGTCCACGTTACCGTTTGCAGTGTTGAGTCTTTCTAGCCTATTGTTGTCTTGGTACGCATTGCGAAGGGGCCCTCCCCCCCTTCCCTCTCACGCTTCTCTTCTTCCCTCCCCCCCGCCCACGCCCATCCACAAACTCCCTCAAGAGGAGAATGTTTTGTTGTTGTCTGGCATCCTCCCCCCCTCCTCTCGCGGTCGACCCTTCCCTTTATATCCCTTGAATGTGAGCTTTCACTCACGATTGATGGCTTTCCCGTAGAGGCAGGGAGCCCCAAATCCACTCCTCACGCTTAACCCCCACCACACAAGCTCTTGTGGGTTTTGAGGGTGCAATTAACGACATAGGAGTTTTTGTACACCCCTTGCCCTGTTCCGTTCCCCCCCCCCCTAAAACACCATCTGCCTCTTCGATTCCGATGAGAAAGCCATTCCGAACCAGCTCTTCTCATTGTCATCTTCAAAGAAGACGTGTCCGTTTCCTCTTGGGATTAGCCTGCAAGATTCTTTTTATATGAGACTTACATTATTCAATGGGTTTTCGGATTTGTCTCATCCTCCGTCAGAACTACACAGCATTATTAGGTTGTCGTCCCTGCTAAACCTTAGTCTGCGTAATCCCGGACGGCGGTGGACCGGGCGTCCACCAGGTCCATTTTTTTTCGTTTAACATTCGAGTAGTTTCTGCAACGCTTCTATTTTTTTGCAACTCCCGGATACTCTGTTTTTTCCGTGAGTTGAGGATCCCTTCTCATTATCGTCGACGGCCTCCAGCTTAGTTACCGACCCCCGTCCACGCGGGCCGTTCCATCCACATCTAAGAAAGACCCGCTTTTTCAATTCCCCAGAACTCGTCATTTCTTTCCCCTTTTCCTTTTTTCCCTAAGTCCCGTTTACCGTTTAACGCCAAGTTATGTGGTGTCTTAATCAATTGTTTCCCCGTTCTTTTTATCTTACCTCTCATAGAATAACCTTCTGCCAATGCCGTATAAATACAGTCCCACAGGTCTCCGGCATTAAGTGATCCCACCTTTTCTCCGGGCAATCCCTTGGGTCTTTTCCCTGCGGCTGAATCAGAGGCCCCATGTCCTTGGACATACTCTCGAGATGCCGTCAAGATACCTCTCACAACGGAAACGTCGGCAAAGAGGGCACGAGTTGAGAGTTGAGCCAAATATTCAATTGTTCGCCCCACTTGGTAGGTGCGCCCCCACTTGCCTATATCTTAGCGAGCGGATTGCGTTCCAGCTCCGCCAACGAGTCGAGGATCGGACGAAAGAAAACCCCCTTTTTTTAGAAGACCCTCAAGGAAGATTGAAACGTATCCACTACCTCCCCTTGTTCACCCCCAACAGTTTCCTTCGAAAGATCATTCATTCCTTCCTTTTTAGTGAATGCAGACTGCATCCGATAGGTCACCGTTTGAAACTCCGAGGAATATTTAAAGGGGCACAGTTCTCTTGACTCAGCTCCCCCCAAAAAAGATTATTTTATTGCCCGGGGTTACCTAATCCGTCAAGTCATAGCTCCCTCTAAGCATGAAAATTTTTCTCGCCGGAATTTTGGGAGTTCCATCTTGTTTTTTTTTTTCTTTCGCAGATAGGTATCTGAAACCGGCCGGCAGCTTTTCTATTCTCCCACTACTTGTTTCCCTTTTTAAACCGTTAATTCCTTCCCGTACCCGCGGTCAGCCGACCAAAACATCGTCCTGTAAGGTCTCCCCTTCCCCGCTTCACTGCGTCCTGCCGGCGCCGCCGTCCGTAGACGTCCGTTCCCCAAAGTATTTTTTGTAGGGGGTCTAGTTTCCAGAATTTGCCTTCTCCTTTTTGCAGGTTTTGACAGGCCCCCCGGCTCGCTATAAATCGAGATTATCTCTTTCTCCGACCCTCGTATTCTGCTTTTCCTCCTGCGGGAGATCCAGAGTGTGGACACTGTTGCCTCTTTTTGTTCCGCCACGATCTTTTGTTCCCTTACTTAATTGTCTCTCGAAGACTTCAGTTCAATCGGGATTTCCCAAGGAGTATCTAAGACACATCTTTGGTGGTTTTTCTTGACTACAGTTGTGAAGAGACACCCCACTCAGGCAGATCGATCCTTTGTCCACAATTTCGTATGCAGCTTTCGAGCCCATATTAGTTTGTTAACCAAAATTCCTAAGTTCTTGTAACGTCCCTTTATCGGTTCACCGCACCAACGCCCATGTCAGCCAGTTCCTGTTTAGTTCTTTCGACGTTTCCATCGTCATCGGCCGGCCACTGATCATCGTTGCGAACATTTTTTTCCATCCCACCTCGCCCCTTTCTGCGCCTGCAGCCTCACCGTCTTTAGCCGGTACAACCATTTCTTTCTGCTCAGTTGTTCCTCCTCATTTCACTGGATGCCCCTTATCCCGTTTGCAGTCCCGGTTACCCTCGATCTTGGTCCTCCAATGACTTCGCCGTTTTCTCTTCTGGCGGGCCGTTTTGTTTTGATAAACGGTTTAATCGTGCCGTAAAATTCGGAGGACCGATGCTGGGCCCGTCCCCTAGCGCTGTCACACAAATGCAGCTTTCCCGTGATATTGTTTTCCCCCTTTCCGGATCACTACATCCCGTGGTCTTAAGTTCTGTTCACTACCATTCAAGATCCGTTGAGCCCGGTCGTGCTGGTCTGTTTTAGACCCTCCGTATGTCTCATTCTTCTCCCACCCATTCCCTTTTCTTTCCATTACCTCCCTGTTGTTGTTCTTTCGCTCGTCAGAGGTGTCGTTTCTGTTCGATCTCTTTCG
>Ga0179593_1555392_pt1 | contig 16477 bp, 10 predicted proteins | sample CZODoug2_1_08_16_FD_185931 | JGI IMG/M metagenome (GOLD analysis project Ga0179593, IMG submission 185931) | Vadose zone soil fungal communities from Angelo Coast Range Reserve, California, USA - CZODoug2_1_08_16fungal (PacBio error correction) | ecosystem: Environmental > Terrestrial > Soil >... | reverse complement strand
CCAACACGGTGTTGGACGCTTTTCTCGCCTTTCACAACCCTTTTTCAACAGTTGGCCCTCGACCTATTTTTCTTTTCTCCCGATTGCGTCGCCTCTCGCAGCTAGCCCACAAAACACACACTTTTCTTTTGCTGTTTTTTAGGAGGTGCTATTCCAGCACGAACCCCCGCCTTCCCGCGCATCCCCCCCTTCGGGATACGAGTAGGGCACCCTCTCGAGCTTGGAGAACCATGTTCGACTTCGTAAAATTTCCCCCCCAACTTCCACGAGACCTTCTCTCTTTCCGGGTCTTGACCCAGAGGTCGTCTGCTTCTCCCCAGATCGCCCTGTTGCTTTCTCCCCACCCCAAGTCAGCTCTGTGGAGCTCGGAGTCGCGCCACGATCGATCCGTTTACCCCCCTCTCTTTCAGCTCCTTCTCCGCAATCTCGGACTGCCACTCGTCTATGGCCCACGATTCATCGCTCTGCCTCGGGCTTTTGGGGCTGACAAGCCTTCGGCGGACCCCCTTCCCAAACTCCCTACCACCTATAAAACTCCACGGATCCCACAAGGAAACCCCATAAAGGTCCTCGTTGAGATTGTCTGGTGGAGCCCCTCCTCAAACTTCGTTCTCCAGACTAGAGCGCAAGGGATCCAGTCACCTAAGACAAGGCCACCAATCCAGTGTAACAGCGCATCCTCCACTTCCCGCTATCTGAAAGCGAATTTAGCTAAAGTCCCTCCGCTCAAGTGCAAATCTGGATGTGCCAGTCTCAGAGTTTCAGACAGTGGACATGATGAAAATAGCTGTTCCCAGTCCGAGCACGCCCACGATCCCTGCTGAAGGGTTACCCTCGCACAGGACTGGGCACAGTTGGCCAGTATCGTTCTTTTTTCGCTCAGGGATGCTGAGAAGGTCCACCTACCGGGATCCGCGAGAGCCCCATTTTCTATACTAAATCGAGTGACTGGCGTATAGAATTTCAAGCGATTCAATTACCTGTCCGCAAATCTTCTGGATTAAGTGTCACAACCCGGATGACATTCAGATCCCGGCCCCCGTACCCATTGCTGGACTAGTTTCCCCCATGATGAATCGTCGTCCATTCGTCCCCAAACGGCGCCCCGTCACTTTTCTGGATCCCACGAATGTGCGGCGTTACAATAAGGACACTCCAGTCTCGGCGGTAAAATGGAGTTTTCTGTCACTCTTTCCTTTCAAATCAGGATGGCGCCTGAGCATTCTCACTACCGCAAGCCGATGACAATCTTTTCCCCACTTGTCGTCTCATGCGCTGAAAAACCCATATCTAGGTCCTCTTCCTTCCCCGATCCTAACAAGACGGACCCCCCGACGTTCCGCATAAGTATTTGCACAGCCCCTTCCTCGTAGAATCATCTCATCAACCCTAACGGATGTGGGTGGGGGGGAGGTGGGGGGTGGGTTCAAAATAGAAACACCCAACCCCCTTGCTTTCTCAGAATTGACAGCACTCCCCGATTGCATCTCTTTTCTCTCCTCTTCCTTTGACGATACACCAATTTGAAGATTGCCTCCCTGGCAGCCCAGCTATCACCCACCCTCGCACGATCTGGGTGTTGGTCGGGCTCCTTCCTTTATTATCGGGCTCTGCAGATTGAGCCTTATACCAATCAACCTAAAAGAAGCCGTTTCTGGCTTGCTTCACCTTCCCTTTACGCCCTCATTATCCAACCGATCGCGTTCCCTCACTGCTTGGAATTGTCCAACATTTAGTTGCTGTAGCCCCCCTCCCACATTTGGTAGTACGATGCCCTCCCTTTCGATTGCGCCGTTCCATAACAAAGACCAGTACAAGAAGGTTCATCCCCCCCCTTTTGTGAAGGTCTACATTCCCGGGGCGCCCTTCTTTGTGGTAAGAACACTTGGTCTTTAGCTCGGGGTGGTTTTCTCTTCTCGAGCTTCATAAGTCACTCGACGGGCTTTGCTTCCCCCCCTTCTTTGCCTTCGATATTCTCGACCGACACCTTGGTAGTGAATTGGTTTGCGTGGAGAGCTGCTTTTCCTTCTCATCGTTGTTGTATGAGTTCCTTTTCCCTCCAAATCCCACCTTTCTTTCCCCCTGAACTAATATCTATCTTGAACCTAGTTGTGCCGTTCTCTGGCGAATATCCAGACGAGCCCCCTTGGCCCCCATCCGGCGACGATCCGTCCATGTATGCTCACTTCCCACTTTCCCCCCTTTCCCGTGACTTACTGTACTCTTTTAGTTGGTTCAGGAATAGGGTCACTCCTTTCTGGAAGTCAAATAGAGGTCTCCTCGGGCCGACGCTAAAGGTTGAATTCATTTGTGTTGAGACGCGTTCGTTCGTCCAATGGAGCCACGGCCAGGTCCGTATGATTTTCCTTTATTGGAGGATGCGTCTGAGTGAAGCCTCCTCATGCAGGATCCCCCGATCACCCCCAGCAAAGATCGTTTCGGATTTCTCCTTTTTCGATAGATCCTGCCAGTGCGAAATCTCACATCCTTTATCGTTTCCCCGTTAGAGACTAAGCTGGCAAATTTTTTTTCCGACAGTGCTGTAAATCGTTCTCTCACCTTGTTTGGTGTGGATTCTTGTGAACCTTACACTTTTTTTTTCTTTCCCTCAACTTCCGTGCTGATCAAATGGAGATGGCGCGAGTCGTTTCCCCCCCCCTTGTTAGGATAGGAAGGCATCGAGTTCTCGTTGTTTGTCTCCCTCGCCAACGTTTCGTTCCCTGATTTCTCCCGGCCCTGTATTCATGCGGTTGCCTTCCCCCTGTTACTATGAAAGCAGGAACAGGCAATTTTCCCTCCTCGGATTTTCTTTCTTATGCGTGTGTTGCTCACCCTTTACGCCCTCCGTTTTGTCGCCTTCTTCTTGGAAATGATCATGGCGTAAGAAACGGGTTCACCTCCGGTTAAGCCGATGTGCCCTTTTCTCTTTCATGAACCGATTTATCCCGAACCCGGTATTAATACTAGATCCTGACACTCTCTCCCTCATGCACATGCGCTTGTCAGCACTTAGCTTCTGAGTAGCTAGGTTCGATGGAGTCCACCTAGGAATAACTGCTTCCCCCTCCCTCCCCGTATGCCCCGTAAAAAGTTTTCCCCCATAAATTGCTTTTTCTCCCGACCCGAGCTAAGAGATTCTTTCTTGCCTCGAGATGGCAACGCTCCGTTCGAAGCCCTCGTCTGAAAGACTCCCTTCCCTTGCTCTGGAAATTTTCCTTGAGTAGGTACTGGCCTAATAAAGTGAGCTTCAGATAGAGGTAAGTCTTCTCTGGCACACCCCGAAATCCTCTCCCCCTGACCGTGGTTAAACCCCTAGCGGTCAAGCGAGATATCCTTCTTTCTGTTAAGTCCCTACACCAACAATCCCCGTCCCCCGCTTCCCCCTTGAACATGGACTCAGACTCGTTTTGTAAATCTTTTTTATGGATGGTTTTGAACTGGGTCCAGAAATCGTCGGTCCTTTGCGCGAAGGAAAGAAAAAAAAATGCTTTGTGCTCTCTTATAGTGCGACACCCGTCTGACCCTCAGTCTTTCTCTCTAGCGTCTCTATTAGTACAAGGGTTTCAAGTTCCCTCCTATCTAGAGGAAACCAGGGCAGGACCCCCTCTCATTAGGTCTTAGCTTCTTTCTAAACATATTGATATATCTGACCCCCCCCCGGAGAGAATTGTCATTAAAGGTAGATGACCCATTGTGTCGAGGTCATCCTACTCGAGGGGATTCCCCCATTAGAAGTGTTTTCCAGCTTGAGTCAAACTACTCTTTCTTTCGCCTGGTGATCTGACGTCTACGGAGTGTCCCCCCCCGGGCAACCCCCAGAAAATTCCTTCTCGGTCCCTCGGTCCGGCCAAGGCCCAAGAAACGAAGATTCCGCAAAACCCCCCGGCCCACCCAACTGGGGGTGGCCGTTAGAAGCTTCCTCAAACTCGTACGATCCCACCTAGCGAGTGGATCCCCCCCCTGCAGGATCCCCACAGACACCAAACCATCCGTTTCCCGGGTGCGCGGAAGGGGCCCCAAAGTTTTCTTTCTTCCTTATATCCCCGAACCGGGGAGAGGTCCCCACCCCCAGCGATCATCCTCATAGAGCATACCCAACCCATCCTCTTTTTGGGGTTTTGAAAGATTCTCAGACTCAAATCATGGTACTCGAACGCGAGCCCACTGTGTGGTGGGTGGGCTTGGTTAACGAATAAAAAGACGGCTCCAAACAAGTTGTAAAGCTACAAAACTATTTTTATTTAATAAACCTCGTTAGAGTGTGGGATTCCACAGAGACACACCCCCAACCCCTTGGGATCCTTGTGCCCTTCCCGGTCTCAGGCTCCACCACCCAGCCACGAAACAACCAAAGACCCTTTCAGGAAACGAACCCCCCCACCTAAGCCGCACAAAAAGTGCGCACATCATCCGAGCCCCGAAAATCGCTACCTAACAATCCCATCGACTCTGACAGGGATGTAGACCCACGGGCCACTCAAGGTTCTCTCCCGCCCCAACCCCCCCCACTTCACATCCAATCAACCCCAGCCCCCCCCGCGACAGTAAGCACCAAACCCCTCCACTATGCGAGGGGCAGGCACTGATTGCTAAGGAGGATTGACATACCCGAAGACCCTGTACCCTGAGCACATCCCAAACCCCTCCAGGTATTTGGCCAGTGAGAGTGGGGACTCCTGATACAAAACGAGCGACCAAATGTTGACGAACAGAAGAGGACTCCCTTTTTGTCTTCACCGGTCCTCTTTCGCCCCCCCCCCTCCGACCAAAACATCGATCAGGATGCCAGAGGATTTTGGTTGTTCTGCTGACGAAAGACCAGATAGGTGAGGGACAACATTCCCCCAGAGACCCCCCAAAACCCCCCCCTTATACAAAAAAACATAGGATTACCAACCAAAAGTTTCAGGATCTCTTGGACCTGTTGGGTGACGAATTCACTTCAAATAACCCGGGTCCAGAATCCCGCTGACCAAGAGGGGACCCGTAACGCCCAAGTCCCGCTCACCAAGTGAAAGGGAACTTGCCAAGAATAGATTTTTATGCACGTCTAGCCCCCTTCTTCTCCTCCCCGAAGAAAGGGACCTTCCGCTGAAAAAAGTCAATTTTTCCCTCGGAGACTCTCTCCAAAGGCTCAGTACGGACAAGATGCGAGCACAGCCTCGTCTCTTTTTTGTAGGGCCCAAGTTAATGTCGTTGTCAGGGTGTCTGACCCTGGTGACTGCCCATCATCTCTTTAGGATGGGCTTTCCCCAGTTTCATTGCTCTCATTGGCATCTCGGACACTGCTCCCGCGACCCAACCATCTCCCCTATCTTAAAGTCTCATGTGACATGGATTGCGGTAGTTTAGCTTAAGTGTACCAGGATGGATATTTTTTTCTTGAAACTTTCTGGCCGCTTTCTCGGCCACCCCAAGTCGATGAACCTTGTTCCACGGCCCGTAATTGCCCCGCCCGAGGCATTTCACCCTTTTTAAAAGGCCTTCCTTCCCCCCAAAAAGAGCCCTTTATGGATTTAAAACGTCCGGCCGGTCCCTTCATTTCCCTCAAATTCAGAGTATAGTTTTTCTCCCCTGGTTCCTGGCCTCAGTTCCGATTTCCCCCCAAACCATTCTTCTGGTTAAATGGAGCATTCCCCCTTAATCTTGCCTCCGAGGACCTAATTTCCCAGCTTGTAGCGCTGACCCCAACCTTCATCTCATATTCCATCATGATACGAGGAATTCTCCGTTTCCAGTTCTCTTAAATAGCTCTTGCTTACCCTATTTTGATCAGCAAAGGTTTTATCTGATCTTCCTAATTCATAAATCTTTTCCCGTCTTTTTTCCCCCCCTCCCCCCCACACAGGAGCCGCAGGAACCTCCCTCCTTCCCCCAGAACGAGATCCCTTATTTCTTCTCTACTCGAGAATAAAAGATAAACACTTGACCCATGCAGCCCTTTTTCGTCTACACCCTTCGGCCTCAGAATCAAACGTTCCTAATTTGATTTTCCGTTTTCGTTAGATTGTAAATGATTCTTTCCCCTCTTCTCCTTCTTCCAATAAAACACATTGGTCCTAATACCCCCTCCCGTGATGTTTAGGCGCACACTATCGCGCTCCAACCCTATCGCACGAGGTTTTTAAATTTTCTGCGTCGTTACGATTCCCCCGATGCTGATTCCCCCCACGAGGGTTCTCCCTCCTTTCCATCCCCTCCAACTAATCTTTCCAACTTCCTGAGGGCAAGCTTTTCGCCTACACCTTCCGGGAAGAGCGCGAACTTTGGTCCCACTCCTTTCGCATACTCTGATAGGGAAGCGCTTCCGTACTGATGTCCCCCCGAGGTCGCAGGATATTCCTCGAGACTTTTCTTGGTCTTTTCCGTGACTATATCCCCTTTTTTTTGAGCTCGATATAAAGTACTCCCAAGGTGTCGTCGATCCTTTATGATCTCCCCTTCAGCCGGTCTATGTGATCGGCTCCCTCTCCCTCCTCTTCCTTTCAGTGTCTGTAACAAAGAAGGTCGCGCTCTCCCTGGACTCCTTTCCCCCCGCCCTGGCCCTTGCCGAAGCCTAGAGTTTGTCTTTTTTCTTTTTCGCGCACCTCTCAATTTATGGCCTTTCACTAGATGATCCCCCTCTAGGGGGGAGACGCGAAGTTGGCACAGCGTCTTCTTTGATTTGCCCACTCTGCGTGATTTGTTCGCCGTAAACGTTAGTACAGTTTTTCCTTTCAACGTCTTCTCCTCTCAGCAGTTATGGGATGGGAGATTTATCTTTTCTTCTAATCCCTCTTTTTTAAAATAAAAACCACAATGAGGGCTTCTTTTCAGAAGGTGGGATATCAGACGTGCACTTTTTCCCTCCACCATGGGTTCCGAGGACCCGAGTTCTTCTACAACTGTCTAGGAAAATACCCCCAGGACCACCCCAACCCTGATACCCCCCACCCCCCCCCCCCCCCCCCCCATCCCTCCCTTCCTAAAGGTCTCTTCTCGCTATCCTGTTTTGTGTTCAGTTTTTCAAATATTATTAAACGCTTTTGTTCACTCCTTCCATCTATCCCGTTGAAATGTTCCCGGCCGATGAACCTTTAGTCTTTCCCCCCATTGTGAGGCCTTTGAGAAGCTCTCAATAGATAGCTGTGTTTGCCACCCCAACGAGTGGGTCCCATTTCAGCTGGCCTCTTCCTGCATGCTCCCAAGGTACTCTCCTTTTATCAGAACGTCTGATTCTTACAGCAACTTGTTACCTCTTCTCTTTTTTCCCTGCTGCCTTCTTGACTCCGACAATTAGGCTTCTCCTTCCCCTTTGACGTCGACGTGTTTTTCCTTCCTTTTTCAATGCTCGCTGGCGTTATTTGCGGCTCACCCGTTTCCCGGTCTGTATTGTGATTTTCTCCCCACCCGATCAACCCGACCTTCTGACATCCAAACCATAAACTCATAGGTAATCGCTCCCTCCACTACCACCAACACCCCCGATCTCCCATCTCAAATGTCACCATTGGCTTAGGAGTATGAGGCAGAATGTTGCTCCTATCCCCTAGGGTAAGCCTCACACTCTCCCTTTTCCCCCCTCCTTACCCTCCTTACTTGACAATGGTCACCCCTTGACCCCACTCCCTTGGAGGTATACGAAACGACCCCGTTTCCTTTCTTTGCAGAGAGGCGCTCTTGAGGAAAATTGCTTTTGAACCGCACAGGGGACGCTGTGCCTCTACCTCAAGAATCTCTCGAACCCCCAACGCTTGGCAGGGCTTTCTTTGTGAAATAAAGTATTCCTTGCAGTCTAGCTTCTCTCTCCTGCGCTTTAGGCCTTGACCTCTTTACAGCTTTTGATGTAATCTCAAGTATAACCCCCCTACACCCCCTTGTTCTTTCAGATGATTCCGTCCCCTCTCCGCTCTGGTTAATTACCTCCCCCAATCACCCCCTCCCCCCAGATCCCTCTAATTTGAGGCGTTTGATCTTTTCGACTGGTTAACGCTTCTTTCCGTAGGTATTTTTTTTCAGTGGAGTTTGGTACCTTTTTCTACCCCCCCTTATAGCTTCGTCTTCCTAATGGGTGTTAAATTCCCAACCCTCGTTCCTTTACGACTAGGGTTTCTTCCTTTTATAGTGTCCCCTCCTCTCCCGCTATCATAACGACGTTATGATAGTCGCACCAGGTTACTCTTCGGTCTATAGTTATAAGGAAGCATAGGATTCCAGTGAATGAGATTGGTTTTTCTTCTGTTCTGAGCTCCCCTGTCATATCTATTTCTCATGAAACCTCCAGATTTCCCCCCTTTTCCCCCCTCCCGCAGGAACCTTTTTCTAATTTAGGCTGGGCCAGTGGACTGTAGGGGGACTTATCTAACAAACACTTAAACTTTTTTATAATAAATCATATATGCAAGTGACCCAAATATAGCGATTCTCCCTCATTCTTTCATGACTTCTGCCGGTACGAAGATTTTTGCCTGTAATCTCCCCTCTACTTCATACCACCCCGCCCAATTTTGCTGGGTTGGTAGTTCGCAAGTTCCCCAGCTGGTCCGCCCACCCTTTTCTAAACAACTGTGGCCCCCACCCCCCAATTGTTTTTCCACCCCGGTGCCTGATTCTCGCTACCTCGAGTTCAACGCTTCTATTCTCTCTCGTGTCAAGAAACCCTTTTGTTGAGAGGAATCTCCATTCAGTTTGGACATATTTCCCCTGAGACCAACCCCCGTTCCATGAAAGGAGTCACCTTCGTTGATTAAGACCTACCCCTGTAGTCAAGAGTCTTTCATCGGTATGAAACCAACCCCCGATCCAAACACCCCTCCAACACATATCCTTGGGGATTCTCGCTGGGCGACGTCCAAACGACACGTTTCCACAAAACTCTCCGTCCCTCTCATGACTCATCTCCCCCGGCGAGGGCCTTCTCGTCTATCCTACCCAACTTCCCTCAACTAAGTTCTTGAGTGCAACTTTCTATGTGGGATTACCCTCTCCCCCACGCTTCCCCACTTCTTAAATCGCATCCTTCTTTCCGGTCCTTTGAGCCGTTTTTTTTTTCTTCTGCTAAAGAGCGCCCCTTTGGCTCACAGCCAAACTCCATTGCTGAGCACCCCCCGCCGCCCGCTCGGCCTTAGTCTGGCCAGAGTGCCTCCTCGCCTCGCTCGCAGAGATACGTCCTTCCCCTATGGCTCCCCACTCTCTTCATCTAACCCCCCACCGTCGCCTTAATATATAGAGATAGACTTGGCCATTCTATAAACCACTCGTGACCGCCTTCGGACCACCTATTCCCCGCATGTTTCGCTCCCCTTGGGCCCAACCAAGAGATTACCCTTCCTCAACCCACTCATCAGATCTTGAAAGGACTTCAGGTTGTTGGTGGGACCATCCCCTGGAATCCAGACACACCTCCCTCAGATGACTGGCCAACCTCCCCGGTCCCCCCACCCCCCACAGTCCCGCCCTCAAATTCCCTTTGGCTCCCGGAAAACCCAACCCCCCCGGAGGCCCCCAAAGGAACCCCCACGTTTTCAAGTCCTGGCTGGATTAGATGTTCCTTCCACGGATTCCCAATGTCCCAAGGACCCCCTACCCCCTTCCTCTCGAGATCGACGGGGGAACGTCATCTCCCACCCCTTTTCCTTACCAAAGGAAAATTTCCCTCCCCGAGATGCGACCGTGCCCTCGCCTTCCCCGCCTTTATTGACTAACATCTTTCCTCAGGAAACCTCTGCTACCATCAGACCTTCCTCCGTCTCCCTCGCTTCCCCCAAAGGTCTCGTGTTCTCCCGCCGCTCTTTCCCTGAAAGAATCTTCTGAGTTTTTTCGTGTCTCCTCCGGTGGTGGGGAAATGTGTTCCCCCTTCCCCCCCCAAATTCAGGTCTGGGTTTTTTGATCATTGATGCCGATTCGGTCATTACCTGTCACTTTCTCGCTAGTGTTTCAAAATCCTCTGCCGCCTCCACAGAATCCAGTCTTTTAAAGTTTCCGACTTGAGATCTAGTGTCAATCCGGCCTCTGAGATTCTTTTGTCCGAATCGTCTATTCTCCTTCGGTTAGTCACCCATCCCCCCCCCCTCTGTCCCCTTAACTGTGATTCCCCCTTTTCTCCAATTCATCGACTTTCCAACTAGTAAGGAAGTCGACCCCCCCACCTTCCCGACGCCCCCCCACATTCCCCCTTTTCTTCCACATAGTTGGCCGCCCGGTTTCCTCCTTCCCTGACACTCTACTCGTATCCTGCCTTTGATGCACAAATTCCAGCTTTAAAATCAGGATACCGCTGTCATTCTATCTTCCCCCCCCCAACCTCCCGTCCCCCTCCTACTTGTCCCCCTGGACCCTCTTTGCCTCGCTAAAACTCTCTACGCTCCTCTTCGAGCATTAGTCTCAATCACTGTCTTCCCCTAGTCTATCGAGGCATTCTTACAAGTCCCTAGAGGGGCTCGCTACAACTCCCCCCTGGTTTTTCCCCCTCGACCCCAAAACCCTTTCTCGCAGAAAGAAGTTTTATCTTCCCCCTTCACGTAGATTTTGTCTCCATGGATCTCCTTGCATAACCCCCCCGGGCTCCTGACGAAGTTTTTGACTCCGAGAAAACCCCGTCGTTAACTAATTATTCCCCTTCTTTGCGGGGTTTCTTTTTTCTCTTGTATGCAGGCCCTCGCAACCCCATGATGAGAATCCCCCCCGCCACTCTTTTTCTTTGATTCTCGTTTGCACCTGCCTTTCCCTTTCGTCCAGTCCACAGAGAGTCTTCTTTTCCACCCTTAAGGTTTTTTACAAACCGCTCTCGTTTTTTACCCTCCTTTGTTTACTCGGTTAGGCTCCCTCCCCCTGTGCCTCCTCTCTCCCACGTCCCCAAAAGTCACTCGCCTCATTCGGCCTCCCTTTCGTGGCGTTTCTCCCCCGTGGACGTTTTTTCCGAACTGCTTTGTCACTCACACTTCCCTAGTCTTTCTTGGTCTCCTCTATCGACTTTTTGCCCCAAGAGTTCTCCTCTGCCTTTCCCTGACCGAAAAAGGCTTGCCTTTTTTCGTGATTTTTTTACTCCCCGTTTTTGAGAGCTCTCTCCCGCCTTCCCCCCGAACAAGGTGTAGTTTCTGTCTGACCTTTTTCCCCTCCCGGCGATGATCTGCGCGTCCCTCTTTTTTACGAACGTTCTCCCCCACAGCCGGCTGCTTTCGCCTTTCCGGTCGCGCTCCCGGTTTTTTACTCTGATAGTTGGAGTCTGGACTCTTCGTCTCCCTCCTTTTTTTTTTCCGTCATAGCGTTCTTCCCGTGTCTCTTAAATTTGGGCAATTCACTGCTAGTTCTTTAAGACTCTCTCTTGCGAATCCTTTCTCCTTAGACTTCCCCAACGCTCCCATTTTCAGCTTTAGTTTCTTTTCTTTTATTTTCCCCTTGCGAGCACCGCCTGTTGATTCCATCACCTCCCCCTTCTAGTGTATTCGATTTACGGTTGTGCTTTCTGTTCCCATTTACTGAATCGTCACCCTAGTTTTGTTTTCCCCCCCACCAGTCTTCGATGTTTTACCACGTAGGCACATCGCTCCTTAGGGCCTGGCCTTTTGTTATCCATCCTGTTTTTTTCTTTTCCCCCCTCCGTTCTCCCTTGTAATTTGATCTTTTTTTTTCCTCCCTTTTTCTTTGATAATAATGTGCGATGCCCTCTCCTTTCCTTTTGATTTTTATCACTTGTGAGTCTCTCGACTTCGACTTTTCTCTCCTCGATGTCTTTTCCCTGTCTTTTCTCCCCGTTTGGTAACTGAGTTTTACCTATCTGTCTTTTCCTGCATTCCAGGTTCATCCCTCTCTTTTCGCTCTGCATCTGTTTCCGGAAAAGCCCCTGTACCGCTCTCACGCCCTGCATTGGACTTTCATTTTTCCCCCTTGGGCTCCAGAAAGCTTCGATTTTTTGCGCCCCCTCCTTTTCTTTTACCTCCCGTCCGGCTATTTCATAATTTAAGGAGCGTTTCTCCTCCCCCTCGGACTTCCACGCTAAGCCGATCGGAACCGAAACTTATGCCCTGAAGCAAGAGATTCCCTGACCACTGGTAACATTCTACATAATCTTCAGCTTTCCCCCTCCTTTCAAAAGGGTCTCTCTATCGCCACCTTCTTGTGTCCCCTAGCTTATAAAGTATTGCGCCGGTAACATTATAGGCACCCCCCTTTGATTCCTCACCCCCCCCGTGATGGAGCAAGGGCGCAATCCCATTTCCTACCAACCCCGCGTGGGAGAGTTCTGCTCTACATACGAGAAGGAAGCCGATGCTCCTTCCGTTGTTTGTATACCTCGGAGGGAGCCCCCCTCCAGTTGTTCAATCCCTGGAGACGGGCGACATCCCTTTGAAGAAGGGTAGTTCCCTCAATCCCCGAGGTTTAGGGATCCTGCCCCCTTCGGTTCGCAAAGCCCATTGCTTGAAGGCATATTGTCCTGATTTTTTACGGTACCGTGGAATATTTTCCTATTGCCTTTTCTCATTATCACATACATCGTTTTTTCCCTCTTAGTGAGTGCTCATCGGTGACTAATAAAAAAAGTACAATCCAGTACTTCTCCGATTGGGGACTGGTAATACGAGAGGTTTTCCCAAGTCATTATGAGATGGTTTTTCTGGTCTCTTTCAAATTTCGTACTGTTCAGCTCACCCCCCCCCAAGGGAAATCTTTCCGAAGTGTGTAGACGGTCCTGTTCTATTCGTTTTTCCTCAGAATGATAGACGATTCCAGCGGATGCTTTCGTCCCTTGGTCTCTTAGGACACTTTCCTTTTCTCTCGGAACCTTTATCTCAGTCATCATGCGGCTGGGTTGACTTGGATCGCACCATGTTGAGCTTTATGCCTCCTCGGCATACCCCCTTTTGAAAAGATAAACCAAGAGATCTCACAATCCCTCCTGTCGCTGTGGCCAGCCTAGCTCCCCCCCCGCATTACGTGGGTTTTGGCGGTTGCTTGCCGCAAAAGTCTAACGTCCAAATTCGCCCCGTTCCCTAATGGGCTTGAAGCGAGGAGGCAGAAGCTTTTAAGGGTAGTAGACCCTGCTCCAACCCCTCACCCTTTTGGCGGTTGGGCGTAAGTCCAGCGAGGCGTTCATCCCTGGTGGACCCCCATTTACTTTTTGAAGATTTAAAATGACCGTGCTTTATTAGACCCCTCGTCTTTACCGTCTGCCTTCCTCTCTTTTCTCTGTTCTGAGAGATAACCCTTCCTGTGGACCTCTCGTCTCCTCCCCCCGGTTTTTTCCCCAACAGCTTAAACAGTATTTGACCGAATTGATTCCCCGCTGGGTGCTTCGCGCCCCATTGGGCTTGCTGACTTCCCTTTCCCTCGCAAAACCTTCTTCTAGCCTCCACCGCGACAACGCATGTTTCGCAGGCCAGCCTCTCTTTTCGGGTTACCTCGTGATAAAACCATCACCCGCCCAATCCCCCCTTCCAACGAAACGGGCTGGTTTTCCGTCTTGCACCATCAGAGGAGTCCGGCCTGTCAACAAGAGACTCCTTCGGGAGATAAAAGACTCAAACCCAAGTATCTTGGCCTCTCGACCGATGGTACTAGATTAATCTCAGTGCGCGACCCTTGTGCGAAGCTATCGTTGTCCGATACCCTTTTATAAAGGAGGCGCCGAAGGGTGCCAGTAATCTGAGACCACAGTCATTGCCAGGGGTGTTTTACGACACGCAATAAGTACTTGGCTGGGAACCACAGGCACCCAGCGCAAGACAACCACCTTGACACACCTCTCGGAGTCCCCGCCATCCAAAGTCACTCTGTTGAGGATGTGTCTTACCATCAATTTCCCAGGACTCTCGCGATGACCCCACGAGGGTACGCCCCAGGATAAGTAAGCGGACAATCTTTCCGGTCAAGACATGCGGAAGGCGCCGCTCTGCACGTCCCCTTTCTTGTACAGTATTTCCTTACTAGAACATTGGTTGCTGTCTGCTCACCTTGCTTGAAGGCGCCCCCCTGCTTTCAAGGCCCAGTGTTACTTCCGCGAGAACGCAACGCTTCTCAAGGCTCTGGCGTGACCGACGTCTGTTGGACCTGACAATTGGCCCTTACGATGGGTTCGGAGAAGGTGCCTCGGCTGTATACGAGAGAGTCCCCCCACCGTGCTGAGAAAACAAGTCGTCATGTCGAAGCGGCTGGAGGCGACGCCTATAACGGATTCTGGCGCGGTCTGGATTCTCCAATAGTGGTGTCACTAAGAGCTGACCCCGGCTTTTCCGTCCCGTAAATGTGTTGACGCTTTCAAAAGAAAACGAAGGCGACATTCACCCGCCGCGACAGTCTTTTCCCCGTGGGCGTAAATAATTCCCGCCATTCGCGTCTCTCTACACGTTGATTCCGCCCTTCAGAGCCCCGAGGGTGACCTGGTTTCCTATACAGGTCTGCTCGAGCCTAGCACTCGTGGACTCGCCCCCCAGCGCTATCGATCGAGAAGGGAGCTTTGTTCGATCCTCCCCCCCCCGGTAGCTCGAAGACCCCTTCACTAGCCAGTTCTTTGAAGCAAGTGTAAATTTATGAGGGAAGACTCCCCCCTTTGTTATCACGGAGGTTTCACTCCCCAGGAGGGAGGCGCTGGCCTCAGTCCCTAAACGGAGCAGTCCTCTCTTTTCGATTTTCCTACTCTACTGTGCTCCACACTATGGTGTCTCATTCACTTTCTCGATATAAACACCTGCGTCCCCTCTACTCCTTTGCGGTGGTGATCGGCTCGGTCATGATCGTGCTCAGCAAGTTTATTATTTTTTTTTCACCCCAACGCTCTTCATTGGAGACTTTTTGTCCCTTGAACTTCCGTGGACGCCCGCCCGAGCGTCTCGACAACCTAGTTTCCTTGCCCAACCTTTCTCTTCTTCCGACTAACATAGGTTCCGGTAACGAGTGAGCCCTTTCTTTACCCCCACCCCCTCCATGCCCCCTTCAAGGTCAATCGTGAGAGTCCCCCTTTCTCGCGGACTGCTGGTTACTCATCTTTGTTCGGAGAGCTTTTCATAGACGTTTGTTTTGACCCCCCAAGGTCGTTCAAGAGCGATTCATTCTCCCCCCATTTTCTGACTTGGTCTTGGGTGAGATCTTCCTTTTTTTTGTTGACTAGAGATTCTCAAGAATACCAATTACCTTTCCCCTCAAAGTTCTTTTCCTTACGCTTTTTCTCCCCTCTTCTTTTGCCCTAAGGTTCTCCCCTAGTCCAGTTTCTGAAGAACGTGCGTCCCACCGCATTCTCCTTTCTTTCCCGGAATTTTTCCTTTCCTTGAACGTCTGGGCCTTGCCCTCTCTTGTATGTCAGGTTTTCATCGGAGCGCCTTTTTTGGCCCCCAGTCCCCTCCAGGTATCAAACTTCCCTCAGTGAAAGGGTTTTTCTCCAGTTCTAGTGATGAAAGACTTTTCGACCCGCTGAGTTGCGTAACTTCTACCCTGAGATTTAACCTTTACAAATTCCCCTGAGATGGAGATGTCGCTTTCTGCTTTTCCTATAACTGAAGGAACGTTAACTTTCCCCCCCCATCCCCCCTTTATTTTTTGGAAGAATGTTTTCTATGAAAGGGCCCCTCTAAATAGTGGGTGTCTATTTTCCAACTCTTTCTCCTAACTTTTAGGACAACCCTTAGTTTCAGAAGTCTAAAGTTCCCTTCTTCTCCTCTGTTTGGTTTCGATTGGTCCGTTAACCTCTTCTTTCTGATCTTTCTATATTCCCCCCCCTCCCATCTTCTTATGCCTAATGGATATTGAAGAGACTAGTCTAGAATTGTGTATTATTAAGCAGGATACTCTCTTGTCCTTTTCTTCTCTGTCCAGACTTACCTTTTGGTACCCCCCCCTAGTTAAGCTTATTATTAGAGCACTTTCTTTTTACTCCCGGTTCCGAAATACTGCTTGCCTTTACAACTGAAGGAACATCAACCCTTACTTGCCTGACTTTTGTTTCCCCCTACGACCTACATTCTTTTTTCTAAGAACCCACGAAGGCGGCCGTTTTATTTCCTCATGTTATTGAATTGTAGATTTTTACAGTTACTTGCGCCGGGATCACCCCACTTTGCGATTTAGGTGATGGGGCCTATCTCATCCCAAAACCGAGTCCTCCTCAGAACCAGGTCCGTCCACCCCCATTAATCGCCCAAATATCTGTAAGGCCGTGATCTTCTGCAAGTATGGGCGTTCTACCACGGATGAGTCCCCTCATCAATGAGTCCATATGATGGTCGAACATGGTCACCCTCCCCCACAGCCCCCCATTGGTCGAGGTATTCCCCATTCGCGATTTCCTTTGTGTTGATGGCGGGAACTGATCCTTGTGTTCCTTGGTCGCTCCCTGCAGAATGGTGAGCACACAGATTGCCTGGGTTTCGATATTGATCAATAAGGCCTGCGTTATCTTACGATCGTTCAGGCGCTGTCATCTTCCGATTGATGCCCTGGGTCTATTGATCCTCGGTGTTCCTTCCCTAGTCTGTTCTCTCTTGTTAGTGATGGTAATCCCTCCTTCCCA
>Ga0179593_1719726_pt1 | contig 16478 bp, 23 predicted proteins | sample CZODoug2_1_08_16_FD_185931 | JGI IMG/M metagenome (GOLD analysis project Ga0179593, IMG submission 185931) | Vadose zone soil fungal communities from Angelo Coast Range Reserve, California, USA - CZODoug2_1_08_16fungal (PacBio error correction) | ecosystem: Environmental > Terrestrial > Soil >... | reverse complement strand
ATCCCCTCTGTTCCCCCTTTTTTTCTCTCTCCTTATAGGAGTTCGTACTCTAGGCAGACTTTCCTGAGTAAGGCATACTTCCCCTTTTTTTTCTTTTTTTTGTATTCTTCGAAGATACAACAGAGATTTTCCCTTGCTCTCCTCCGACGAAGCTTCCTGCCCACACTTCGTTACTTGTTGAAGTTCTGACAGCCAGCTTTACAATCAGCCCCCTTTCCCTTTCTGAGCACCAAGTCCTTTCGGAGCTCCTCCCTTCTGAGTATAGCAGAGTAGTTTTTACTTGCCCTTCCAGTCCCCCCCCTTATGTGATTCCTCACGTTTTCTGCTCCGCCCCCTCCGCCCTATCAACTCTCGGATGTTTCCCGCTTGAGTCAGGTGCATGGAAATATTCATAATATTTTCTTTTAGTTTTTTTTTTTTCTTTTTTCCCCCCTAAGATCCCTCCCGCCCAAAAATGTATCTTATTAAATATAATGTTCTATCCACTCATTTTCTCTTTTTTCGACCTTCCGACCAGTCCCAAATATTTAGCCTGCTTGGTTCTGTCTTAGGAGCTTTCGCTTTCGGCGCTCGCGCCACCGTTTCCATACAGCCGACACGCATTTCCGCATCGTTCGTATATTTCCGTTTTGTTCGACATGACAGCATCTCATCCACCCCCCAACGTTTTGGCACTCAAGCATACGTACCCCGACAATCTCAAGACGACTCGCCACCCATTTCTTTTCCCCCGACATTTTTTTTGCAGGTCACTTTCCTGAACTGACCGGAAGTGCCGCGGCAACGTTTTCTCGGGCGTGGCCGCTGCTCCTGGACAATGCTCCTGCTTTTCCCAGAGAGAGTCGGCCCTCTCCTTTACTGTGACGTAGACCTCTTTCGACCAGCATAAGAACACCCCCGTTCCTGCTTTTTTTTTTTCTTAACCCCCTCTCGCCCTCAAGAGGCTCGGATCGCGAGTGATTTTTTTTTTAGACGCTCCTTTGACAAGCCCCGACGCTCCCAATCCCCCTAGTTTTTTGACGCCGCGAGAGCGCACTTAGTCCACCCCGTGCCCCCGACGCGTCCCATTTTGTCAAGTACAGGGTTTCTACTTTACCCCCTTTCCGAAGCGATTTTTTTTTTTTTTAGGAAGCGCCGGAAAACTTGCCCTTTTCCGTTTCCATTCTTCTCGTTCGAGCATCCCGTCCTCTTTTTACAGTTTCAACGTTCCATTTCCACCAGAGCGTACTTTAGTCTTCCTTTCCCCCCCCCTTCACCTTTTTCTCCATACGACGTCTCAGGTTTACTTCTTTTCCCCTTTTTTTTATCCCTCAGACCCTTGACATCCCCCCCCGGAGTGATCCCAATGTCCCTTCTTTCACGATTTTGGGAATGTGATTTCGGCGCCAATTTCCCCCCCCCCCACTCTAACCTTTCATCGTGCAGCCTGCCGCCCGTGATCCATCCACTCTTTTCTTTGATGCAGAAGGCAGGCTTCGCACGACACCCCCCCCCTTCCAATTCTAGTGCCTGCAGCGCGCTGAGTCCTGAGTTCCGCCCCCCTTTGTTTTTTTTGCGTTTTAGCCTTGATTGTGGGTCCCCCCCTCGCTCCCTTTTGTCGGAACGAAAGGTATCCCAAACCCCTTCCATTTTCTCTTTCGACTTCGTAGGTGCGCTTTCGATGATGGATGGAATTGGTGCACTGACCCCATCCAGTATGACTTTTTATCGAAATTCTCTCTTCCCCTTTGTCTTATTTTCTATCAAGTCTTCCAGCGGTTACTGCCTTATGTCCCATTACAATACCCGCACAAAATTTCCTTAAAGGGAGCACAGGCAGTTAGGTTTTTTTTTTTTTTTTTTTTTTTTTTCCCCCTATTGTAAAAGCTTAACGACGCCTCATAGCCTAGGGATCTAGTTTATCCGCATTGTAAAAATGGTAGCGTGTTCATTCTCTCCCTTTAACTCCCCGACAAAAGACGAGTTCCTTTCCCATCTCCCCTCCTTCCCTGCGCCATATTTCGACTTGTGCAGTTTTTCGAGATGCCCCGAACTCCACGTGCACCATTACTCGCTTTTGCTTGGCTGCTCTGCATAAACCATGTCGTCTACTATGTGATTAGTTGCTGGCGAAGACTGACCCCCCCCCCCAGTCTTCATAACTCCCCGGTCAAGATTCTTGAAATACTGTCCCTGTACAATTCCCCCTTTTGCATTTGGAAGGCGATGTTCGTTGAGTTACTTGCCTTTCCCCTCTCCTTTCCTAAGATTCATACGGCCCGATTTCTTGCCCCATTTGAAAGACTGGATTCCCCTATCAGCCCTTCTCGTATTGAGTATTTTATCACTCCCCATACAACAAAACTTTTCTTTCTGCCTACGACGCAGACTGCCTTATTTGTCTTACCATCCCTCCGATATTTTTCCGGTTTTTGTGCCAAGGTAAGTTTAAAGTTTCTCACCCCCCCTCAACTTTGTACCTAACGCCGTCCTGTTTTCGCTCGCCTTTTCGTCCTGTTGAATTTTCTCTTATTTGCGGGAATTTAAGGCGCAAGCTCTTCCGTCTTCGTCTCTCCTTTCTGAGCGCGATAATCTCTTTACCCTCATGTACCTTTTATCAGACGCATCAATAATGAAACTTGATTTTCGGGAGCAGTTTTCCGAGACATCCCTCCTAGGGGAAAAACCTGCACTTTCTTTCGCCCCACCAATAGATTTTTTGGAAATGTTGCTTGTCCCGTGCATCTCCTTCCACTCTCCGATTCGTTGACCGGCCCGTCGTGTCGCATCTCTCCTTCTCCTTTCATTTCCTACTAAAACAGCTTTCGCCGCTCGTTCTGTCGAATGATTTTTCGCCTGTGGATTTCCTAGCTGTGTGGCCGATTTTTGGTGTTTGCTCTCGCCTAAACCCCCCATCCTGCCGAGACGTTTTCTCGTGCCATGTGCGCTAGAAGAGAGTCGTTTTTCCCGCCGTATCATCCTTGCGACAAGTAGTGCTCTAATCCCTCCCAGCCCCCAATTGCTTGTCGGCCTCTCCCTTCCACGGATTTTTCAGACTTTTTACGCGCTCCCCCCCCCCCAATCAGCTGAAGAAAGCATTCGCTGCTCCCGCCGCGTGCACATTTTTCCCCCGAGGTCGAGCCCGAAAACGTGGAAGATCCGTCCGGCTGATGTCGGCACTCCTCTTTTCCCCACCCCCTTTTTTCCCCCTAACCCTCAGTACAGAGAATCGCTTCGTCTGATGTTCCCCCTTCATTGATAGTTCATCCCGGAGGTTGAAGTGAGAAAGGTCGCGTAAGAAATTCCCCCAGCCCTTTTTTCCCGCTTACTTTGGTGTGCCCCCCCCCCCCATTTTGTTTTTTTGCTTTTTTATGAGCTTCGGCAGCGACACCCCACGAATATGATTGGCAGTGTTTTTCTGCGGACCTCCCCCTCGACTTAAGATGACATGCGCCATTGCCCTCCCTTTCCCCTTTCCCTCCATCATTATGGCATTCTCGAGCTAAAGGTAATGTTACGTCCCTCGACGAAGCGGTTACGTTTGACTCCTGTTTTCTTGCCGTAGACGCGCCAGCCACATATTCGCTCCTACCCCCCCCTTTACTGTGTTTCCCCTCTTCAGCTGATCTGCTATAATCAGGTTAGATCCACTGCGCGACCGATGAAATAACCATCGCAGTCGTTTTGACCCCCCCATGACTTTTACGCTTTTCTATCTTCGATATAAGTCTAAGTCTCGTCGGCGAATACTTTTTGATACCCCCTTTCACTGCCACTATGACGCTCTCTCCGGCTTGATTTTGGGCCCTCGCTTTTCCCAAGTTTTTCCTCTCTTCATTCGAAAATACACGCTTCTTTTGCGTGCTCTTCAGTCGCACCTTTCCCCTGCGTTGGCGTGTGTTCATCCTTACTTTTTTTTTTTTTTTTTATGCCTGACCCACATGCCTCCCAACTTTTCTGTCAAGGCGTTCCCTGATTTTCCGGTTTTCCACTCGTAGTCGGCCTCCTACCCAATTCCTTTATAGCCGCGCCGACCGGCGCGATCGAGCGTATTCCCCAAAATGCCTTTTTTTTTACGACCGTGGTTCTGATAGCGGATGCTAACTTTTTACACCACGGTGCCTTCTCCTCTCGGATTCCTTCCGAGAATTTACAAAGTCGCGAAGGGTCTCGTTTTGCCAGACAGATGTCCTAAAGGGATTCCTGTCTTTTTCCGGTGCACCCTTGTTTGGGGTTTTCCGTCTTCCCGCAGTTTTCCCCCCTTCCGCCCACAACTGCACGCCAAGCTCATCTCTGAGTCAATATCTTCCCCCTCCTTCGCTTCCCTTCATTATAAGATCCCTACCCCTCCCCGTGCCAATGGGACGGACCAGAGACCCCCCCACGTACGGTTAACGTGGCAACGTACCTTTCCTAACTTATAATCGTACCATCGGACCTTCATTCCCCATTCCGCCTACTTTCGAGCCGCCTTTCGGTCTTGCGTTTTTTTTTTCCTTGCGCAGGGGCCATCCCGCCAAGACCGGCATTATGCCCTTCGTAGCCTCTCCTAGAACTCCTCCACTCGGTGAGCAGCCCTTTTCATCGAGCCTCGAGCTGGCCCTGTAACCCTCAACTTTCCTCCTTTCCCTGGAGGATCTCTCTTCGCCACAATTCTCGAGATAGCTAGATCACCTTTCCATCAGACGTTGCTCTCTTTCAACGTTTCTCTTTGATCATACCACCACCCTAGGATGCCAGCTTGTGTATAGGGACCTCAAGCCAGTTAGAGTGGAGACTTCGCTCCCAAGGTCGGACACCGTCTCATGGCACCTTCCTCTCGCTTTCTAATTATTAATTGGAACGTCCCGCCCTTTTCTTTCTTTGGACCCTCTTCTCCCTTCTCGACTCTCGAGCGTTGCGAAATCTCCAGAGCCTGGACGCAAACCCCTATCCCCTCCTCATCTCCTCTTTTGGATAATATTTTTCGCCCCCCTAACCCTCTCTCGCACCGGTTCGCCTCTTCCTTTCGTGCCAGGCCCACATTTCCACCGACGGAACGATCTCATTAATTTTTTTTTCCCCCTCCCCCTTTTCAAAGTTGTTTTTCTTTCGCCTCTGTGAAGACGGGGTTTTTCCCTGAAAACGCGCCTCGTTTTTTTCACTAGCGGTTTCCTCTTTTCCTCACTTTCCCCCCTCATCTGCGAACTTCGAACCGAGTATTCGATTTCTCCAGCGTCCTTCGCCTAGGCCCCTCTTTCTTTTCCAATTGAGAGGGTTAATCTTTAGAAACCGATATTCCTTCTCCGAAATTTAGCCCTGCCTGTCTGATATGTCTCATTGGAAGAGGATTACTTAGTTGATAGAGTAGAGCGGCCTTGAAGTCCCTTTTTCCCTTCACCCCCCCCCAAAAACCCCCCCCCCACCCCCCCCCCCCCCCCCCCCCCCCCCACCCCCCCCCCCCCCCCCGCACCCCCCCCCCCCCCCCCCCCCCCCCCCCCACCCCACCAACCCCCCCCCCACCCCCCCGCGAAGTCTGTTCCCGCCCCTTTCTGCCCGAGCTTCTGGTCAGAAGATGCCTCACCTTGGTTGCTTCGACTTTGACCGCGTTTTTCCGACGCCAACAATGAAAGCGATATCCCGGGCGCTGTGGACGACGCCTCCTCCTTCCCGCCTCTTTCTCTTTTTTTTTTTCTTTTCTGTGTGGCTCCGATTAGCCCCGTATGCGCCTGCCCACCTTTGCGCTCCCCCCCCCTACGCTCTTTCGGTGGCGCTGGCGCAGCCCAAATGAACTTCTTCATCGATACTCGGCCGTTCAACCCTTTCCCCGTTATGCTTCCTCCCCCCTTTTTTTTCCTGACCTTTCATTTTCGATTGGTTTTATAAGGCCTGCCCCTATCGTATTCTGCTCTTTTTCCGCCACCGTTCGAGTCCGTTTTCTTTTTCTTCTGTCGTCGACTATCGAGCAGCTTCGGACCCCTTTTGCTCGTCCCAACCGCAGTCTTGTAAGCATTCCGGACTATAATTCTCTTTTTTGTTTTGCCGATCCACAGAGTCGCGCATTTAGACTGCCTTTCGAACATTCCGAGTCCTCCCCCATATTCCCTAACCTCCCTGACCCCCCCCGAGTGCTTTGTCATCCTTTTTACACCGCCCGAGGTTTTCATTCCCCTTCTCCCCCTCTCTCCGTGCCCGTTTCTCGGAAAGCAAAGTCAAAAGCCGCCAATTATGCAAAAACGCGTCTATATAGCAATTCTTTTTTTTTCCATTTCCCTCTTTTGTAGTTTTTTGTACGACGCGATGCTCCCAGCCTTCGATACCGCCTGAGGCTTTTCAACAAGCCTACTCCAGGAGAAATGAACGATTGGCCTATGACTAGCCTAGACTATTTTCCCCCCATAACCGATTGCCTGCTCAGATTTACATCTCTCTTCCCCCCGAGACCTCAGCTTAACCGAGCCTGAGGTTCGCATCGCTAGATCCTCCCTATTTCCCTCTCTCTAACTATTGTTAGCGATTCTGTTCCAGTGCGCTTCATTTTCCTATCTGTACTCCTATCCTTTTTTCCTCGTTGCCAACCTCGAAGGTTAGATATATGTAGGCCCCTCCGTCCCCCTCCCTGGAGTTCCACTAATAAAGAAGCTTGTAATCTCTCTTTCCTAGACTTTTTCATGCCCTTTCCTTTTTTCCCAAGAGCTTGCGGAATCATAGAGGTGGACGTGCCCTCATCATACGACCCCCCCTTAGTTTACACCAGCCTACTCCCCGACGCCCCTTTCGTTCTTTTCTTCGGCTGATTCCTAAAATGAAAGGCAGTGAAGGCTACCTGGTGTTTTCCTCCTCTATCCAAGATATGTCCCTCTGCTTCGGTTGGTTTTCGTTTCATTATTTTTTTTTGTGTGTTTTTTTTTTTTTTTTTGAGATCGATACCACTTTCTCAACTCTCGTTTTTTCTTACCCGGCATCGCACTTGCATTTTGACTTCTACCTTGGGTCCTTTTCTTGACGCATCCGCTAATAACAACGATTGCGATCCCTTCCCCTGTTGAGCTGCCCCTCCTCTCCTTCCTCGTTCCCCCTTGTATTGATAGAATTAAGTTTGGTTCTTGTGTGTCTTTTCCCCCTCTCTGATCTCTTTTTACGTGCCGGAACCCTTTTTTCCCTTTGATCGTATCACAGTGTCGGCCAACGCCTTTGTTCCTTTCTACTTCCGTCTCTGCCCCTCTCTTTTGGACCTTTTCTCCTATCTGCTGCCTTCTCCTCGCCGTCCTTCCCCCTGCATAACCTGCTAGGCTAAGCTGAAGCATGAGAAGTCAGTTTCATGGCAGCGCGAGGCGGACCTCTACCTACCTGGCACTTCCGACCTCTAGGCTTTTATGTTGTTCGCTCCCCCTCCGCCCTCAGAAAGCCACAGTCACCGGAAACAACCTTTTCTTTTGCTCCCGCGACCACAGCCACTCTAAATCGACTAGCCACTCCGGCCTACGAATCGTGCTTCCTCTTTCATGAATGTCCTTTTGAATGACCCCGCGAGAATGACCGTAATGGCAACTCTTTTTCTCCTGACTTTGCCTCGACTCTCGGCACTTTAGTTGCCGCTCTCTCCCCCCTGTGTGCTCTTTCAGATGAGCAAATGATTGAAATGCTCCCTGCTTCCCCACTCCCCCATCCCGCCCCCCCATTTTCTTTTTTTGCTCATAAGCGCCGTCGAGGCGCAGGATCGAGTTCCGACTGTTAAAGACCACCGTCGATTAGCCCTTTCTACCCCCCCCCTCTCACATCACGCCTTGAACCCTCCTGCTTCCCTCCCCCCCAACCCCCATCACGTAAGGGGACCGAAATAGTAATCGTGGATGTAATTCGGTGATCAGAGTTTAGAACATTTTTGAGTGTGCGCTCGTCTTCGGTATTCTATAACGATGTGTTCGAAATAAAACCCCCCCCCCCCCCCCCCCCCCCCCCCCCCCCCCCCCCCCCCCCCCCTCCCCCCCCCCCCCCCCCCCCCCCCCCCCCCCCCCCCCCCCCCCCCCCCCCCCCCTTTTTAAAACATCCCTCCGACTCTGAGACCGATCATAGTCGACGGCGCCCCCAGTTTCTTATTCCAGGGTTCCTTTTTTTCCTTTTCCACGACAATCCCCCCCCCTTCTTTTTCCACGGGCACCCTCTCTCCAAGCTTTCTCCCTATGAGATACCTTGAGAGAAGGAGGATTGTGTATTCTTTTTTTCACACACCCACCCATAGTCCCTCCATGTTCTCGCTCCCTCGGATCCCGAGACGAACGGATGGTGATTGGCTTCTAAGTTCCGGCTCGCCGTCACCCCCGTCCCCCCATTCCCCCCCACTGACGCACTTTTTGAAGCGACGCTGTCCTGAAAGTTCTTCTTCAATTTCTTGCGCGAATCTCTTTCGCCGTTTTTCCCCCCAACTCTCTCCAGAAAGAGGACAAGTTTTTGAATTTCTTAGGGTTTCTCCCCATCTACACTTGGCCCCCCTGACCGCTTTTCTATGCTAGCTGAAAATCGATAGCATGTCTCACCTTTTTCTTTCTTTCCCCTCCCCCTCCTTTTGAGCCTGAGAGATCTTTCTGAAGGTTTCCCATCGACGTCTCCCTCAAATCCCAACCTGGCCGAAATGACAACTTCGAGACCAACGAAGTCTTCCTTTTTTCTTTTTTCCCCCTTTGATCTTTCATGAAACCAAGACGCCCTGTTTTTGAATTCCCTTTTACCGAGTTAGAGTGACCACGAGTTTTAGGGACGACGTATTACTCCCGTACCCCCCACCGAAATGCAGACGAAGCCTTCTTTCACTTTACTTCTTTGACGAGTGTCTCGGCGACCCCAGACTCTTCGTAAGCCAGGCCTTCCCACTCCCCCGTCGACGAAGTTTACCCCTATACCAATGTCTAAGTCAGATCTTTGTTGAGGGCCCTACGGCCTGTCCAACCCTCCGGCAATCCAGAATTCGCCCCCTTACAGGACCTTTTTCGTCAATGTGTGGGAACGTCTTCAAGGAGTCTTGAAGGAACCTTCAGATACGATTCCGGGCCGCCATTTCCCTTCCCCTTGATTCGATATCGAAGACGGCCCCATCTTTCAACCCCTTGCTTTCCTTCTCCCCAGGATCCGAAAACCCCAGAACCCGAGCGGATGAATCCCATCTCCCTCCCTTTTACTCCCCATCCCCCCTTACAAGCGGTTTTTCCCACTACCGCTTTTCTTCCATTTTTTCCTTCCCCTCCATAAAGACTTTTTCCCCCTTCTTTGAATCAGGATGCTCTGAGTACGTGTCCATTTATGGGCTCATGTTCCCACGCCCGCTCGCTCGTAGTGGTTCATCTCTCTCTCCTCCTCCGGGTATGCGATCAGACGATTTCCATCATGACCGCGTCCCCCTCTTTCCGTTTTTCCTACTTTCGACGTTTCCACCACGTTTCCCCTGATCACGTACAGAAAAGTCCACAGTCTCTCTGCGTTGACTCGACTTTTGATCCCCCTCCACCGATCAGACTTTTTCGTGTTTGGTCCCTTTCCTTCTTGACTTCTGCGTGTATCATTCCGTATTTCCCCCCTTTCTTTCTCTTCAGGCATACGTTCGTTTCGGCTGCAGTCAGTTCTTTTTTTTTTTCTTTTTCCTCAACGTTTTTTTGATGAATGGCTAACTAGACGTAGGGATATGCCTGCGCATTCCAAGCCCCCCCCTTCTCTTGAGAGCAGATTACGATCTTCTAGCAGTTCTTCTTCCAGCGGAGGCCCCTTTTCCCCTCAGGAGCATCTTGCTATCCTATCTAATCACAATCCCCTAAACGCCACCTGTTTTTTCCTCGCACTCGTGTGTTTTCTTTAATCGTGGCATCCTCCCCCCTTTTCCTTTTTCCCCTCCTTCGAATACCGACCAGATCCCGTTGCCCACAATTTGAATACGATCCGCGTTGCCACCCTCCACCCCGTGCAGATCATTTTCTCCTTCGGAACACAGCCGTAAACAACTACACCCCACCTTGAAGGATACGATTTCTTCCCTCAGTATTTTACCTTTCAAGACCAGGACCACGACATTATGGCATCGACGGATCTTTCGCTTCTTCGACTTTCCCCCTCTTCGCCCAGCCCTTGCCGTTGATAACGCCTTAGCCCACTAAGTGAAATCTTTTCAGCGTTTTTCTCTTTCGGCGAGTCACGTCCTCCATGACTTTCCATGAAGCGGACTCTCGCCGATAGTAGCCCTGAACTATCCGACTTGCCCTAGAACTTTCCTTCCCGGTTGCAATGCTCCGTACATAGCATTTTTGACCCTTCTTTTCTAATTTTCCCTTTCACATGACGCCCCTCTCGGGCGTTATGGGGGTGAACGACGGAGTTCCTTTCTGAATTCCCTGCTTCTTTTTTCCCCCCCCGACGCTAAACTTCCTCCCCCAAGAATCCCTGGATCCCTTGAGCTCTTTTTAGATTTCTCCCCCCCTCTCTTTAGGCTATGAAGAAAACTCATCGCTAGCACCCCCTTACAGGTTTCCCCTAGTTTACCATGATCCTATGGGCCCCCGGCGCTCAGCGTCTCTTCTTTTCCTTGAGCTCCCTTGCGCATTTTTAAAATGAGCGCCGAAAATTCTCGCCGAGGCATATGGTGATAGGCCGCCCAAGTCCCCCTCATCTTTCCTTTCCAACCTGCTGCTAGTATTGTGCATGTGACAGTGCCCTTCTTCGAGCAACTTTCGGCTCCCCTTCTCGGCTCTCTTCTTTTCGCCCGCTGGGCGTCATCCTTCTCGCTGCATGTTTTTTTTTCATTTACCACTCTTTTTTCCCCCCCCGGCGCTCTTGCTGAAGATCCGTCCTTTATTCGCTCACTCCCTTCCCCCGATTTCTGCACACTGCAATTCAATTCATGGGAGAGAATCCTGTACGAGCGTAGCTTGTCCCTTGCCATTTGTCCCTCCTGCGCATACGCCTCTGTCAGGCCCCCCATGTGCTACAGCACTTGCCACCTTTTCTGCGGAAAATCTCCTGATTGCACAAGATTCTGCTGCGAGCGGATTGGCTTCCTCTTTCCCCCTGCCTTTTCTCTTTTGGTTCACAAGCGTCGCCCTTTTTTTTGTCCTGCGGCTCCCGTCTCCCTTATTCCTTCCGTACCAATCTTCAACGCATCACAGGTTTGACAAGCCCCTTTTCCAAGTCCGTTCCTCTCGATCCCAAAAGCATCCCTCTTATTTGTCGCGTGAAAGCACCCGTGTCGTCATTGCGCCCCCCTTCCTCCTTTAAGCCTTCTCCTCTGACAAGCCGCTCCTACGACTTCTTTCCTTTTAAGTAATTCCTGCTCCCGGGCCATAACCCTAGAATGTTTGCATTCTTCCTCTCTTCCTTCTTCAGGACGTCGCCCCCCGGCCTCATTCCTTTGTTCTCCACCGGATAGTTTGCATGTAGGAGTTTCATCCGCGGAGCCCCCAACGGTATTCAAACCACCCATGCACCCCCTCCCGACCCCCGCTTCAATTGCGACCTCTATCTTCCTCATGTTTTCGTTGCATAGAGAGAACAGTGCAAGAGTTTCCCTTTCGCTTTTGTTTTCCCCACTAAATGAGCAACCACTCTCTTGTCGTCAACCCCTCCTTTTTGACCCACTTCAGCCAATTACCGCGCCAGGATGCGAACAACGACATGGAGATACCTAAGGACTTTCATGCCAATCCTTCTCCCTGATAACTTGTTAAGAATGGTTTGTCCCCTCAGTCTTTTTTTCTCCTAGCCTTTTTTTGCGACCCCCTCCGAACCGCGCATAGGCCGAACAACCCATCGTCGCCTCGCTACTTTGGAGTCCCCATCGCCCGATAGTTTTTGCGCCTTTTCGGCGTGTTTTTTTTCCCCCCGAGAGCGTCTTGTACTTCCCCCCCGGCCACGCGGCAGAGCACGCAATCCATACCCATCTCCTACTTGATGTTAGATGGCTTACTCGCGTGTAGGGGGCTCCCCCCTTTTCCCTTTTTTCTAGACCCCCCCAACCCCAACACCCCACGCACCCCCCACCCCCCCCCCCCCCCCCCACACTACAACCCCCCCCCCCCCCCCCCCCCCCCCCCCCCCCGGCACACCCCCCCCGTTGCCCCCCCCCCCTTCGGTGAGAGTGTTTTGGTTCCGTGAAGGTAACGCCCCCAGCGTTCCTTCCTTTTCCGCATTTTTTTATGGCGAGTCCCGTTCAGATTTCGCAAGCGCAGATTACGCCTTGTCCTACCCTCATTGTTTTTTTCCTCCGATCGAGCCCCTGAGAACCAGCTTTCCCGTTCCCCTTTTCCCTCGAAGGCGCCTCGCCCCCCACTGTCTTTCACCTGGCGCGACTTGTCATCCAAGCGCACTTTTTTTTTTTTTTTTGTTTTTTTTTTTTTTTTTTTTTTTTTTTTTTTTTTTTTTTTTTTTTTTTTTTTTTTTGTTCTGTTTTTTTTTTTTTTTTTTTTTTTTTTTTTCTTTTTTTTTTTTTTTTTTTTTTTTTTTTTTTTTTTTTTTTTTTTTTTTTTTTTGTTTTTTTTTTTTTTTTCCCTGGAGCCCTTGGCCTACCGTACTCGGCCTGCCCTTTCCCTTTCCGTTATCGATAACCCCCCCCCCTTTTTCCCAGCCTTTCACTGTATGCCCCCCGCATATCAAAAACCCCCCCCCCCCCCGACCCCTTCTAAGGTATTGGCGACCGAGATCCGCTCCTCGAACCTTTTTTTGTGAGGGATGGTCCCTCTTTTTCCAGCCTTGCTCCCCCCCCCCTTCGGCGAATGGATGCACCCCCCCTGACCTTTTTCTTCCTCCCCTTTTCTCTGGCCTTTTCCCGTACGCCGTCAAATGACCCCGATACCTAGAGATAACTCTTGCCCTCCTTTCGCCTTTCCATGACCGTCTGCTACCGCTGCTATCTATTTCAATCTAGTTCAGCAGCCCCGTACATCGTCGTATTCGGCTCTAACGTTGAACCACGTTCCTTACCGTTTCCTTTCTCCATAGGGGCCTTGGGATCCTCGAGTCATTGGAGCGTCTCTCGGAGGCTTCTCTCCCCTTCCCTTAGTTGACATTTGCGGCTTGGCCGCGATTTACGGTCTATTCCCTCTCTCCGCCCTCACTTTGCTTTCATCTTACCTTCCTATCCCACCTCCCCCCTCCCCCCCCCCATTCGATTTCTCTTCTGTTTTTCTCTCCCCCCCCTTGACCCCGATCTAGCTCCCCCGCACCCCCCCCCCCCTCCCCCCCCCCCCCCCCCCCCCGTTTGTTTTTTCTTTTGCTTGTTTTTTTTTTTTTTTTTTTTTTTTTTCTTTTTTTTTTGGTCGATCCTGAGTTTTTTTTTGACGCTCCTCCACAGATATCCCAGAGGCTCTTAGCCGACACTTCTCATGCCTAGCTCCCCCCGGTCCCTCTAATTCGAAGAATTTATCCGCTCTTCTCCTTTCTCCTCTGTCCCTGGTTCGACGGTTCCACGCTCGTTGCTGACGCATAAGGCGAGTCACCAGCAAAATGCCTCCACCGAGATACGCAGAATCTCCATTCGCTTCCCTTTTTCCTTTTGATTTTGTGTCGTTGCGTGAATCCAGAAGCCACGCCCCTGAGGATTTTTCTGTCATTCCCTTTCCCCCCCTAAAGCCCTGGTAACACCGGCTGATTGTGACTATTTCTGAAAGCAGCACAGCGCGCCCGCCCACCTTTCCCTAGCCCCTAGACGCCGAATTTTGCCTAAATCTCCGTCCTTTTTTCTTCCGCACGCCGCCGGCTTTCCCCTCCTCTCCTGACCCGATTTGCTTCACTTTGGGCGGCCAGCACAGCGTCAAGATCCTCGCAGGTCTTGAGTCTCGCCTCAGTCCTTTCGCTTTATTAGCAGCTTCCCCTTGACTCTCCCCTCGCGCCTTCTCCTTTTTCCGACCTTTCTCCCCTTCTTTTTTCTTCACCCCTCGAGGGAGTTCATACTCGCTCGGGGGATCTCCACTGATAGCGATTGCCCGTTTTCATGATCCCCCTAGTCGCGCCCTTGTATGAGGCTGGATTACTTTTTCCGCATCCCCCCCCCCCCCCCCGAGTACCCCCCCCCCCCGTTTTTTTTTTTTTTTTTGTTTTTTTTTTTTGTGGTTTGTGTGGTTGTTGTTTTGGATGTCCTCCTGAGGTAACCCCGTCACCTTTCGCTACCCCCGAACGCCGAACTCGCGGTCTACCACCCTTTTAGCGAGTCCCCTAGTCACAAACTATGGCGCCCCTTGCCCCTTCGTTCTCCCTATCTGCTATTTTTTGCGAATATCTGCGAGTCGTTTCAGATCACTAGACACCTTCCCCGAACAGGTGTCCGTCGCTCCCCCCTTTGACCGAATGTCACTGGAGTTTAAGAGAATTTCCCCCCTGTCAGTTTGCCTTAGCCCCCCACCATCCTAGAGTCCCGATCCACGGTGACCGCAGGCTTGTTCTGCACATGCATCACGCCTTTTTTGAGAGCCGTGTACACAATCAGAGGGTATGATTTTTTTGCCGCCACCTTTTTTCAGTATTACAAGCTTTTTAGTCCTCCTTTTTCCCCCCCTTTATTTCCCCCGAACTAGCGCCCAGTATCTTCTGCCCCCCCGATTTTTTTATTGAGCAGATTTCTCCCCCTTTTTTTTTTTTTTTTTCCCTATCTTTTCCCCCCCCCTTCCTGGACCCCCCTGTATCCCAGGATCGCGCAACTCCGTTCCCCTTGACCGACATACAACAACTCCACCCCTTTTTTTATTTTTTGATTCCCAAGCCCTTGAGCTTGTTTCCTTCTCTGTCGACTCCTATAACTTAACCTCCTGTCGACCCCGTCCCCCCCTTCGTATATGTGGTTAGTGATCAGAATTCGCGCGCCAGACCCTCCCGGCACCAATGCTGGAAAGCCTACCTCCCGACCTCCGCGACGAAACAGCGCAGCGTAATTACAGGTTATTTTTTGCGTTTTTTTTTTCGCAAGGGGTCCCCTGCCTCTTTAGCCCTCCCGACCAAAATCGGAAACGTACGTCATACGTGGGCCTCGCTCTTGGTCTGCCTCGACATGGACTGGTTTCTGTCCTTTCCTCTGGTTTTCCCTTCCTCCTGGAGGCAGCTGTCAAGCCATACGACCAAGATTTTCTGTTTTCTCTTTCTGCTCCCCTGAGCTCTCCCTTCCTTTTTCGCGGTTCTGTTCCATCCTCCGAGCGAGTCTCGCCAATTCTAAGCCCCCTTTTTCAAGTTTTCTCGAAGAATTCGTCTAGAATACAGCAACAGGAAGACAAGATGTCTTGTCACCGTCATGTACTTTAACTCCCTTTGTAATCCGGAACCGACTTTACTTTGCCCATTTCTTTTTCGGTTACGCAGAAGTCTTGCATCGCGTCGTTGGCCGGATATAACGGTTTCTTTTGTTTTTTTTTTTTTCTCTCTTTTTTTTTTTTTTTTTTTTTTTTTTTTTTTTTTCTCTTTTTTTTTTTTTTTTTTGCTCATATTTTTTTGTTGTTTTTTCTTGGTTAGAGCGGCGTAACCTGCGTTCATGTTCCCTCATCCGCTTTTCGGATGCCCACTTTCTTCTTTTTTCCCCCCCTGCGGCCCCCTTCTTTAATTCCCAGACCTTGACACAACCAAAACTCCGGTGGTTGACTGTTCCCCCTACCCCGCGGTCCTCCCCCCCGCGACTTTCGCTTTTAAGTCAACCGAGGCTGACTGGTTCCGTCCCCCCCAATTTGCGCACCACCTGTCGAGTCCTTTGCTCCATCTTCTTTTCTCCCAATACAGAAAGAGGATTTGATAGACGCTAGAGAACCTTCTGACCCCCCCCACCCCCCCCTTTTAAGAGCCACCCGGTCACAACCGCCACAATTTTCCCCTTTTTATCGCCTTAGGTTTACCCCGCAAACTTCTTAGTTCTGGCGAGCGAGGTCCCTACAGGCACGGCTGACTTGAGTCACCCCCTTCTCCCTCAAATACGGAGTTGAAGTCTTTTCGCTTTTTCCATTTTATTCCCCCCCGACCCCTTTTCCTGTTCCATTTTGACGTTCTTTTATGGCATAAGAGACTTGCCGAGCGATAGCAAACTTTCTTTTGATTCCTTCTAACCCTCTCCCTCATTTTCTCCCGAGAGTTCATTCGAATCCATCTTTCATAGATTCAAGTTCCAATCTCCTCCCGGCCCAACCCCATTCGTCACCCTTTTTTTCCCGAAGCTCCAAGCTTTTTCATAGCCCACGCGAGGTCTTTCAGCCTTATTTCTTGTTCTCGTAATGAAGGGGATGCGACATAGAGCTCTCCAGACAAGACCCAACTTTTTCTTCCCCTGACGCCCAGATAAATGATTCTCAAATCTGTTGCGTTCCCTTGTTTGCTGTCGCCTCGCCCGCAACAACCACCTCGTTCTCTTAGGAACAAATACGGTCAGATGCGATCCTTATTGCTTTTTTGCTTTTTTGTGCGGCCGGATTTTTCCTTCCTTTCCCCCCCGGGCCCCACCCCCCTTCCCTTCTCATATCGGCGACCTCTAAATCCCTTGGTGGCCCACTATTTCTGTCACTTAGACCCCATTACCG
>Ga0179593_1571464_pt1 | contig 16478 bp, 16 predicted proteins | sample CZODoug2_1_08_16_FD_185931 | JGI IMG/M metagenome (GOLD analysis project Ga0179593, IMG submission 185931) | Vadose zone soil fungal communities from Angelo Coast Range Reserve, California, USA - CZODoug2_1_08_16fungal (PacBio error correction) | ecosystem: Environmental > Terrestrial > Soil >... | reverse complement strand
TTTCTCCTCCCCCCTTTGCGTAGTTCCCCTCCTTTTGGAGTGCAGAGACTTCAAGACCCCTCGGTCTTTTCCCTTACGAAGGTCCTCCCTAAGTTTCTTTTCACTTTCTTCAAAGCTTTCTACGTCTTTCCTCTTTTGACGGTCGAAAACTTTTTTTTCCTTTTTGCGAACCCGTTCGATAAGACTTGCCCCTCAGGTCCCTCTCTGCTTAAGGAAGGTGTTTTGTCCCTTTTTTCTTCTACTCTTCGCTCCTGATTCGCCTTCCCCGGTCCCGCTGGCTTCATTCCCCCTAGCCCGTTGCAATTCTTTACCGGCGTTCCTCCTCGATACTCGAACCGGATGACACGTTTTCTTTCTTTTCAATTTTCTCTTCCCGTTCGAGGACGGCAGATAGGAGTTGAGACCCTATTGTGTTCTAGTTCACTTCAAGGCGACTTTTAAATGGTCTTTCCTTCCAAATTTCTCCTTCCAGTCCGAGCGAGGGCGCCCATTCTAACGTTTTTTCCCATAAATGGTATCGGGTACCCCCTTCCCCTCAGCGCTCCCATGTCCCGCCTCCCCTCTCTTTACAAATTCTTGTCCCATTTTCAACCTGAGTGTCCCCCCCTTGCCACCCCCAGGAGAAGCGCATGCCGACGAACTTCCCCCGTTAAGATTTTTCCAGGTTAACCACTAGCCCCCGTTTCTTTAAACTATAGCTCCTTTTAGTGACAACGACCTTGCAGAAGTCTTTTTTTCCTTTAGCTCGTACCTTGTCTTTGAAGAAGCCTGTCGCGTGAATCTTCTCGACTTTTGGCTCATACGTTGTCCTTCCCCTCCTATAATTCCTTTCCCACTGACTTGGCCCTCTTTACTTTTCGCCCTGTTGAGTTCCTTCAGATCCTTTCGGCGCTCTTCTTTATTTTGTATGCCTTCAGAGAGCGTCGGAGACTTTTTCCCCCTTCTTCTTCCGCCACGACCTCACGGGGATCTCCTCGGCTTCCCCGGTGGGGCTAGCTGCTCCTTTCTCCTGCAGTTTCTTTCTTCATTCACGACTTAATAATTTCAAACGTTCGCCTTCTTTCTTCTCTCCCACCAGGAGATCAGTTTCAGCCCAGCTCTCCGTATGAATCTCTTTTTCTGGATTTGGACCTGGTCTTTTCGTTTCGCACTTCTGCCAGTTCCTTTGGCAAAGCCCGTTCGCCCTTAAAAAAAGCCTCTCCTCCCCCTAACTAAAATCAAAACCGTAAGAATCTTTTTTCTTCATTCTTCTGCCCTCACAAGATGGTCCTGCCCCCACCTTTTTTTTTTATATTCGCTTCTTCCATTACCTTAAGAATTCATAGCTAAGCTTGCTTTGCTTTTTTCTTTGTCGCGGCACCATCTCTTTGTATTCCTTTGTCAACAACATTTTTGTTTCCTTTTTCCTTTCTGTAGGACCGGCCCTCTTTCTTTCGTTTGCTCTCTCTCTCCCCGGTTTACCCACATCACTTTTCACAGCCTTTTTTGCGGCGAATCAAAAGTTACCCCTCCCTTCTTTTTGTCGACGGTCTTGCCCATTCCCCCTTCCCATCCCATCCCCCAACGCCAGATTGAGCTTATTCTGTAATATTCACCGATTACTCATCTTTCTTGTTTCTCCCCCCAACGTTTTGTAAGGGAAGAATCCCCCCTTCTGGCTCCCTACCCTTTTTTCTTTTTTCGTTCTAGGTTTCAGGCATTTCTTCTTGGAAAGGTCCTTCCCCTTACGTTTGAAACTCCTTGCTGAACCTCGGCTTCAATTCCTTCTTTCTCTCCCTTTACCTCCTGCAACAGGCAGGCTGCAGACTTCCGGTCTTCTCCCTGCGCGTTCTCCCTCGAGGTCCGTCTGAGCTTTTCTCAATAGACTGGGAACCTGCACTCCCTTGTGTAACTACCCCTTATCCCCCCCTTTTCCTGACCGTTATATTCTCCCTTCTCTTTAGTGTGACCTATCTTTCCCCCTTCCTGTATTTCCTAGGCTTCTACAGGGGCAGACCACACAATGCTTCACAGCTATCCAATTCCCGAGGCCCCGAACTTTTATTGGCCCTTCCTCTTGAGCACCTCCTAATAATTTTCCACGATGAGCACTTTCCAGTCAATCCCGTTCTCCTACCAAGCGTGCTTACACGACGTCATCTCTGCCGCTTCCTTTTCCAATCCTTATTGAATAACTTTCCGCTTTTTACCTCCTCCCGATTTTATTTCTTTTTTCCATTGCCCATCTTAACGGTTTCTTTTTTTTGCCTTCGCAGATCTCCATTATTATTCTTTTTATACCACCGTTTCTTTTTTTTTTTCGTGGGACCTTGGTAATAGGGGGACGTCCTTCCCTGCGAGAGATGGGATGACACGCCCTCTGGTTACGCCATATTCTCCCTATCAGACTCTCCCTGTTTCTATTTCGGTAGCCGAAGGAAATTCTTAGCTCCCTTTCCCCCCCCCCAGCCTTTTTCCCCCACCCCCGTTCCTTTTTTTCCTCGATGTCAGATCGAATCTCTACCCATCCCGCCCCTTGCTCTTTTCCATCTTTTAGTTTCACCGAGTTAGCCCACTTCACGGCCTATTCCCCCCCTTGCAGTGGAGTTTATTTGCTTCTGCTTTCCTCATAGGCGAAGAGAGCCCTGTCCCCCCCTCCCTTTCCCCCCCAAACGGCACTCTCTTTTGCGTGGCTCCTTCAAGTTCGATCGACCGTTCGCGCTTTCCCCCTCCGACGGCCCCCCCGGTCCGACTAAGGCATCAGATTTCAGCAAGTCTCTTTTCTGTCCCCTTTTCTTTCTGAACCCCCTGAATGGTGCCTAAGTCGCTCGCCCCCCCTTGGTGCTTTCGTGGAGAACTTTTAGAAGATCTTCAATAATTTCTCTCTTTCTCCAAAACTTTATCCAGCGTTTCTGGCCCTTCTTCGTTGGCCTCTCCCCCGCCCCCTCTGCATGCAGCCTCAACTAAGGGTCAAGTGTATTTTTTTTTTCCTTATTTACTATGAGCCCCCTCTTGGATGATTGGGGTGGAATTCCTGACCAATGATCTATGACTCCGTTCTCGATCATTCCCAAGTCTCCAATTTAGGCCGGTGTGTGGCCCGCTCCTTCTCTTCTACTCTGATTTTTTTTTTTCCCCTCCTGGCAGTGAAACTCCTATCTTTTTCGAGACTTTTTTCTTCCCACCTCGATAAACGACCGGACTTTTTCTTTTGAGTTCTTTCTCTTTTTTAGATCGCCAGCGAGGAAAGGCGAGCCTTTTCTTAGTCTTTTCCTCTTCTAATTTCCTTTGAAAGTCGTCGGACTACCTTCATCCCCCTCCCTGCGCGACTTTATATGTTTTTGTTTCCCTTTGCGGGATCGTCCTCCCATCTCTTTTTTCCTCCTTCGCCGCTTCCCTTTCCCGCCGATTACACCGGTTCGTTCCAAAAAGCAGCCCATTTTGCCTTTTCTCTTCCCCCCTGCACCCCCCTCCTTTTCCTGAGACATGGCCTCGACGAAATGCGCCAACCGGTCAGTTCCCCCCCTCTCCCAAACCGAACCATCGTTATTAAGTCGCTCTGGTATGACCGAAAAGAGACATCTCCTCTTCCCGAGCGATTTTTTGAATGCAGAGAGTTCACCTTTCCTCATCCCCCTTCTTGACTTCTCCGCGCCTTTGAACCTTTGGACCTTTTCCCTCCTTTCCCATATTACCCTCTACCGCTAATTCTTTTCTTATGGCTAGGTCTATTCTTTTCCACCATACTTTTTCTATCAGTTCGAGAGAAGTCTCTTTTTTTTCTGTTACCGTTCGAGTCTGTACGGACGGTTACGTATCCTTTTTCCCCCATAAATATCCCGATCAAATGCCTCTTTTTGGTAGGTCCACGTGGGAGCAGTAGAGAGCCTTCGCAATCCCCCTGCTTGCCCGTTATTAAATCGCATCCTTCTTCTTTAGCCCCTTTTTGTTCAGAGGGAAACAGCTCCCTCCACGGACTCTTCTCCCTCAAAGTATCCCGACGAATTGAAACTTTGTTATTGGAATCCTCGTCCTTGTCGAACGCCCCCTTTTTCTTTAGTGCCCCTTTTTTCCCTCCGACGCCGCCAAATCATCAAACTCTAGAGAACTCACCACCTCATTTTCTTTTTTTCCTCTTCTTTCATTTAATGCCCCTTTCACTTTTCTATTTTCCCCAATCGCCTTGGTCGGCCCCCCCCAGGTTGGAATTTCTCTTTTCCCCCGACTGTCCCGCTCAAGCTGTTCGTTGCTTGAGACCTTTTTCCCCCCCTACCTGGTTCTTTCCCGTCCCCCCAGAGCTGGTATGCCTATTTGGGACCCAATTTTTTTTCGTGACCTTCGGCTTTTTCGTATGTAGGCCTTTTCCCCTCTATCTATTTCCTCCCTCTTCTTTGTTGTTGTTCTTTGCTCGCCATTCTTTCCCCAGCGAGAATTTTATGGTTGCGAACGTTTTTTTACCTACCAATTCTTTTCTATTCCCACCATCGACCCTTTTCCCCTCGCATCCACCGCAACGTCGCTCTTTACCCCCCCCCCCCTATAAGAAGCTTTCCACAGCGATAAGTTGTTTTTTTGTCTCCCCCCTTGATTTTTATGGGGACACACCCTTTTATTTTCTTACATGTCTTTTGCTGCTTCGGTTTGATTTTTAGTTTCCTTTCATGTTTTTCCCCTCTTGCGACGTGTCCTGCACCGTGTAATGAATTTTTTTTACTCTTCTGCGCCCAGGCCCCTTTTTTTCGTCCCTTGCCCCCTGTTCCCTCCTGTCCGCTCTCAGATGAGGGAGCCCACTCTTTGAAGACCCAACCGCCGCGCGTTCCCCTTTCCCTTTTACCCCCCCTGAAATTCTGGCGGATGCAATTTTTGCCGCCCTTGGTTTTCTCCTTTGCTTATTGGCGAAAGATAGACCCGAGTTAAAATTTTCTTTTGTCTGATTAGCGGTGATCGGTCTCTTTTATGTCCTCTTCTCCCTTTTGACCCAAGAAGTCCCCGGACGTTCTCTCTTTTTAGCCTAGCCTGCTTTTCCCTTTAAAAGGTCTCGCTGAGGGACTGCTCCCCCCTCCCTTTTCCCAGTCCCAGGTGTCCCTTTCCTCTCTTAGATTCCTTTTTCCCTTGAATCCCCCCGCACCTTCTCTCTTCTCCAGTTACGCCGAAAAGCGGTTGACCTTCTTCCCCCATTGAATCTGCCCCACCCTCTTCTTTCCTCGGCCGATCTTTCTTTACCCCATAACCTTTTTCTTTTGCTCTGTTTTTGGGCACCCCCCTTTTCCCTTTTAGTCGTAGGAAATGGTTTTTAAACCCATGAGTCTGTCTTTTTCTTCATTTCCCCCCTTTTCTGTTTTTTTTTGTTTCCCCTCCTTTTTTTACTCTTTAGGGAAGTAAGCTTTCCGTCTCTCTCGGGGATGACCCGAATAAGACACCTGGGTCTTTTCCCTTTTCCTAACCTCTTCTAATCCCTGAAGCTTTTTGGTGCACCCCCCATTTAAACTTCTTCCTCGCGCTTGCCTCCCTTCCCCCCCCCTCCGCAGTTACCTGGACCCTCATATTAATCAAACCCCCGAAGATTTAATTTCCGCGTTCATTATCTCCGTCGAATTTGAGGAACATTTCTTAATTGCGGAGGGGAGTCCCTGCCCGCTTGTATGCACCTCCTTCGTGCTGCGAGACTCCCTTTTATTCCGGAAGAAGAGCACGACGGAAAACCCCCCCCCCCACCCCCGTCCAGCTTTTTTCTGATGGACGAGTCCGCAGCCCAACGTTTCTCAGCTTTTTCTTCATTTCGAGTCCCCACCCCAATGGTCCCCCCCTTGTTCCTTTTTTAAGATGGAAAGGTCGCCTCAGCTTTCTTCCGCCTGGTTGGATTTTTTTTTTTTTTTTTTTTTTCCAAAAACCACAAAACCCCGGAAGCGTTGCGTGAAGTCGTCCCCTCAAGATTGTGTGTGATCCTTTTCTCACGATTTTCCCCATCTCTTATTTTAATAATCCCCCTCTCTTTTCGAGAAGAGATACCCCAACTCGTTTTTCCTTTGGATTTTCACTCAATTCCCACCGCTGCCCCGCCCGGACTCCTTAGGAGTGTCCCCTCTTCCCCTCTCAATTCTTGGTTTCAGCGAATCTCATTTCATGCTTCCGCAAACTTCTACGCAAGCCGCCCTTGAAGTGGTGTGGGTTAGGAATTTTTACTTCTTTTCCCTTAGTCGCTTTCTGCCCCTCCCTTTTTGGCACCTTCTGAAGACATCACTTATGCCCTTGCAGTCTTTGGCTCCCCATCGATACCCTTAGCTCCTTGAGGTAGTATTTTAGGTTCATTTCGTCGAGTTCATTCTTCTTAGTTGGTCTCGGCTTGCGCCGCTTTTGGACTTCCTCCGTTCAAGGTCTCGGCGTAAAGCAAACCCGATCCTGCTCCTCGGTTAATCCTTTTTGCTTTCAATCCCCCCCTTTTCTGCAACCATTTGCGCGACAGTCCCTCGCCCCTCCCGCCTTACCCGGTTTTTCCCCTTGCCAGCGACAGTCCCCCCCCTTCATATCCCAAACGCTCCCTAGCCGCGCCCCCCCCTTTCGCCGAAGCCAGTGTCTTCAACCGGAAGATTTTCCCCTCCCACACAAAATCGATTCCTTCCCCTTTCCAGGGTAACTATCGCGAAGTTTCTCCAAACTCGTCGACAGAAAGTAAGATGTTTCCCGAGATTTCTTTTCATCCTCCCGATGGTCTTCGTCGTTCACTTTCTCCGATGCCTTTTCTTTGACTCCCTTCCCCGGATCTCCCACTAGGGAAGGGCCGTTTCCTCGCCTTTTCTTTTTTCGGCTCTGCCAACGTTCAATCCTTCGTTCTAGATTTTTCCCGCTTAGAGTCCGCTTCTTTGCCAAGTAGCTCGCCTCACGACCTTCTTTCACTGAACGTGCTGTTCCCCGCCCCCTCAGTCCCCGGAGATAGAGAGTTCCCCTACCCTGAATTTATTACATAGAGTCCCTTCCGATTTTCCTTTGTAGCTTCAACGCGCGGCCTTTTGTCACGCCGTCTGCCTCCCTCCCGGTTGTCCGGAGGTCCCGCGATTTTGTCCCGAACGCTTCATGACATTGTTCCTTTTTTTTCACGTTTCTTCCTCTTCCCAATCATCCCCAAAGAGCGTCCCCCCTGGACCCTTAAATTTCCAAAAGTAAGAATATTACGGCTCTTTGTACTTCCCTTTCCAACCACCCTTTTTTTCCCCTCCCTATTTTGAATCTCTTATCCCGATGTTTTCTTATCTTCATTGCCTTGTCTTTTTTTCCTTTGGAAATAACCCGATGTGTAAGATCCCAAACTATTTTTGTATTTTGGTTCCCACTTTTTTGTTTTTAGTGCCTTCCTCCAGTATGTAGTCCCGGGGCTCTCCCTTTTTCCCCCCCCCTCTTTTATGTTTTCTCTTAGCGATAACGGTACCCCCCTTATCCTTTCATCCGGGCGAGACTTTTTAACCCCGCAAATGAATCCCCCTCTTCTGGCGACTCGGACACATCGTCCCTTTTCCCCCAGCTGCTCCTCTTTTTGGAAGAAACATCGATAAGAAGATTTTCCATCCTCTACTTTTTGTTTTAACACGAGAGATTGTCCCTAATATATCCCCACATTTCTTTTTTCCCCATAATACACCCCCGATACCCCCCCTTAGTTTTAGTTCCTTTTTTCCCCTTTTCTTTCTTGGGCTTTATTTGACAGGTTCAGAGACTTCGCCCCTTTTTCAAACCTTCCCCCTTGGACTCCTAAAATGCGGATTCGTCCGGCCACCTTCTCAGGGACCCCTTATTAGGAAGAATTGAGTTCTCCCCATTCCTTTCTGTCGATCTTGACCGCTACTTTATTTAGTGAAATGTCTTTTTCCCATGCATTTGGAAGACGCACCTCTGTTTTCGTATTCCCCCGCTAGTTCCAGAAGTCCCACTTTTCCCCCCTTTAGACATGGCCACAATTTGTTTTTCTTTTTGCTCCTCCTAAAAGCATTCTTCGTCCGGGATCCGAGTGATCCATCAACTTCAGCTGCCTATTTAACCGTATCTTTTAACTTCCCCGACACTCCCACAGACTCTTTCTTCTCCATCGTCTCTCTCGGATATACGGCTTTTCATCTTCTCCTCTCGCTGGAGACACCGACGCGTGGTTTCTTCATTGGTCCCTTTTAATTAAAGCTGCGGCATTCTGTTGTCATTCCCCCCGTCTGGACGATAGTTTTTACCTACTTTAACGATTTTCCTTCTGTGTGCCTTTCCAATCTTCGGTTTGAGACCTTTTTACCCTTTGGCCCTTATTAGTTTTGTCGATTTCACTCTCTTTTGGCGCTTTGTGGTTCAAGTGGGAAGGGTTTCTTCCCGAGGTAAGGAAGAGAGTCCCCCGGCCCTGCTCGCTGGGAACGCAACCTTTTTATCTTTTCCAGATATCAACCAGTGTCCCTCGGCGGATTCTGTGTATTCCTCCGACTCCCCATCCCTCTTTCGACATGATTGCGCAAGCAAGGATACAACCATAGCTTCCCCCCCCTTCTGACGATACCACCCCCCCGAATTCTCCCCCCCGCCGTCGTTTCCCGGTTTCTCCTCTTTTATTTTTTTACCCCATTCTTACCCGGGTTCGCCCCTCTTTTTCCGCCAGGTCGGGCTCTTTTCGCGAATCAGGAGTCCCCTGAGCTCCCCGGAACCCCTCCAACCAAAAGGAATTAAAGTCCTCCTTTCTCTTTCCCGTTTTCGCTCGACCCCAATTGCGCAATCGTTCTCGAGTCAACCCCTCAATCCGGTTTTCCCCTTTTATGCTTTCGTGCACATCACTCGCCCTGGCCTGGTCCACTCTTTCCCTTAGTTTGATTGAGACCGCGGTGGCCTTTCACCTCTTTCCCAAATACGTTCCCCTAGAAGATATATTGTTCCCTCATCCTCTTTTTTTTAAACCCTCGTCAGTCGATATTGGCGTGCAGCCTCTGACGCCCCTGGTCCCTTCTCCTTGGCCAGAAAGAATCCCCTTCTTTCTTCCTATGAGACTTGAGTTCCTTTTTGCCGCCCTCCTAGGAATTCGCAACTCCCGTTCCCCCTCCTAGGCGGCCCTTTCCTCGCCTTGTTCCCGGACGAGTTGTTCTTCTGCTTCATAGTCTTCCCCTGGCTTTTTCCCCTTGTACCCTAGTGACCTTCTTGCAGAAGACACTCACACTTATCGCCCTGTTTCCGAATGCCGTTTCCCCCTTACATCCTAAACTCTCTCATGAACCGCCGAGTTGTATTTGATTTTTCCTTCTAGTCTCAGAACGTTAGAGGAAATGGAGGTTGATCCCTTCTTATTTCGAAAGAGATGGCTTCGTTGCCCCCCTGCAAGCCGGGTTGAACATTTCGCCTATTCTGGCCTTGCACCACCTATCACTCCTTAGAATCGCTCGCTTTTTGACTCGCCGGTCTCCTTTGCGTCATCCCATAGGATGAAATGTTCATGCCTCTTCGCCTAACGGTCCCCCCCCCAAAGTCCAGAACGTTTTGAGGTGACCCCCCCCCCCATTTCCCCCTGGAGAAGTTTAATGGCCGAAGGACCCCGACCCGGCTCCCACTTAGTCCCCCAGGAACCACAGAAAAATTTCCTTTTTCAAATCTCTCTTCGTGGACTGAAAATCGTCGTTTCGCTCTCTTTGAACAGAGGGAACGTTTTAATCTACTTTTTTTTCGCCCTCATCCCCCCCTTTTTTCCGTTCTTGGCTAATCGTTGACTTTTCGTTTTCTCCGCCCTTTCGGAACGGAAGAATTTCCGTTCTCTCTCTGTAAAGCTCGACTTATGGCTGATGTAGAGTGATTGGCTTCCGCTCCGAGAAGAGTAACGGAGACATCTGACCTCGATCTGCACTAAATCTCTCGAGTGCCCCCTATAGATTTTTAAGGAAAATTTTTCTCGTTAGGTGCTATACCCCCCCAGTTCAGTTCTTCGCTCTCCCCCTCAGTACTTTCCCTTTAGATTTTGTGTAGGTGGGTCTTTTTTCCCAAGATAGGCCTTTCCAACTCCTTTTGCATACCTTCTGGCCGTTCTTTGTTATTGGTAACGTTTGCCGTCCTCTCCCTGCATTGGAGAACTCGTGTCGTTCGGATGCCGCACTTTTCTCCTCCCCTCTCCCAACAATCATACCCCATCAGCCCCCCCCCTAGAAACACACATCTTCCACAACGAGACTCCTATCTGTTATCATCCCACCTCTGACTTTTTCTTTCCCTCCCCTCTCTTGGTCGCCCCACAATATTTTTCTTTCCTTATCGATGTCCCCGATGTTCTAGATCTTCTCGTTGTCTGGTGGACTTCCGGCTTTCTTCGCCCCAGAGCTGGTATTTCCCTTCTTTGAATTCTAGACCTTTTAAGTATGTAAGGTTTTTTTTCCCGGGCGATATTCTTCCTTTACTCTTTTTTGTGAGCTGAGATCGCCCCGTTAAACTTGCCTTTTCCCCCTTCTTTTCACAAATGTTGTTCCCATCAAAGATAACAGCTCTGTGCGTGACTCCGGCACCGCCCCTTCCCCCCCCTCCCCCGAACGGACCGCGTGAGCCCTGCTTCAATCCCCAAGAGATCCCCCATGAGAAGTTTTGCCGTCCCCTTCTTTCTTATGTTGAACGATATCCACATTGCATTCCGGCTTAAATGATCCCCGATCCTCAGGAAGGCGGGGATTGTCTTTTTTCCACCCCCCCGCCTCGTTTAGACCCGTTCCTTCCGCGCGGGGGATTCGGTGGGGTCCAAACCCGGTGGAGAGGGTGGCTCAGGTGTGCACACTCTTTTATCCCCAGCTATTTTTTGCTCGTCTTTCGTACCAATGAAGTATTTCCCCCGTTTTCCAAGTTTACCTTGTGGACACGATTCAACTTTCGTCCCCTCCCCCTTTATCTCCAAAGACGCTCTGCCACTCAACTCCTGCCTTACGGACCCTTTTTTCTTTTCGGGGACCAGAGCGGGAAGAAACTGCAACCTTGGGTTTTCTATGGGCGACCCGAAGATTGCGACACTTGGATTCCCACTACGCGCAATTTTTTTCTATTTTCTGTTTCTCTCCTATGCACCCCCAGCACGTATACTTGCTTCTAGAAATCTTTTGAGCCCATCACATTCCCTCTCTTCCCGTGAACCCTTTTCACTTGTCTTTCTTCCCTTCCCCTAAAGAGCTCCAAGGTTCCCCCTGGAGGGTAATAGGGCATCCCCACGCTATCCTTTTTTTTCCGTTATCCCGACAAGCGTTCTTTCACATTTTCGCTCTCCCCCCACTTTCTTTCACTACCTCTCTTTTTACCCTTCCTAAGATTCCTTCCCCTTCCCTTTTTAGCTCGGTAGTAGGGGAATGTTCGCCACCTTTGTGCGAGTTGCTCTTCCACCCTTTTGGGGCCACCTTTTTTGACCCGACGGTGTAAGGCGGAAGTAACGTCCCCCCCCTGTTAACCCCTCAGTGGTTGCCTATCAGCAAGACATGGCTCCCGCTGTCCTCATAAAAGCGCTCGGTTCCTTTGCTGTGTGGGAGTCCTTCCTTATTCCCATCCTTTCCTTTTTCCCCCTTCTTGTTTTTCCTTCTATGCTACTTCCTCCCTCTCCTTCTACTTTTTGCTGAAGACAGCATTTTTTTTTTCCAGAAACTTCCAAACATTATTCCTTCCTATGTTTTAGCCGGTACCTCGCAAAGTTCCTCCTTCTCCTGATGGTTTACTGCTCCATACATTAATCCTTATTTCGAGCACGTAGTGACCACCCCCATTCCCAAGCTTTTTTCCTTTGCCGCCGTCAAGGGAGCCCACCCCTTTTTTCCCTGCCGAGATTTCTCTTCCAAATCAGTTTCCTTTCATTGGATAATCAAGGCGCCGATTCTTCTTCTTCCTTGGGTGTCTCGGACCATGAAACCCCCTTTGTGACGTTATTTCAGCCAAGCGTTTTCCACTTCTTTTTCTCTCCTAATTCCTAATCTCCGTGGTTGTTGAGCTACATATCCCCTTTTCTTCTCCCTCGTCAGTTAAAGCTTTGAGTGCAGAGGATTTCAACTCTTGCCTAGTCCCAGCTAAGACCACTCGTTCACTCCTTCCCTCCTGAAGTGCTCTCCAGCTGACGAGGCTTCCACGTTTCCCCTCCTGTGTTGAGTGTACCCGAACCCCCTTTCTTCCCCGTATTCGTTACGACTGACGGCTTAAACTTCGCTTGAGGAAGGTTTTTTGGTTCCGGATATAGATTTTCCCGCTCTTAGCCGCGCGTGCCAGCTGTCCGGCCCCCAGACTCCACTTACTGTGCAGGCTACTTTCCCGGATTTTTTTCCACTCTCATACCCACCGTGATGAAAAAATTGCCGCTTATGTTCGGAATATCGGTAGAGTTTTTCCCGGCTTCCATAGTTTTTCCCAAAGGGATGCCCGGAAGGACTCCTTTTTAAATTTTTTCTCCCCCCGCACCTCATTACTTTAGTTTCTGCGTATCTGTCACTCGTCTTTTCCCCTGTTGCTTTCCCCCATCTTTCCACGGCCGTTTCGCCCCGGCTTTTCCCCTGACCCCCAAAGCGCCAGCCTTTTGATCTCCCAAATCCCTCCCCCCTAATAATTGAAGAAGGGTTTTCCCCCCTTCTTTCTCATTTCTCCCCCTCAGTTAACCCCCCCCTTTCTCCCCCCTTCCCTTTAGGAAGGACTGTGTTAAAACTATCGCCTCTGTTTACCTCGTCAGAATCTTTCCCAGGCGAGATTGTCCTAATCCTAGTTCCCTTCTGCCCAGTTTTTTGTTATTCCAGTTTTATCGTTATGCCGTATTTTTTTTCCCTTCTACGGATACCTTGGCCCTTTTTTCCCCTTTTCTCTTTTGAGCGGTAAATTGATTACCGTTTTTTCTGCAGAGATGTGAGGGACGCTTTTCAAAGCGATTGCAACACGCCCCCAGTATTCCTGAGTCCCCTCCGAGGGTTAAGGACCCCCCCGATTTGTGTTCGCGATGTCCAATAGCTTTTACCCATTTTTTAGTCTTTCCTTTTCCAGCGTACTTAACGCTGTTCCCTTCCCTGTCTTTTTCCCCCTTGGCAGTTCGTACGACTCTATCAGTTTTTCGTCTTTCCTTTTGACGTGACCGGCATTGGTCCTCCTTGCGCCCTGCTACCCCCTGTAGCTCTTTCTCCCCGCCGTCCATAATCAAAAAGACCCTGCCAACCTCTCTCCCCTTTAACTGAATATCGAGGTCTTAAGTTCTATGCCTTTGACCCTCCAATCGCTCTTGGTCGGCCCCCAAATACCCTCTTGCTTCGTCCTCTTGAACTTTGCTTCTAGCTCAGATGTAGTTTGCCTTTTTTCCCTTTTTGACAAAAACCCCGCACCCCCCCCCCGACCCAACCCCCCCTCCCCGTCCAACAAAACCCCACCCCCCCAAAACACCCACACCTCACAAACCTCTCCCGCCCCACCGTCACCCCCTCCCCCCCGACCAAAACCACCCCACCCCAACACCCCCCCATAACCCCCCTCAAAACAAACCCCCCACACCCCCCCCCCCCCCACCCCCACCCCCCTTGCCTCGTCGTCCTGAAACAGAGATTTTCCCTTTTTTTTTTTTCCCCACTTTTTTCTTAAATCGGCCGCTGGTGCCCCGGATTTTTCTCTATTTTCTTCCCTCCGTGGTGTTGTCGCTATCTTCGACACCTCATTTTAAAATACCGTTCTTTCGCCTACGGTGCTCCCCCCAATTTCCTCAAATTAATACCAGCTCTGTTGCTCGCGGACCGGTTTATCCCCGCAACGAATGAGAGAGCTGATGGACCTATTCCCCCCTCCTTTTACCTCTCCTTTGTTTTTTTAATGAGCGATTGTTACGATAAAACATTGCCCCTGCTTAAATGCTCCCCTCGACCTTTCTGTTGTTATCGGTTCAGGTTTCAGCAGCCTCTTTTTTATGCTTTGTGCCATTTTTTTTACGTGCCCATACTTGACTGAACCTCTTTTTTTCTTGGACAATGTGGATTCGTCTCCGTCCCCCCCTGCTGCAGACTTCTTGCAGAAAAAGTAGGTACCTTGCCTCTTTTTCTACCCGAAGCTTAGACGGAAATTTTTCCGGGACTGAAGCTGGAAGAATTCAAGCACTTTCCAGTCCCTTTTTTTCCGCGAGCCTCGCTAAAAATTGTTTTTCGATATCGCTCAGATTCTCGGCCTAAGAACTTTTCCCCCTCAGTCTCCTGTCCCTCCCTTTCTCGACTCTTGCAGCCCCCCCTCTCTTCCTCCTCCCTATGATATTGACCCGTCAGATCACCGCTTTTCCCCCCAACGATCGACAGAAGGGAGGCTTGTATCGGATCTCTTTACGGCATCACGATTAGCCCCACTTCTTAGATCCTCCCAGAGTTTTCGTTTAACGGAAGTTTCTATTCTGCCTCGCTCTTCCCACTCTTGCGATTTCTTTTTTTTTAGTTTTTTTTTGTTTCCTTCCTACCCTATTCTTTCTCTTTTTGAACTGGCCCAAATCTTAGTTTTTCGCCTTTTCGTGCTTACCTGGCATTTCCCAACCCCTTCTTCCTTTTTGTCGCTCTTCTCTCCCCCCTTGCTTTGTTTCCTTTCCCGCCGGGTGAGGTCTTTTTCCGTATTGGCGGTCTTTCTCTCCGCTTACCCCTTTTTTCCCCTGGATGGACCGCAGCGTGACACATATAACCACTGCTTTGAGAGGATAAAGGGATTTTCTGGGACTTATCCGACTTTTTCCTTCAGTTTTCGATTTGTTGCACTCCCTCTCCTCAATACCCCCCAAGGTGACTTAGAAGAAATCCCCCACAAGAATTCTTTTTCTCGGTTCTTTAGGATGTTAGAGTGGGGAAGTCCCCAGTTGTTTAGTTTATGCATGTCACTGTCCCCTTTTTCAGGCTTTCAATCAGAGAGCTTCTCATCCGAGCCCGTCCCCTGAAAAAACCCTGCCTCAAGGCGAAGTTGGCTGTCTCATCCTGCGCTCGCCGTTGCGCAGCCCCTCGAAGTTTCCTACGTCCAACCCCAATAATTTAACTATGGAAGGCTCCAGGTCCTCCTCTTTTTTTTTCGCGTGATTTCCCATGCAGAGTTGTGGACCCGCTCTATCTTCCCTCTTTTTTTCACGATTTTTCGAAGCTTATATCTTCTCCTCTTTTTTGTTAGAGACTTTACCCCTATTTAAGCCTTTTCGTGAGCCCGACTTCCAAGGCAACCTTTGTTCCGTCCCCTGGGAGAACGCATCTGACCTTTCATTTATTTAATTGAGCTTACATCCTCCCTCTTTGTGGATTTTCCTTAGGACAAGCTGCGAAACAGGTTCAGATTCACTGACGTCCTGTCCATTTCTCTGGTGTGGTTTTTTTTCCGGAGTGTCTCGATCCCATAGTTCCATATTTTCCCTGATTCGAAACTTGTGCCAGCCCTTTTTTAGTTCACACAAGAAACTTCGCCCTGTTCGTCCAGGATTAACACCTAACCTTCCAGGATGAAAAGAGCTTCTTTTCTTTTATAATCGTGCCCTTTGACATTTTTCTCTTGTGTAGAATATGCGCCCCTCTGTTTTTCTTTCCAGGCCTCTGGGAAATCTTGTAAAGCACATTTTCAACTGGAGCCCCTTTGCCCCTCTCTTTACCGATTTGTCTGTTTCGTCTCTGTCATTCGCTCCTCCCTTCATACTTCGTTACCCGGCGTGCTGTCCCCCCCCACCTAAATTTTCTGATAAAAATCGCGCCACCTACTTCTTTTTTTGCCGCCACGCCGCCCTCAACTCCCCTTCCCTTCACACCTCGCACAAGACAATCGTTTTTGGTCTTCCTCTCCGTCCTTTTTTCCCGACAAATCAACGAAGATCCATTTTTTTTTTTTTTTGAAGATGCCCGTTTCCTCGACCTTTTTTGGCGTAATATCCGCGCTCCCCATTTTTTGGGCCTAATTTTCATGTCTTACGTTCTACCTTTCACTTCGGAAGGTCTCCTTTTTTTAGGGTCAAAGCCCCGTTCCTCCCTCTTCTCTGTGATTGTTTTTTTTCGTGCCCGAGTCCGGAGGCCGGTGCAACTTCTCTCTTTGACCCTCCCAACTCTAAGTGCCTATAATAGAGGGTAACCCCGTTTTTGCTCGCTTGCAGGTCTCCAATCTCCTCTTTTTTCAGTTGACTCCAGCTTGCACAGTCCGCCGTACTTCTTTCCTTTCGGCTTTTTTCACCCGCGAAATTTTGAGTAAAATCCTGAGCCTCCCTCCGCCGGTTTGCACGTGGCCCCGGACGAACTCATTGTCGCTTTCTGTTGTTTCCTCGGGTGGAAGACAAGTCTGACGCCTCCCCCCCCCAAGAAGCGCGACCCTATGCCCTTCCCTTTTCACAGCTCCCTATTATCATTAAGCCCCTCTTCGTTTTACTCCTTTTTCCCCCATCTTTTTTTCCACAATTATCGTTTTGAATATGATTATCCCTGGACTCTTTTTCCGTTTTAGCTCTTCTTTTTTCAATAACTTCCGCGTCCAGAGCTGGTTATTCCATTTTTTGATTTTGCGTGGTGCCGTAGTAAAACGGGGCG
>Ga0179593_1687640_pt1 | contig 16479 bp, 20 predicted proteins | sample CZODoug2_1_08_16_FD_185931 | JGI IMG/M metagenome (GOLD analysis project Ga0179593, IMG submission 185931) | Vadose zone soil fungal communities from Angelo Coast Range Reserve, California, USA - CZODoug2_1_08_16fungal (PacBio error correction) | ecosystem: Environmental > Terrestrial > Soil >... | reverse complement strand
TTGTTCCCCCCACATGGCCCTGAAGACCTTTCTTAGTCCCTTCGGGTAGGAAGGAAACCCCGGCTTTAATGTCGCTTCCTTGTCCCTTGCCAGAGTGTGGTGTAATTCCAAGGTCGCCCCCTTTCATTCTTCCCCTCCGATCACGAGAGCGCCCCCCCGTGCTGCGAAATGCTAACCCTTTCTTTTTCCCCGGACATCCGCTCGCTTGGGCTTTTACCCATCCTCCCAGAGCTCCCCTAAGCTTCCGCGCTGTTTTCCTGGTTGTGCGGCGAGCGTAGCCGTTTGAACCCTAGTTTCCTTCGTCTTTGGAAGCCTCCTTTTCGCTCGATGTTTCCTCCCTCGATAGCGTTTCCCTCTTCGTCGAAAACCGAGCGTTTTGAATTGCAAAGCCCTTCTCTTGTTTACTTCTATTTTTTTTTTTTGTCGTCACTCCGAGAACCTTTTTCAGCGACGCGCTCCCCTTTCTTTCTCAGTCGCCGCAGACTTTTAGACTTTTCCTCCCACCTCAAAGCCGCTGTTTTTCAATTGGCAGCTACGCCCTGCCTTTAGCGATCCTCTTATGCATGCACACAATCTCTTTGTCTCTCCTTACCTATCCTTCCGTTCTCCCGGGCGCCTTGCTGGTTCTCACGCAGGAGGTCAATTCGAGATGAGTCCTCGGGTCCTACAGGAGAGCCCCGAGTCTTCGGCATGTGTTCTGTAGTGGTGATCTAGTTCGCTTTCTCATTGGGAAGTAAACCCCTAATGGATTGGTTTTTTTTTTTTTTGTTTTTTCTTTTTTTTTTTTCTTTTTTTTTTTTTTTTTTTTTTTTTTTTTTTTTTTTTTTTTTGAAGAAGAACAGAGCTTTTAAGATGTTTTCCCCTTGTACCCTTTTCCGTCCTCTCACTCGCCCTTTCCTGGACGAGGCGCTTGTGGTATCTCCACACCACCGAGCAATTGATTTGGGAACCCTCGAGAGCTTTCGTAGGCATTGATCCTCCTAAAGCTCTCCTTTCAAGTTGAACAGTGGCTCTTTTCCCCAGTAGCGCCGCCCCCCCGTTCATTTTCTTTGTCTTCGCTAAGAAGTTCAAAGTCATGTCTCGCTCCCCCCGGTGCGTCTTTGGAAGGCGCTCTGCGGACGAAGAGGGTGAAGTTTGGACCCGTCGGACCCTTTTTTTTCGGTTTCCTAGTCGCTTGTTGGTTTCAATTGTACCCTTCGCCAGGGATCCTCATCTTTTCAAATTTTACCAGCGAGCCTTCTATAATTCTTCCGTCGTCAGCCGCCTCTCTCGGTCTTTCCCTCGACCCCTCCATTAAGCTGTAGTTAGACCCCGTCCCCACCGTTTTCGTGGTCTTGCCGTTTTTCAGGAGTTTTGCAAAGTGTGACCTTGTGACTTCTTTGCCCTGTTTGGTTCACTCTATCGGGTCCTTTTGCGGAGGGCTTTCTTCGCCGAAAAGTTTTTTCCTCTAATTAGGGCCCAAGGCTTAAATGAGATCTCAACTGAGGAAGATTCCAAGCAAAAACGAAGAGATATCTCCTCTACCCCGATTTTCTTCACCCCACTGGATGGCTGTCTTTTGCACGCACCTCTCTGGATTGTTTATCTCTTTTCTATCCACGGGGGGGCCTTCTCTTTCTGTTTCTTTTTGCTTAACAGCCCTCCCCCTCAAGAGTTCTATATTTAGAAGTCTCCCCCTTCATATCGTAACCCATTCTCGTCTCTCTCCTCTTTGGTTTTGTGATCCTTCTAGCCTTTTCTACTCTTTTTTTTCCTCTTCGATATCCCCGTTTTCCCTTCGTTATTCGACCTGGCCGCCTGACCGCAGCTTGGTCGCCCCATTCCTTTTCCCACACAGTACTCTGTCTACCCCTGTTATCCGGTGCTCGCCCCCTTCTAGAAGCCTGGGACGGCGGGGTTTCTCCGGTCGCTTAGTCAGGTGAAGCTTTTTTTCCCCCGTTTCGCTGCTATTCCCGGTTTTTCCCTCTCTGCTCCTCGGCGTGCTCCCTTTTCAGTCCCGATATCTCTTTCCCAAGACCGAGTCTTTCTGTGACGGTCACGAAGTGAATGACCTAGTTTTTCCTCTGACCGGCCCATTCCCGCGAGTGGAATTCGGGAGGGCGCCCCCCGCTCCTACAGCGGTAGAGGGATTCCTTTTTGATCCTACTTCGAGGATGCTAACCCCTCCCACTGTGGATTTAGACGATGATGTCCAGGGTCTCTGCTGCTCATTTTGTGGTTTCTTTGAGGAAACAACCCCCTTCCATGCCGAGACGAGTTTCCGGAACCTCTTGGTTCGGCCCCCTCCGCCAGTGCATGCCCGATTCGTCCGCCATCTCCTCTTTTTTCCTGGCGCGCACGCTAACGTTTTTTCGGGCCATGTCTTTCCACGAGCTGATATGCCCCCCTTTCTTAATGTCCCCCTCGTCCCGGGAGAGCCTCCTTTCACTGGGGCGAAGAGCCTCCGGCCACCCTTTTTCCTTCCCCCCCCCACCGATATCATTTCCTTTCCTAGGGAACTTCTCGTGTGCATTCTCTTTTCAACCACCCCCCCCCCCCCCCCCCCCCCCAAACCCTTTTCTTGGTTTCGTCTTTATTCACATTCTTTTCTCTTCCGAGAGACATTTTCTTCGTCGGAGGCTCCGGGTTCACGAAGGCAAGGATCCCTCTCAAAATCGCGGTTTTTGTCACCCAATTCTTTCCTCTCCAATGACGGAAACCGCCATAGCTCGCCCTTCTATTCACCACGATAAGAAATGTCGATCCCTCTCGACACTCCTCCTGGCACGCCGATGTCTCCCCGATTGAAACGCCCGGTTAAACTTTTTTTTCGAAGAAGGCGCCCCTGGTGAGTATCACGGTTGTTCGTCCTTCCGTTTGTCAGGGCATCCCCCCCCCCAGCTTGGGAATGGCGCTTTTTCCCCCCGATACCAGGGTTCTGTTAGATAATTATTTCAACGTCTACACCTTTCTTCTGATGCCTGATTTCTTTTTGTCGGTTGGAATCCCTTCGCTGCATTTCTTAATTTGCGGCGGTCTACGACCCACCACCACATCAACCATCGACTTTTTTTTCTTTACCTGAGGATTTCCCTTTTCCCATGTACCAGTGCTATGCGTCTGGTTCTTCCGCAAAAACGACATCGATAATCGAGTCTTTTTTCTATACAACAGGAAGCTCCCGACCACTCATCGTTCTAGCTTGGCTTGACCGCACCCCCTTTTTTCAAGATTGACGGCGAGCCTCTTTTTTTTATTCGTTCAGCAGGAAAACTTTGAGGATGCCCACTCCCTTCCCCCTTCGTGCGTGAGAATTTACTTTTAGATCGGAGGCTTTTATGGGGGTCCTAATACAGTTCGATCCCTCTGGAAAACACGAGATTCCCAGCGGGCGAGAGTCTTTCTGACGGGTGGGAATTTCCGGGTCTTTGGTACATATGTCCCTTTCTTCGCGATGATTGGGCCAGTCAGTTTTGAGAAAGCCCTCAATACTCCTCAGTTGTTCTGTCTCTTTAAGAGATTGTTCTCCCCGGTAAATTTCAGAACGGCCTTTTCCCAACGTTCGGGTAGGCCTTCCACGGGAAGGGATACCCCCCCGGCAGGACGCCGATCTTTCGATATCGGTTGCGGTTTCTAATCTCTGTGACCCCAGTTTCCTCCCCCCACAATGAAGCGCCCGTTCATTAGAGAACCCCTTTCCCCCTTTAACTGCTGAGATTCAAGAAAGAAGTAGGGTCCTCCGTGGAAAAGTCCCTTTTTTCATACCCGGCTTCGCTGAGCTTTATCCTTTCCCCCCTCATCAATAACTCTTCTAGAAGTAAGCTTCCTTTGTTCATGATCCTGAGAAGTACTCCTGATCTGTGGCTCTAGAACGATGAGTCTGGCGGCCCTCCCTCCAAGCAAGGTGGAGCCCGATTGGTGATCAGAGTTTTTACGAATAGCATCCCCCTTTTCTTGCCCCCAGAGGCGGTCACTCCGTAACCGTCCCGTTTTTTCCTTCGATTTGTGGTTTTCTGCCGTTATCGAGACCCTGTTTGCCCGCACCAGAAAACTAACCAATAAATAAGAAGACCCAGACGGCCTTTAGAAGTGGTCCAAAAAAAGTCCCTTTTTTTTGGTAAGAGGTGTTTCTTTTCCCCAGGGGACACGATAGAACTTTTAGATATTGCATCCTGCCACCACCTTTTCCCTATAGTAGTAGATCTCCCGTATACCTGTATACTCGGGATGAAAGGGTGTTAGATCGGAATCGACTGTTTCCCAGTGTATTCCAGGCGCGATTTCCGCCATAGCAGTGCCTGGGTGAACGGAGTTTCCCCTCTCTTTCCCCCGCGTCGATCGAAAAGCAAAGGGCTATTGCGTAGCTTAACGAACCCAGGTAGAGATATGCTGGTTTCCCATTGCTCCCCCCAAATTCCCCTTCCCACCAGATTCTTCGCTTTTACGATTGAATGCTTAACCTTTTTACGATAGTGCTTTTGTAGCCTCTCCGTTCTCCCCCCCACCGCCACGAGAAATGGTGTGCTTATCTTTAGTCGACAAACGCTTAGATCCCAGTAGGAAATTGATCTCCCCCTAATTCCTATCTTTCCGTGAACCGTGGAAATGCTGTTAAGCTGTTCTCGACACAGTAAGGCTAGCCTCTTGCTTCTTTTTTCCCGCTCTTTTAGTCCTCTTTCTTTTCCCCCCGGGAGATTTTCCTCCCTGCGAAATTGGGACGCGCTTCAGTTTAGAAGGCTACCTAAACACCTTCGTTTTTCGGAGAGGCCCCTTCGTGTTTCCTCCCTTTTGTTTCTTGAGAAACTCATTCATGGAGAGGATTTCATCGCTTCCGCTGGCAAGATACACTGTGCGCAGCCCCTCTTCGGGATCTGAGTCTCTCCCGAAATCCCCTTTTTTCCTTTCCGATTTCCACTCGGCGTTTGCTCCTAGTGGGGAAACTCCCCCGTGTGCTGGCTCTTTTCCTTTTCCCGAAATGGCTTCTGCCTCTGGAGAGTTCTTTACCATCTCTCCTCTGGGAAGGCTTAGGCCCCTGCCGTTTTCAAAGTTTTTAGAATTTCCCTTCCTCCGAAAAGGGCCGTTACAGTCATTCACTTTTCGTAAACCACCTAGAGGATTGCTCCGTTCAAAGAGCTCTGCCCTTTCGAGCACCGGGCTTCTATTTCTTCCAGGAGGTAATTATGTTCCTTTGCCCCCGCGAGTAAAGTCTCCTCTGACGGGCGAAGATTTTTGAAGATCGTTCCCCCAGTAGAGTAGGCTATACCTTCCATCCTCAGGGGATAGCCTTTCTAATGGGTTTGTCAGATATGCAACTCTTGTAGCTTAGAACCTTTTCATGTGAGGGAGAGGTCTTTGCCGTCTTCTCGAATCCCCCATTTTCTCCTGGAAATAAACTTTGCTCCCCCCAAATCAAGAGGAGATTGATAGAAGCGACAGCAGGGGCCCGGACGGTCCTTCTCTCACCAAGTTTTCGCTCGGAGGGCTAGGATGGACGGCCAGTCTATTCCTTTGCCTTTTTTTCTTCCCGTCGACCAACCCCCCCCGGTGGTTGAATAGAGGGAAGAATCCCCCCGTGACCCAGAGATTGTGATCCGTATGTGAAACAGCCAGAGACCTAGGTCTCGGACTGAATGACTTTTTTGACAGTGCCAACACCTAGTGGCCTTTTTGGGCTCCTCGCAACTCCGGCCCCTCCTCTCCCAGAAAGAAGGGATCCCGAGATCCCTTCAGCAACGACAGTTTCTTTTTTTCTGAAGTATCTTGCGCGGACCCCCCCCCCCATTGACTCCATGCTGCTCCGGGCGCCAGACGCAGTGCTTACCCCAAACAACTCTTTTGGATCTCGCCGAGTGGTATAGGTCCGCGTTGGACGGCTTCACCGCTCTTCCGCCAGATAATCGCCTGGCCGACCCGTGGTTGAGAGACTCGACATTGACCTTGTGACCCCTCCAAGGAACCCCGAATAATTTCCGGCGTTTGAGACGGACTTTTGCGTAAAACGCAGTGCCTGCACCCAAAATATACCTCTTTTTTCTGTCCATATAATGTGCCCTTTGAAGATCTAGAGTTTTCCCCAGCCTTAGTAGCTCCGGATCTGTGTAAGATACCCCGCGCTTCAACCTCTGCGCGTGGCCGATGGGAAAAGAGTTCATTCCGCTCGGCTCATCGCTTTTCACCCAAAATTCCAGGATGGGTTTTTTCCGCAGAGCTCGACGACGTCACACGATACGCACACTTTTCTTATCCGACGCGGTGCAAAGATTTTGTAAAAGGCACGCACTTGCCGTCTTCAACGATCTGGAACTCCTTTATCTCAGCGATTCTCCCCCTTCTCACGGGCATCCTCTTCACTGGGTCTCGTGGTGAGTATTCCCCAGGTGGGGCGTTGCATCTGACCCCGTGGGCCTTTTCCTCCCTTTCTTCCAAGTCCTCCCGCCAGCGCTACCACTTTGAGGTGTTCGATACCCCCACGTCTACCAGTATGAGGATTTTTTTCTTGTGACGTTTCGGCTGATCGTTCCCCGTCTTGTTCATCGATAACGGTGTGTTCTCCGACAAAAACACCCAAACGAATTGCTTTTCAAGGTCTTCCCCTTCTCGGTATCGCCTTTTTCCCCCTTCCCGTGCTATTGCGTCGAGACCCTCCCCCCTATAAAATCGAAGCGCGCCCCTTGCGGGTCTTTTCAAAAGAAGCACCTTCTTTCCGAAGCAACCCTGTCCCTACTGGATCTCAGCCAGCAGGCCCCCTCTTGTGAAGATTACTCTTGGGCTCTCTTTCGGCCGACTACGGATGGACGGAGTCCCCCCTCCACTGTTTCAAGAAGGATCCCGAGAGGGAGTGGGCATTTTCTAGTGGTCGCTCCTCCCAGTGTTTCTGACATCTACCCCTTTCCTTCCCCCAAGATGTTTCCTAAAATGCAGCGCTCCTTCTTTCCTGCTGGTGGATAGCCATACCCGAATTTCCCTTTGCGCGATCTCGATTGAACGTGCTTTCGCCACAACCCCCCATCCTACGTTGTTGTTGTGTTCTCTAGATGTTATGCCCGTTAAAAGGCACCCCCTGTCACGAGTCTCTTTGCCGGAGTAAAAAACTGAGATCCCACCCGGCAGGAAGTCTAGACCCCGTGCTATCTGTTTGCCCCGTGGGCCACGGTTTTCCCTTAGCCCCACACCACCTTCCCGCATCGATCCGCGGCTCTCAGGTATTCCTTCCGTCTTTTGTGGGATCATCAGGAAATCCTTTCAGCCTGGTATGAATCATAATATATCGTGATCGCTTCTGCTTTTTTTCTCTGTCCGACTTTTGATTCTTCGTGTTAGGGAGGCCCATTTTTCTCCAGTCCCCCGTCCCTTGCGCGCTCGATTTCCTCCTGCATAGCACGTTCAATTGGTTCTTCCGAAAACTTCTCGGTAAAATATCTAAATTCTTTTTCCTACTTTTGGATTGTAGTAGGACCCATGCCAAGTTATTCCCCGAGACCAAGGGCGTCGATTCCGAACCTCACTCCATAAGGTTTTTTTGATGACGTTCCACCCCTCTTTGTGTAGCGGGCTTTCGAGTGGAACTTGTCCGAGATCGCCTTTCTTGCGATGCCCTCCCCCCCCCGCTCGTCCGTATATAATCACTTCTTTTCCCTGGTTCCCTTTCGGCCTTTGGCCTTCCGGATTCTTTTTCCAGATCGTTTTCCTTCTCTCGAGAGCAATAGGAGGTTTCCATATGAAAAGAGGTCATACCTTTGTTCGATCTGTTTTATCCCTTCAACCCGTTACTTTCTTGTTTCTTCCTTTTCCTTTCCCCCCTCCTGGAATTTTTTGAAGAGACACTTGGTAAGATGAATTCTCCTGTGACCGTTTAACCTTTCTCGCATATTATCTCTCGGAATTTATCTAAAAAAAACCTCTCCATGGTTTTCCTTTTCGCGCGGGGGACTCGTGACATTTCTCCCCCCCTTGCCGTCTTTAAAACCCGGGTCCGCGCCCTTTTTCCCTGCGTGCCCCCCTTTGAAGCCGTGCCCTTTCTTTGTGCTGTGAGATTACAATTCTTCTTCCTCCCGACTTTCTGCAGGCCCCCCTTCTCCTTTATTATGATTGCCTTCTTCTGAAGGACAACGTTCCCCTTCTAAAACGTCTTTTCAGTCCGCCGTTTTCCCGACATTGAGAACTTCCCCCATGAGCAGATTAGGTTGTCCCGCCCTCGCCCTTTTCTTCAATTGCGCATTCTCTCTCTTCGGTATACTGAGGTCTTTTCAATCCCGCTGTAGTCCACTGCTCCCGTCAACGCTTGTCCTGTTCTTTTTTCCTTTCGGTCTTTCAGTGTGACTCCTCCCCCCTTCACGATGTTTATGCTATGTTATCCCATTAGATATCGGGCCTTCTGCTTCAGGGCCTGCACTTTTTTAGAAAAACGGCGCATATCATCTTTTCCCCTTGCTTTTCCCCTTTTCCTTCCCCGCGTAACCGACCTTTTCTCCCCGCGCCGTCCAGGATTATGATATCATCCTCACCTTATGATTGTTATTTTGATGCGATGAGCGCCCCTTCCGTCCCGCGACAGCACAGCAGGCCCAAGTGCATATCGTCAAACCACTTTCGGCTATCTCTCTCTTTTAATAATAAATCCCTTTTTCTACGATACTTGTTGTTGGCAGTACGGCCCCCGCTTTGAGTCGCGGGTTTCCCTTCTTGGGCGTGGGAAAGCTCGTCTTTTCCCCCCCCATTTTAATATGGACCCTCCTCTTTGTCTAGCCAACGCCCTTATTGTCATTGATCCTGCGGGGCTTCTACCATCTTCGTATCCTTCACGGCCAGTTTCGCCTTTCTTTTCCCGCCGTTTCTCAAGGAGAAAAACTTTCTGCAGTCCTCGTTGTTCTCCGATATCTATGGTGCGCATTCTCCCCCTACACAGAGCCCGTGGCACGTTCCTTTTTCCCACACTGACATGACAATAGTGGACTATTTCTCCCCCTAAGTCTTTTTTCTGGCTGGTAAATAAGCTTTCTCTTTCCTTTCGGATGGGACCGAAGCAGGATCCCGTCTCTATCGGCTGATCCTTCCTTAAGAATCTCTTTAGCTGTCTTCATGGGTCTTAAGATGATGATAAATGTTTTCTTTTTCTCCATCTGGAACACAACCCCCTAGGGGACAACCTTCTTTAATGGTCCTCTTCCGGCCACGTCTTCTCTGAACTTCGAATTCTCATTTTTCCCCTCTCACGCTCCCGCGCGACATGCCGTTGAAACGAGATGATAGCATTTCCCCTTAGGCATGTTCGAGAAGGACTGGGGCTACTTCCCATCCTCGCGGACCCTCATTACAAACCCCCGATAGGATAGTTCTTTTTTCCCGCTTTTGAAGAAGAACCATTGGTGGCTTTGTGTAGATAACTCCTCGCTGAGAGACATTTCTCTTGTCCGAGGAGGACCTCCTTCGAGACCACATCCCCTTCCTCCACTCGCTTGTTGATCGTCACCCTTCACAAGACGACAACGCAGCTCTCCTTCTTCTCTCCACCACGATAGCCCTTTCTAATTTCTTTAACCGGTATCTCCCCTCGCGAAACGATCTGGACCATCCCTGCGGTTATCAGTTCCAGCAAGGCGCCCTTTTCCGAGTATCCTTCCCCCCCCTTCGTTAGAGATCGGTGCCAGTTGGGGCATTCATCGCGATCTTTCGATCGATGCAAATTTAATCGCCTCCTTCCCCAAGCAGGGCTCTTACACCCCTTTTACCTTTCCGAAGCCTTCGGTTCTTTGGGAGTCGATGGCAGGGCTGTATCTTCCCCTTGTGCGGGTCACTTTTTCCCCCTCGAAGGAAACACCGCTCCTTTTCACGGGAGGATGTGCCCCCCTTCTCTTATACCAATCCCCCTCTTAGGAGAACGCCACTTTCCCTCTCAAATATCTTCCGGGTATTAAAAAAGACGTCACCTCCCTACAATAATAGTTATCCTCCCCTTCTTTACATCTTCTCCCAGTCTCCCCCCCGAGAGGAAGATAAGGCCTTCTCCCCGCCGGGTCCTACCAGAGCCATTTCTGCAGGCTTTCCCCTCTCTCCTGCGTGAGTGGCATTTTCCCTCTGCGGGCGTGTTCGAGCGCTTCTTTTTTCTTCTCCTTGGGCGACCGTTAACAAGCCTTCTTCCTCTTCAACAACTTTCCCTCATTCCCCGGGTTTACTTGTGGGATCGAAACCTCCTTTTCCGACCCCTACGGCGCGATTTTCTTTTTTGAACTTTCTTCTTCTTTTTTTCCCCCTTCCATCCGTTGTCCCTTTTTTATGAGACAAGCCTCCTTCCCCGAGCATCGAGCCCTTCGGCCGGAACCCTTCCCTCCCACAAAGGCAGGTTTCTCCTTTTTTGGTAATTCGAACGTATTTTTCTCCACAGGTCGTTCCCCATCATGACTCCTAGAGAGCCCCCTCTTTAAGAAATTCTTCTTTTAATTGGTGGTGGGAATTTTTTGCTGACGATTCTCTAAGAGGATAGAAGTAAGCTTCCTTCTTTTCTCTCAGTAGACCTTTTTTTCTTCTTTTCGGAGGAAATTAGTATGTTGGAAGCCTTCTTTCGATGTGATAGATGGAGTTTTTCGAATAGAAAGTTCCATCTGTCTCTCCCCCTAGATTTCTTTCCCCGAACTTTCTTTTTCGATGGTTTGTGGTTGTTGTGTAGTCGCCATCCACAATTTATGGATCTGCCTGCCAGCTCCTCTTCCTACAGACCCGGCCTTCCGACCGTTTTGTTCCTAAGTTTGTAATCGTCCCCTTTTTGTGGTTGTAGAGGCTTTCTTAGCGATCGAAACTTTCCTTGGTGCGCCCCCCTGGTCGTTTTCTCGACCAAGTGATACTTGGGATGCCCGTTAGAGCCTGCTCCTTCTTCCCTTCTTCTTCCCCGGTTCTTTTCCTTCCCCCCCTTCCTCTTCTCCGCTTCACTGTTTTTTTTTTCCGGTCGATAGACAGTGTGCGGATTTTTTTTTTTTGATCGACAGGTTTCTTCATTGTTACGTACCAAAATCCTGGAATTTTTGTTTCCCCCTCTCTTGCTCCGAGATGGACGACTCCCGCCCTTCTTCCGTCAGTCTTTAGAGCGGAAGGTCTCCCCCCACGCCCCAAGCCCGTAGAGCGGTTCCTCACCCCTCTAGCCTTAAAAGTGGCATTGTCCCTTTCCCACGATACTAGTGAAAAAGTGGCCGCGCTCCCTTCTTTTTCTTTGAAACCAGGTAAGATTCCTCTTCCGTCCGCCTTGGGTGTCTTCTCAGTTCGCAACGTACCCCCTCATCCGCTAAACGTCCTCGTGAAAGTTGCTTCCCCCGGTGAAGGTTCTCTGCCGTCCAACGGAGGATTTACAAAGTTTCTTTCTCCTTTCGATTTTTTTTTTTCCTTCAGTTCGTCCCCCATGAGCAGCTCAGCAGCTTCCTTTTCTACATAAGTCGTCATTCTTTCGATTTTTTTGGTTCCCCCCTTCCGCAATTCCAGCTGGTATCTTCGTCCCGTTTTTTTTCGTTTGAGGTAATAGGACCTCCTTCCTTCCATGTGCCTTTTTTTCTTTCCGTTATTTATGTTCTTTTCCCCCATAGATATAGGACTGCCCCTCCGAGGCGTTCCTCTTTTTTGTATCCTTCACTTATTTTAGCTTCTTTTTCTACACGCGTCACCGACGAAGGCTTCTTTGGTTTTTAGGTTCCCGCCGCGTCCCTTTCAGAACCGGATCGGATTGTCCTTCTTTTGGGGATGAGATAGTTTTCCCTCCGGCCCTCCCCCGGAGGCGACCTCCCGTGAATATCGTACCCCTTATCTCAGGCTATCTCTCTCCTTTTTTTTGTTTAGCTGAGATAGCCTACTTTCCGTGTCTTCTTTTCAGCCTTCTTTTGGACGAGCGGGGGCGTTCTTTCGCATCCCCCCCAAGTATTCTCTCCGGTGCTCGCCAACCCCACGTAAATTCCTTCCGCGGTCTTCCTCCCCCTCCCGGTCGCCTCTTGACGGCCAGTTCGCGCTTTACCCCGTTTTCTCAAAGCGAGACAACTTCCCGCCTCGTGGGCCGTCCCTATATATATTGCCAGTCTTCCGCGTTGTTTCCTTACATCGTTTCCTATCCCCCCAAGAGGGCAAAGCCGAGTGTTTCCTTTTTGTGGAATTGCGGCGTCTTTTCCCTACATCAGGATCTTTCCTTTCGCACCCCGACAATTTGTTTTTCTCTGCTGTCCAAGGGTACTCTTGTTTTGCTGCGGTGCGAAGTTTCCAACCCCCTTCCTCTCCTGCTGCAAGACGTGTTTTTTCTCCAGCTTTCTTCATTACCCCCCTAATCGCATTTAGCAGGGCGCTCTTACCGGTGGAGCTCTTCGACATGCTTTTCCTTTTCCTACAGCACCCTTCTTCACAGGCTTTCTTCTCCTCTTGCGACTGTTGTTCTTCTTGCCAAGGTTAACTTCAAAATCATTTCTTCCCCCTTCATCATGATAAATTTCCGATTCACGCTCGACGAGAACCATGTTCTTTTTTGTAGTATACATTCCTCTTCTTCTCTATCTCCCTTTCGGACTACCTTTTCAATTTAATAGGTTAAAAGCTTCGCCCATCGCTTTAGTCTATGTGGGGATTCCCCGGACCCACACAGAACACTTTTTCTACACTCTAGAAGCGGTGCATTTCCACCGGTCAACACGGTCCCTTCGCTAGAGTACACGATTTCCCCTCTCTGAGGTTATCACCTCTCAAGGTTTATCACGGAGTATACTGGGTTAGGGAGTTTCTTTTGGGTCTTCATAGGCTTCTCTTTTTTTCCCCGATTCCCCCCTCTCCCCAGTATGCCCCCTCTTTTTGAGGTGTTAGATTAAAACCCCCGGTTCTGCGGCTACAGATGTCTTGGGTAGGTCTCTTCTTCTTTTCTCTGGAAGGTTCAATTTTTCCACTTTCCACACCCCCTTCCTCCCTGCCTTTTTCCCCACCGAGATGCTTTAACTTTTATAGCTAATTAGCACCTTTTTTTGGCTCTTCGTAGGCTCTCCCCCCCCTAGAGCTCTCGCGGGTATTCCCCCCCCTCCTAGGGTTGCACTACTAAAGCCCTCTTCTCCGGATCTCGGAAAGAGACGGACTCTCCTGACCCTCTAGTTTTTTTTTTCTCCTTCAAGTGCAGCCCCCCTTTTTTCTGAAAACTTATCGTCCCGCTTTTTTTTGAGCCATTCGAAGTTTTTTTGCGAGAGGATGGGAGGCGAGTTCCTTTTTTTTTTTCATGAAATGTTCCCCCTTTCTCCCCATTCTCCCGTATCCGATAACGTTCCCCCTTCTGCAGGGTGGATAGCAATTTTTTCTGCAAAAGGAATAGAAGGCGTCGCTTTTTTCTTTTTTAAAGTGATGGCTTTCTTCCTATCCTTTTTCTTCCTACTTGTTTTGTCTCTCCAAGAAAGTAAACACGGGCCCGGTTTTTCGAGTCCCTTAGGTTCTGAAGGTTGAGATACCCCCCTCTTACTTCTTCTCGGGAACTCCCCCATCCCCTTTTTTTGTGGTTTTCCTCGTGTGAACAGTCTCCCCCCCCCCCCCAATGACGATTCTTGAAGAAAACTCCGCAGCTCCTTCTCCTTCACGAAGTCTTTTTTCCTGTCTCCTCCTATTCCCCACCTTAGAATGCTTTGTTTCTACGCAAAGAGCGGCTCCCCTCGCCTCCTCGTTTAATGCCTCCCGATGTGGTGTAGCTCCTCTCTTTCGGCTTCTCTCCTGGCATCACCTCTCGAGGTGATCGATGTTTCTTTCCCGCCGACCTTTTTCTTCTGAGAAGAAAACTTTCTTTCCCGTGAACATCCCTTTTGTTCTTTGAAAAAGCAACAATTCGAGAAAAGCAAGAGACGCCTGCCTCCCCCTCCCCAACCCTCCCTTTTCAGCGCCTCCCTCACACATCAAGCCCTGTCTGGTCTTTTTGGCTGGCGATGGGAAATTGCCCTGGTCGAGATGCATGCCCCCTTTCCTCTAGTCGTTCCCCCCTTGGGCGCCCGTTTTTTTCGTGCTGTCGAGCCTGTCTCTCCGGGATGCGGTTCCAGCTTCTGTTCCGCGATCCCTTTTTTCCTTGGCTTTTTGGACTTGTTTCGCGTCGACGACAGTGTGCGTTTCCTGTGCTCGAACAGGCCGGTCGCTTTCTTCCTTTGTTCCCCCCCCCTTCTTTTTGTTTTACTCCCCTCGATGAGCGAGCCTTTCCTCGTCTCTCCGTGCAACCGGTTTCTTGATGTCGCGCGGCGAGGCTCTTTTCCTCCTAACAACACCGCCCCCTCTTTCTATCGCAACGCTCGACCTAGGAATGGATAATGAGATCTGTATTCCTCTCGTGTTTTTGAATTTTGTCCTTGACGATCGACCCTCCTTTTCGCCAACAGTGCTATTATCTTCTGGGTTTGCGATATCTCTTCCCCTCTTTCGACGCTCCATTCCTTCCGCTGACAGGTTTTTCCCGAAGCGGGAAGGTTCTCGTCCTTCGGAACTTCCTGCAGTTACGCGTGTGTCCCCCTTCTTTCCTGGAAACCCCTTATCTCTGGTGGGAAAGAAGAGTCAGCTCCTCTAATTCCTTGACCATCTTCTATCTAGGGATAATGGAGTATTTTTCCCCCAAGATCTTTACTCCGATTCCCTTTTAATCTTGTGTTTTTGGTCATAGTGCACACGATCTGTGAATAAGTATGAACGTAACGAGTTTATTTTTTTTCCCTCTCCTGAGCACCCCCTTTTTTCGATTTTTTTCTTACTTTGAGACGTCTATCTTCCCCTTGCCAATGAAGTTCAATTCCTCCCGAGAAACTTGATTTGACCTGTCTCGTCCAGATGCTTCTCGCCCCTGCTATTGCGTCCCTTGCCCCTCCTCCGATAGGGAGTCCCCGCTTTTCCCTCTGACAGTTCGCGGCCAGGTCGACTTTTCATCGTGCAAACCCAGTAGCGTAGTCTACCTTCCTTTCTCTTCTTCATCGCCTACGCACTCAAGTGGAAGGGTTTCGCTTCGACCTTCTTTTTTTTTCTCGGGAAGAGCGATAGAATCCACCCATCCCTTTCCCCTCCATCGATCCCTCAGCCTTTTCTTTGCTTTTTCCCTCCGAGTGGAGAATGGAAACTCCCTCGATGATCTCCCTTTTTCCTTTTACAACAAAAGGTGCGGCGCCTCTTTCCCTCTTTTCAGTAAGATATTGTGTCCCCCAGCACACTTTTGTGTGCACGACGGATTCACATCTCCCCCTGTTCCTATGACCTTCCGCGGGCAAACGCCGAGTTTTCGTTCTCCTCTTCTTGAACTACTTCTTTCTTTTTTACCACTTCCCGAGCATCGAGCGTTCTTCACAGACAGGATGAATTATATTGCCTCCTCTGCTGTCCACGGGCCCCCTCCTTTCTGTCCCGGTTTCGTCAAAAAAAAAACCGTTTCTCGCCGGCGTCAACGCCTTTTTTTTTCCGACGGGGACGGAATGCGACTCCCCCCCTCTTCGTAAGCCCTTTTCCTTTCTCCTTTCTAAATTCCCGTTGAACAGCTGATCCTTTTTTCCCCCGTCTTTTCCTTGGCGTAACTTCCTTCGGACTTTTTTTTTACCGTACGGTTCCACCTCCCACCACCAGATATCTATCCTGATAACGCTTTCCCATCCTCTCGTTTTTCACCTTCAGTCCATGCGTCTATACCATCGCGCCTCGCCGCGCGCATCTCGGCGAAACGTTCCTTTCTTCATAGTAAAACTCTCTTCCATTCGGTGAAATCACCTGTTGAGTCCAGTCCCCTCCCCGCAGAGATAACCGGCCTTTCCCAAACGATACGCCCTTTCTCCTTACGAGGTTTCCCTGTCCCTTTCGATTGCTCTTTTTCAGATATGGAACCCTCTTTCTCAAGCCCCCGCACAGCAAGGAGCCCTTTTTCCCTCCCTATTCTCACTGGGTGTTTTTTCTCCTTTTCTGCGCCCCTTTTTATCGCGCCCAGCGCTCCTTTCTATCAGCTGCCGCTACACTCTTTTTTCGGTGTCCTTTCTGCTTCCGGAGCTGTTTCCTTGTAGGTCGGAAGCGTTCTTTGGGAAACCTGTTCTCGGTCTACGACAACACCCCCCCCCCCTAGAATTCCCCCCTCCCTTGACTTCTCCGGTTTATAGAATCCTTTTTAAAGTCTTTTTCCTCCCAAAGGTTTCTCCCCCAAAGCAATCACCCGAGAACTGAGGTTCCCCGACGAACCTCCCGACATAATCTCTCCCCCTCCAAATACGGCCACCTCACAATTTTTCCCCTCGACGATAGGGGAGGATTTTCTTCCGGACATTTGGCAAGCTCCTCCCTTCTTTTCTGGTAGGATGCCCTAGGTCCTTCTTACATCTCTTTGAGCGCGAGGATTTTTTTTTGGAGGAGAGTCTTTTTTCTAAATGGTCAATTTACTTAACCCCTTCTTTTCCCCCCTTCGATCTCCAAATGTCTCTTAATAAGGGTGGGACCTCCCCCCCTTCCAGTGGTTTTTCCAGGGAATAGACTTGCTCGATGAATTTTTTTTTTCTGCTGCTTCCCCAA
>Ga0179593_1538698_pt1 | contig 16479 bp, 15 predicted proteins | sample CZODoug2_1_08_16_FD_185931 | JGI IMG/M metagenome (GOLD analysis project Ga0179593, IMG submission 185931) | Vadose zone soil fungal communities from Angelo Coast Range Reserve, California, USA - CZODoug2_1_08_16fungal (PacBio error correction) | ecosystem: Environmental > Terrestrial > Soil >... | reverse complement strand
CGTCTCTCTCCTGTTCTGTCGAGGTTCTTTTTTCGGCGCACGAGCGCGGGCACTTTAGTAAGCTCTGCGGAGGCAGGTGTAGACTGGGACCCTTTTTCCCTTCCGAGTACACCGCGGTTGTTATCGGGAGGAAAGAGAGAGGATTGCTCTGTCTGCCTCGACAGACGGTGTCTTTTGATCCCCTTATCGGTTTTTTTCCAATTCTCCGTGCGCTCCTCCAGTCCATCAGGGCGCCGACTCGCCGGCCCTTTTTTTTTTGCAGGGCCTCGGTCCCCGTTTGTCTCGAAGCCCCCCTCCACAGTCAAGCGGCTACGCGAAGTCTTTCGCTCCCCTTTGACGAATTTTCACTCCTCTCCTTTTCTCACTCTTTTCTTCCCCCTCTTCGACAGACCCTTCGTCCCCTTAAATTCTAGCGTTCAAGCGGACAGGTCGATAGGGAACGTATGATGTGACTTTTTCTTTTTGGGCCGCAGGTTTTTTTTCTTTCCCCTAGACGAGCCGTGAACACCCGGAGAACCTCAAGTCCTTTTCCTGATTTTGTTTTACTCCCCTAATTCCATTATGATTCGATGCTCCCGTTGGCTGAACACGTCTAACGCGGATACCCCTTTTTTCCCCCCCCGATGGTTCTCCGACAGCCAAAGAAGAGGAGATAGCCCCCTCTTTTCCCCCTTACCTTAGACCGTATCGGACGATCGTTGACTCTCCCCTGGCGGACCCACACCCCACCAAAAAAACCCCCAGGCTCTAGCGCTTCTTTCCGAGAAAAAGTGAACTTTTCCTCCGAGGGCTGACGCGCCTCCCAAAGGCGTTCGCTGAGCTGGGTACGGGGTGATTTTCCGCCCCTCCGTTTTGTGGAATAAGAGGTGGCCCGCGCCTCAGCCCTCTTTTTGACCAGCACCACGAGCTACGTTCGCCCCCCTGGCCCTTTCGTAACCCGCTGGCCATCGACGGCTTCACGACCTCCCCCCCCAGGCGTCCCTTCGTCTAAGAACACTACTCTCCTCCCCCCTTTTTCTAGCGCCGTTAGGAGTTCCCCCTTTTTCAGCAATTTTTTCCTGGACCTGCGCCCCCTCAAATCCCCCGGTCCCGTGTTCGTTCTACGTCCTAGCCGGACAACTTTGGAAGCCCTTCCCCCTCCCTCCCCTTTCGTCCGTTCCAAGACAACCATCAATCCATGCATCTAAAAACCTATGCCTTCATCTTGGACGGGAACACCTCTTGTCGTCGCGGACCGTATATTCGGAGCAACCCCTCTCGAACCAAGGCGCGCCCTCCCCTTCTTTTGGCATCAGTCCGACAAAGGCCCCCCAGCCCCTCCTTCTTTTGGCAACCCCCATAACTGAGCGGGCCTCCTCCCCCTTCTTCGTCGGTCACCCCCCGCGAGCACGACGTTCGCCTGATACCTTATCGGCACCTACGTATATCGGTCTCTTTTCCGAGAGGGCCCCTTCCTCGTTGTCGGTGGTAGACCGACCCCCCTTTTTTCCGAAAACCAAAAGGTGAACGCGACTCCGTTCCGACTCCCCCGTTTCCTAGCTGGAAGGCTCGAGTTCCGAGCGTGGTGGCTTAAGTATAATCTCTTACAATTCCCCTCCCCTTTCCCCTTTCAACCGACACGCGATAGCGGCACTTTTTTGAAGACCCGTGGTCCTTTTACTGAACCGCCGGCAACGTATCCCTAGGTCGACTAACGCGACACCCGGTCAAGAGGGGTCTTTTCTTCAAAACCTCCTCCCCCCCCTCTCCAAATTTCGGCGTCGAAAACGATCTTTTGTTAGACCCGATAGATTTCAGCGACTGGCGTGTGATTGACTCCTCTGAAGAACTCCTACCTGAGCCCACAGGAAAAGGGCTAGTCATTTCTTCTAAAAAGTGTCCCCCCCTTAGTCCTTATCACCCCCCCTCCCTTTTCTCCCTCCAAAACCCCGGGCGCCCCGGCGGCCGTCCCCGTCTGACGTGCCAAGAAGGTATCTCAGCATCCCCCTCACCAAAGGGCCTTTCCGTGAGCTACCCCCTTTTTGTGCGCAGCGGTCAGTCGACAGACTTCGCTCCCTACAGCCCCCGGCGAGAACAGACCCTAATCGCTCGGACGGTCACCCCATGGCACGGGACTTTTGGTCTACGAAAAGGCGTGAAACTCCCTTCTCTTGGAGCCCCCCTCCTCCTCCAAAGCCGGGATGCCTCAGTGTATGTTTTCTTCCCCGACTACGTCGGGCTTCTACCACTTCAAACGTTCTCCCGTTCACCACCTTCTCTGAAGTTAAAACTCCCTTTTCTTTCGGAAACCCATAGTATTCTTTCACCGGTCGGACCTCCGAACGGCCCCCCCCTATTTCCCTCTTCATTTTTTTTGTTGAGAGAGCGTTTTTGATATGAAAGCCTTGGTACGTTTTTCCCTTACGCCCTGAAAGGCCGTGAAGTCCAATCTTCCCCTTTTTTCGATAAGGCCCGTTTTTAGACGTGCTTTTCTTCAGTTCTTGTGCGCCCCGAACCGTCCCCTTTCGCATTTCGTTCGGCTTTTGTCGCAAGCCGGCTTTTCTTCAACGAGGTTTTCGTCGGCACAGCCCTTTGCCGCTTTTTCTTCGTGTCGCGGCCCGGCGGGTTGTCTTTAGTTTTTTTTTTCTCGTTCCCTGCGATCGTTTCCTTTCCGTCGATTTTTTTCGACGACACCCAGGTAAATCTCGTAAAGCGCCGATGTGTCGGATTCTTTTTTCAAAGACTCAGACACCGCCTTTTCGACTTTTGTCTGCAGCGGGCGACGGGGCGCCCTTCCGGAGGAACATTTGCTGTGTTAAGGACTGTTCCGTTTTTTCCGCAAGACAAGTGTAGGCTTCTCGCCCCCTTCCTTTTTTTTTTCGGTATGACGTCGTTCCGGTCGGATACCCTTCCCAGAGCCGAGCAGCACGCAGTCGTGGTACCGGAGCAGGGGAGTTCCACCGGCGTTTCCCCTTCAGCCGTCCAGGTGATCGTAGGTTCTTCTTTTTTTCCACCCTTACACCCGTCGGAGTGACTTTCCAGTGCTTGTGTATCTTCACCTCTCGTGATAGACAGCCGCATTTTTCTTTACCAATTATTTTTATCTCTTCCTATCGGAAGATCGATTTGGAGCGTTGGTGAAGTGATTTTAACCCTTCTAATTTGCGGTAGACTTAGTAGCGCAACCTCTCTTTCCCCCTTTTTGAACGTACTTCGCCTTTCTTTTTTTAGGCCGTCGTTGATTTTACTCTCTGGAGGTTTGAGGAGACGTTGTCGAGACCACCGGTTGAGCGCCTGCTCTAGTTTCCCTCGACCGCAGTGAAGGGTCTATGGTTGAGTAGAGTCGGTTCCCCTGATAGCGGTGTTTTTTTTCTTGACCGAGCGGGTCTCCTTGAGATCCCTCCGTTAACGTTGTACCGGTTGGCCGACTTCGTAGGGATTGTAATTATGAATTGGAGTCCTCCTCTTCTTGCGACGGCACGGGGTCCTCCCTTTGTTTTTTCCTGAAGATGACTAATGGCGTTAGCGAAACGATTCCAGGTCTCCACGTCTACTTTCGGTTTTGAAGGGCTGAGACCGTTTTTTTTTACCTAAGTTAGTCTGGTTTTTTTTTAAGGTTTCGTCGAGGTAGCCTTTCTTTTCCCAGGTAGAGACGGTGTTTCAGTTTGTTCCAGGGTCAACGTCTCATGTGGGTAGACTAAGAGGTGAAAAGGCCCTTTTCTTTAGGGTGTCTCCTATCTTACGATTTTTTCGCTTTGATTTACGAGCGTCGATTGCCTCCTTGTTTTCGACCCGTTAGTGTGCCGCGTTACTTGTTCTCAGGTTAAACAGAAGATCCCTGTTTTTTTCCCTTCGTCAAAATTCCCTTGTGCTCTTGAAGCAACCGAGCTTTCTTTCCCTTTTTTCTTTTTTTTTGTTCCGACTCGGGTCGTCGCCGTCAGGACCGTCCTTCTTTTTCGACGCTATGTAAAAGAGCCCTTACTCCCATTTCCGGTACTCAAGTTTAGTGTTTGTTTACTTTTCCGGGGGGGGGGTCAGTAGTTTGAGTGCGGAGTCCGCGTTCGGTGTACTTCCTTGACGTTTTGGCTTGTCGCGCCGCGGCTCCTTTCACGCCCGGTCCTTTTTTTTTCATCTCCCTTTCATGCGGACATTATGGTACGTAACGGCCCTTTTCCAAGGATCCTGTTTGCGCCGGGCACGGCGATCCTTTCAAGCATCTCGCAACGTGCCATCGAGCCATACCAGAGTAGGACTCGGCGCCTGACCCCCCTTTTTCCCCACAACTAGAATGGAAGGGGGGAAACGGAACCCTTTTTTTTACGAAGAGACCTCCTATTCCTTGACGAGTCGAGCAAACTGGTGCCTTATAGTCGGCGCGAGCGAATGCTGGAGCGGCTTAGAGACCTCCCCGAGCTGCGCGTCTTTCCAGTAAGCCGGCGCTCTTTTTCCTGAGTTCGGGCGCGCTGTACGCTTTAGAGCCTCGCTCTTCCGGCGGACGGTGCGGTTTCTAGAGTCTTCAGTCCCCTGTTTAGAGGAAGCCACGAAGTTCCCCCTTCCAGATTTTTTTTTCCCTGATCCCCGCTTCCTCCCGCACTCCCTTCCAGCCCGAGGGAATATTCTGACCCCTTTTTCGTCTGGTCAGTCCTCCTCTTCTTTGCTGACCTACCTAGCCCCCTTGCGCCGGCTGAGTCGCAACCCCTCTCTCCCCCCCTCATCCTTGTGTTGAGATCGGCGCGCGCACGGCTCACTCCCCCGGAGATAATTTTTAGCGCACGTCCGCGCTTAGAGGGAAGCAGAGCCCGTTTCTTAGACGAGGGCCATGAGATTAGAAGACTCCTAGTACTTCGTGATTGCCTCTCAGATCGATAGCTGTATACGTCCGGTCCTGCTTGAGTTTGACAGGTTTTCGTCGGAGAACCTCTCTAGTTTCCAGACGCTAACAAGGAAGCTTAGATCGCGTAGCTCGAGGAAAATAGAGCCTTCGGCAGACTTCAGGCAGTACTGTCTCCTTTTAGGTCAGCTAGTAGGTCTCAGACCCAGTCCTCGACGGATCGTCTTTCATATGTTTAAAAGTTGAGAGAAGTCTTCCTTTCTCCAGGAAGGGTAGAAAGCAGTCCCCCATAGTAATAAGTAACTTCCCTTCGTCCCCCCCCCTTTCCTTCAGTTCTAGGCGTTTTCAAGCGGAAAGTCCTTTTCTAACCTCCAGAACTTAGTTTCTGAGAAATTTTTCTTCTGCCACGCCTACGTTGAGGTTTTTATTGGCACCGCATCCGAGATAGCAAGTGAAAGGGCATCTTGATGGAGTCCTTCTCTGTCCCCCCGAGCGTCAGATGAATTGGTCGTTCTCCCTCTAAAATTTGTGCGTGACGGGCATACACGTCTACATTCTGCGCGAAAGCTAACTTGATTCGAGACATTGACGTTTCACCCTCCCGAGGTAGCCAAATACTTTTAATAATTTTTTTTCTTTTTAAAAGTAACTAGATTCTCTGAGCAATATAACCCAAGACCGGCGAGGGGACCGGCCTCTCTGAGACTTCTGTGCCTTCCAAAAGTCGCCGACTGAATGGAAGGAGGACGACACAGACAGGCTTTTTTTCGAGTTGACGGCGGGTCCTTTTTAGCACGGGTGGAGTGGCCCCCCCAGATTTTTTTTGCCGTCCGACTCTTTGAACCTGCGCCAGTTTTCCGACAAACAGAAAGCCCGGCTCCCAGTCGTACACCGGAGGCCCTACTTCTTTCGGGCCCCAAGGAGTACCACCTCGAAGGCCCCTTTTACTCCCCCTTTTCGGCCGCGTTGCCGGTGATCAACGCGCCTTCCCACATCGCCGCTTTTTCGTGACCTGGAAGCCACTAACAGGAGGCTCAGACGTGTCTCTCAGACCTTCCCCCCAACTTTCCGGCGAAATAAAAGCCGTCAGCTTTACCCCAACCACGTCCCCGGACCCTTTTTATACTCCCCTTCATCTCTTTTCGTGATGTCTCCTTGGAACGACCAGAAAGTAATACTCTCCTCTTCCCTAACTTGCGCGCCCTCTTCTTCCCCTCCATTTCCTAAAAGGACAAGCCATAATCAAGTTCACGGCCCTTTTTTTCCACCCCCCTTCGGTGCATCGCGGTACAACGTCTCCCGCTCGTTTCCACGCCCAGCACCCCCTTTAACGACTCAAGTTGGACCCTTCTTTTCCCTTTCAAGGCGGTAGAAAAGCCTTCCTTTCTCGTCCCTTCTCCGGTCTTCTAAGAAAAGGTCGTGAAGAACAACTTCCATTCCCCAGAGAAGGCGAAGAACCAGAAGCCCGTCCTTCTTTTAAGACGGCTCTACGGCTCGGTGCGCTCCCCGCGGAACGTCATAGAACGCAATTTGGAACGCGATCGGCCCCCTTTCCTCTACCTCTTACACAGTAATTCGGTAGACGTAGCCCCCTTTTTGCCCTCCTTCGTAGTCAGAAAGCGGTCATATACGACGTTGACCCCAACCTACTTTTTCCGGGACGGTGGCCAAACGAGAGCCCCCTATCAAAAGGGAGTTCTCCGGTTGAGCGATGCCTCCCTCCTCGACTACCGCGACGGAGTTTCTGATAGGATCGTTCCCGACCCCTGAGAGCCTCAACCACGACTGCAGCGCAGGCCCTTTGATCGTGCGGTTCGGTCTAAAAAGAAGGAACATCGTCCCCCGCTCGAAAAAAGAAACGTAGTCCCCCCCCAAGTGCTCCTGGTCCCCGGAGTAACAAGCCCGTCGTACCCTCCCGGTGTTCGAGCCTGCACGCGCCGACACCGGCCCTCTACAGTACGAGATTTCCATTTCTTTGCCGGGTTTTAGTAGACCCCCTCAAAGTCTACGCCGGACCCCGGCGAGAGAATAAACGTAAGGGCCGTTTTCAAATTCCCCTTTCAATCTGCAGTTTCGGGGCGGCGACGACGTTGGTTCTAAGATCCCCCGCCAACCCAGTTCTTTTTCTCCCCCAGAAGAAAACCCCCCGTGGTGGGGACGCGCCGACCTTTAGGGCTTCTACACTTACAAGTTACCCTGACTTTTTTTGCCTTGATCGCAACCACGGCGCTGACTTCCCCCCCCAACCCGCACTGTCTGCCTTGCACACACTCCAAGTCAGGCGGTCGAAGACGAACAACTCCTCATTCAAGTGTTTTTTTGATGATGGGTGAATGCGTGCTGTCGAAGCAATTCACTTCTGTCTTGGTTGACAAGAACGGACAGGGCGTTGCGGTTGAACCCCGTCCGTGGTCGTGGCGATAAGGGTGTTTATATAGAAGTGTTTTTTTCGAAGAAGTACTTTTTTCGTCCAAATACCCTTTAGTAAATTTTACTTTTGGGTTTAGGTCATCCGTGGTCTACACGCTTGGAACTTTGGAGGAGATTGATAGTGAGCCTTTTCACCATACGGGACGATTTTTCCCGTGTCTAATGCAAGGCCGGGTTTTAGCTTTCCCTGCATGCGGTCGGGGAAGATCGTCGAATTTTTCTCAAGCTTTTTCCCCCGGAACAGGCTATCTTTAACGGGAAGAAAGTATCTTTCGGGTGAGAAACTCCCCTCCAGGAAATTTGGGTCCTCACTGGTTCTCAGGAAGGGGAGCCCGGGGGCGCACGGGACGTTTTTTTGTGACGAATGCTGGTGTTAGTCATTTTCTCCTGGACGATTTTCTCCCTCCCTCACCGTGTTTTAGTAAGAGACACTGTCGTGGCTTTCCCCGTCTTGGAACGTCGTTCCGTCGGCTTTCTGAAGGCTTCAGCACGCCTTTTTTCGAGGTAAAAGAGATCTTCTTCCTGTTAGGTCTCCTCTCCCTTTCTCGTCGTCGAGGAGGGTGTCCTTTTTCCCCCAAGTAGGGACGGTTGGTCACGTCGTAGTTCCTTTACCGCGAATACGTGCCCGGCGGACGTTCATTCACGGTTGTAGATATTCTGTCTCCCCCGAATATCCGTTGTGAACTTTTTTTTCCCGTTCTAGCCTTCCGAGGACGGAGCTGTGCGTACAACAAGCCTTTTCTTCCCTTTCATCAGAGACCTAAAGCTCTTTTTCTTCGGCGTTCTTTCGCGTCTGATGTCGGGGTGGTAGGCACCTTTCCTATTTTCCCCCCGTCCATTAGAAGTTTTCGCGCCGCTCTCGTTCCGGTTTTTTGACGTGTTTTAACGTTAGTTTGTTTCCTGGTGGTCTCGAGTCGGTGAGGGCTCTTTAGAGTGACTAGATTTTTTCTCCTTTTTTCTATGCCGCTCCGTTTCACGTTTTTCTTTCACGCTTCCCACGGGGACGGGCTTGCCCCTTTTCCCGCGGGCGCGCGTTTCTTTTTTCTCGCCGATGACGTAATGGCGTTCGCCTGCCCTCTCCCCTTTCCGCGCGTCGAACCCTCCCTCTTAATAGGTTAGGAGACGTTTGCGGGTTTTTTTTTCGGTCCGTGTCTGCGGCTTTTTGTGGGCTGTCTCGTCGGTTCCTCCCTAGTAGCTGACCAAGGACGAGAAGCCCCCCCCCCCCCTTTTGTCGGTGGTCTTGTCAAGGTCAACGACGTCAGCGATGTGGGTTGCCTTCCTATAACGCTCTGTACGGAGAGTATTTAGTTACCTTCAGCGGGGACGCCTTTAGTAGTTTGAATGATTGTGGCTCCTCCCCCTTACGACTGGGAGTTTGTCTTTTTTTCGTTCTGGTTCTCCCAATTTGATTCATTTATGGGACACCCCTTCTTAGGAAAGAAATTTTGTAATCCCACCCCGCCGCGGACCAGTCTCCTTCAATCTCGGAGTGTCGTCGCCGTAATTGCCGTCTTTTCGTGACTTGTAGAAGGTCGGCCGTTCGCTAAGGCAAGTAACTTTTTTCTGCGTTACCTTTTTCTCCCCCTTGCACTCGTGTGAGCGAAGTAAGTCCGGATAGTTACCCTCGTTCGTGTTGCGCTTTCCAGTAGACGTTTTAGCCCGTCCCCTCGGTGTGCGGTGCTAGTTTCTCTCCTACCCTTTACCCAAGAGAAGGTTATTAGTTTTCTGAAAGCAGATGGCACGCGGGTCGCCGTCGAGAGAGGTGATTCCCGGCTCCCGTAGCACGCTAGCCCTCCCCGATTTTCATACGGTTCCCCCTCTCAGAGACGATAAGAGTGAAAATTATTCTTCGTTGGAGGGCATTTTCCCCCTAGTTACGGTAGAGGCTCAACCCGTAATGTCTCTTGTCAGTCGACGCACCCACTGGTTTCCTCATTTTTCGTTCCGCGAGGACTGGAGTCTGGGCTTCGCGAAGAAGGTCTCGGAGAGACATTACTCCTGAATTCTTCCGAGTTTGGAGACACTGGCTGTAATTTTTTATTTTTCCTGCTACTGCACGGGGCGGCCGTGGGAGCGTTTTTTTCATCCCCGAGTTCTCGCAAGGAAAAAGGTGATTACTCAAGAAGGAGCCTACTCGCCCTAAAGCAGCCTCCTCCCCTGTGCCTTTATTCAGGGCCGAGATTCCCTTAGGAGTCCTCCCCTTCTCCTACGCTGGCGGCTCGGCTCGTGGCGTCGACCCCTACCCTTTCCGTATGCGTCCTCCCCCTATTCTCTTTCCTTTTTTCCGAATACTATGTTCTCGCCGGAGCGTCGTTCGAGTAGTTTTGTCTCTCTGCATCTTGTCTCGCCTGCCAGCAGTCTCTCTTTACGGTAGGCCCCTGCTCGACGAAGGCCACCTCTTCTTTTGGCAGCGATCTCTCGATGCGAGAGGCGGCGTCCCTGAAGTTCTTCCTTAGAATAGAGCGTTGGTTCAAACGCCGGGCCCTCTTGCAGGACGGAACTCGTAAGACGTGTCGACCCTGAGAAGGTGCCTTTACTGGGCAGGGCCTACGATTGTACCTTCCCCCAACGGTCGATAATGACCTCTCAAAGTACCTCCGCGGATCCGTCTTTCTATCCCCAGCGTGAGACCTTTTTCCAGTACTCGCGGCCGGAGTTGCACGATTTCCTGATCCCTTTCTCAAGTCGTCGTCCCCGGACAAGTAGGTTTCAGACCTTTATCGGCTCCCCGATAGGAAATAGTCCCTCCCCCCTTCTCAAGCGGGTATGAGCTTCGGAGCTTTTTTTCCCCTTCCCCTGAATTTTCATTATAGTTTGCCGGCGACAATTAAAGCCCTTTTTTTTTGACGAAGACTCAGAAGTCGTTTATGTCTCGCACCTTCAAAGCGTGGCGGTTCCAACTCTCCCTGCGGCGATAAAATTATCCTACCAGGAGCTCCCTTCCCCGACGCGGGGAAGACCTAGGTCCCCCCAGTCTAAAAGTCACTGCGATAGACTAGTCCCGGGAGGCCTTTTTTCGGAGCGAGTTTTGAACTCCAAAGACCCCATCCTTTGCCTTACTGCTCGTACCGACTTTTGCCGAAGGACCGTCTTATTTTTTTTCCACATTCTGTTGGGGGACGGCGGGACCTTCTAAATGGACTGCTTCCTGGCCTAGAAGTTTACCTTGACGACCAGATTGGACAATGGAACCACTCACTTCACCCCCCTCCTTCCGACAGGCGCCCATTCTACACGGCGGGCCTCCGACGCGTCGGGACCCCACCTCCGGCGTCAAACGAGAACACTCCCCCCTCCGCGCATCTCCCGTTCATCACCCGGCCTCCCAACCTCTGCGAATGTGTGTTGAAGCGCACAGACCCCCCCCTGATTGTTCCGGCCGAACATGACGTTCCAATGATCGGAAACAGCCTCCTCCTTCAATTTCACCGACCCCCCTTCGAAAGATAATACACATATGCCCCCCTTTTCCGCGTTTTCACACCGGTAGTCGACGCCAGGACCGTCCCTTCCTACGACCCCGTTCTGTCGCCTCCCAGGAAGCCAGTGGACAATCCCCTTCCTCCGTTCCCCGGAGGCCAAAGTCAAGTGAACCGCTCAAGTTCCAGCTCGGGCACGCTCGTCTTCACCCGAGACAAGAGTTCACCGACTAGTCCTCTTACATTTTCCACTACTTTATACACCGTCACGTCGGTGACTTTTGCGATTTACGATTACTTTTCTGTCTCTTGGACAAAGTCGGACCCAGAGTGAACTCCTCCGTCTAGCACATAAGCCTCATGAGATTCCTTGCTTTTTCCAATTAGACGTTTGGCGCTTACGACGTCTATTACCGGCACGTCCTGCTAGAACCACTGGGCAAAACGTACCCCCCCGCCCTCCCCCTCTGTGGGATCGTATAAACTCCTCCGGACTGTATCGGCGGCGTCCTCTCCCAGGTCTTCTACGACCTTGCAAACACTTCCGGGTAGGACCTACACCAACGCCGCCCTTTAGTCCCTACGGCGTCAACAGAATCGGGGGGTCCAGAGACTGATAACGCCCTATTTCTGTGATTTATCGTGAAGTCTCCTCCTATTCTTAAGTTCCACCGACTCCAGAGACACGGTCCCTTTTTGTACTTCCCGGGATATCCAACCAGCCCGCAACAGTTCGCCCGTCCTTCACGTCGTCGAAAAAATGTTGCCCCCTTTCTGACCCTTAGTCGGCTTCGGCAACGTGCTGAGCTTGTCCCCACAGAAGACAAAGGCTTTGCGTTTTCATGGTAGAGATTCCTGGGCCCGGTTTTGGACCTCGTCCGAGGCTTCACCGACAGACGCCTTGCGAACCTTCTTTCCTACTTAACCTACGCCCGGCCGCACCCTTCCCCTTCTTGCTAGAGTGATCCCTCCCGTTCCCCCCCGACCTAGACCCGGCTTTGGCGGACCCAAGCCCCCCCCCGGTGTTCCTGTTTTTTGGTTTTCGGCGGCGAAAAACTGTGATAAAACCCCCCGAAAGGGCCTTATTTTTCTCCCCTCGGAGAACTTTTCCCCTGAACAGACCTGTATTCCCCGGTACTTCAAACCAAGTGGTCGACGCCGCCGGAACTCTCCTCCTCCCCCCCCCGTGGTTGTTGGTTTTAGTATTTTTTGCGTCTTTTCAGGTGCGTCTGGGTGTCCCGTCTAGGGGTTCGAGTTGGAAAGGAATCAGCCCTTGGTTTCAGCAGGGTAACGGTAGACTTCTTTTTTTTTGAAGCCCTGACAGTGTTGGGCGACGCAGCAATTCTCAGAAAAGGGTTTTTTAGCATATTTCTGTCTTCTTGGATTTTTCACGAAGGTTAGTGAAAACCGTCGTAGCAGCCGCATTCTTGCAGGGTAGAAGTTTCCCACGGCTTGTAGTCGTTTCGATATTTTTTTCGCGAAGGGTTCTTTTCCTTTATCCTCTCTTGACGAACATTCCCCCTTGCTTTCAAATATTCGTAAAGGGCGATTTTCTTACGTCGCGTTGCTGGGGCCCAGACTCACGGTGGCCCCTCCCGGGGGTGACCGTGGCGAAGGTGGTCCCGACTATCCTTGTGTTTCGAGCAGGGAGCCTTTTTAGTTTTTCGACTCTTTGTGGCGTACGAGCCCGGTTCTTAGTCCACGTCTCCCCGGTAGATTCTCCGAGAAGAACAGAAGTACACCTTTGCAGTCTAGTCGCCCCCTTAGTCCTGTATCGCCGTCCCAGGTGATCTCGGCTTTTTCTCGTGGCAAAGGGCCCGGACACATCGGTTCACGTGTATATTCACGTTCCGACGCGGCGACCTCTACGTGAAGGTAGCGAATTCTGCGGCCCCGTGGCCGCTATTCTCGTTTTTTTGTTAACTTGGTTTCTATCCCTATGGGCGGTGTTGGGTAGAGCGCACCTCCTCGTTTTTAGGTAAAGTCCCGTAGCTACACCTTGGACGGGATTTTTTTCTTTTTTAGTGAGCGTAGCGTTATTGTCGGGTTCCCTTAAGTTTATTCAACCCGAGCCGCGCCGGTCGTTTCCTTTTGCCGGGCCCGTCGACGACCTTGTTTTTGAAGAGGTTGACGATACGGGAGAGTAGGGTTCACGTTTCCCGTTTGTTGCAGTACGAGCGTGCCAGCGGTAGAATCTGTGTAGTGCGTCGATTCGTTCCCCCCCCCTGTTCAGATCTGCGGACGGGCTTGTATTTTTTCATTGGGCGCAGACGGTTATTTGTCTTTTCTCCCCCGGCCAATCTCTCGTTAGACGAAACCACGAGGCCCCTTTTTTTCCCCGTGACATTTACTGCCATAGTTGAGGAGCCGGTCCTTTTTTTCATTTGAACTTGGACAGGCTGGTTCGGGGAGGGGCATGAAAGTCCATTTTAAGTAGTAGAACCCCGGTTTTCGACTCGGTTGTCTTGTCCCCCGCTGTCCAGGTAAAGAAAGCGATCCTGCTAGTATCACTTCTAGAGAGTCTTCCCCTTATAAGTCCTTCCTTTTAGTTTTTACTTTGCTATGGTCGAGGCCCTCCCCCGGCGAGGATCGGTCGGGAAGATTTTTCTTCGTAGATAGTGGTGCTAAGTAAACGCCCGGCGCTTTCAATTTAGCGTCCCAGCCCAGTTCGTTTATCCCGCCGTAAACCCCCCAGGCGGCCCCCAGCGAAGGCCTGTGAGGAACCGTCTGGGTATTAATGTCCGTAGTGGTGCCGTTTCTGTGTCTAGGTTTCCCCTAGTGGAGAGGCCGGTCAAAACTAGCCCCTTTCGAGTACATCTCTGTAGAGTTGCCTATTTTCGAGCAGCGTAGTGTTGTACGTTTTTTTTAGTCCCTCCCAGGTTAGTGTTGAGCTTGGTTTTCATGATTCCTGTCTCTGTACCCGTTTCCCGACGGAGAAGAAGATTTTCGTCATTCCAGCGTCCTTCGGGATGGACGGTGGCAGCCGTTTTTACCTTTCGTCTTCTTTTGATTGCACTCAGCGCCGCCCCTTTCAGGGTCACTAGCCAGACCCTTTTATCAAGGAGCTTTCCTTGCGCCGTTGACTTCATTTTTTTCCTAGATGTTTGGACGAGTGCCCCTTTGGACGATTTCTCGAGTTTGAGATCTTTACCGAGAGGACGTGGACGATTTTCCGAAGTGAGCATATTTCAGAGAGAGATTTCTTTGAGGTCTGCTTATGCTGCTCTTCCAATAGCGCACCTGCGCCCTTCTCAGATCGGCGATTCGTTGAGAACTCTTCCCGTCTCGACAGATTTTCCCGGGCGGCCGTGTTCTTTTTTTTCTCTAGATTTTCTAAGAAGACCCAGGTTAGCGACTCGCCGCCGGAAGACTTAATCACTTCTCCTGTCACCATATCAGCCTCTAGGACTTTTCACGAGCATAGATAATTTCCCCGTTCTTTAGAAGTGCTTCATCGAGCCTCGGATCGTGCGATTCCGACCCAAAGTGTGGGAGATCTCCGCGAATCTTCCCTTTATTATAAGTTTTTCGGAGAGTCATTCTCACTCTTTCTATTCCCTTTAGTGAAAGAGAGAGGTATAGAATTTTGGATAGACGGTTCTCCTGGCAATGAGCTCTGGCTCTGACGCCTTTCCCAGACGGGGACTCAGAGATCGAGAGATGTGGCTTCCTTCCTTCGCGAACTGTTGTCCCTCCGCCGGGTGGGAAGTCCCCTTCCACTTCGAAAGCCAATCCTCGCAGAGCCTATTGACTTTACAGCCTAATCTAGAGCCGGGCCGGTTCTGGCCCGCCTTTTTGAGAACACCCAAAGTAATAGAGGATAGAGCATTGCCGTGTCGAATATCCACTCATCCTTCCTTTTAGCCAGATATTTTTTCGATTTTCCCTCAACGTTAAGTCGTCCACGGACACTTCAGGAGTCCCTCGGCGCCGATTCGCAAAGTCTGACCCCTGAAAGTCAGAGTGGCTTTCCTGTCCGAAGATTCCTCGCTTTCTCCTCGGCCCCTTCAAAGTTTGCTCTAAGCACGTTTTGAACCAGAATCGTGATGACCTGCCCCTCCCGGCCTTTTTTTTCCCTACCGTGCGTGAGTGAACTTAAGGGGCTCACAGCTCAACACGACCCCTCCCCGTACGGAGCATGACGTACACCTCTTTGAGTTTTTCCGAGCCCCCCATTTCCCCCCAGGCTATAGACTAGAAAGGTGTTCCTTTTTTTTTTCTATAGTTTCCTCTACACACTTTCCCGACTCCCGTACTTAATGAAGACCTCCCTAATTGCAATACTTTACGCTGTGCCGCTGAGTTTCTTGCGCCCTGGACGGGTGAGTCGTGGGTCCCCCTGGGGAAAAAAGGTGGCAAAGCATTAGTCCTTTGAAAAATTCCGCACCCCCTCGCTCCCGGACCACCCGAGGCCCTTTCGGGTCCGTGCGTCCATCGACTCCTTGTTGGGCAACCCCGCGGATCCCAACGCAGAAGTTTCCACGACCCATACGCGACGAAAGTTTCCCCCCCCTCTGCAGGCCGTAAAAACCTTCCCTCTCCCTTTGAACTAAGCGCAACACTACCCCCTGCCTTCTTTGACGGATACTGTGGAACTGCAGGCACCCCTGCGCCGTCCTAACGAAACCCAATTAACCCTGATAATAACCTATTCCGTCCCCCCTTCCTTCCTTGCCACCGCTCTTGAGTAGAACGACTTTAAAGTAGTTGACGCCCCTACGCCGTACGCAAAGGAGAACTCTTCTTCCCTGACCAAGTCAGCCCGTCCTCACTTTTCAGCAAACAACGTGAAAGGAACTGCCCCCCCCCCCATCGATACAACGTCTACCGCTGGGCACTCAGGCCGCCTACCCTTTTTCTGAAGTGGCCCCCTACGTATCCCACAGTAATCGTCTCACGTATATCTTCGGTCCTTCTTCCATTTATATTTTGTATACGACCGTCGTTCCTCCACCCTACCAGCTTTAACGAGACCAGAAACCAGAAGCGTACTGAGAGGGTACGTTACGTGACTCAGAGAGTGTTAGTGTATAACGTGTCCACCTTTCCTTCTTCTAGCAACGTTGCAACACTTTCCCCCCCAGAGATTTCTCCGCCCATTCTCGCAGATTACCCCTTCCTACGCTGAAGGACCCCTGCGTGATAACAGTTAAAGCGGTAAGTCTCCCTTCCCCTTTAAACCTCATACGGTTTATGAATTTTTGACCCAGGAGGATCACATGGAAGGCTTCTTCAATCATCTTTGGGGAGCCCGCTGCCCTCCCTCCCTGTGAATAGCCTCGTTTCTTTTTTTTCCCGAAAGGACCCCTCCGTTTCACCTACGCCAGCGGAAAGCCTAGTACGAATACACGGTGATGACTTCTTGCCTTACCCCGTCAGCCCCGAACACCCTCACCGGTCCCGGGCGCCTGCGCCGAGGATTTGGACCCCTACGTCGCAAAGAAGGTTTGACCTATTTTTGCCTCCCTCAAGGATCGACTTTCTCCCGTTAAGAGATTCCCTTTTCCCGGTGAGGCCTTCCCGCTTTAAAACCCCCCATAAAGAGACGCCGTGCGCTCCAGAGTCCCCGTCCGGGCCGTTTACAAGGCCCGTGAACACGGTCCTTGTACGGTTTCCCCGAAGCTTTGGTCTACTACACCTGAACCACTTCACTAGTGTCTCCGTAAGACAACCCCCGCAGTGCTGACGTGGCTTTTTTCTGTTAATTCGGGCTTCCAAAACCCCCGTCTACAACGGGCAAAATTTTGCCCGTTACTTTCAAAGCCCACCCCGCCCTGTCGGCGGGAACAAGAAGTAAAACCGTCCCCCCCTCTTCCAGTA
>Ga0179593_1379865_pt1 | contig 16479 bp, 15 predicted proteins | sample CZODoug2_1_08_16_FD_185931 | JGI IMG/M metagenome (GOLD analysis project Ga0179593, IMG submission 185931) | Vadose zone soil fungal communities from Angelo Coast Range Reserve, California, USA - CZODoug2_1_08_16fungal (PacBio error correction) | ecosystem: Environmental > Terrestrial > Soil >... | reverse complement strand
CTTCCAGAAAAGATTGCCTTTTTTCATGGGACTCTTTATTTCTTGTTCTGGCGATATGATTGTTGACTCTCTGTCCCCAAGCCTTAGCGAATTGGACCCCGCACTTTCTAGACCTTCCCCCATTTCCCACCCCTTCTATGGCATTCAATATCACATCCCCCCCAACAACCCCCAAAAGTTTCACTACATCGAAGATTTTTCCCCCCCCCTTCCCCTCGGTTTTTCCGCTTTCATCATCGCAGTAAAGACACGGAATCCGTTTCCTTTCCCCAGCCGTTCGTACCCCCCTTTTATGAATCTATCCCTATCTCGGGAGAATGTTTCACCCCGTCGTCCGCAAAATCCCCCTCTTCAAGTTTGCCTTTTCCCTAGTTTTTCCATTGTTAGCCTGACGGTTACTTCGACCTCGTTCTCTCCCCTTGCTTTTAAAGGACATGGCCTTTTTTTGAGTCAGAGCCTCAACAACACATACAAGAAGTGGCGCTTTTTCGCTAGCCCCTAGCCGCCTCTTTTTTTTTTTTTCCCGGTTACCAACACTAATGATTCCCCGGTATTTTCAACGTCTTCGCACACGTGGCGCCTTTGAAACTAAGCCTTTCTTCTCCCTATTCCTTTTATCGGAAGGAAACCCTGATTTGGCCACCCCCCTTCCTTCGCTGCGTTCCTTCGTCTTCTCCGATTCCCTGCGATTGTCCCCCATCTGCGAGCTACCTCTTGTGGGCCTTCAGTGTGCTACTCCCCCCTTCTGTTTTTAGAGTGGTCCTCCGTGGAATCATGTTCTTTCGGCAACTGATTCGGCTTCCTGTTCTCTTCTTTAAGGGCGCCCCTATGTTTTCAATCATGAAGTGGTGACGCTTACCAATCGGAAAACCCTAATTCTCGACTCCAGGTGTGTCATGCGTGGGCGCAGTGGTAAGTCCTTCTCCCTTTCACGGTCCTGCTGCTTTCTTCCTAATGCTCTTTTCCAGTTATTTTAGCTCAGGAGGTTTCATGGTCCTCCCCCTTAGTTTCACGCACTTTCATTGAGATTCCGACGGCGCGCGGCTTGTTTTTCTATAGGCTAGTTTTTCCCTGGCTCCCTTTCCACCTTCCAGTTTTTTTACTTCGAATGGGACACTGTCTCCACCCCCCTTACCACACACCCCCTCCACGGAACTTTTTTCCGTAGCAGCGGTTTCCGGGCCCCTCCCCCTTGACTTCTATGCGACCCTGTTTTCCTCGAATCTATCGTGGGTAGGCGTTTTCCATTAACATGTCTCTCTAACCCCCTATAAACTTTTGCCGGTTGTTCCCTTTGATTTTTCCCCTTTTTGCGGTTTCCTTCTGCTTTGACTTGCGACAGCGCCAAAACCTTTCGTATTCTCAATGTGTTCCCCCCCGTCGGCTTGTTCGCCCTGGAAACACGGGTTGTCGCGTCAATCCCGTTTTTTTTATTCCTTAGTCGATTTTCCCCGTCTTGTTTGAGTCCTTTTGTTCTTCTTGCAACGAAATGGCATTTTCCATCCCCCCACCCCCTTGATTTCCAAGGTTGATCTGCCTGTTGTGTCCCCCCCTGAGTTGGAGTTCTGGGTTCCTCTCCCCGTGATTTTTTCCGGGCTATAATCTTTAATCCTTTTTTTTCGAGGATCTGACACTCCTTGCCACCCCCTATCGGCCGCCGCCACCCGTGTGCCCAGTCCGTATTTTTCCCCCTTCTCCCGTTCTCTTTCCCCCGGCCCTTTTTGAGAGAACCCCTTCACACATCGTTCAAGACCTCTTGGCTATCCCTCCCCCCCGGTGAATTTCTCTCCCCCTTTGGTTCCGGGTCCACTGCCGAGGTGGAACCTTTTTTTCCATCCCCCCGGTTGGTCAGGAGGCAAAGGTCCCTGATTCTTTTTCCAACGGGACTCAACCATGTCACTCCGTTTCTTTGGTGGTAAGAGCTTCATTTTACGGCCAGCCTCCCTCCATCCCAAGACCGCGCTGTTACATTTCCAGTCTTCGTTTTCTAACTCTTTCCCCCTTGGTGACGGTCTAAGGTGGCTCCGTGCTTTGGTTTTTTCTTGAGTTTCTTTTCCTTTCGCCGTCCAAACCCACCCCAATGAATTTTTCTGTTCGCGGCCCTATCCCCTGCTCCTGCCTCCCAAGTTCTTTCGCCATGCAGTTTCCTCTTTGTGGCGGGTTCTTTTTCGTCCCCCTCCCATCAATGCCCCCCTCCCTTAGACCATCCTCTTCCCTTATTACTTCTTCGCCCCTGCAAACAGGAGTGTTCTGATTTTCCCTCCCCCCCAGGCTTCTTAAATGTTTCTATGCATGCCTTAGGATCTTTGTCCCTAGATCTTTCTGGTCCACCCACTTCATTTTTTTTTCAAACCTGCCGCCTTAAGTCACTGCTCCCATGTTCAGCTCCTCAAGTGTGAAGAATCCCAGGATCTCCTTAGAACGTAGTTGAAAAGAGACCGGCTTTTGTCGCGCAATCAAAAACGATTCACGAACAACGTTTTCCTTGCTCCGCGATTTCCAATTCTGATTTGCTCCGCGGCTTCCCCTCTTTTCCTTTCACGTAGGTGTGGTTTTTTGGGTAGGTTGGAGTGTGTCCTTTTTTCTGGTTTTTTCTTGTTGTTCTTTTTTTTTTTTTTTTGTCTATTCCCTACTGCCAGCTCCCTTCCTTACTTTTTAGACACAGTTTTCTGCTGCGGCCTCCCACAAGATTGCGGAGGCTTTTCGGGTCACCGTTCCCCTGTGGCTCCCTCCTTTCCTCACACCCTGGTTCTCCTGTTACTTCTGTTTCGACCTCCAACTCGGCTTTTCTGCGTCTACTACGCCATTTGCAACCTTCTGTCCTGGCAGTGTGAGGCTATGCCTACGTCCCAAATGTTCTGGTCAGCCTTTTCCTTTTTCGTGTGACGACTCGCCATGTCCCCGAGTCAGCCATGTCTGCGCTTGAACAATTCCTCATGCTTGCTTTGACTTTTTTTTTTCGTTCCTGCTTGCAATTTTACCCCCCCGGCAATCTTCCTCGAATTCATCCCCCGTCTCCGCCTTTCTCCCGGCCGGGAGACACTTGCTTTTCCCTCTTTCCCCCATGCGACTGACCCTAAAAACTATCGGAAAACCCTCCCTATGGTCTGCATCTTCCTCTGATAGTCCAGTATTTATTGTTTGTGTTCGTTGTTCATACTTCGCTTTCGCGCAGTTATCTGGGCTTTCCCTGGGGCATCCATGTTCCCCCCCCATGTGGAGAGAGCCGTGTACACGACGTCCCGTCAATACACCCTCAGTGGACGGCGCCCGCCTCAGTTTTTTTGTTTTCCCATGCACACAGACCTTTTTGATCTATATATGTCATAAGCTTTGCGAGAGATTCACCCACTCTGCTTTTCATGGGGACCCTATCTTTTTGATTTTTCCGTCCCCTCTCATTTTTGCTTTCACAAATCTATTGCCCTTAGCATGTCTTTGCTCCCCACTTTCGCGCTTCCCCAGCGTTCAGCCTTACCCTCTTTGAGAATGCCAAAAGGAATGACAACCTTCCCCACAAAACCCCCCAGGCAATACTTTCAATTAATTCTCTTTTAGGATCACATTTTTCGCGGTTTTTGGTCGATTTTTTCTTCCTTCCGGATTCCGATCATCCTTGTCTCTTTTCCCGGTTCCGTCCCTCCCTTTTTAGCGTAAGTTTTATTCAGCTCGGTTAGATTTCTTGGAGTGGACGTTTCCAACCTCCTTCCCGGTCCCAAAAACTTTCGCCAGTTTGCCTTCCCCGCACAACTGGAGAGGCCTGGCGAAGTCGTCAAATTCCCCGAGTTCGACTACTTTTTAGTGTGTGCTTTGGCCTGACCCCACATTTGTGGCTGCGAGGAAAACTTCGACCCCTTTTTGAGCTGGCTTCTGAGAAGTCAATCTCAGGTCGCGTTTCGTGAAACTGACCTAAGCGCTTCGGTTCCTGGCCATCCCCTTTATCCTTCCGCCCCTTTTCCCCGCGTCAAGGACCACATTTTCTTCCGGCCGCGGGTGACCCCCTTATGCCAATTACTTAGCGCTTTGTCCTTCCCTCTTTCCACTCCCTCTTCCCCCGGGAGAGAACTTTGACTCTGTGCTGAGTGCGTGGAATGTATTGTATTAGTCGCCCAAACCTTCCCTTTTTGAACGGTCTTACCGTTCACTTGTCGTCTTCTTTCCACCCTTATTCGCTCCCTTTTTTTTCTTTCTTTGTAATATTTCCCGCCCCCTGGTGGACGCCCCCCAGATAGCGGGAAGGAAAAATCCTCCGGACTTCGCTAACGTTGTAGCGTGGGCTCTGGGAATTTCCCCTCTCCGATAAAAGCGATGTTCTTCTTTTTCCCTCCTTCATTGAAAGAGTATTTCCTCGCCTTATTTGGCTCCTTGATGAGTCCGCGGCCCCGATCCCAACTCCCGCCACGCCCGATTTGTCTTTTCCCACTCGTCGATTGTGTATTCCGGAGTGGAGTGATGGCCTTTGTCATCGAGACAACTTAATTGTGTTTGTCATGTCATTTATCGCGTTTTTTACTCCCCCACCCCCCCCCCTAATCCTACACAAGTGAACTCTCCTTAGCGAACTAGACCCTTTGAAGGTCGTGGGCCCCGTGGAGCGTCCTTGAAGCGACTTCTTCGCTGATGTGCCAAGGCTTGCTACCTTATCCTTAACCCGGCTGAAACGTGCGACGGTGTTCCCGTTGCCCCACTTTCTTTTTCCCCCCCGCTCTCGAGGGGGGCCTTAAGCCGCAGAGAGACTTTTTTTCCCTGCCCCTTAGACTTGGCACCACGGTTCGAGCAATTCACCTCTCTTACCTCCATTCGCCGACTTTTACTGCGGCCTTTGGTGACTTTATTTCTCCCAAAGGAAATGACTTTCCCACTTTTATCCTATGGTCCCACGTTGAAATGATGGGTACCCCGGAGGTCTGTTATAGGTGTTGCCCTCGTCTTTTCCCGCTTTTTTATACTACGTCTTTTTCATTTATGACGGAATCGCCTAGGACCCACCTCTCCCGTCCCCCGCACCTCCGTTTTTCACCTCGATGTAAAAATGGTGAACCTTATCCATTTTTCTGCTTGACAGCTTTGCGCCCGCTCCTTTTCCACCTGATAATCTGACCTCCGCTTCTTGGTTATTAGGTGAATAGCGCTTGTGTTCCGGGATAACTTGCCTCCGGGGGACCCATTTATCCTTCTCCCGGGGTTGCCTTCGGCTCCCGTTCTTCCTCTTTTGTCCAACCCTCCTTGGATCGAACACCCGGCTATTTTTTGGTTAAGTGGACAGTCCTTTCCTCCTTCCGCATGCTTGTCAAGCCCTTTTCTATTCACAGGGCGGCTTAACCTTTCTAAATCCTCCTTTTCTCCGCAGTGGTTGATTTGGGATTTTTGAGTATATGAGGTTGTATTTTTCGTGTCCCAGGCTCTATTCTCCCTTCAAAACCCCCCCATTTAATCTCTTGTCCCGGAATCTCCCACTTTCGAAAAGTTGAGAAGAGTACTGCTTCATCGGAGTGTCGGCTGGTCTCTCGTCGTCCCTTTCCTTCATCAAATCGTCAACCGGCTAAACTATTCTTTAATCGGCAGTTTATGCGATGACTTCCGTCTCCAAGCCTGACAGTGGCTCGCTATATTTCGGATTTTCCGCGAAGATCCCCCTTGTCTACTGCCCCTTTTTGCCATATTCTTTCGCAAGATGAGACCCTGGCCCCGCGAAATCGGTGCATCTCCAGGCTTTTCCACGGGAGTACCGTAACCCTGAGAGTTTTTTTTCTCACGACTCCCCCGCTACAGCCCCCACGTCGTTTTCCTGTCGCTTTTCCCAATTTCCTTATAAGCGGAGATTATTCCCTCAGAAATTCCCTCGATCCAAAGTTTGCTTCCGCGCACCTTTTGTTTTGCGGCCTACCCCTTGACGACGCTGGTCTTTTCGGGGGCACGGCATTTTTCCCATGGTGTCCAAGCGCCGATGAACCCCCTTCTCCTTCTTTCTTTCTTTTTTTCTGATTTGCTTTCTCTTTGCCGTCTCCCATACAAGCATATTGCTGGACGTGTTTTTTTTTATGAGCGAATGTGCTCGGCCCCAAAGCGTATTTTCGGTTTTTTGAATTTGGAGTGGAATTCGCCCTTTGCCCTCCAGCAGAAGGAAAGCCTCCTGAAAAGGCATTGAAACTTTATTTATTTTCGTTGCCCCTGCTTTTCAACCTTCTCCAGATCTCTTCTAACTAATAATACATACTTTTGTCGCATGAGGACTGCCTTTGAGGACTACACTGTCTTTTTTCTTTCCTGCTGACCTAACCCTCTACGGCCAATCGATTATTCTCGGAGTCAAGGATTTATGGGTGTTCCTTTTGTTCTTTCAGTCTATTGTCCTCATCGAAGTGCATTGCGTCCTTAAGTTTTGTTCCCCGTTTTTAAAGTGCGGCGCACGCATACCGTGTCCGCAGTACCGAGAAAGGTAACACCCCCCCCCACTCCCCCCCCCTTTTTTGTTCGCCGGCCCCCTGACTCCTGTCAATGCTTCCATAGTTAGGACTTTTCCTTACGTTTTTTTGATAGATATCAGACATGCTTTCTTTTTCATGGGACCCTCCCTGTGTCTCTTTGTCCGTCAACTATATGTATTCCTGGTGTTTCCTTTGAGCATAGGCATGTCTCGCCACTTTAGATCCAGTGAAGATCCCCCCCCCCTTGCTGCGCATCCCTGGTTACAAGCGCCTGTCCCCCTGAACAACCGGAAAACCCCCCCCTAATCGAGTAATAACCTAAGAGAGTGATAAAATAGTCGGTTTTTTTTTTCGGAGAGTTTATTCATCGCAGTTCCCCCCCAAGTATTTGAATCCTTTCCTCTAGTTTGGACGTTACTGATTATGTCATCGAGGGAGATTTCGCTGGGATCCTACAAACAGCATGCCTTCCCACTAATCTTCCGCTGCCTTTTCACGCGTGTGTCGTGAAGAGCCCAACGCCCCAGAGTCGATGAAAGCTTTTGCCTTTCCACATTTTTGTTGCACGCACAACGGTCCATCCCCAGTAAGTTGACGAGGAGTTCCCTTTACTAAGTTTTAGCCCCCCCTCTAAGAGAAGTTCCCCCGTCATTGTCTCACACTCCCTCCCTTATGCGCATTTTAGCCCAACTACCTGTTGTCGGCGAGCCCAAACTGTGCGCTTCATTTTGCAACCTCTTTTCTTTTTCCCGTCTCTCAATCCGTGCCTTCTCGTCTAGACCATTGTTTCCCCGCGGACGTGGTTCTGTCCTGTTTGCGTCCAATAGCATGGTGCAAGACGGCTCCCGAGACCTGAGATTCTTCACCTTTGCTTCTCTTTGCCCATGTGCGCCTTCTTCCGCTTAAGATATGGTCCAGATTTCTGGCCGGATCTAGCTTTTTCCCCACATCCCTAAGGCAATAATTTTTATTGTGCTCTTGTTGAAGCACTCTGTGCCAGATGACTGCAGGTGTCTTTAAGGGTGCAGAGCCTTTAGGTTGATCTGGCTCCGGTTATGCGTTTGAAGCCGTTGCGATCGCGCCACGCCCTATACATGGGATCTTTTTTTTTTCCGATGCGCTGACGCTTCCTAGAGAGGCTATGTCCGCTTAAGCGTTCCCCCTTATTTTGGAACCGTCATAGGCCCTTTAAATCTAATAACTCAACCACAACGACAGATCCACACTATCCCTCCGGTCAGGCTTTCAAGAGTTTCCTCTTTCACCGTTTATCGAACAGCCTGAATGCTTGCATAGCTTTTGTTCTATGACGGTTTCCGTACCATGCTCTTTAAAACCTGCCGACCAAGGATCCCCCCTGGTTCCAACGTCCTTGCGGGTTTACACTAGCGAGGAAATGGTACGCCTCCGCACCACCGAAGCTTTTTTCGGTCCCTTCGTTTCCCTTTTTCCCCCACGTCGCGTCACAGGAGACCCCCTCCAAGAGTAAGCGTGACGGAGCTTTTTGTCAGGTTGAAGCTGGCTTCCCCCCATTTTCTGTCCTCGCCACCTTTATCTTTGTAAATTTTGAATCTTCCTTTATTGCGGCTGTTTTCGTGAGGTGCGGCATCTATTTTCCTTTTCCTCCTCCTTGTTGTTCTTTCTCTAGATGCTTCACATTCATCCCCGCACATTGCCTCATCCTCGTTTGTTCAAAAAGTCAGATTTAAAGTGTCCTATGATAAGTGGGAGAGGGTTCCCCCGCCATTGCCTTTGAATTTTATCCTTCTCACGCTCGCCTTCCGCGTACCTAGGAGGTATCATATTCCTTCACCATTTTTCAAAGCCGAGGGTTGACCAAAACAAGTTCATCTTAGGTTTTTGCCGGCGTACCGGTCAGCTTTTTCCCCCTCCGTGGATCCACGGTAATTGCCGGTTTCTCTTTGGTAGAACATGGTACGTGCAAGAAGACTCCCGACAGTCAGAGCGAATTAGCTTAAACTATTACACGCTCCCACTACTTCCTCCTTCCCTTCGTACGGTTGCTTTCCTTGTTTGTTGTTGAGTAATTTATTTCTTTTTGTAGCAGACCCTTCTAGCAGCGTCCCACAAATGAAGTTTCGTAGGCGCGGCCTCTCCGCTAGATCGAGGCGCAAGTCTTTTCTGTCCTGCGCTCTCCTGTTTCTGGTGCCGTCGGTGCCCCTTTGAAAGGCTACCTACTCTTTCACCTCGGAATATAAGCGCGTTTCCTCCGGCGTGAGATCTTGCGCTTTATTCCCCCGCGCCCCACGCGACACCTGGATTCGCTCTGCTTTTCTTTTCCCTCTATCTTTGACCTGATAGACTGCTCGATTCAAGTTCGCACCGGTTCAGCCGAATTAAGGTTTCGTCATTCCAGGCTTCTCCGTTTTTTCGTTCCTTTTTTTTTCCTTCGAGTTTGGCAAAAATATCCACTACGTCTCTTCCACTCCTCTCTCCGCGGCAGCTTTCTAGATAAAGCCCCCGGCGCGTTTGACTGGGTCCGTCAGCTTTCCTTTTTTCGCGCGGGCCCCGGCCCTTCGGTTGCTGGCAACGCTCACTGTGTGCTCCAGCTTTTTTTCTCCGTTCCTCGTCTTCCGTTTTTTTCGACGGACAAGTTCTTCTTGCCGTCGCCGTAAACGAAATATCATTGGTATGCTTATCCACAGGTCTCAGGGCCAAATCTTTTTCGACCTCTGGTGGAGGACTTCGCCTTTCTTCAGCGCCTGGAGCGCTTGAAAGGATACTTGCTTGATTTCTTTGGCTTTGTAACCTCTCCGCGCTCACGATCTAATGCACCCCCCCTGACGATGAGGCGGCTGGAACTTCATTTTTCCCGAACTTAACACCTCCGAACACCGCGATGGGCTCGGCTTCTTGCAGTCCGTCTTTCGTGTGTTGTGTTCCTTTTTTCCCTTTTTCCCCGCTTTTCTTTTTTCGACGCCGTGGTCTTCCTTTGATTGGTTGTGCTACGGCGAAGCGGTTGATGAGCCGGCCGCCATTCAGCTTGACGGACAACTTTTCAGGTCCCAGAAACGCAATCTTTTCTGACCTCTCTCTGCTCTCCGTTGTTGTTTGTTGCTTTCTTCTTCCGAAACGAGCTTCTACCCTCCTTCATTATGAGCAGTAAAGCCTTCATGTACTCTTGGACGTTTTCTTTTGTAACCCGCTTTAGCGCACTGTGTCGGCACTTTCTCATCGTGATAGCTCCTTTCCCCCTGAGTGAAAAGCCTGCAACCCACACCGACACACAGCCAATTTGCCCCCCTTACTCAGTTGCCGGGACATCGCCTTTTTCCTTTGAGTTATAGGTCATCCTCAGGAAAGTTAGAGACAGTGTCCTATACCGTCCTATTCTCATTGCGTGACCCCGGTTTTTGTCGCTCCGGTAGAATCTTTGTCGAGCGGGAGTCCAACCTGCATGTAAAGATGCTCTTGCCCTTTAAGCGCTGGCAATGATGCTGTCGCGGCCTGTTCTCAGCGTCACTCAAGTTCTGATTGTGGCGTTCTTGGAATTTGTCCGCCCATTCAAGAAGGCGCCGGATTTAGCTCGGCCCAGAAGAAGCGCGTTTAGTATTTTCCACTTCCCTCCCGCGGACCTGTTTTGAGTCTGAGCCCCGACCTGCCGCGTCAGACTCCGGCGCATCTGGTTGTTTTTTTTGCAAAAAAACTGTTGCATGATTCCCCCCCCCCTCCCCCCCCCCCCCCCCCCCCTTCGACTTTGAATAAGGTGGGCTGATTTTGAAGCGGCGCGACGACGGGTTTTGTTTTGCTGTTCGCACCTTTCCATGTACTGACCGGGACTCCGTTTAGAGCGGGCCTGGTTCGCGTTTTGCCAGGCCATTCTTGCCTTGAGTCCACTATTTCAACTGTTTTTTGCCTCTCAAAGATCTCGCACCTTTTATCGTTACGTGGTCGAGGGGACTCGCAAGATCCTCCTTGCTTCTTCGCTTGATATTCAAATGGAAAGCTCTTTTCCTAGCCTTTTGGCGCGATTACGGCTTCCGCCGCGGCTGCTCCTTCCGATTTTTTCAGCGTGAGAGTTTCTAGATTTTTCTATGGCCTGATTTGACACTTCCGGTGTGGTAAGCGTGGCTGGTTTGCTAAAAACCCATCTAACTTACGTGCACCCCAAAGCCCCGGTAGAACCCCCTGCGCCGGTCCGCGCAACCGTTCAGAAGCGAGCGTTGAGCGAATGCTGCGCTCACAACGTTTTTGTGGTATAGTGAACGTGGTCCGTCCCCCATACATGAGTCTAACACAGGCCGACCACTTGCCGGTCCCTTTTGGATCCACGTCCCTGTTTTCCCGCCTTTTCGGCTGCAAGAGACGTCCCCGTCGGCCGCATGGAACCCAAAGGGGACTGACCCCACCGAGTTTATACCTCCCTTTGGGGGGTTGAGCTGCGGCAGCTTGCGTCAAAGGCTGGCCTTCCCTCGTCACTTCTCCTGTCCCCCGTGGAAATCGTCTGTTGAAAGTTTGTGCTGGGCTATAAGGGTCCTTTTGTTTCACCATCTCTATCTTTTCCTCCGGTTGTTGTTGAGGTGCCGGAAACTTTTTCTTTTCCCCGGCACCCCCTAGGCCTTTTCCCCCCTGTCCCCCCCCCCCCCGATTCACCTTGGACATAGGTCCCGTGCTACAGGTTGCTTTGAAGACAAGAGAAACATGATCAACCAGTCGTGTCAAGCTCATGGGATTCACGTGTAACCCTCGGACCCTTTTACCTCACCTGGGAGCCGAGCATCTTCGGGTGGTTGAGGAGAAATACTCGAGATCGTTACAACCCCGTCCAATCTTTTCCCCCCTTTTCACCCGGCTCGTTTAGCTTCGATTTTTGCACGGCAGCTCTTACAAGCACCCTCCGCATCATTCAGACACATGGAGAAACCTTTCAACTCCTCCCGACGCCCTTACCGGCGCTACCCCCGGTTTTCTTTCCGTTTGTTGGGTTGTTTCCCTTCTGGATTCTTGAGCGTTCCCCGGAGCCCGGTCCAAACACACTGTTTTTTTTCGAGGCCGCTCAATTTCCTCCCTCTCTTCCTCGCCAAAGATTTTAGCAGCCCTGCCGTCCCGTCGTTTCCGGATTCGTTCAGCCCCATCAACTGCACACAGTGCCCCCCTCTCCTTTTCCTTACTTTTTTCCCCGCCGATTGCAAGCCCGTTCCGTTCTGGATATGTAATACCCAGGAGAAACCTAACTTGATTCGCTATCGGAGTCTTTTTCCTGCGATCTGAGCGGCCCCCACCTTTGCGTGGCCTTTGGCTTTTCATGGCCCTGTCCTGAGAATACGTTGGATCTCCAGGATTCACGTTTAGTCCCGTCGCCAATGAAGTTCTTTTCTCTCATCAAAAGCCTCAGAACGTCGTCCGCTTGTTTCCCTAGCTGCGGGCATAGCCTTCCAACAAAAAAACCCTCCCCCCCCTCGCGAAGTTCCAGGTGCCGCCCCGCCAGTTTTTGCGCTCTTTTTGCGCCGGAAGCTGTTGCTTCTTCGCGGTACTTCTTCCTGTGCTCACTCTGCCGATTACGTAGCCCCGCGCTTCGAAGGGTTCGATCAAAAAGACGATATTCTTTCTTCCCATCCATTAGTCAACTAGTGCCGTGTTCGGTGCTCCGAAGCCCCACAATGTGTCAGGGCCCAGACTTTTCTGAAATATGGCCGTGGAAGGCCCTCACGGGACCCTCTGAAAGCAATGGCTAGTTTCCCCGGCATTCGGTCCGTATTCCTTGAAGCTTGGTAAATGTCCCTCTCGAAGATACCTCTCCTCCACCACGTACAGTCCGAATTAGGATTTGATCGACCACGTATTTCCCCTTTTCCGTTTGACAAACCCCTTCTCTAACAACCGTTGGTCCGCGTCTCTTGCTTCCGTCCTTCTTTCTTTTGTTTGTTTTGTCTGTGCGTTGTCCCCAAGCAGGGAAGGGATTCACTGGTGTGCCTGACTCGAACTTTGCGCCTGACTTCCGGCTTCCCAGCGTTTTTCCCAGCGCCACGACCACCGTCAGCTTTGTCGCCTCAAAGAAGGAAGGAGGAGGGATGAAAAAGCATTTTTGAGGCCTCTCCTTCCTCCCTCCTCCTCCGGTGTTTTTGCTCCCTATCGCCCTTTTGATAATGGTTCATCCTTTTCTATTTTGGGTACGCGGTCCAAGCCTGACTTCGTGCTGGCCGTTACCTCCTCCTTAGAGCCCCCATCTTCGCGCTTCGCCCTGCCCAGTTTAAGCTCCCAATGCCGGCGTATGAATGGGAAACAACATGGCCAAATGAACGACCACGCAATCTGGCATACCCCGGTTCTCCTCCATTCTTTTTTGGAGGTGGGTTTTATATAATAGCAGGATGAAGAGAATCTTTTTCATCTAACCCTCTCCCCACTGGTTTTAGCCTTCTCTATATTTATAGCTAGCTGGGAAAGAAGTTACAACGCCGCAAACTAGCTTGAAGTTTTGCCTTTTCCCGAGCTTGCCTGCTCTTTGCGGCAGCGGTTCCGACATAGCATTCGTTCAACGCCACTAGGTAGAGACGAAAGGCTTTTGCCTAGACACTTGTTTGGCTAATAGCCCCCTTCCCCCCCCTTCAAGATTTGCCATGGCTTCGTTAGACGTGCCCTGAAGAGTTTGCCGAAACCCCTCTGAAGCGCGGCCTACGTTCATCGGCCCTGTGAGCACACTGTCCGCCCCTTTTTTCCCCCTCCCCCCCTAAGTCCCTGGTTTTTTTTTTCGAAAATTTCGCTTCCTGCCAAAAATTTCACTTTTTGATTTCTGTCCGTGGCCGCACTGGAGAGTTTATCTCCATTTTCAGGTGTCCCTGATTTCCTCGTGGATTCTCTGATTGCTTTCCCAAACCCTCTCATGTACGACGTTGCCTTGAGACTCTGGAGATGTGTCCCCGTCATACTTTTCCCCGCTGCCGGTGCCGCCTTTTCGGGTCAAGGAGCTATGGCAAGTGCGTTTTTTGTCCTTTCCAAAGATCTCCTGCTTTCCCCCCCCCTTCCCCTCCTTTTATCGCATAGGTGTCCTGTGGTGCGAAGGCCTTCGCGCCATCCCTGCCGGCTTGTTTATTTCAGTAGATGGGTCCCCCTCTTCTTAGTTTGTTGACCTGGCTTTGGCGGGAAGCCTGCATCACCGCCGCCCAACTCCGATGGGTCCTGGCCGCTGTTTTGCGTGCTTCCTTCTTCTAACGTGATTTTGGCCGTCGGCCTTTCCAACCTGTTTGTTTGGACGGGTGCCTAGAGCGTTTTCCCTTTCCCCCTTTCCCTTACCCCTACGCCCCAAACCCCCGTCCCCAGCCCTAGCGCGGTCCTCTCAGCAGGATCGACCGTGTTGAAAATGTGTTTCAGACCATTCTTTTCCTCTGTTCTGGGATATCTTTTTTTCTCTTCCCTGGTTGGTTTTTTTTTTCCTGCAGTACCGGCTAACCGGACCTTGAACCAGATTTGTTCCAGGTTTATAGTTCTGCGTTTTGTACCAGAGATTTCGTGACTTTTTCCCTCCCTTCCCTCACACCGAAGATGCTGTCCTTGGCCCCGTGTGCTTTTCTCTGGCAAAAGGTTTGTCGCGAAAAATTCCACGGTCTCCCCCCCCCACCTAGCCCGTTTTAACCTGAGACTTTCGGTTCTCCCGGGTGAGGAGATTGATTCCCAGCAATGGCCTTTTCAACCTAAGTCCCTTGTCCCTTTCCATCTGGTGTTTCCCCCCTTGAGTTCTTTCTCAGGGTTTCAGTTTTTTTTCCATCTTTTATCTTTTCATCCTTTGTTGTTTTTGGATTTAGAGTCGGAACCATTCCCGCTCTGCCCCCCTTCTCTCCCTCCTTTCCGTGTCACCCACTCTCTTTTCCGGGAAATTTCCTCAGTGGCGAGGGCAAGGACTGAAGCACTCTAAAACTGGACATCTTCCCCTTCTCCCCGCGTAGTCTGGATACCCTTTCTTTTCAAGCTCGAAAAATTTGGTTCCCATAAAGCAGAAGGGGACAAGTAAGAACTTAGTGGTGCGGGCGGCGTACATTAATCTATCCTTTACCACCTACGAAGGGTAACTGTTCACAACCGTCTTCCCCCCCCCCCCCGCCGCCCCCCCCCCTCCCTCCCACCCCCCCCCCCCCTCTCCTGCCCCCCCCCCCCCCGCCCCCCCCCTCCCCCCCCACACCCAACCCCCCCCCCCCCCCCCCCTTCTTTGGAATTTTTGGGCTCTTTTAATGGTAAGGCAACTTACTATACACCTACTCGCGCAGCATTCGTAATGCCGCCGTACCCCCTTCCTTCGTTCAATTACGGAGCTAATTTTTCCTCCGGTGCTTTGTGTTGAGTAATTGGAAGGTGTAGCCTGTACAGGTCTTCCTCGTCCCCACCCCCCCCCCCCCTCTTCCTTTTTAGATGCTCTTAAATATCCCTGTTATCCCTCGGGGAACCGTTTGGAGTCATTGCTCGCTGCGGTTTATCGTTTTTCTTCGGTCAGTCAGACACTGGAGACAACAATCGCGCTGAATACGATGGGAAAGAGATTATAGAAGAGGCGAAAGGTCCGGATCCCCCCCCCACCCACACCAACCCCAAACCCACCCACCAACAACCAAAAAACGCAACAAACACAAACAGAAAACAACCCCACCTCCCCCACACCCCCCAACCTCCCCAATACCCCCCCCCACAGACACACCAAGCCCCCCCACACAAACCCCCCCCACCCCCTCCCCAACCCAATAACCAAATGCCCGCCCCCAACACCCCCCCCCAAAAGTACAACAGAACAACCAACACCCTCACCACTCATCAAACAACCCCACCCCCCCACCAACCAGATCACAACCCCCACCAAAAAACCACAAAACAAAACACAACACAACACCCCCCGCCCCAACCCCAAAACCCCACGCCCCCCTCCACCCCAAACAAGCACACAAAACCCGCTAAACAATAAAACGCAAATAATCCACCACACACACCCCTACCCCCCCCAACCCACCGAAAGCCCCAACCCCACCCCACCCCCCCCCCAAAACCCACCCCAAAAAACCAACAAAAACAACCCACCCCAACCCCCAAACCCACCCCCCCCCCAACCCCCACCACCCCCACCCCCCCCCCCAAACAACACCAACCCCACCCCCCCCCTATGCCCTTTCCTCTTTCCTTTACACGGCGCCCCCCCGCCTTACTGGCTTATCTCTTCCTTAGGATTTTCCCGAGATCATTTGAGGAAACACGGAATTTTGCCATATTGTCTCAGCATCAACTTCCTTGAATCTTTTCCTTTCTCCCCCAGTCTTCACGGTCTTTCCCTTCTTGCGCAACAATGATGATGTTTTTAGTCCATCAACGAGTCCAGCGTTTAGAGATTCCCCTTTTTCTCTCTCCCGACGGAGTCCCTTCGTTCACCTCTCTTTTACAGCCCCAGCCCAAGGAACTCTTTGCCGCCACGTTTTTTCCTCGGCACGACGATGGTCCGTTAGGATTCCGTGCACTTGCTTCCCTGTTTTTTCTCCCCCTTCTTTGACCCGATGCAACGGTAGACTCCTCTTCTGAAGGGGCGACGCGCGCTGCCGCCCCTCCCTCCTGTCCGATTCTTGCGCGTGTGTTGAGGCCATGCTCGAGTCCACCACTTTTTTTTCAGTGACCCCAAGACTCTCGTGACACTCTTGGCGTGTGACTACTTCGTCAATTTAAAATGCTCCTTTTTACAGCGCGGCAAGGCCGAATTGCATCTTTTCTTTTTTATTTGCTTTTTAAACTTCTCCCCCGAGCTAGATCCGACTTCCTACCCCCCAACCGTACGGACGCATGAGTCATCTGTCCGGGATTTCCAATGGATTCTTCTTCTTCGCCTGCCTCACCCCTGCAACCACAGGGATCCTATTCGTTTGATTTTCCGTTCTCTGTGTTGGTTTCGTTTTTCCTTTTTTAAGTATCCAGTTAACGCCCTTTACATTTGCTTCCTGGTGTCCCTGCGAGAAACTGCGACCTCTTAACGGCGCTACGGTTTTACGAGCCTAAAAGCCCCAAGTCAGTTTATTTTTCCCCCCAGCAACGAATGCCCTCTTAGGGTCCCCGACCAAGAACTTCG
>Ga0179593_1735285_pt1 | contig 16480 bp, 19 predicted proteins | sample CZODoug2_1_08_16_FD_185931 | JGI IMG/M metagenome (GOLD analysis project Ga0179593, IMG submission 185931) | Vadose zone soil fungal communities from Angelo Coast Range Reserve, California, USA - CZODoug2_1_08_16fungal (PacBio error correction) | ecosystem: Environmental > Terrestrial > Soil >... | reverse complement strand
TCAGTATTTTACTCCCCCCTTTAGCCTCTTTCGCGCCGAGGGTAATTGAGAATTATCCAACGAGGGACTGCACAAAAAAGAATCGTTTCCACTCCTAGTCACTGCCCCCCCCAAAGGTCTCAACCGCCATCCCCCCCCCCCCCACCTCCCCCTTTCTTTTTCCCAAAGTTTTTTTGAGGGTTAGGATTGGTTGTTATGCACCTTTAGACTGAGTTTTTCCCAGCTTGGTGTCTATCCCCTTTGAGTCGGACCCCACCACCTTCCTTTATGCTGAGACGTTGCGATTGAGCTTCTTCTTCCGGCAACCCCCTTAGATCCCGTTTCCATGAAACTTAGTTTGACTCCCCCAAATTCCCCGGCGCCATGAGCACCTCCTTTAGTCGCTCTTATGAGACAACCTCTTAACAAGCCCCCCTAATGTTTCCCTGCCCAATTCCCTAGCAAGGAGACTTGTTTTTCCAACCCGAACCCACTTTACTCAAGACTTTCCCCTACCCCCTCAAAAATTTCTTTGAGAACTTAAAATTGGAGCCCGCACATAGTTGAGCGTTCGCATTTTCTTACTACCCCTGTCGAGTTTTTCTCCCCCCCCAAGGTTCTTTTTCCCGCTTTCCTCCCGTGATTAGTCTGTGTCAGGTTCCAAACAAGGCATTCTACCCACCGACGCATTAACTAGGAGTAGACATCCCCTTGGGTTTTTTTTTTTACCCCGGTTTTCCCTGTTGCCCCTTTTCTTTTTGCGAGAGTTTTTGCCCCCCCCCCGGCGAGAGAGTTTTTCGACATTAAAGATCTCCTTTCTTTTACTGCACTTTTCCTTTCTTTTTTTACAGTGCTTTTGGTTTGTTTACACGATCCGCTTCTGGTTTTCAGTTTTTCAAAAGTTTGCGCCCCCCTGACTTTTTATAGAACGGAATGGGTAGAGCGGCTTACAGTTTCAATCCACTCTTTTTGCGGCTTAACATGAATTTTCCCTATCCTTTCCTCTGAAATCCCCTTTTTTCTTTCAGAACGCCTCCATTGGTCGACTTTTGAAACAAAGAAACTTTTCTGCCCTTTCTTTCTCAGCCGGGCCCTCCTCCCTTCTGCAACCAATCGCCTTTCTTCGATCTTGGTTAGTTGGGATAGATCAGCGTTCCCCCACGAATCAACCCCCGTAGCTTCCTTTTTTTCAGCTCCTTTGTTTGAGTCATCCTCACTCTGAACATTCGTGATTCCCTGCGCGCACGGTCTCCCCCCGTTATAGGACGTATCCAAAACCCTTCCCCTGACCCCCTTTTGAGCCTCGCGTTACCTCGCTGGTAGGAATCTTGTGTAAGACGGTCAGCGCTTGCCCTCCTTCTCTTGCCAGGAGTCGTATATTACCCTCACAATGTACGCACTTATCCTCCCTTTCGAAGGGGTTTTCCCCTTGCCGATCTCGCTTTGTTTATCTGAATAATTTTCCTTTGGCCCCGTTCCCAATCGCCCCCTTTTCTCAAACTGCGGTCTTCGTCCCCAGGTCACCACGCAATAACGATTTACTTTCTTGAATTTTTTCCCAGGTGGTCCAGTTTTCCCTTCAGCTTTCGGCTCCTGTCCCATCTTTTCTCTTTAGACTTTCCCAAAGTTTTGTCAAAGATCTCAAATCCCCCCCGTTTACGATCCCCCCCTCCTCACGAAGGCTTCTAGAGTTCTGCCTCCTTGCTGGCGTTGCTTTTTGATAACCCAATCAAGCGTTTTTTTTCTCTTTTCCCCATTGACCCAAGCTTTTCCCGATCCCAAGTCTAGTATTTTGTGGGTTTGGATTTCTTCTCTTTTTTCTCAAGACCAACCACATTTTTTTTTGTTTGTCCCGAGGATTGCCAGTGCGGAGAATTGAGCTCGGATACGGTCTTCCTCTCCCTTCCAATAAGACCCAACTTCCCCCTCTCCAACCCTGCTTGGCCCCCATTCAGAGCGCCACCCACTCATTCAAAGCGGCAGGTTAAGTAAATTTTACTTCATCGGCCTCCCCCCCCTTTTTTTTGACATCGAAACATTTCTGCGGCAACTTGTCTTTCCTGGTTTGTAGACCATCTAAGTAAGCTATTTATCACCACGGAGAACGGTAGCCTGCCCTTCTTTCTTATTCTTTAATTTTTTCACAACTCTTCCGTAACCCCCCGGTCGCAGGGCCCCCCCTGGATTCCTCCTCTTACTGGGCAACGTGATGGGTAAAGCTGTATACCCATAATTCCCTTACTCTCTTTTTTCCTCCTCTCTTTTCGATATCCTCTTTACATTCTCAAAAAAGGAGAGCTTTAACCCTGTGCACGTTTTTCTCTGCAGGATTTTTCCAATCAACTTCTTCCCCCAGGACCGTGCCTGTTTTCTATATGATTTCCCCCCAACCACCCGACAAAGGCATTCAGAGGTCTGATTTTGACCCCTTTTTTTTCCTTTCTTTTGTGCTGAGAAATTTTTGTTTTTAGACTCCAGAGACTTGTGGAACGACAATGTGGAGATTTTTGCAGTGGGGGCCCTTATGGTGCCCGCGGGGACAAGTAGTGAAGGAAAGGACATCGTGAGCACTTCTTGTTGCGCTTTAAAGTATTTTTCTTTCAAGCTTTGTGGTCGTGGTTTCTTTTTTTTTTTTTTTGATTTTTTTCTTTTCCGTTATGGTGGACCCCGTCGGTGGGCATAAATTCGACTCCACTATGACTCCAAGTCCCTAAGCCTCTTGTAAGAAGGTCGGAACTTTTATTTTGAGAACCTGAGATCCTGTCGGCCCCGACCCACCATCGTGAGTTCTCTTCCACCGGCCCTTTTTCCTATGAGATTAATTTGGGTCATTTTTCAAGACGAAGAGACCTGCCTTTTTTTGGTTGTTCTGTTGCTCCATGCCCCCCCACTCCCCCTTGGTCTTGTCGAGCAAAAATACTTCTAACCGGTCGTTTTATTGTATTTAGACCCTTTCCAATCCTTTTGCGAGGAGATTAGACCTGATTCCACATTTTTTCCCCCTGATTTTTCGACGCTTTTTTCTGGAACCACTTTCTTTCCCCGGCCCATTTCAGGGAGGAAATAGGACTTTGACGGGTAAGTTGACTCTTTCGCAGTGGATGCAATCGACAGACCTTCTTCGCCGACCTTCTCCGAGAAATTGCTGCCCAGCTTTTTACTATTGGAGAATCTTATCCGCACCCTGAGAAACCTGAATGTGACGTAGAGGTGTTGCTAAAGTTGCCCTTGGTCGGTTCCTACGAACTGCCCTGCCCCGGAATCCTTGCTGAACACTTTTTCTGCCTTGGCTCCTTTACTCACTTGCTCCCGAAAAGACGGTGAGGAGGCCCGATTTTGACTTTTTTAGTAGTCTCCCCCTTGTTGGTATCTCTCACGACCACGAATTTGCTTGTTTTTCGATGTTCTGTTTTCTTCCTTGATAGTCCCCCTCATAAGAGCCTTTCGTCCCTTTTCATCGTTTGAAGGTTCACGTGGCTGGGAAGCAGATCCCAACCGCACTCCCTAATTTCTCACAGGTGCGCTTTTTGTTGTTGAGGGCTCGCCTTTTCCACCGTCTTGTGCATGCTGTTCAACAAAGACTCCTGCGACGTCGATAAGCCTCCCACCCCTTTCTTCCTATTTTCCTACTGAGACCCTTTCTTGTTTTCTCCGCCGCCGAGTTTGGTGTGGATCTTTGGCTGAAGCTGGACCCACCCATGCCGTTTTCCCCCAAATTCGGCGCAACGCAGCTGGCTTCCGGACGCGGCCCGTTCCGATCATCCCAAATTAAAGCAGGCGAAGGCATCCCCCCTTGTCTAATCCCAGTTTTTCTACTTTTCCCCCCCTTTTCCGATCCCCCTCTTTTTGCAAAAACTACGGAGGACAAGTTTTGTACTTTTGGCTCGAACCGTGTAAGCTTTCTCTTTTTTCGTTCGGATTTCCCGGCCTTTTTTCGTTCTCTCAAGGGTTTTGTCCATGAACACTCCTACCCTAGTGCCCATTCCTTATTAGGCATTAACGTGCCATTGCTTGTTTTCCCGTCTGTTGATGAGACCTAAGTTTTCTTGCTAAAGAAGTCAACCTGCCAGCAATGTTACCCTGTATTGCGAATCGACGACCTGTGCTCTGACAGAAAAACCAGCCCCCACCGCAGACTCCTTGATTTTTTTTGCGGGGCTTTTAAGGCCAGCAAGTTCTTTTCTGGGTTGAACGAGTTTATCTTTTTTTTGAATTTGTTGGACCGTCCCAGGATGTTGGTTATTTGCTAGCTCCCTTTTGTCTGTTTGTGGGATTTTAGGACCCCCCCTGGGCCTCTTTTTATACATTTTCTTCTAGTTTAGGGAGAGAAACTTACCCATTCTTCTCCAATTACTTCCCCACACGTTTCTTGATGCCTCAAGTTCCCTTTAGCGAAGTTCAAGTCTTTCGTCCAAAAGTAGACGTCACCACAGCGTGCCCCTGGACGACCCCCTGCAGACACCATTCTTTTTTATCGGAGTCCCACGCGGTGGCAGTTTTTTTTTTTGGTTTTGTTTTCAAGTACATTTCCTTTAAATCCGTACCAGGTCAACACCCGATTGAGGGGTCCCCGGTGGTAAGCGTCTATGGGATGAGTGTGGGTTTTTTTTGAAAACCTTTAGGCGCTCGATGTGGACCGGGAAGGGCGGAGGGTGGGAGTGAGTATAAGGACTCATAGGTGGAATAACCTTCGGGTTGTTTTTTTGATCATTTCCTTCTATGCGGACCAACAGCGGCCCTGTAGCGATTTATCGTCTTCTCCCCAAATTTTTTTTCCCTTCGACAACGTAATAAACGGCAAAAAGCGTTTTTACCTCTTTAATAGCATGGTTTACTCCCGGTTCTCTTGGTTTCCCCGTTTTCTTTTTTTTCCCCCGGATCGCAGGTACCTGACGATTGACCTCCCCCCAAGATGCCAGCAACTCAGAGTTTCTTGAGAGGAGACTTCTTCTTCGCAACTTTGACGGCGATCCATCCGAAGCTCTGTGTTGGCTTTTTTTAAGGGAAAATGCGGATTTCAAAAGATCCCCCCTTCGAGGGAGTCTTTCAGAATGGCCCTTGTGCGTTTTTTTCCAGGTTTCTATGATATTGTCTTTTTTTCAAAAGACATGGCACCCCCCTTCGATTGCTGGGCGTCCCTCTTTCTAGGACAAGCATGGAGGGTCACTCTGGCTCTCAACACTTTTCTGCTACTTTCAAGCCCTGGGCAGCCCACTACCTTTGACCTGACGGACAACCCACGGCCCGGTTTTCTGGTCCACCTCGCAAAAGCTCATTTGTAGTTCCCCTTTTTACATTAACGTGTAGGGCAGTTCGGCCGATTTATAGGAACGAAGGTCCGATTTTTACAGCAGTCTGGAGCCCTGAGGATGAAGAGAGATGAATCCTTTAGGGCGATGGTCCCGTCTATGTCAAATTTCACCTGTAGAGAATATTTTGCATTTTCTAGGTTTTCCCTTCAGTCGAGAAGGATTGAATCGGCAACCTCCCCCAGAAGTCCTTGCGTGCTGAACACTCGAGCTTGTACCGCAAAGGCAAATTCGTGGGTCGGTGGCAGCTCAGTTTGACTCCCGTCACCAATTCACGACCTCCTTTTTGGAGCTTTTCCTCGCATGTTCGAGACAGCTTTTATAGGCTGCGAATCCCTTCTTCTGCCCTTAAAGTCCTGGAATACCCCCACGGTTATTTTCTGTTTTTGACGCGTTTTCTCCAGTTGGACACGGAAATCCACCCTATCAATTATTCGACAGGGTTTTAAAACCGCTTTTTTTTTGGTTGCACGCTTGACAACTGAGATTCGTCTTGCGGTCAACCTTTCCACTGCCGCTCGTCCGGCGCAGGCATACCTCAAGAAAAGTTTCCGACGGTCTTTGATTTTGCGCCTCCACATCGCAGAGCCCTTCCCGGGTTCGCCCTGTCGCCGCGAGAGAACTTTTCTTTCAAGACCGAACACTTACCCGTACGCTTCACTAGGCAGTTTTCCCGAGCATCACGAACCCTTGCGAGTTTTTTTCAGAGGAGCAGACCGGATCCTTAACTTCCCAGCCTGCAAACCCCGCCGATCCCGCATGCAGGTAGATTCTTTTTTAACGATCTCATTCGTTATCGAGCGCTTAGCAGGAATTTACCTGCCCCATGACTTTAGGCTTGAGAGATATCATGTATTTTCGAACCGACGATAGTTTTTGCTTTTTGCTTTTTTTTTTTTTTTTTCGTTGAAGCGAGCTTGTTCCGCAGTTTTTTCTTACATGGCCCTATTGCGTTCATTAGAGGAAGCGGTTTTTTTTTTTTCCAGTTGAAAGAGCAGATAGTCGAACCCCATCTGCCCTTAATTCTGCTCTCAGAGTTTTCTCTGCAGCAGTGCGGACCAGAAGAAAGTGACGATAAAATTCCCTCTCTCGCCTGATATCCAGCGGTCCATATCGGAAATTCCTTTCTTCCTGGGGTCGCGCATCAGAGTTTTCCAAAGACATTATCAACTTCCGAATGTTTCTTAACGTTTTTGCATTTGCTACCGAGTTTTTCTGCCCCGACCTCCCGTACTTACCTCCGAGTTAGGCATAGTTTTTCGATGGAGTATTTTTACCTCCGCCTGTCCTGACTCTCCTGTGTGATTCAGGAGCTTCTTCATTTTTGGACTAAGGGACAGTTAGCGGGGGTTTTGTCCGGCCATCGTGGTCGCCTCGGAAAATCTTCCTCTGGAATCTCCCCTAACTGTGATTTTTGTTCTCGAGCTCCCCTGCGAATGTAACGAGGATTTTCCGGCAATAATTTATGTTTGACGGAATTCTATGTTCTCCCCTCCTTTTCAAGGAGACCTTCCATGCCCTCTTTCCGATTCTATATGCCGATTTTCCTCGTTCTACACAATCACGAGGCATTCGTGACCCCCCCTTTTTCTCTCAATGATTGACCATAGCGGAGCAGGCTTTCTTATACGCTTGCCAAAAAGATATAGACTTCCTTTCACTCCCTTCATCCTCCGTTTTTGGTTAGCCTCAGCTCCTCCCCCCGAGATAGACGCGCTTCTTTGTAAATACTCGCAATGGGTGACTTCACGCAGCCTCCCTCTTCGATTCTGTCATTTGTAGCCTATCCCCTTATATTTCAGGCAGATAGGGGCATGAACCATATGCATCTCTTTTGAACGTTATCTATTTCCGATTTTTTTTTTCTTGACATCCTCTCACTTAGCCTTCCTCCGATCGAAACCTACAATTTGCCTGTTTCGGAGAGATTTCTTTTCGCTCCCTGTCTATGAAGCTCCTCTTAGTCACAATACACCCTTCTTTCCGATAGTACAACCTTATTTCCGTTCATTTATTCCTCGTATGCAGTCCTTTCTTACCGTCCAATACGAACGAGGTCCAAGAAAACTCGGTTTCGCTCGGTTTTTTCGTGCGTCGTTTCGTGTTGCGTCTTCCCGGCTTATCTTTTTCGTTGATGTCTTACGCAGAGAGTGTATTGAGCTCCAGGATGGCCCTCCTCACGGTTCCTTCTCGGACCGGCACTTACACTGCCGAGACTCTTTTTAAATTCTATTACCCCTCCCTGAATTTTCTTTGGTGATAGTTGGTGTCCATGCTAGCGCGTCAAAAGGACTTAGCGCATTGCCTGCGATATCCCGTACAGCACTAGCAACTGGAGAGAACCCAGAATTCCGGAGTCCCCCACTCCCCGCTAGTCCCCCGGTGCTTTGCAGGAATCCTTGCCACGGATACCCGCATATTCGTTTCGTCCCAGTCTGTGCAACTACACTGATCTTGGAAGAGTCTTCTATTGCTTTGGAACCTGCCCCAAAGTCGGGTTTCCGATATCTGAAGGCACCCCGGATGTAAAGTCCTTATGAACAGCGGTTTGTGCGAGGCGCCTACCGACAGGGAGGGGGGAGCGAAGTTCCCTGTAACCCTTTTCCGCAGACTTATGGTTTTATTTTCCTGATTTTCTGCCAAGGACGAGGATTTCGTGGCTTGATTGGGCTTCATGCCTGTTGACCCCGCCGTTATTAGGTACCTCTATATGCTGTTAATATTCGGCCCTGTGGTTCCTTAGCCACATTTCCCACGTTGTCCGGCGGTCTTATTCCCCCTCTTTTCACCAAAGGACTAACTTGAGTCCATTGGGTAGTTAACGTGCCTGAGTGGTTTTCAGCCGAAGTCAGTTCGAGACCCTTTACTTAGGTTTTTCGCGAAAAATTTCTCCCCTGTAAAGCTGACCTCCCTTAATGGTTCGTTGAATTTCGTGCCAGATTCCGGACCTTTTAAAGGCCTGAGGGACTCACGATCTTTTCTTAGCCCGATGACCAGAAGAAAACTGTGTCGTTTTTTCTCGCATCCTTAGCCTATAGCCTTTTAACGGCCCTTCCCCTTAGAGCTATCAAAGATGTGTGACTTAGACATAGCAGAAGGATTTTCCTACATTACGATGCCGTACGTTGACCTATTCTGAGAGTAAATAATGGAAAACCCCCAGGACTTAGCTTTCTTTTTGGAAGTCCCACCCGCCGCGCGCGCTGTCATTTGTTTTTTTACCTTCTCCTTCTTTTTCAAATGGAGTCACGTCAATGAGAGTTCTTTTCGAACGGTGTATATGCCTTCCCTTCTACACGCCCAAGGATTTCTTTTAAATGGCTCCTTAGGAATTCCCCCTTCGATTAGCAAGAGCTTGCGGGTCACCATTAGTTCCTGGGTATTGAAGTTCGCGGAGGCGTCTGATGGGACTATACTTCGGAGTGATCCGATTGTTTATCAAGTGCATCAACTTTGATTTTTTCGCATCGGGGTCGCGCTCAATCCCCCAGTCTTCTTCCAATTTAGATAGCGGGCCTCCTTGAATTCTGTGAGTGATTTTTTTTTTTCTTCTGTTTTTTTTTTTTTTTTCTTGTCTTTTCTTTTGGTTTTCTTTCTTGTCGATTGGAACTCTGCTTTTTCTCCCTCCAGATTATCGCACTGAAGTCTCCCCGAGCGACATTTCCCTCTGAGACGATCAGGCAATGCCTTCTGTCTTCCTCTTGACTAAAGAGAATTTTTCATAAAAACGGTGTGCCCTCCCGCTCGAGCCTTTTTCAATCTCGTGCCCTCCAATTCGTAAACCCCTTCAAGTATTCTTTTCCTCTTTTTAAGGATTTTTCCTTCCCCGCCGATTTGACTCTTTCACAAGATTTTTTGAGGAGCTTGCTTTCTTTACCCCAATTGTCTCCTGACGGTTCCCCCCTCTAATTTATTTCCTTTGTTGGGCCAGGGCCCTTTTTCTGTATAAATTACCCGTTTGAAAGACTCTTCCCTCTCGTTCATTCCCCTGGGATTCACGACGCTGAAGTTCCCCCCCCCGGCGATAAGCAACCAACCCATTACGTCCGGAACGATCTGACCTGTTTAAATGCCTCCCCCTTTCCTTCCAGACTCTTGCCCAAACCCTAACTTAGTCGGAGCGGACAAATTCGAATCTTTTTTAGATATGTCGTTTGCAGGATTTTTTTTTTATCCCGTCCATTTTTCGTAAAATCCCTTCAGTTATGAATACTGAGTTGAGAGGTTTGTATTCCCCCCAACCACTTCCCCCCCCCACCTCCTATTAACTATTCTTCAACGCTCTCGACAAGATGACACTGCGAGTCTTGTTCATCCAACCCTCGCCTCTTTCTTTTTTTCCCCCCTTAGCCCTCCCGTTCTGCTTCAAAGATCCTCGCCCGGTATTCGCACTTCCGACACAGGCAGTTCTGCTTTCCCTCCCTTTTTCCCAAACTTGCGCCGCCACCAACCTGATTTTTTGGACGAACGGCACTGCGGCATGCTCGAGAACTGTTTGTTCAAGTCCCCGCTCGCGGCTTTCCCCGGAATTCGGTACGTAATTTCACAATTTTTTTTCTTCCTGTGATTTCCTCTTTTCACGGTCGATCTGTTTCCCACCAAATGCCGTATATAGCCGTTTCCCCTGAAAGCCCTCGCAAATTATCTACCCTTTCCTAGTCCCCCCACCTCCTCTTTTGTCTCCTTCTTTCCTCCGTCGTAGCGAACTTTTCCATTAGTTCGTTTAGTGGAGCGCACGCATTCCCCCTTCAGAGAATTCCGCCCCACTGCCCCCTCCCCCCCACCCCCCCCGTCCTCTCCCTTCAACCCTCCCTCCCCCTCTCCCCACCCCGCTTCCCACCTACTTTCTAGCTTTCTTGTCCTTCATCTACCAACCCCCTCCTTCTTCCCCCCTCCCTGAACTCCTCTCCACCCTACCCCCCCCCCCCCTCCCTCCCCCCACTCCTTCTGTTCTCCCCCCTCCCCTTCCTCCCCCCCCTCCCTTTCGCCCCCCTCTCTCTCCCCACCCCTCCCCCCTTCCCCCCACTTACTCCCCAAACCCACTTTTTCCACCCCTTCCCCCACCACCTTCTCGCACTACTTTTTCCGCCCTTCGCCTTTCCTTCACCCCCTCCTACCCCCCTATCCACTTTTCCCCCCCCTCCTCCCCTCTCCTTCTCTCTTATCCGCACACGTCCGGGCGAATGCGTTTGTCGCCCGCTGACGTGCAATAGGTGTAAGACCAACTGCCCCCCTGCCCCCCAAGCGTCGACTTTTCCGTTCCAACTTCTTTAAACCCTTTTCCTCCAACAGCCCCCCTTTCGTGCCGCACCTCCCCCCTCGAACAGTTTTGTTTTTTGTGTTCCTATGCAGACGAGGTCTCCCCCCAATCTGAGCGCAAGGGGGATGCGTCCTTCAATAAGGCGTCCTCTGTCTCCTTTTATTCCCCCCACCCCTGCCCCTTTTTTCCCCCGTGTCCTGGGTCAAGCCGCGACACAGGCTCCCTTCCTCCCTTGATGACAGTGGTATTCGAATTGTCCCGTGACCTCAATCAGTCCCTTTCCCTATATACTACCTATCCAATACCTCTTTCCCTTTGAGAGTCGCTTTTTTTTTCTGCCTCCCTGGCTGGGTTTTTTTTTGTTCAACACCTCCCCACGTCAGGTGCAGGCGAAGGCATCCCTCTTCTACCTTTCAAAACGTCTTTTGGGTAGCGAGTCTCTTGAGAACCAAAGTGAAAACCACTCGTCTGAGTGTGAGCCCCCCTAAATGTCTTTTTCTTTCTTTTTCTTTTCGGATTCCCGGGAACGATACCGACGCCGTCCAACCGCGCTCCACTTCCTCCAAAGAATTTCCCCCTTCACAAACTTCCTTAGACGATGGGAATTTCCCCCGCGCATTCATCCGTGGAACTCACATTGCGGCTTTCCCTTTTCTTCATGTTTGTCCTTCCTGAACTACTCCTATTCTCAGCCAACCTCCCCTCAAATTGTCGCCGATAGATCTTTCTTGATGCTTTCCCTTTCCGCCTCTCTTATTTCACCAGTCCCCACGGTCCTCCCTGACATGGTTTTTTATTTCCACATTGTAATGACGTCCATTTCTTCTAAACTCCGTTGGTGTTGTTGCCCTAGTTTCGTCTTTGGCTTTCCCGGAAGTACATTCATCCGTCTTAACCTTCCCCCCCTTTGCACCCTTCTCTCTGACAAGTTTGAATGGGCCATGACTCCCTACCCTATTGTAGCGTTTGAAATCTATCTTTTTGCTAATCAACAATACCTTGAACAGATCCTCTCTAGGTTGCTGCTCCTTTCAGTAAGTATGGTCTTTACACAAAACTTTCCCCCCCCCTATACCATGTAGGCCCGCAAACTTGATGTTTTTTCTGATTTAGAACGGGTTTCTTATTTCCTATTTAAGGAACCTGCCCATTCTTTCCCCTAATGAATTTTTTGGGAGACATTTAATTTTTCATAAGGGGAGTCTTCCCCCCTCCCTCATCGGTAGGAAAAGCGTACGCGGTTTTTTTTGTTCTCCTCCCCCCAGTCTCTTTCCCAGAACATGCTGAACCCAAGCGAAGCCCTAGGGTGAATATGGTCTCCTCTCCACTAAGCTGTTCGGACATAGCTCGTGTGGCTTTTCACTTCGGTTTCTCCGTCTTCCTGCGACCACGTATGACTTTTTTCTGGTTTTCTCTCGTTCCCTAAAGCCCAGCAGTAGTATCCAAAACATCGATTTTCCTCAGTTTTTACTCATTTTAGAAATCTTTTCCTTCCGACTGGAGGGCTTCTTTGGAACTTAATCGAAATAGCCAAGCTGTAGCAAATGAGTTTTTTCTTGTGTGAAGGTCCAAAATCCCTTCCATCCCCCAACTCTCTTTTGACGTTTTCCCCTGGCGGCCCAACGCCTCCCCTTAGAGTGAGCCGACTCATAGCAAGATAATTCTTCAAACTCAACCCACTTGACGAGATTTGTTCCGACAGAATCAGAAATTCAATCTTCTTGCCTTCCCTCATATAAACTGCTTTCGCTAGTGGTGGTTTAAGACCCCTCCCCGATGTTTTGGGTTTTTCTCAATACCACGGCACCAGGAAATTTTCTTATGTTTAAACTGCTCACCCCTAACCTGTGGACCTCCCCGATCTGTTTATACCCATGGGTCTGAAAGCAGGTTGAGGTTTGTTCCTAAGGTCTCCTCGTTGACTCCTTCTTGGGGACTCCGTAGTCTCTTCGAAGTCTAAGGTGTCTCGTTCTGCACCAACAGCCTTTCCCCCAGATCTTGATTTTCTATTTAGAATAAGAGTTTTTCGTTGCCTAAGCTTCAGACTGGGTTGAGTCAAGTGGTGAAAAACCTAATTTTCCCGTTCGAGATCCCCCCAACCCACGAAAAATTTTATGTGCACCCCCCCACAGTTTCTTTGTTGCGTTTTCCCCCCCTTAGGCCCTGGCTATTAAGCGAATGTTTGTTCAACCCCTCGGACTTTTTTTCGTCTCCCCCAAAGGTTTCCTCCTGACCCACCGCGACTACAGGTTGGGTTCGCAGCTTTTTCGGTCTTAACCCTCCCCTTTTCGAGAAAATAGATGTTCCTTTCTCTGTGTCAACTTCTTTTTTGTTTTACCCAATAAGGTTGGTGAGAAAGTGTCATCTTTAGTCTCCTCACTTCTTCGGCGGCCCGTCAGTCTCTCCCTAGTCGTACCAAAACAAGCAAGCGGTGTTTTTGTCGTTTTTCCCCTACGCCTTGACCCCCGGATGACCTATATAAGGAATTGGCAGAAGTCTGTTATCTGGAACCTCCATATCACTTCCAACCTTCCGTGTAACGCCCATTGTTTGTTTGTTCACCTTTTTGTGTGAGGTTCCCCCCGAACCAGTGGGTTCAGACGTTTTGTCGCTCTAGTTTTTTCCTCCCTTATGGCTTTTCTTTTTTTTTTTTAGACAATTTTTTTTTTACAATTCCCAGATACCTCGCACAATGAATTATTCATTCCCGCATGGATTGTTAATACCCTCGGTTAACCCCTCCCCCCAACTCAATACCGCTAACCCGCCCTCAAGTGCCAAAAGGAATGCCCCCCGCCCAAACGCCTCTAAATATTTTTTGTCAATTTTCATTTTTCCCCCGTGAATTTTTGCAACCGCCTCGGATTTGGCCCCCCAGCTTTGAGTCTTGGGATTTTTTCAGCTGGCGTTTCAAGGTAATTAGGCCCCCCTTTTGTCCCCCCCACCCTCACTGATTTTTTCCTCTTGATATCCCCTCCCCCTGGTTCTCCCCTTGTTTCTCTTTGCCAGATCCCGTTTTATACGGTGTATCTTTCCCTTGCGAGACATTCTTTTTCCTCTTTGACCTCAACCCCCCCACCCCCCATTTTTGCAAGGGATACCACGGCATTTAAATCCGGCCTGATAGAAACCCCCTAGCGCCCCTAGTCCTCTAGCCTCCTTTCAAGTAGTCAAGTCAAAGATGAAAGGAAAGAATGCTCAATTCAACCCCCCTTTTCTTGGTGAAGCCTCCTGACAATTCCCCAATAACTTTTACAGTGTCACCCACATTTTTAGAGGAGACTTTGGTGCGTAAGAGTTTCCCCCTGCCCCCTCTCCTTTGTTTTCTGGTCCTGAAAATTTTCTTAAGGACGCTTCCCTATTTCGATTACCTCCCGCAAAGCAATTCGGCTTTTTTAGCACTAGGTGTTTCCCCAAGTTAGGTTCTTCTTCTTGTTGATTTCCTATTGTCGACTGGGGTGGTCCTTTTTAGTTCCCTCCGATTTTTCTTTTAGCTTTTGGCCCGGAGCAGAGAACAAGTAATACTCAAAAAAGTTTAAAGGCACCCTCCCTTAATTTTTATTTATGGGTGAAGACTCCGAGGTGGCGATGCATTTCCCAAGTCTCGCAAGTCCCAAACCCTCTTTACTTCTTTCGGTATCGCCTTCGCTCCCCCACCCCAGTGTAACTAGATAAATCAGACACCCCAACTCCACCCACAAAGCAAGCCGACGTTCCCGTTTACCTCCCTTCCATGCTCGAGGAGCCGTTTTTACCCTCTTAACCGCTTGCTGACTCCTCCCGTGGTTGATCTTTTGTTTCTAGTTTTCGCCCCTTCGCCATGGCCAGCAGATCTTTCTCCTTTTTTAAACTTAGAAAGGCCCCCCCCTTTTTTTCAATTGGGACCGGTGTCCTTTTTCGCATGAAGCAACAAGAATCATCTTCCCTCAACCTTGGAACACCCTTTCCGTGTTTCGACCGGCCTTTTTCCTTCGAGCCCTGTTTCACCATGTCTCTTCCATGAGAAATCCGTACCCTTCCGGAATTGTTCTGAAGTTTCACCTCCTTGGGACCCCTGACCTCGCAAGTAGTATTTTCGAAGTTCCGTTTTTTTAAGTCTCTCTTTCTTTCATAGCTTCTATTTTCTATTGGGTAGCCTGGCTTTAGTTTTTGATCTTTTCTCCCGGACAGACCCTACGTCTCTCTGAAAGTACAGCTATTGAACCAGTTTACCGCATTTTTTTTGATCGGGAGATGGTCCCGATTTTTTCCCTTTTCTTTGCCGAGCCTTGGAGTACCAATCTTTGACTTTAACTTCGCTCTTACCATGTCCCCTTGAGGTCGTGAACAAACCCCCCACCCCGGGTAAGCCATCCCACCTCTTTCCACTTTTTCCCATCCAAATATTTCCGTTTTTTCCAAAGGGAGAGTCCCTTCTCCATTGCTTACTTTCTCTTCGATACTTCTGGCGACAATTTTCCCTTTCGTTTGAGTCCTAAAAAAATGCTCACCTGGTTATTTGCTTTTTGAAGCGTTAAGTTCTCCCGCTCGACGTCCATTTTGGTCAATTTTCCGACGGAAGGTGGTGTTTTGTTTTGTTGTGAAAATTTTCTTTTTGCAGCTGACCTTTTCTACCATGAGACGCTTCGGAGTCACGTCCCCTGCCCCCCCGCCCCCCCCCCGTGTCCCCCAATCTCGCTTATTAATTCCAGAAGCATTGGATGACGGATATTAGTCTGTCTTGGTCTCCCTCCCTCTCCCCCTGGATTTTTCTCAGGCATTCCCCGGAACCCTACCCAAATAGTCTCTAGAGATGCAAGCCCCAAAGAGGGCCTCTTTCTTTTCCAGGGATATATCCCCCCTTCAGAAGGATGTCTTCCCCTCACTCCGGGGTTCCCCTACGCCTTCTTTTCCCACACAAAAATCTTTTTTACCCCGAACCTCACGCTTTCACGCCCGCCCTGATCCCCTCCTCCCCCATCCCCAGAGAACCCGTGTAAGAGTAAGTGTACCCGCCTTAGCCCCTATTTTTCCCACGAAACTACTTTCCGATGATGCGGGGCTGCTGAGCATCCTCCCCCCACCCTCCATTCCTGTGATTGCCCGCACTCATGCCCCTGCGCAATCCTCAGTGTTTCGTCGTTTTTCCTCTTCAGATGTGTTGTCCGTCCATTCTTTTAATGAAATTTACAAGAGGAGCCCCCTATCGCTTCCCCTGGACGGAAAAAATTCAAGATACCCCAGATTGCCCTATCCCCCTTCCTTTCTCCTGGCCTTATGATTTAGCTATCTGATACCTTGCAACCGACTTCCTTCCTCCCCTTCGTTTCAGGTTCTTTTTCTAGAAGCCGGTGTCAGGTATTTCGATGTAGTCATCACTCCTTTCCTTTTCTTAGCTCTCTTCCCCACTGGAAATATAATTAGCAGACTTCGAAAACTTTTACCCCCAATTTGTTTCCAACGAGCTTAACATGAGAGACTTGCCGACTTTTCCTCGACATGTGCTTTTCCCGCCTCCCCCGCCAAATTTTTCTTTTTTTATTGTTTTTTTTCCCTAGTCGGCAGGGCTCGATCATTTGAACTATAGTGCATTTTGTTTCCCTTTGCATTTCTCCCCCCTTCCTAGCACCTACCTAGTTTTTTTCCTCTCTCAGCCGACCAGCTACGATGTTATTTTGTGCCACCGCTTTTTCGCTTAGCAATAAAAAGCGAACAATGAACAGGGAGGTCCGGACATCATCGGTGACCCCGATAACTTAGCATGAATCTCCCACCGTTTCCATGACTTTTTCCTTGAGGCGCTGCTCCATAGGCCAGTCTTGGTTTGAGCTTTTCCCTTTTTTTTTCCTGCTTTCCACTACTTGATCTTCCCACCCATTCATGCAATTGTGAGGGAACCCGGAGCAGGCGGGCCCATTCTCCGTCTCCTTTTGCCACCGATTATAGCTTAGGA
>Ga0179593_1573543_pt1 | contig 16481 bp, 29 predicted proteins | sample CZODoug2_1_08_16_FD_185931 | JGI IMG/M metagenome (GOLD analysis project Ga0179593, IMG submission 185931) | Vadose zone soil fungal communities from Angelo Coast Range Reserve, California, USA - CZODoug2_1_08_16fungal (PacBio error correction) | ecosystem: Environmental > Terrestrial > Soil >... | reverse complement strand
ATTCCCCTTTTTTCCCCCTTTTCGATCACGGACGGGCCGGGCGGCAAGTTTTTTTTTCCTACCAACCGTGATCGACTTTTCCCCTTCCCTTCCCTACCTTTGCCGAGTTATCGACCGGAAGTTTCCCTGTCCCCCCCCTTCCCCTTTCTTTTTTTTTTTTCCCCCCCCCCTCTGCGATGCAAGTGGCTGTCTTTTTCCCCCCCCTCCTTTTTTTCCCTTTTTTTTTTTTCTTTTTTGGACCCACTTTTCAAGATTGTTCGCGCCTCCGGGCGGCAGTGGCTTAGTGAATATTTCGGTTCTTCCTCCTTTTCCCTCGCGGGGATCTAAGAGGGTTGGGCCCTTAGACTCAGGCTCGCCCAGTCTTCTCCCCCTTTTTTTTTTTCCCTCCTTTTTCCCTTCCCCCCCCCCTCCCCCCCCTTCCCCGCGCACCACGAGCCCAGGGCGTTTTTTTTTGACCCCGGGGGAGCGATTTCCCCCCCCCCTTTTTTCTTGTTCAAACGCCATCAGCTTCTTCCCTTTTTTTTTCCCGGCCGGCGCTAGCAAAGGTCTTTCCATTTTCATCAAGTCGAAACCGCGAGACCTCCCCCCCTTCTTCTTCTTCCCCCCCTTTTTTTGCGGAAAGTAAAGCACCGGGCTTCCTTTCCCCTTTTTTCCCCCTTTTTTTCCTCAGAGTGGAGGGGGCGTGTACCTCCGAGGTTTCCTTTCCCTCCCCTTCGTCAAAAGGGCTCGATCTCTGACGCACGGGTCCTTTTTTCCTCCCTTTCGAAAGATCCTCGCCCCCGGGGCGCAGCGGCTCCCCAATGTCGTTCTTTCCTTCTTTTTTTTTTTTCCCCTCAGTTGCAACAGGTCGCACCTCCCCCCTCTTTTTTTTTTCTTCTCACCTACGCCACCCATGAACGGCGTTCTGCTCCCAAGGGAGATATCTATCTTTTGCCCGTCTTTTTCTTTTCCTTCTTCCCTCGTTTGGCTTTCCTTCTTCTTCTTTTTTTTTCTGCCGGCGACAGCAATTTGCCATATTAAATTTCTTTCCCTTTCCCCCTTTTTTTTTTTTTCTTTTTTCCTGTGGATTACGTGCGGTTCGGCCACCTTTTCCTCCTCTTTTTCCCCCCCTTTTTTTTTCTTTCTGCAAAGATGTTTCGGCAGGGCTCCCAAAAAATCTCAAACGACCTTTCCTTTCCTTCCTTTTCTTTTCGGCCAAGGGCGCCGGGGCCAGTTATCCAGGGTCTCTTTTTTCCCCTTCTAGCATCAGGCTTTTTTTTTTTTCCCTTTTTTTTTCCTTTCAACACTTGGCTCGCTTGCCGCTGCCTTTTTTTTTTTCGGGGTTCTTTCCCCCTTGGAACCTTCTTTTTGGATTTCCGTTTTGAAAAAATTCCCATTTTGCGCCTACCCTCTTTCCCCCCCCCCGGGGCCTCCCCTCTTCCTCCCCCCCCACCAAGGATGACTTTTTTTTCCTTCTTTCCCCTTGTGTATACGAACCTTGTTTTTTTTTCTGCGCTATTGCATGGAAGGGGGTGCCGGCTCCTCTTTTGCCCCCTTCCTCGGAATTTCATGGGGCCCCTCTTTTTCCCTCACCAGGATCTATTTCGATTTTGACTCTTCCCGATCAACTCCTCCCTTGCCCCCCCCCCCCCTTCAAATCGGGGCTTTTTCTTTTTTTTCCAGAGGACCGATCTTGGGTGGACCGGGTCCCTCCTCCCCCCTCTCCCCCTTTTTGATGAAGCTCAGCAGGCTCTTTTTTCCTTTCCTTTTTCCCCCGGCGCCGCCGCTACCGCCCCCCTTCTGAGCGAAACGAACTTTGTTTTTTTTTTTCGATTCTCCTTTTCGCTATTCCGCTTTTTCCCCCTTTTTTTTTTTTCTTTTTCCCCTTCCGGTTCTCAAGGGAGGGGCTGGTGTCTTTCCCCTCCCCTGAATGCTTTTCCCTTCCCCCCCCCTTCCCGTAAAGACCCGGACGAAGCTTTCAAACCCGTCTTTTTTTTTCCTTCCCCCTCCCAGGGCTACAAATTCGCCCCCCCCCCCCCCCCCCTTTTTTCCCTTTTCCAAAAAACCAAGGGAGACAGCCCATGACTTTCCCACCCGCAACCTTTCCCCCTTTTTTCCCTAGGTCCCCCCTTCCTTTCCGGGGCGAACACGCCGGATGATCTGGTTTTCGAGGAGCATCTCTCTTTTCCCCCCTGTTCCGGATTGCGGTTTTTTTCCTTGCGGCCTGCAAATGAACGTTCCTGAGAAAAACTTCCCTTTTTTTTTCAACTAAAGCCCCGTCCTTTCTTTCTCCCCTCCTTTTCCCATGGGAAAGTACAAAAGTGGGGGATGGTCGCCCGGACTTCCCCTCCCCTTTCTTTTTTCCCCCTTTATACCGATTCCCCTTTTCCCTCCCCCTTCCTCCAGGTCCGGGGACACTCTCCATGAAGGGCGGTCCCCTTCCTTTTCGCAACACCCCCCTTTTTTTTCTTAGATGAGGGATCGTCGAGGCCCATGGACGGCCCCCCTCTTTTTTTTCTTTTTTTTTTCCTTTTTTCCCCGTATATAAGCATACATTCCCCTCCCCCTCCCCCCTCCCCCTTTTTTTCGGCGAGGGAGGGCTGGTCCAGGGGACCCTATCAACCACCTCCCTTTTCCTCTCCCACCAAGGGCACCGCCGACTCACCTTCGACATGACGGATTGTCTTTTTTCCCTCCCCCCCTTTTCCCCTAATCGGCAGAGGTCTCCCCTTTTTTTTTTTTTTTTTTTGGCCGAGGCGCCGTGTTCAGCGCCGAGCTTTGGCTAAACATTTCCCTCCTTTTTTCTTCCCCCATAAAATCTTTTTTTTTCTTTCCTCCCCCTTTTTTCGGATGTTCATTTTGATAGTTTAACGACCTTTTTTTTCCCCTCCCTTTCTCTTTTCCTCCTAATCAGTGTTGTTGTTGTACTTCCTCTTCTTGGGCACGGCAGTAGTGACACCTTTTTTTCCATCTTAGGAAAAGGGCGGGTCTTTCCCACGATGGTGGGTCTTTTCCTGGTGGCTTTTCTTTGGTTGTCTTCCCCTTCCTTTTTTTTTTCGGCGAAAGCCGAAAGGAGCTCTTCCCCCCCTCCCCTGTCCCTCAGAAGATGATTTTCCCCTTTTGTCGGCCAGCTGGTTCCCCCAGGGCGAAGGGTGTCTTTCCCCCCCTTTTTTTCCTTTTTTTGACTTTGGGGCCTTCAGGAAATTCCCCGGCTTTTTTTTTTTTTCTTCAGCGGTCATGGTCTTTCCCCCTTCCCCCCCCTTTTTTTGCTGTTCTTTGCGCTGATGGATGCGGAGTTCTTTTTCCTTATTTTTTGCAGAGGTTGCCGTCCATGGCTCTTTTTTACTTTTATCCATTCCTCGCGATTTGACTTTTTTTTTCCTCCCCGACAGCGTCGCAGCTTTCCCTTTTTCTTTTTCTTTCCCGGGAAACTTTTTTCCTCCCTCTCCCCCCCATTGCGGCACCTGATCCGGGCGATAAAGTCCTTTTTTTCCCCTCTTTTTTCCCCGTAGGTTCTTCCCCTATCGTGGTTTCCCTTTTTTTCCCCCTTTCCACCAGAGGACCCCCTTTTTCCTTTGTGATTGAAGGAGCGGTTTTAAGTTGCCCTCCCCCCCGTCCTCTCCCCTCGGAAGGCGCCGCATTTCTTTTTTTTTTTTTTTCTTCCCCCCGCAAGCAGGAACTTGTGGCCGGTCCCCTTTTTCTATGGGATTTCTTCCTCCTTTTCCCTAAGAAGAGGTTTAGTGTTCGGTCTTCCCCCCCCCCCCCCTTCTTTTTTTCTTGTTGCCGTTGAGGGTGACGGCGGTCCCTTTTTTTTCCTTCTCTTTTCCCCTTGGTTTTTGGCCCGGGTATTCTTTTTTTTTTTTTTTTTTCTCCCGGAAGTGGAGGCGTTTAAGGGGCGAAACTTTTTTCTTTTTTCCCCTCCCCCTCTTTTCTTCGCTTTCCCCTCTTTCCCCCCGCAGTTCATGCGGATACAGGCCGCTCCCTTGAGAAGAACCCCCCTTCTTTTCCAGCACCGCGGCCCCTCCCCCCCCTTTTTTTTTTTCCCCCTTCTTGACAAAATAAGCTGTCCGGCTCCCGAGAGGGTTGGATCCTTCCCTTCCCCCCCTTCCTTGCGGCGTAGGCCCTGGTCCCTTCTGGGGCGTGACCCGTAAAGAAAGCTCTCCCCCTTTCTCTTTTTTTTTTTCCTTCAGAAAACGCTTTTTCTTTTTCTTTTTCTTTTTCTCGCCGGTCAACCAAATCGGGCCCTCGGTACACCACGCTTCCCTCTTCCTTTCTTTTTCCCCTTTTTTTTCCTAGTTGAATACGCGAGGAATCGAAATCCAGAGCCTGGGGTCTCCCCCCCCTTTTTTTTTTCTTCTCCGGCCCCCATGATGAACTTCCCCCCCCTCTTTTTTTTTTTTTTTTTTTTTTTCCTGGTTTCTCTGCAGAAAGATAGTTCCCCCCCCCCATGTCGTAGACGCCGTTTTCTTCCCCCCCCCCTTCCTTTCCTCCCTTTTGTGCTGGACAGAGGGACTTGGGGAGTTTCCCTTTTTTCTTCCTCCCCCTTGAAATTTTTCTCACCCTTTTTTTTCTTCTTTTTTTTTTTTTTTTTTTTTCCCACGAGGACAAAGTGTCAGATGGAGGAAGGAGACTTTCCCCTTTCTTTTTTCTTCGGTCCCCTTTTATCGAAATTGATCTGCCCGGCTGACACTCCCTTCCCCCTTCCCCTGCAGCCAGCCTCCTTTTTTTTCTTTGAAAAATTCTTTCTGGCCCTTTCTTTGCGGGATAGATGATGGCGGAACCTTTCCCTTCTTTCCTTTTTTCTTTCTCCCCTTGGGAACGAGAATTTCCACTTTCCCTTTTTTCGGCCGGCCTGGCCAGCGCCGGACGTTCCCCCCTCCTCCAACGAGGGGAAATTCTTTCTTCCCCCCCCCCTCCCCGGAAGATAGAGATCGTGCCCGTTTTATGCGAAACTTTCTTTTCCCTTTCCTTTTTCTTCCACAGAGGGATTGCGACCTTTCTTTTTTCCCTTTTTCTTTTTCCCTCCTTTCCCCTTAAGCCGACATTGCATTACTTTTTTTTTTTTTTTTTTTCGGCTTTTTTTTCTTCGCGAAATTCCGCATAGGAAGGCCCGGTTTCCCTTCTCCCGTGAGAGCGGGGGGCTTTCCTTCCCCCTTTTTTTTTTCCGCCCCTCTCTTCCTGGGTTGTCCCTGGAGTTACGCACCGGGCTTTTTCCTTTCTTCGATCCTTTCTGGTCGTTCTTTTTCTTTTTTCTCCCCTTGATGGATTGGCGAATTGGTGGGGAGCTTTTTTTTTTCCCTTCACCGCCGGGCTTTTTTTTTTTTTTTTTCACCAGCGGCCGCGCGAGATTGTTTTTTTTTTTTCCCTTTTTCACGCCATGGGCGTTCCTTTTTTTTTTTTCTTTCTTTTGCGAATGTCGGCGACCGGGAACTCCTGGTCCCCCCCTCCCTTTTTCCTTTTTCCTTCCCCTGGGCGATTTCTTTCCCCCCTTTTTTCCTTAGCCGCTTCAATTCAGAGGTGTAGCGTCAGTCCGAATAGTCCACTGCGCCTTTCTCCCCTCCCCTCTTTTTTTTCCCTTTTCCTCACCATAGGCCGACGCCAGCGTGAGCTTTTTCCCTTTTTTTTCTCCCCTCTTTTTCTCCCTCCCCCATCATAGTCACTTGGGCAGGAACTTACGGTCTTCTCTTCCCTTTTCTTTTTCTTCCTTTTTCTTCTCCTCCGTTAATCGATAAAGGTGTAGGTCCCCCTTTTTCCCCTTTTGGGTGATCAGACGATCGCCGGGGATATTCTCTGGTACACTAATAATCCCGTTGTTGTTGTTTCTTTTTTCCTCCTTCCTGGATTCGTCTCTTCCCCCCTCTTTTTTCTTTTTTTCTCTTCTCCCCCCTACACCGTGATCGAGTCACGTCCGCCATCATGGATCTAACCTTTCCCTCCCTTTTCCTTTTCCCCCCTTCCCCCCCTTTTTTTCCGGCACAAGGACATGGTCTCTCACCTCTCTTCTTCTTCTCCCCAGTTGGCTGATGGTCCAGATCAACAGGGAGTCGGTCCCCCCCCCTCTTTTTCGGGCAGTGGACACCCCTTCACTCGTGTTCGGTCCTCCCTCCCCCTTTTCTTCATTCGGGTGGGAACGCTAACACTCCGGAACTAACTTTCGGAAGATATACCGATTTTTTTTTCTTTTTCCTTTTTTTCTCTCCCAGAGGGCGGCCCCCCTTTTTTTTTTTCTTTTTTCTTCCTTCGTCGGACGACATCGCCACCCCATGGACGCGCAAACCCCCCCCTCCCCCCCTCCCCCCTTCCTTTTTTTCCCTTTTCCCCACATCCGGCGCGCGGGTTCCCCCCTCCCCTTCCCTTCCCGGCGGTTGAAGGCCGCGCTCGCCAGGAGCCATTCCCCTTTTCTTTTCCCCTTCCCTCCCCCCCCCTCCGACACAGGAAGGATCGCTTCTTAACACTTTCCTTTTTTCCCTTTTTCTTCCCTTTCTTAAAACTCCTCAAACCAAGGGAGTACTGGGGGGGCGTTGGACCCTTCTCTCAAGGCCGCACGTTCGTCCCTTTTTCTTTCTTCCTCGGAAACGACCGGCGTCGGTGCGGTCCCTGCGAAGATTTTTTTTTTTTTTGAGCGTCCTTCCCCTCCCCTTTTCCCCCTTATTTTTTTTCCCCCCCCAGAAATAGATGCCGAGTTGCAACAGGTTAACCATACGAGGTGTTTTCCCCTCCCCCCCCCCCTTTCCGGCGTTTCCGATCCAATTCTTTTTTTTTCTTTTTCCCCTTTTTTCTCTGCCCTCGCTTTTGGGAGTGGCACGGCCTGTCTGGAAGGCCGGCTCCTCCCCTTTTTTTTCCCTTCTTCGGTTTCCCCTTTTTTTTTCCCCCCTTCTTTCTTTTCTGTTCGCCATTCAGCTATCGCCTTCTCACTTTCAGGGGCAAGGAAAGATGTTTCCCCTTTTTTTTTCAAAAAGGACGTTTTTTTCTGGCTTTGTGCTGGGAGGTTTTTTTTTTTTCGGGCAGACCGAGCCCGGCCAGTATTCCCCCTTTTTTTTTCTCTTCATTCGGGGCCTTTTTTTTTTTTTCCCCTGCCGGAGGACACTTGGGCCTCAGCTTGCTTCGCTGGTTTTTCCTCCCAAAAAATTCCCCCTCTTTCCCCCCCCGCCAGGACGCCAATGCCTCTGTCGCACCAAGGGTGCCTTTTTTTTTTCCCTTGTTCTACGACCTGGTACGAGATTTTTTTTTTCCCCTTCCTCTTCCCCAAGCGCGAGGAACAAACATCCCCCCTTTCTTTCCTTTTTTTTTTCTTCCCCCCGCCGCCGATGGAAGACCCCATTCCTTTTTTTTTTTTTATCAACTATGCGACCTTCGCCAAACAACCCCATCGGGCGTGTTCCTCTTTTTTCCCTTTTTGTCACAGATTCCCTCTTTTTTTTTTTTTTTTTCTTCGCCCCAAAACCGACGCTGTTTCTGAGAATCCCAAGGCAAGGCGGATTTTTTCCCTTTCCTTTTTCCTCCTCCCTTCGTACAGGGCATTTTCCCCCCTCTTTTTCTCCCTTTGGCTGAGCGACCTAATCGGAGGGACTTTTTTTTTCACAGGCTAATCCCCCTTTTTTTTCTTCCCCCTCGGGCTGATACGGTTTTGCTTCAAAGGGAGCGGCTGGTAGGCCTTTGAAATGCGGGGGCGGCCCTTTTTCTTTTTCCTTCCCCCGGAAGAACGAAAACCCGGATTTCGTTCCTTTTTCCCCCCTCTCCCAAACAAAGAGCCGGCATACCCGGTCCAAAAAAAAAGGGAGACGCCCCATGACCGGCCCTTTCCCCTCCCCCCCCATCCTCCCCCCCCCTCGGTCGGAGTGGAAGGAGGGGGGGGGGTCCCCCCCCCTTTTTTTTTTCTTTATTCTGCGCGAGCAATTCTCACGCTGACCGGGCAATTTCGGCTTTGCGGTTTTTTTTTTTTTTCCTGCCGGCAGCCTGCACCCTTTTCTCCCCTTTTTTTCCCCCCGGCCATCCGCTCCTAATCCACGCGCTGTCTTTTGGTGTGGAAGGCAGGGCCCGGTCCCCCCCTTTTTTCCCCTTTTTCCTTTTTTTCGCCCGAACGGCAGCCATTTTTTCTTTTTTTTTTTTTTGAAGGCCTGGGATCGCCGAGCGGTGCCTAATGTAGGATACTGCCAGTCCGTCCCCTTCTTTTTTCCTTTTTCTTTGTCGCGCAAACCCCCCTCTTCCCCTCCTCTTTCTCACATGGACGGCAAACCTCTTTGGCCGTGCTTCCCCGTAATCTCGCATCCTTCCCCCCTCCTTTCTTTTTTTTTTTTTTTTTTTCGGGGGCTGAGACATGGACAGCTACACCCCTCTTTTTTTTTTCCCCCCCTTGTTTTCCCTCCGGGCTAAACTGTCGAAATGAACTCTTGCTGACCAGGACACAGGGAACGGGGCAATCATCGTGCCTCTTTTTTTTTAGGAGAAGTTCGCGCCCCTCTTTCTTCTTTTCTTTTTTTTTTTCTTTGTGACTACCTATCAAACAGACTTCCCCCCTTTTCTTTCGTGTCGCCCCGAAGACTCTTCTTCCCCCTGTCTCGATTAAAGACAGCTTGGCCGTGCTGAATCCTTCTTTTCCTCCTCCCTCCGGTTTTTTTTTTTTTTTTTCTTTTCCTCTTCAAGGCGGCCCCCCCCTTTTTCTTTTTTCAAACGAGGGCCTGGCCCATCTCTTTTTTCGGTCGGGGCGACACGTCTTTTCTTTTTTTACCTCCTTTGGGACTTTGGCTCTTTTTTGAGAAAGAACGAGAACGTTGGCGCTGAACCCCTTTTTTTTTTTTCCCTCAGTCGGAATCAGGCTCCTTCTTTTTTTTGCATGGCGTAGTGGGTTTAGGTCCCCTCCCCCTCCTTTTTTTCTTCCTTTTTCTGGAGGGACGGGGGCGGTTTTCCTCCCCTTTTCCTTTTCCCTGCATGATGTGGTTTGAGGCAGGTCTTCATGGCTCAGTCTTCCCCCCCTCTTCTTCTTGATTGGACTTCTTTTTCGATACGTGACGCAAAGCGGCAGATTTGGCCGTCAAGTGCTCGACGGTCCCCTTTTCTTCTTTTTTGTTTGCTTTTTTTTCCCTCCCCTTTTCTTTTCGACCGAATGGAATGATATGGCCTTGAGACGGGGAAGGTAGGGCTTCTTTTCCCCTCTTCTTTTCCCCCCTCCTTCTTGGCAGCGGATGGGTCTCCCCTTTTTTTTTTTTTTTTTCCCTTGATAGGTGGGTGACCGGCAATCCCCTTCCCCCTCCCGGACAGGAGGGTCTTTTATTTTCCAGGAGGGGATGGATGTTGGCAGTTAGAACTTTTTCCCCCCCCCCCTTTTTTTTCTTCCCCTCTTCCGCGACAAAGAAGGAAGAACTTTTTTTTCCCCTTTTTCTTTCTTTTCGCAGAACAAAAGAAGAAGCGGCGTGTCGCCCCTTTCCCCATCCGAAAACTTTGCTCCTTTCCTTTTTTTTTACCTTCCCTTCCCCATGGGAGTATGAAAGTGTTTTTTTCCTTCCTTTTTTTTCCGGTGTGAAGTTTTCTTCCTATTGTAGACCGGATGGGAGGCTTTTTCCCCCTCCTTTCCTTTTTTTTCCCCCTTTCGGTCAAGGGGTATTTATTCGAGGCATGCGAGTGCCGCCACCGCATTTTCCTTTTTTCCCCTCTCCCCCCCCCCCTTTGGCGAAAAACGGATAAGCCCCTTCCTTTTTTGGAAATCGGGGGACTTTCCCCTTTTTTTTTTCCCCTCTTCTTTTCCGGCTCCCCCTTTTTTTCTTTTTTTTCGCTGCACCCCCCCACCAGTTTTTTTTTTTTTTTTCCTTTTTCTGCGGCCCTGGACCTTCTCCTTTTTTTCCCTTTCTTTTTCCCCAAAAAAAGACCTTCTGCCTTGCTGAGCTTCATTTTTCCCTTTTCCCCCTCTTTCCCTTTTTTTGGTGGGTTTTCTTCTTTTTTCCCCTGGTCCCACAAAAATGTCCCTCGTCCCAAGCTTTTTTTTTTTTTTTTCCCACTTTTTCCCTTTTTTTTTGGCGGGGAACTTTTTTCCCCTTTTCCCCCCCCTTCGCATCCGAATAGATGGCATTTGGTTCGTTCCATCTCTTCCTTCTTCCCCCTTTCCCTTCCTAGATGTTTTTTTTTTTTCCTTTTTCCTCTGACAGCAAGATAGCGCTTTGGCCACCATATTCCGCACAGGTCGGTCTTCTCCCCCTCTTTTTTTCCCCCCCCACGGGCATTTCAACAATGGGTGATGGAACCTTCTCCCTTTTTTCTTTTTTTTTCTCCTTGGGAGGGGCCTTTGAATTTTTCTACCCCCCTGTCGGAAAGCTTTTTTTTTTTTCCTCCCCCTTTCGGAGGCGCCGTCCCCTTTTCCTTCCCCCTCCTCCGGGGGATTCACCCCCTTGATCTGCCGGCCTCTTCCTTCTTGCAAGAACTTGCCCTTTTCACACAGTCGTGCCATGCCTGCGGGAAAAACATCTTCTTTTTCCTTCTTTTCCCTATAGGCTGATGGGCGCCCTTCTTTTCAAGTAGCACGCGGCGTGGCCTGAGCCAGGGACACGTCCCCCTTTTTCCCCCTTAATTGAGGGAGACCTTCCTTCTCCCCTCCCCCTTTCCCCGTGGGGCCACTGCCAAAAGATTTGGTTTATTGTTTTTTTCCCCTTCCCCCCCTTTCCGGCAGATATTCCTTTCCCCCTCTCGCGAAAACGCCGTCATGGGGGTGTTCCTTTCTTTTCCCCCCCCCCTAGGGATTTCGACTTTTTCCCTCTTCCCCTTATTTTCTTCATTAGACGACCCTTTTCTCCCTTTCTCGGAGAGGCTTTTTATTTTCCTTTTTCTTCCACCGGACGACGTAGTCACGAGCTTAGCCGTGGACGACCCTTTTTCTTTTTTTCCCCCTCGAGGTCAAACCCTCCCCCCCCCCCCCCCTTTTTTTTTTGGAGGAGTACGGCCGGGTTAGTAATTTTGCTTTTCTTTTCCTCTTCTTTTTTTTATGGTAGTAGTTGGATTTTCCATCCCTTTTACATGATTGGCGAACTTGCGCCCGAGAGCGGCCTTCCCCTCCCTCGGGAGATCGATGTCTTCCTTTTCCCTTGAGGCAGGTAGATCTCTTTTTTTTCTTTTCCCCCCTCCCTTTGGCGGTTTCGTGGTTGGAGCTTTTCCTCTTTTTTTTCCCTCTTCTTGTCGGCAGGACGGAGTACTACTGTGCCGCCCCCTCCTCTTTTTCTCCTGGGAGGAGGGCCGCTTCCTTTTTTTTCTCCCTTTTTCCCGCTTAAATTCAGAGGTGTAGCGTCCTTGACCGAATAGCACTGGCCTCCCTTTCCTCCCCTTTTCCCCCCCTTTCCCCGAAATCGCCCGAACCCTTCCCTTTCTCCCCTTGCATCGCCTCGTATTCTTCGCCAGTGTCTGGGCGGACTTTCCCCGGTGTTCTCGGCCCTTCCTTTTTTTTTTTTCCTTTTCCTTTCTCCGGTACTCGATCAACGGTGTAGGGGCTTGCCCCCCCCGGCCCGTTTTTTTTTTCTTTTTTTCCTTCTCCCCCCCTTTTTTTTCTATCTCTCACCTTTTTCCTCCTCCTCCTTTTTTTTTTTTTTGTTCCTTTTTTTTTCTTTTATAACGGCGATCCCCTTTGTCGATCACGACGGGTCCTTTTCCCTTCCCCCCTTTTTTTTCCCTCTTGTATAGATTTTTCTCCTGGCTATACCCTTGCCGAGAAGGCTGGGTTCAAGTTCCTGCCCAAGGCTTTTTTTTTCCTCCAGAAAAATACGAGCGATTCCTTTTTTTTTTTTTTCCCTTGCGTCGTTGGCCGATGTTGTAGTGGGACCCACCTTTTCCCCCTTCTTCCCCTTTCCTGGCAGTGAAATATTCTTTTTTCTTTTCCTTTGGAAGCGGCTCTACGAGGTGCTGGAGAAGCGGCTCGCCCAATTCTCCCCCTTCCCCCCCCCCCCCCCCTGGAGTAATTCCGTCTTCCCCCCTTTTCCCCCCCCTTCCATGGAAACGCGAAACCCACGAACGCCAAGGGACGTTCTTTGGCCGATACCCCAATCTTTTTTTTTTTTTCCTTTTTCCCCCCCTTCCCCTTCTCATCGAGCGACAGGCGGTGAGATTTTTTTTTTTCCCCCCAGGGAGGAAATAATTCAAGTAGACTGTTTCGAGGACCGCCCCTTCCTCTTTTCTCCCTTCTTTCTTCAATTAGAGGCCACTCTCCTTTTCCTCTTTTCAAACCAGGGGGATAGATGTCTTTTTTTTTTTTCCCTCTTTTTTTTTTTTTTTCCCCCCCGGGCTCGAGGCTCGGACGGGACGGTTACTCCTTCCCCTGGTGCGGGGAACTACCAATGGCGCGGACTTCTTTTTTTTTTTTTTTTTTCCCAATTTTTTTTTTCCCGGAGAAAATAGCTGCAATGTTGTGCAAAAAAGGTCCCTTTCCCCCCCCCTTCTCCGGTTTTTAATAAACTACCGGCCAAACCATGGACGGGAGTTTCGCTCCCCCCCCCCTTTCCTTTCCGGAGGTAAAGGGACACTCCTTCCTATTGGCGTGAAAGGAGGAGGCTTTTTTGGTTGAAGGGCGGCTCCCCCCTTTTTTTTTCCTTTTCTTTTCTTTTCCCTGATAGGAAAAGGCATTCCCTTTTCTCTTTCTTTCCAAAGAAAATAAGGATATTAGCCTAGACCCAAAGGAAGGGGAAAGCTCTTTTCACTTTCTTTTAAGAAGGGAGGTCCCCTCCCCCGCCCCTCTTTTTTTCGGACGCTGAAGGTTAGTGCGAGAACAGTTTCAAGGAAAGTCTTCCCCGGTATTCTTTCCCGAGAGAATAGGCCTGTTAGGGGAAATGAAGGAGGAACCCCATTTTCTTTTATTCTTTTCCCTCTCTTTCGGGGGATTTGGATGGAAAAATTCCCTTTTTCTTTTTTTTTCCCCCTCCCTGGGACCGCCCATTGCCTCTTTTCCCTTCCCCCCGGTGGAAAAGGCGTTCATTTTTTTCCTTTTTCCCCTCCCCTTGGGTCAGAGATTTGTGTGCCCAGCGCTATCTGCTCTTCCCTCTGCTTCTCCCACCACATCGGAGTCCCCTCTTTTTTATTTTTTTTTTCTTTTCCCCCGATGGAACGACCCAAGGGCTCTATTTTCTTCCTCGCCGATCAACCCTTTTTTTCCCCCCCCCCTCCCTCCCAACAATCACATCGGGGTTTTCTTTTTTTTTTTCCCCCCCCCCCGGAGGGAACCGCGATTCTGGTTTTAACGGGGCTTCCTTCCCCCCCCCCCCCCCCCCCCCCCTAACTTTTCTTTCTTCCCTCCCAAGCGGAGAAGATTATTCGTGGGACCCTTTTTTTCTCGTCAAAGGTGTTCTTCTTCCCGCCCCTTGCTGACGAACATCCTCTTTTTTTCCCCTTCCTTTTTCCCAGGCTTCACCTTCTTTTCCTTGCTGATTAAGGTTTATAAAGAGCGGCTTTATCCGCATGAATTGTTTTTTTTTCCTCCCTCAAAGGGAAACGGACTCCCCTCCCTCCCCCTTCCTTTAGATGGAACAGCTTCATCCGGACTACACTTCTCCCCCTTTACGCATAACGCGTCCCCCCCCCTTTTTTCCTCCTCCCTGAACGACCTCACCTTCAACGGGCCAGCCCAATTTTTTCTGAGTGGACGGGCGACATTTTTTTTTTTTTTTTCTCTCTCCAGCTGACACGGGGGCACCAAAAGTTCGGCTTTTTTGGGGTAGAGGCCTGCGGCTCACGTGGCACTTTTTTTTCCAAAAAAGCACATCCGATCCTGAATCTTTTTTTCTTCCTCCGGTGGACGGTTTCTCCCCCCCCCTCCCCCCCCCCACCCTCCTCCCCGAGGGGGGGGGCCTGTCTTCCCTCCCCACCTTTCTCACCACCCTTAACGATGGACGAACAGCCCCCCCTTTTTCTCGCTGTCGCAGGTGCAGCAAAGGCGGCTACCCCCTCTGCCAAGTACGGCCAGACCTTTTTCCTTTTTTTTTCTGAGTGGTTCCTCCCCCAAAATTCATCGCGAAGCATGTCCTTTTTTTTTTCTCTCCTTCCCACATCCCCATTGGAAGGCACCCCCCCTCCTTTTTTCTATATAAGAATAATAAGCCCGAACACCCGGACCTTTTGGGGAGGCCCCCCCCATCCCCCCCCCCCCTGAGGGACATGACCCCCCCTGCATCCTCCCCCTTCCCCTTGAAAAGAAGGCCTAAAATTTCCCAGTAAATTGACTCCCTTTTTTTTTTTCTTCCCCACCCTCTCCCCCCCTAATAGGGAGAGGAAGCTGGCTTTCTTTCCGTTAGGAAGACGAGAGTTTTGCTAACCATCGGTCCCCCCTTTTGGATCCCCCCCCCTTTCCCCCCCCTTTTCGTTCCTGCCGGAAGAAGATGATGGGCAAGGGCTCGTTTTCACTACTTTTTTTTCTCCTTCCCTCCTTAATGAAGTTGTTGTTTTTTTTTTTCTTTCTCCACCTGGAAAAGAGTAGTGGAAAGAGTCCCTTGGCACCATCTCTTCTTTCTTTTTTTTTTTTTTCTTTTTTCTTTTTTTTTTCCCGTCGGTGGAGATGCGCTTTCCTCCCCCCCTTCCTTTTTCCCCTGCGAGAAAGGCAGCCTCTGGGCCCGGCCCCCTCTCCCCCCCCCCTTCCCCCCCTCTCGGGCGATTGGTTTTTTTTTTCCCTTCCTTTCCCCGAAGGTGAGGGCCGGTCGGTGCCATTTCATTTGGACCTAACGCCTGCTTTTTCTTTTTCCCCTTCTTTTCCCCTCCCCCCTTTGAATTACCCCCCCCCCTTTCCCTTGAGATGGATATGGCTCTCTTCGATTAAGTTTGCCGCCCCCCTTTTTTCCTCTCTTTTCCCGTCCAATGTGATACGACGATTCTCAAATCTTCTCGTCGATGGATTTCTTTTTTTCTTCTCGCAAAGAAGAGTCTACCCCCTTTTCCTCCCTTTCTTTCCGGACTGGGCAGTCAGTTCTGCAATTGCGGCCCCTTTCTTCTGCGATTACAGGCACCCCTCCTTTCCTTTTTTTTTTCCCCCCTACAAGGACCACTCAGATAGTGGTGGACTGCCCCTGAGTCCCCCACCAAGCTCCCCTCTTTCTCCCCCTGAGGCTTCCTTTCGTTGAGTTCGACTTTACAGGTATGATTGACCAGGCGCCTTTTTTCCCCCCCCCCCCCCCTCGAAAAGAGCCTCCCCCCCTTTCCTTCTTCGATGATAGCGCAGTCACACGGAAGCCCCTTTTTTGCGTTTGGTCTTTTTTTCTTCCCTTTTTGCGGGGAACAGTTGAGGGGGTGTTGAAGGCGGTTCTTTTTTCTCTTCCCCCCCCTCTTTGTTTTTTGGAACCCCCCTTTTTGGTATGCCCGGGCGCGTTTTTTTTTTTTTGCTATTTGTTAGAAAGGGACTTTTCTTTTCTTTTCCCTCCTTCCCTCCGGGTTCAGGATTTAGTCCGGGTCTTTATTCCTTGGGCGGCTTTCTTTTCTTCCCCCCCCCCGCATTTAATGCGGGCTTCCTTTTTTTTTTTTTTTTCCCCCCCCTTCATTTCAAGCGGCGGTCGACATTTCTCCAACTTCCTTTTCTTTTTTTTCCCCCCGGCTACGCGATGAGGTCGCCTTTCCCCTTTTTTTTTAACCCTTTCTTTCCCCTTTCCTGGAAGATGTCAGTTTTTTTTTTTTCCCCTTTCTCCTGAGTTGAGCTTCATTTCTTTTTCCCCCCTTCTTTCCCCCCCCCTTTCGGTGTGGTTGGCCTCCCTCGGTCCACCCAACTCTTTTTCTCCCACACAGCTCAAGGAGGCCCGCCGATTGTTCCTTTTCTCCCGTTCGCATAGTTGATCGGCGTTCTTCCCCCCCCCCCAAATTTAGAGGGGCCTTTTTTCGTCCAGCGGGGGTTCCTCGACCATGAAAATTCTCGATGTTTTTCCCTCGGGCGGGCGTTTGATCTGACAGCATTCCCCTTTTTTTTTTTCCCCCAGGTCGTAGACACGCCGTAGACCCCCGATCAACCTTTTTTTTCCTGACCGAGGCATGGGAGTTCCCCTTTTTCTTTCTCCCCCCCTTGAATTTTTATCCCCCGAGGCCTCGTCCAAGCGCTTCCCCCCCCCCTTTTCCTCCCTTTTAGGCGCCCGTTCCCCCCCTTTTCCCCTTTTTTCCCCCTTTATCGAACCTTGATCTGTTCGTCCGGCTTGCCTTTTTTTTAAGTCACGACCGGGCCCCTTTGCCCGCCCAGCACTTCCTTTTTTCTTCCCCTGAAACAAATCTTTTTTCTTTCTCTTCTCTAAGGCTGATTGGCGAACAAGCGTAATTTTTTCCTTTTTTTCCGAGGCCCAGGGACCGTCCCTTTCCTTTCAGGCATTGAGGGCGCCGGCCCTCATTCCCGCCCGCCTTTCCCCCTCCCCCACCCTAGGGAAGGGATATCCCTCCTTCTTTTTTTTTTTTTCCTCTTCTAGAATCGGGGCCTTGGAGGCAAAGCCGTCCCCTTTTTTTTTTTTTTTTCAAGGTGATTACCCCTTCTCTTCCCCTTTGTTGGAAACCAAATTGTTGCATCTTATGATCACCTT
>Ga0179593_1413440_pt1 | contig 16481 bp, 27 predicted proteins | sample CZODoug2_1_08_16_FD_185931 | JGI IMG/M metagenome (GOLD analysis project Ga0179593, IMG submission 185931) | Vadose zone soil fungal communities from Angelo Coast Range Reserve, California, USA - CZODoug2_1_08_16fungal (PacBio error correction) | ecosystem: Environmental > Terrestrial > Soil >... | reverse complement strand
TTTTTTTCTTTTTAGCCCCGCCTTTTTTTTCCAACCCCCCCCCATCCAGGTCTATATTTCAAATTACAGATTAACGAAATTCTTCTTGGGCTTTGGTACGGCACTACCGCCCCCTTCCCCCCCCCTAGTTGCAACTTGGCTCGCTGTGCGGAGGACCGTTTGGCAGAGACTGAACGCGTCAAGCAGTTTCTCTACTCCTCTGGATAGAGGTGAAGTAACTTTCGACACGTTTGCGTCTACTTCCCCTACCTGCTGGAAGGACTTGTATCCCTCTTACTTTTATTGAGGATGCTTCCCCTTCCGATTCTACTCTTTCTTTCAACTTTCAACTAACTCTTTCTGGAAGCCCAACCCGACATTCCCCCTCTAAGTCGGAGAAGTTGAGCTCGCCCCCGATAAAGAAACATGAACGAGGAAATTTCCCGTTCTTGCCCAGTGCGGCACTCTTTTTTTCTTTCTGACTAACCAGTCTCTTTTCGCCAAGGTTCACCTTTCGCTTACTTAAGACAGGATGGATCACCGGCTAGTACCCCTTTGCCAGATTTGAAGTTCCAGTCTCGATTTGGCAGGTCCCAGAGTTCTCACTCTTGTCTAAGTAACACTTTGGCCAAGGACCCCCAAAAACAACCCAAAATGTTCTTGCGGATTAGAGTACTTCTCTCCCTCCCTCTCCCGGATCTAGACCCTGAATTTCACACTTTCCCCGATCATTGAAGACAAGAACGTCCCCCCCAATAGTAGTGAAGTTTTTCCACCCTTTTTTCCTCCCCGTACTCCTCTTTTGCCTATACCCGACGTCCCCCCCTCCCTTTTCCCCTTTTTTCACCCTGATTTTTTTGGCTCACCTTGCGCTGGTCTTCCCTCTCCGCTAGAAGTAGAACAGACGTGAATTAAAAGAATACCATGAGCCAGAGTAGCTTTCTGAGCCCGCCCCCCCCCCCCCCAACCCCCCCCCCACCCACAACCGAAGAAGCTATCTCCTTCCTTCTTGTCTCTCAAAGGATAGGTTTTTTGCTAAAGTTGATCTTCACCCGATCTTAATGAAGACCTGCCCGTCCCTCCCCTATGAGAATGTTTCCATGGGCCCCCTCTGTCTTTTCTCTTTTTCGAATGAACACTCTTAAGCGCCCCCGACTCAGATTTGAATAGTCGACCGTTTTTTCCTGGTTGATTACCTGTTGTCGTTTTTCCATCTCTCCGGCGCATTTGTTTTCGTGTTTTTTTCTTGACTGCTCCCCCCCCATCCTTAGAGGATCCTTATCCCATTCCCCCCTCGGTCTTTCCTTTCTATCCCGAACTTTTTTTTCCCCCACCGGGTTTTTATTCGAAGAGTTCCAAGAATTCCCCAGCCTAGCCCTTCACTCTAGCCTCCGAAGAACCTACCCCCCCCCTCCTTGTTGATGAACCACCCGTTTTCTCCTCAGCCCCACTCATTCCACGAGAAAGAATTTCAGCAACATGCAAGCTTTGTGACTTCTAGCTTTCCGAATTTTTATTTTCCCACTCGATTTTAGTGAACAGAGCACTGCAAATCCTCCTGTCTGCGTACGCCTCCTTTTCCCTTTTGATGGCTATCAATCTCTCTGATAATGATCATGGAAATCTTACGCAAAAGTGCCGAGTTAAGACCAGCGGGCCCCCCTTTTCCTTTCTGCGGCTTGTTCTGCTTGTTCTTATAAAACTCAGGTTGAAGTACAGTCAAATTCAGTCTGTCTCTCTTTCCTTGAAGTACCCCCCTTTACTTCCCCCCTTGCTGTATAGCCCGTAAGATAAAAGGGCCACATTCTTTTTGAACCTTATCTTCTCATTGGCTTTTCAGATCTTTTTTTTCTTAACACCTCCGCCTTTTTTAGGCCAGAGATGTGAATATTCTGAGCGGGTTGTTTACTTTGAGCCCCGAACTTCTTTTCTCCCTAATGAGATGTGTTTGCACCCACAAATCTCAGTAAGTACTTTGTTCTTCCGTCCCTTTTCTTTCACTCTAGGCCCCTCTTTTCCGGAGTATCTGTAGAGTGTCCTTTACGCTCAGAAGGTGATTAATTGGTGCCCTTGAACTGCTCTTCCCCCTTCTTGGATCCCCCCCTCTTACTGTAGCCCCCCCCGCTTCCTCTTTTTTCTAATTCACTTTTTGATCTTTCCCAGAATCGATGGAGCGGCCCACCTCACCCAATTTAACCCCCTTTCCCTGACCGGTTCCCTAGTAGGATGCCCGCCCAGCTGTGACCACCCGTTGTCCCCGGTCCCCTTTTTAACAACCCGCTGATGCTTTCCCCCCAGACACTGACACAAACCTTGGATTGAATTAAACTTCCCTTCATTTATCCTCCCCCCCCTTATTCTTTCCTTTTTTAGAAGCTTATTTTCAAAGTCAAGAAATGACAGAAAAAGTCTACCTTAATTAATCTCGCTCGGCCTGGAAACAAGTTCTTCAGACTCCCCCCTTTTCCCTGACCCTTTTGGTCTCTCCCTAAGTTGTATGACAGCTTCAGACCCAAAGATTACGACCCCAAACCATCTCACTATCCCTCGATAGTTTAGTTCTCCCCAGGCCTGCAAAATGCTGCTCCCCTCCCAATTTCCCCCGTTTCTCCATTCCCCCCCTTCGACTTTTGCATCCTCACTACTCTTTCCCCTTTTGGACTCTCTCTTTGGACTTCACCTTACGTTGCGATTTCCCCCTAACCCCCCTTCCCCTTGAGTCCCACACCGTTTTCCCCCTGCCCAGTCAACCTTCATTTTAATACCCCTCCCTTTATAGTCCCTTTCTCATTTTCATTCTTTCCTTTTCAGACATTGTTGGATACCTCCCTTTATGCCTTTCCTTCCTTCCTCAAAGACCCTTGAGGGCATTCCTTCTGTCGTCGACAAATAGTTCCTCTCTTGTGTGCCTAACTCTTAAAATAGAAGTTACCTCTAGGTTTTTTTCTTTTCTCCCAATCATCTCGCCTTTTTTTTGCTTTCTTCCCCCGCACTCCTCAAGTACTCGCACCTGCCCCTCTTTCCGATATCCCCCCTTTAGTCCACCTCCCCCTTCCTATGAAACTGCTCAAGCTTCCCCAAAGATGACGTCTTTTCATTCTCCTGTTACTTCTCACTCAATAAGATATGCCACTCTTATCCATTAGCCCATACAACTCCCCCTTCTTCAGACTTTCCCTCCCATATTTATCGGCTTCCACGCTTCCCCCTTCCTCCTGGGAACGCGGCCTCTTCTTAGTGCCGATTTTTCCTGGAATTTTCCTCAATGACTTCCCCCCTTACAGTCGCCCTCTCCCCTCCTATTTCTGATTTTTTACAAGCTGAGATAGCTCTTTCCATGACTTCCTTAAGCAGCCCTTCCCCGACACTCCTTTATTCCTTAACTTCCCATTCCTTCATCTCGCCGGAGTACCTATGTTATTTTCTGACTTTTTCCCCAGTCCTTTTTCCCTGTCCCCCTCGCGACCCCCGGTCCTTTTAACGCCCCCGATCCCCCCGATTCCCTTATTGTAACGTTCGAATTCCCTCCCTTTCCTCTTACCCTGATAATTGGATTAACTCTCCCTCCAATTTTTTCATTTTTTTTCAGTGTCGCCTCCCTTATTGCTAACGATGCGATCACCCCATAGTAGAACCCCCCTTCAGAATTTCCCTTGGAGTTGCCCTTTCGTCCTTTATGGATATGCCGGTATTGTTTAAGTCCACATACTAAGTCCCCCTCCCTCTCCTAAGCATTATGAACAGACTGGTCTGGTGTGACTCATAACTTTCTCTTCGATTTAAAACGACCCTAGCGATGGTAACTCGGGTCGGGGACCTGCAGTTTTTATCGAGGAGCCCCCCCACAAACTGATTAAATCACTCTCTATTATTTGTTCTTGACCGCATTCTTTTTTACTTTAGTCAAAAACTAGGTCGCCCTGAAGCTCCTTTTTTTCAACCAGACTCCCCGAGGTTGTCGCTGTCAAAATGAGACCAGTAGAAAGCCCTGGGTGCTTTTACGACACCGAAATTTCCCCCCCCTTCTTACAAGTGCTACTTTAAAGAGAACGTGAGAAGACGATCCTGCAACGTCCTCCCAAAGACTTTGCCTGACCTTTTTTTTTTTCTCTTACAGTGTCTTTGATTCGTTTTCCTCTTTTTCCGACCTTTTCTCGGCTGTTTTTCACATGGCTCTGCTGTTAGCAATACCATGGATTTCTGTATTTTATCCCTACAGCATGTTTCTTTCCATAAAGTTTTTTGTCCTTCCACGGCTGCGCGTTTGACCCCTTCCAACATTTTTCTTTTCGATTCCCCTCCTTCCTTTTTACTGACCTGCTGAAAGTCATCTTAAAACCATTCCCTGCCGTTCGAGTTTTTTGTTTCCCCTTTGCCTCTCCGACGAGACCCAGCTTGAATGTTGCGCCTTTCCTCTTTCGTATGTAATACATCCTTCCATCTCAGTTTCCTCCTACAGACAAATTTGTCGTTTAGGCGTTTCTATAGAGGTTCTTAGTAATCAATCTCTCCCCCCCAAGCACTCCCCGCTGCCGTGGCCTGCCGGAACTGGCTGACCTTGCCCGGTGGAACACCCCCCCCCCCTAACTGTTATTTTTGCCCGATGTCCTCTTCCTAATTGACCCCCCCTTCTCTGTGAGCTGCATGACATAAAAGCACTTTAGACCCCAATTCCGGGAGTTTTTCTTCCCTTCGAACCCCCCCCTTTTTTCCACAACTTTTCGCTTCAGTTTTGACTTCCTCAAGCCAGTAGTGATGAACCCCACTTCTATAGCACTACCCCCCCCTTCCCCCCCCAATCTCCCTCCATTCCCTTGAAAACCCCAACCTAGCTTTTTCCCTAAGCTTTCCTACCGCAGAGAGCGGTCACTTCCGAGATCGCTTTAGCAACCATTGCCCTTTTCCTCCTGCGTCTCGCCCAGTATTTACCCCTTGTCGTGGCGTCTCAAACGCGTTTCCCAATAGGAGATTTTTTCCCCTGCCCACTACCCCCCCTCTTTTTCCAGTCGTTTCCCCCCCCCCCCTGGCTTTTTTCCGCTCAACCCCCCCCCCACTCCCCCCCCCTTCGCCAAGAACTTCGCATGTTGTGTCCCATTTTGTCTTTCGCGCTCTCTCAGTTCCGGATCTTTTTCTTTTTTAAAACCCCCCTATTCGCCCTTTATACATGCAAGGCTTTCCCTCCCTTTTTTATTAACCTCCCTAGTCATCAGAGGCGGAAGTCTGCCTCCGTTAGACCCCCCCCCTTCCTCCTCCTCATACTCTACCACTTCATGCCAATTTCCAGCTTTCGCGTTTTCTACCCTACTCCGCCATGTATTTCACCCTCGCGTCTACTTTTCCGTTGTATTTTCCCACGCCCCCCCATTTTCCTTATCCATGATTTTCGATATTTCATGGCGACTCTTGACAATCGTATTGGATTTATTTGCTTGCTTTTGGTCTACTACCCTTCCCGTCCTTTTCCCGAAGAACCCCCCACAATTTTAGATCATTTCGCTCCCCCCAGCTGCCTTATCTTACCCCCTTTTTTCGTTTTTTCTTCTTATTTCGAGTTCTTCGACAATCGGAACAGATTTCTCTAACCCATAATTTTTTTTCGAGTTTTCCCACTCCTTCAGTGTCTCTCCTTCTTGCTTCACTTACCCTCTTTCTTCTCATTGCGACCGCTATTCACTCGCCCCCCTCCCCCCCTGCATTGTCATCTCCCCCGGTCCCCCCTCTAGTTCCTCTTCTTCCCCTTCTTCTTCAGCAGCGGATATGCCCGTACTCCTCCTTGGAGCCCCCATTCAATGCAATGATTCTGTTCCTCCGAAGTCCATTCGTTGCCCCCCCCCCCAACTTGAGGACGCCCCCCCAGTTTTTCTGCCAGCAATGAAAAATTTTCTTGGCCGCAAGGCTGATCGTCCTCATTTTTTTTTTAACGTTCTCTTAACCTTTCTCTCCGAGAAATATTTTTTCCAGAGGCCTCTGCCCCGTCACCTCGCGTCCCCATCCGTTTTTCCTCCTATGTAACTGCAGCTGGAAATTCGTTTCTTTTCCCTTTAAGGACCATCCTTCCTCACTGACTTTTTTTTCCCCCGCGTAAAATGGCCCTCCCTTTTAAGTCTATTTCCCGCGCCGACCTCCCTCAACTTTTCATTTTTCTCCCGGATTCTCCCTTCTCCAGTTCAAAGTCCTTCCTGGCCAATACCCCCCCTTACTTTCCTTTTTTTCGCTTTTCTCCCCAACTTTTCAGTCTGTCGGTATGTACACATTTTTTTATCGCTATCACCTGTACTGTGGCCTTCCCTCCGCGCCCCCCCCTTCTCTTTGAAGCTTTCCTAGATTGCACTCTGAAGCGTCTTGGACCCAGGGAACGTCTGTCCCCCCCTCCCACGCCCCCTTTTTCTTTTGCCTTTTTCCGCCCCCCTTTCCGATCGACAATACGGCGGGCCCCCCTCGTCGATAAGTTCCGTCCCGAGTCGCGACAGTGAATAATTGACGCGTTGCCTGCCTTTGTATTTTGTATTTTTGTTCTAGCTAGCACACCATTCACTCTGCTGCCCCTGACAGCCCAAACCTTTTAGCACTCCTGCCCCCTTTCCCCGCAACTTCTCATGTCCCGAGCTAGTCAGTTCAGCCGTCTCCCCTGCCCTTTTTCCAACCCTCACCCCAAGATCTCTCGGGACTCTTGCCCCCCCCTTTTGGGGCCTCACTCCACACCTTCCCGAGGAGTCCCTCATCATGCCCTAGACCAGTTTCTCCCCTTTTTTTTCCAACGCGTTTTCCCCTTCGTCGTCATTACTCCATGATTAACTTTTCAAGGATTTTTTTTTTATTCACATCCCCCTATTTTTAAGGCTGCCTATCCCCCCTCTTCCCCAATGAATACAACTTTTTGGTCCTTCCTACCGATTTTAGGACCCTCCGTCACTGACTTTTCCTTTACACTTACCACCCCAAATTGCAGTTTCAGCATTACGTTTCGGGGTCCCCAGACTTTTTTTTCCCCAAAAGTTCTTTTCCCTTCTTTCCTCCAGGAGATGACCACCTCTCCCTTCTCCCGCTTTCTTCTTATCGTCCCTTCCCAGTTATAGAACACCCCACTCACTAGATTTGGTTGTTTGCACCCGAGCCGTTTAGATGAATATTCCCCCCCCCCCCCCCGATTCCCCGTCCTTTTCTCGTTTCTTCTTTCTCTCTTACCTTTGCTTTCACCACTCAGAGATTCAGATCCCACCCCCCCCCTTAGAAAGTAAGAGATCCTTGAATTTTCCCCAGGTTCCCGCCATTTTCCTCCCTTTCGTTTTTCTTTCCCCTTCCCAGTCCTTTAGGTTTCTGGTATTTTATGACTACCGGCCCTTGTCTTACGCCCTTACCCCTAGACGTTGTTTCCTTCTTGATATCTCTTCCCAGACTCCTTCCTTTCTTCTAATCTTTCCTTCCATCGTTAGAGAAGCTCTCCCAGATGGCGAACCGCCCTCCCCAAACCACCCTTTTTTCATGTATAATCAGTTCTAGCCTTCTTTTTCTTTACCCTTGTGTTTGTTCTTCTTCCCCTGTGCAGATCCTCTTATGTCCCTCGCCTCCCCCTGTATGAGCCCCACGTCCCGCCAAGTACCTCCTGATTCCACCCAGTTTTGTCTTTTGAACTGTTTATCCTTCTCCCCTTCCCTTTTCTTTTTCTTCCCATCTTCGCCCCCGAGGATTTTCTCAGATCTTTGACTTACGTCGCCTCCGTTCAAAGTTTTATTGTAATTTGCTTTTCTTTTCCCCCCGGTCCTCTTTTTTTTCCTTGCTAAATGCATTTTTTTTTAAGATCTTCTGGCTACCTCTTTCCTAACGGTGCTGCTTATGCGTAGTTGAGAGTGTTTGATTGTTAATTTTTCCTGTTTTCCCAGTTCTTTCCCCTTTTATATTCTAATCTTTTTCTCTCTGACCCGATCCCCCTTCCCCTTCTTCTCCCAGTCGCATGTCGAAGAGAGAAGATTTAAAGAGATTTTTTCCTGGTCTCCCCCCCTCCTTCCTATTCCCAGGGCCCCTTTTCAATCCTTTTGTTTTTCCTTCCCCACCCTTCCCAAGGCCGTTTGGCCAGCTCCCGGTTGCTGGACTGCATAGAGTCCCTCCATTTCTCTCCTTCTCCTGCTCCCCTTCTATATTCCTTCTTTCGTGCATCCTTTTTTTTCCTCCCTCCCGTATCCCCATGACACTAATTTTCCAAGCTCGGGGACGCCTTTATGCCATTTCGAGAAGTACAATCCCCGTGGGTTTTTTTTTTTTTTCTCCTCACTCCTGTCCTGAAATCCTTTCAGAGACTTCTCTTCCCCCCACTTCCCAGACTATCATGGTTCTCCTTCCCCTGCCGGCACCGGTCGATAGTATCTCCTGTCTCAGAGAAGAGCTTTCAGAAAGGAACGTCATGAAGTTCCCTCCCTCTTCTGTCCTCCTTTATGGTTGGGCCCCCCTTGCTTGTCCGAGGTTTTTTCTTGATTAGGAGAGATGCGCGGGGCTTATCTCGATTTTCTCGTCCCTTCAAGAGTGAGTCTCCCCTTGTTTCTGAATGTACTGGGAGCCAAGGAAAAGGATGACTTTTCCCCACGAAAGGAGAGCGCCAATTTTAGTTATCCTATCCCGGAGAAAACCCCCCAACGACCACATTCCACTTTAATCGTAGCCTTGTCCAGTTTTCTTCCCTATCCCCCTCCCTTTCCTTCCCTTCCCAATCTCCCCCCATTCTTTCTTCCCTCCTTTCCGTTTCTGCTTCGTACTTTTTTTGTCCGATTCATTTCTTCCCCTGACTTCTCCTCTTCCCCCCTGCCCCCCGTTCTTTCCTATTGATCAGGCAGCTTTGTTCTCATGAAGTTTTTTCCTCAGCTTTCTTAGTGTCCTTTCTTCCCTGGGATCCTCGGTTCCTTCCTGTTTTTCGTTTCTTCCTCCTTTTACCGAAGCTCTGCCCCCCCTCCGAGACCTTCTCGTTCTTTCGATTTCCTTAATCCTCCCTTTTTACCGGCGCCAGTCCGGTTACTCCCCTTGTACTTGAAGTTTTCCTTCAGACTTCCTTCCATTCCTCCCTCCAGTCGCCGACTTGCTTTGAGCCTACTCCTTGCGTCACGTTACTCATCTAGCATTTATGGTTGCTTGACCGTTAGTCCTCTTAGAATTACGTGAATTTTCTGCACGTTTCCCCAGCGTTTAGATGTCTCCGCGTTCCCCCTCTTTTTTTTGGTTTCCCCTGCGTTTGGACTACTTTGGGATGTTAAAGGTATCCTTCTTTTGTTTACGATTATTTTTTGTGTTACTTTTTTTTGCATCAGTTTCTTTCCCTTTTCGTTATTTTTTCCCCCCCCCCGATTTTCCCCCCCCCCTTCTCCAGTTCCCGGAACTCTTTTCCTCCCCCGTTCGACGTTTCCGCCTATCCTTCGTCCCCATAGGTTCCGCACCTCCCTTTTTTTTTTTTGTCTCGGGTCTCCCTGGGTAGTTTTTCTCCTAATCCCGTCTATCCTCGGAACCTTTGGTCTCTTCTACGTTTCTTTTTGAACCCCCCACTTAAGGGCTAATTCTTTTCCAAAGTATTTGCCTCGTTCACCTTTTTGTTTTTATTCTTTTCCAACCCCCCCAGTTCCACCCGTTGATGCCCTTTTCCCGGTGTTTAGACTCGTCTTCGAGAGCGACTTTGAAACTTTTTGCTTTCTGGGGTTTTTTCCCCCTTTCACTGGTTGATTTCCCTTTCTTTTCTCACCTTCCTCGTTAGCTCGCCTCTGTCTTTCTCCCCTCGCGTTTTTTTCCCTCATCCTCAAGCCAGAGTCTTTTCTTTACACGTCAGTTATCCCTTCAGTCATCTTTTCGGTATTCCTCCCCTCCTTTTTTTTCCTCGTTGCCTTTGTCTCCCCTTGATTCGCCTCCTGTCACTTACCTCCCAGTGTTTTTATTTTCCCCCCCTCCTCACATCCCATCATTCTAAGATCTCGTGTCCATGTCACTTTTTTTAATGGTTTCTCATAACTTTTCCAGCAGTTTCGGGCATTCCCACCGTCTTCTTGATCCCTTCCTCTTCCCATCCCGTGTTTAAATAGCACTTTTCACTAATCTCATCTGCCTTCCCTGTCTCGTGGAAGATTCCTCTCAAGATTTCACTTAGGATGGTGGATTTTTTTCGCACCTGATTTGTTTTTTGTCTCTTGTCTGACCTTTTCTCTCTATCTGAAACCTTTGTCTTCCTTTCCGCCTTTGGATGTATTAATTCTTGGTTCACTTCCAAGATAGGCGTTTAGTTGCAATAATTGCCCCGTTGCCTGTCCGCGTAGCCTCTCCTCCCCTAGGTCTTTTTAACCTTCTCTTTCTCGCCTTATTCAGGAACTAATAGCCTCCGATTTCGTTCCTTCCCTGACATAGGATTTCGGAGTTTTTCGTTTTCTTCCGCACTGCACACCCCCCCAGTTTTCCTCCTCACCTCCTCCCCTTTATAGTGCTGCCCCTTGCCATCGAGTGTTACCCTTGTGACTCCTAAGTGTCCTGTTTTTTCTCTTTGAATGTGTCAGGTTGAGTTTATTTTTTCCTCTCTCTTTTTTCTCTTTTCACGCCGTCCTTTCCTCCCCTCTCAGCCAGTTGAGGAATTCTATATTTTTCCTATTCCCTCCTTTGTTTTTTCTGACGCATTTTCTGACGCGCACCGGCTGCTTTCGGGCCCAGGAAAGTGAGGCAGGTTGCACCGACTCTGAGGGATAACCTTTTCCCGGTCCCCCTTTCCCTTTCTTTCCCAGCCACTTTTCCTGTTTCCGGATCCCTTCTTTTGTCCCCCTAGCGGGGCCGAACTTTTTTCTCTTCAGGAGCTGTTGGTCAGTTCTGACTTACAGGAGAGTCACTCTCTTTAGCTAAGCTAGTTCTTTCTTCCTCTTCTTTCTTGTTCTCCATTCTTTGCTCCCACATTCCTTCTCTCTTCCTCGGCTAATTACTCCCTTCTTGTTCCGCCGGAGTTTGGCCCGTCTTGAGCCCCGCTCCTCTTTACTGTCGCTATCTTTTACCTCCCCTCCACTCCTTTTCTTTTTCGACTCTTCTGCTTAAGCAATGTCAGCTCCCCGCGACGCTCAACGACTGTCGCCGACCGAAAGATGATCCCAATATCGGATTTTCTCCTTTTTTCTACTTTCTCGTACCCCCTCTTTTTTTTGCTGCCTTTTCTTGAGGCTCATTGCGGCCGCGTGCACGGCTGGACCATTCCCTTGTTGTTCCTCGTCTAAAGAACGCTGTTTTACCGCTTCCTCGCCCTCGGAGTTTTTAACCCCCCGTTCTCCCTTTCCTTCCCCATTACGCTTGCGTTTGAGTTCTTTCATCTAGGACTCTACCCAACCCTCCGATACCTCCACCTCCTTCTCGCACCCCCTTTTTTCTTTCCCCCTCCTTTATTTTTTCATTTTTTCCTTGACACCCTCCAGATCTGAGAGTTGTCCCGTCGTCCCCGCCAGGTTCCTACTTTTTTTTTCTCCCTTGACACTGCGGATTTCCCCTCTTCCCCCCCCTCCTTGGATTCTTTTTTTATGCGTCTCCGACCTCTCTACGCAACACGGTTACCCGGTGTGCTCCTTTTTTGATTTCTCCAGAACTAATTCCTTCACCCTTTTTCCCTTTTTTCTTCTTCTTGGTGCCTTTATACCTTTTTTCCTTTTTCCCCTCTGGTTAATTGGCTTTCAAATTTCTTTTCTCTTTCAGCCTTGTTAGGTTTGTCCCCGTCGTGACCCCTTCCCGTTTTGTTTTTCGTTCTCCCTACTAACGTCCATCGACGTATTTCCGCCCTTCCCGCCTTTTCCGCTCTTTTTTTATTCCCTTTCTTGGGACACCTGGCAGACGCATCTTTTTGTTGGAGTCCCTGTCATTTGCCCTTGAGGAGCTCAACCTCGCGTTCAGAGCCCCTCCTTTTATCCCCTTTTTCCGAGGCGTTTACGATTTTAGGCCCTAATTTTTGCCCCTCCCGTGCTTCCTTTGAACGTTATTTTCCCCTTCGCCAATCTTTGCCCGCTACTATTTCTGTTGAGTGATCCCTTTTCCTGTTGAATGCCCCACGCCCCCGTAGACTAGACGGGTGAAATACACCTTTTGCCTCTCCCGCTCCCCTCCTCATTTCCTTTACATCGGTTTTAGTCGTTTTCTCGCTTGTTTTTCTCATGCCAGCGTCGCTCTACTGGCCTCCCCTCCCTCTGCTTTTTTCCACCTTCCTCTAGATATATCACTGTTTTCTTTTGCGAACTATGCCTTTTCTCCCCCCTTTCTTTGGTTCTCCCTTTCTGGCTTATTCCCCGATTATTTTTCCTAAGCTCCTCTGAGTGCCTTGTACGGAGCGTTTTCCAGACTCTACTTGCTTCTCCCCTTGGACCCTTCCTTCTTCCGTGATCTCTTAACCTTCTTCTGTAAGGTCCACTCTTCTCAAAACTAGGGAAGTTCTCTGGTCCATCCCCCTTTTTCCTCCTACTGTGGTACTTGTTCTTTTTTTCTAAGAATTCTCCCCTGCCCTTTTCCTTCGGGCTCACCAGTCCAGGCAACGCCCGGAAGAAATCGGCGGCTGCGTCCGAGACTCAGTATCACATCTTCTCCCGTAAATGGTAAACCCCCTCCCCCCCTCTCCTATAGGCAGTCGCTTGCTTTTCCCCCCTTTTTTTCCTTTCCTCACTCTCGAGTAGATTACAAGACCATGGGAAGTACAAAGGGACACAGAGCCTTTGTCTTTAGTTCGGAAAGTCAGTGTATCCGTACTTTACTTCTTCTGATGATATAATTACGCGTCCCCGAGTCCTCTCTCTTCCCCCATCTTCTTCTACTCTTAATGACGCTTTTCGTTTCTGATACCTTTTCATTTGCAGCGTCCTCCTTCTGTTGCTGGGTAGTGCCTTTTAGTCAAGATATTTCTGAACCCTTTTTCCTTTCCTTATTCTTACACCCGTTTGGGTTTACTTTTTTTTGTTTTATTCACCGAGCATGGCGGGCAGTTTTTTCTTCCTCCTACCCCCCCTCAACCCTCAGTTCTTTTTCCCTCTTATATAGGCCTTTTTATTTGTTTCTTCTTTTCTGCTTTTAGTCCATTGTGATAGGGACCCCAGCCCTCCGGGTGTTACGAGTCCACGATTTCCCTGTCATCGCCCTCTTTCCCACTAAACTCCTCGTTGTCATCTCTCCCTCCCTCCTATGTACCCCATGAGTTGGCGCATCTCCCCTCTTGGTTCCTTTAGAACGTATCCCCTTTTTCTCCCCCCTTATTTTGCCCGTAGGTCTCGATTCAGCCCCCGGCCGACCCGTTTTTTCTCTTTGATGCGCTCTCACGTTAAGGGGAAATTATAAAGTTGAGTTTCTTGTCTTCCCCCCAGCCCCCCTCCCCTGTTTTGTCTTAGGCTTAAATGTCGGATATCTCTTGAGTTGTATGAGGAAGACCTAGCCTCAGTTCCATTGCTCTTTGTTGTTTCCCTTTTGTAAACTCCTTTTTGCCCCCCCTTACTTAGTCCATGCGATGGCTTAGTTCTTCTTAAGCACCGTTCTAAGGTTCTTTTCTCATGAAATCCCCCTCCTCAAGAACGTGTCATTTTCTCCTTTATTACTTCGCGCGCCGTACCTTTTTTGGTTCGACGAGCTAATTTGATCTTTTGCAAGCTATGAGTAGTCTGCTCCCTCTCTTTTAATTTCGCTCTTCCGTCGTCATTTCCCTTCTTTTTGCAGCCTTGTTCCTTTTCTGCTACTACCTCCTCGGACTTGGATATCGTGCTTTCCGCGTCAAGCTCTGCGCCTCGTTCCCCCAATCCCTTTTTCCAAGTTTATCCCTTTCCTTTCTTTTTGTTTCCCTCTCCTCCGTTTTTCTCCTGCCTGGCCTCCTCTCCTGCATTTGTTTGTCCTTTTTCTCTCGAGCTTGGGGTATTTCCTTGCTTATTTTCCTTGAACCGATTTTGGTAATGGGGTATTCGTTTCTCTGTTCCCCCCATCCAGCCCTCGATTCGTGAGTTCAACGCTTTCAACCCCTCCCTTTGTCCTGATTATGTTCCTCCGCTCCTACCTTGACGCCTACGTCCGAAAATTGCTGTGTCCTCCTGATACCCCCCACTTCTTTCTCCCTGCTCTTCTTATACCTCTTCCCTATACGTTGTTTTCGTATTACTTTTCTTTTCCCCCCATGATAGCTCCCCTCTCTTTTCCCCCCTTTTTGACCTTGTTTTTCCCCCTCTTTTTCCCTTCCTGTCCTGACTGCCAACGTCATTATCATTCCTCTTCTGTTGAGGACCCTGAAAAATCGTGCACCCTGCTTTACCTTTCCGTTCCGCCCGATGTTTTCTTTTCTTTATTTTTTGTGACAGCCTTCTGCGGTTATCTTCACAGGGTGAACATCCCTCCCTGCTCTCTCGTCCTTTCCCCTCCCCTCTTCTCCCACGACGAACTTGCCTCTCTCTTCCCACCCTCGTACCTACTTTTTTTCAAGGGCACTTCTTTTTACCCCCCAACTCTTCTACTGTTACCACTTCAGCACCCCCTCATTTTGCAGAATTTGCATTTATCTACCTACGGGGTCAGCTTTTTTCCTTCCACCCCAGTCCCCCACTGATTGCCCCCTTTGTCCGACCAGATTCCCCTTCCTATCACTTTCTGTTTTTTTCACCGCTACAATTTGTATTCCTTTTCTTCCTATTCCCATTCCCCGTTCCCCCCCTTTTTCCCTCTGTACCACTTGATTCTATTGCCCTCTCCACCCCCGCACCCTAGCAAGTCTCATTTACTGGAGGCCCTGCGCCCAATTCTCCTCCTGCCTCTTTATCTGCTTTTTTTTCTCATCTTTTGCACTTTCGAATTTTTCCTTACTTGTCGCTTTTCATTTTGCTCTTTCACTCTGTCTTTTGTACGTCCCTCCGCGGGCTCTGGTTCTCCCCCATTTAGTCCCCCCCCACAAGCTGCCCCCAACCTTTTTCTCTCTTCCTATGCCCTTCTCATTCTCGTTGATAGTGCAATCTCATTTTTTTAGTTCCAGCCATATTTTTTAGTTTTTCTTTTTTTCGTTGTGCCTCGGATGTCTTTCCTCTTTTTGTCCCTGTTTATTTTCATTCCAGTCATTCATTCTTATTGATTTCTCCCCCTTCAGCCGGACTTAAAAGCATATACCCTATGTTCCGTTCCCTTCTACTCCCTCTGGTGCTCGGGCCGTAAATCTCTTCCCATGTGAATTTCGCGAGTCGCCCTCTTTCTGCCTTTCTCTGAATATGTCGTGATTTTTTTTCGTAAGGCTCAACACCTCTATCCCATCTCTCGCCTTCTGGCGCTACTTTTTCCCCGTTTTTTGGATTCTCCCTTCCTCCTTTGCATGTATTAGTAATTTTACAGGAATCTTTCTATACCCGAACTGAGTTTGTCTTGACACTTTCTCCTTATTTTGCCTGCCTTCGTATGTCGACTTATTCCCCTTTCCCCAGTTGTCGACCTAATTAAGGTACCCTTTTATTCCCTCCATCCCTCAAAGCTTTTTTTGTGTTAACCCCTATCTTTTCTACTCCCCCCATCTTTATCGCTCGGATACTCCTTCCTTCGTAATAAGCATAAATCTCCGTTTTTCTTTCATGCGAGTCCAGTTCCCCCTGTTATATACTTCCTTCTCGTTCCAAACTTCAAGCTCTTTTCCTTTGTACTTCTGACTTTCCAGTGTTTTAAAGTAGGACCCGCCACCCCCACTTGCACTACTCTATTCAGCGATACCCTTGAATCAATACCTGTATCCTTCAGTCCGTGTCCCGATTTCGAATCTCAACTAGCAGTCGATTTCCCTCCCTTAGACTTAGCCAGTTCCTGCTTTTTCCTCTTATAATTATCCCTCTTCTCGGTCGATATCCGTGCTTGCCACCCTACTGCCTTCTAGTCCTTTTTTTTAGCCTGAGATGTGTTTTCTTTGACCACTTTTTCCCCCGTTTTTTAACGCCAGTTGTCTCTTTTTTCCTGTCTCCCCCCAAACTCCCGATTGAACTTTCCGTTTCGCAAAAGGACCTGGGTGACCCAAGCCCACTTCGGGCGTCTTCACCCTCCCTCCCTTTCACTTCGATTTTTTGTTCTCCTGACTTTTGGACTCCGCGGAATCCTCGTGCCCATACCGATCACCCCAAAAGGTGATTTTTTCTTTTTTAGCCCCCATCTCCTTAGTAGCCAGGTTCTCTCCTGTTTACCCTTTTTATTCCCTTTTTTTTCTTATTGATTATGCCTTAGAGTTCTTTCGCTTTCAGTTAAATTGTATTTTAGGTTTCTCTTCCCTCACTTTCAGGTATTTCCTCGATTTCTTTCGTTTTATTCTCACCAGTGTGTCGACAATGTGATTTCCCCTTCGGTGTTGGTTCCCCCTTCCCTTTGACTTGAGATCCTGTATCTTTTTGTTCTATTTATTTCCTTTCTCACCAAATAATTTTGGAAGCGTTAGTTTTCCCCTTTGTAAATTCCAAGCTCCCCTCCTGGTCCCTCTCCCCCCCTGCCCCCGTTTTATTTTGTAGTTTATATTTTCTTCTTTTCTCACTCACTCACCT
>Ga0179593_1286358_pt1 | contig 16481 bp, 22 predicted proteins | sample CZODoug2_1_08_16_FD_185931 | JGI IMG/M metagenome (GOLD analysis project Ga0179593, IMG submission 185931) | Vadose zone soil fungal communities from Angelo Coast Range Reserve, California, USA - CZODoug2_1_08_16fungal (PacBio error correction) | ecosystem: Environmental > Terrestrial > Soil >... | reverse complement strand
GGTGGGAGCTTGTATCATAAAACATTGGAGTGGTGTGTTGAAATTTTCTCCCATTTCGAATTTCCAGTTCAGGATCTCCCGATCGTACGATCCGCCGAGCTAGATCCCACGATCTACCAGTTTAGACGTTCTCACTGCCCCTGGTAGTACTCGAGTATGATACCTACCCCTCTTTCCTTGACCGCCCGCCCCAGCGGCGCTCGGACCTACATCGCTTACGCAGAGTTTCTGCTTGAGGTCTGGTTCGGAGATTTTATCACCACGCTCCGCGGTTTTCGTGAGTCCCAGGACTGTTAGACTACCCCGCGTAGAGATTGGTTTCAACTTTTGATGTCATCTCTTGTATTGTGACCCGATGGGTGTGCCATCTCCGCGTGCTGTTCTTACTTCATACGCAGTACGACCGATCTTGTCGAGCCTTGTCCGGTTTTCTTCCCCTGTCCTCCTGGTAGCATGGTCTATTGCCCCCCGGTGCCGTTGTGAATTCCCTGGCAGTGAGCTTTAATCCCTAGTGAGGCTAGTCCTGACTCGAGTGTGGAATTTCCTGGCGATCGCCCGCATGTGCCTGTGCCACCTAAGTTCCCTTTGCTTGCCGGATCACCTTCCCGTGTTTGCGTTGTAGCTGAGCGCCTGGTCCACCTCCCAGGAGAATCTGGTCGGATCTTTTTCGGCGCTGATTCATTTGCTAGCGGTTTTCCACCTTGCCCCCTGTTTCAAGATATTCCTCCTGTGCGGCGGCTATTTCTGATGAAGGTTCACGACCTCAGATTTCTTACGGCGATGCTTATGGGTCCTCCCCTTTTTCCCCGCGTCAATATCCCACTCTCCTATAACTCATTGCACCGGTTCTCCTCCTCGTTTTGTTTCCTTTTAACACTTGGAGGATTGTATGGGTTTTGTTTTCCAGCTGGAGGTTGCCATGAGATTCCTCATCGGCCCTTTTCTTAACGAGCTCAATCTTCCCATCCCTTTGCGGCGTGCGAACCCCTCTATTTTTTCGTCGCGTGGAGGCCGTGCGGATCGTTGGACTATCCTCGGGTTTTTTTGAGCTAGCTCTTGTCATCGGTGGAACTTCTGACGTATGGAATTTGCGCAAATCGCGCTACGCTTTTCGCGTTTTCAACGAGGGGTCATCGGACCGTGGTGCCGATCGCCGACTCCATATAAAGTTTTTCTTTTTTCCTTATTGAGAAAGGTAGCAATCACCCCGTTTCTGCTCTGATGCATACCCCGTAGACGGCCGATACCCTGAGTTCACGCCCTTCCATTGAGGCGTGCTCTCCGCTGTTCCCTTGCCTTGGCGAGGATATTGTTATCTGTGCCGGAAGTGAATTTGATTGGATAATTGGCGGGATAACCGACTATGTGTTAGAATTGGTGGTTTTCCGTTTGCGGCCCTTGCGTCGGTTCGTGGTGTGAAATTATCCAAGTGAGGCCCCACTCGGTTCGCTTTTCGACCCCCCCGCGGTCACCGTTAATTTGCGTTCCTTCTAAAACCTCGATAACTCAAAGCCTCGCTAGAGGCTTTTTTTCCACCTTTCGTGGGGTTTGAAACTCTACCCACTCTCGGAGTCCTCCCGAACAATATCGTCTTTTTCGTTTTGCTCCCGACTGGGTCCGAAGACCGCCATAGACCCCTAGGGGGGGAGTTCTCCGTGCATCTGTTTTCTTCCAGACCTGTACGCTCGTCTCCCGAATAAAGGGCCGTGAACCAGGTGCGCCAAAAAAGGACCAACGTTCATGTCCCCCCCTCTCCATAAAATTAGAGATTACTGCCTACGGAAATGCAGTTTTTTCCCCCCGTTGGCGATAACAATCAGTACTCAGCCTTGGGAACTTGCGTTCGATAAAGGAGGAGACTCCAGTTCTTGGGTCGCGTTTTCGACTGCTATCGCTGGCCTCAAGGTGTACATCGTCACTTTCCCTTCGACCGGCCCACATTCCCCTACTCTGTTGGATTTTCGTTTAGGGGTGTGAAACCCTTTGGCCTTTTTATTTGCTCCATGGAAGGAGCTTACTTAGTGTTCTTCCTGGGGTTAGGCTGCTAACAGCATTGTTTTTACTTGCGTTAGCTGTGCCGACTACCCAGGCGTCTTCGCTCCGTGTGGGGACGTCTGTTCTTTAACACCGACCCTGTAGCGCCCCTTACTCTTTTTTTTTTCCAACTCCTAGTTCTTTGCATGCGAGTCGTTTTCCTTGGCTTTGTTATCTCTGAGGGGGTCTATCGCAGGCTCTGGTACTTCCAGCTCCTGTTTGATCCTCGTGCTTGACCTTCTGCAGCGCCCTGCAAGGGGACATCAAAGCCGTCGAGGCCAAATTAATAGGATATCCATCTTTTTACTCATTAGTTGTTGGTCTGCTCTATCCGGCGATTTTGCCTCGACTTTTTGATCCCCTTCCTTTTCAGGCTGGTTCCCTTCGGCCTTCCTTCCGCTCTTGGCGTCCCGGAAGCGCGGCAGAGTCCCGTTCGCAGAGAAATCCGTCTGACCCTCTAAACTACCCAAGAGATGCCCAGAAGGCTCGCTTCCTGTTATTTGCTAATGGGCGGTTGTTCTCGCGAACAATCCAGCCTGTTGCCTGTTTTTTCGACCCTCTCCCGTGTTTTGGCCACTGGTAGGAAGATGCGCATAGGCAACTGATTAGTAGCACTTTTTTTTTTTCTTGTCGATCGCTATCCGCCAGCATGCCATCCTCCCCCTGAACCCCACCACCTTCTTAAGCTATCGGGTCACTATGGCTCCCCAATGGACCAAATGCACCCAACCATTACACGACACAATTCCACTTGTGTGAGGAATGGTTGATTCCTTGCACGTGATTATTTCTTTACTTTCGTACACACGTTTTTCCGACCCACCTGCTACCATGGTCGAGAGCCTGGATGCCAGTTAACCCTTCTTTTGCCCGAACTCGTCATCTCAGACCGACCCATACTTTGAGGCAGTCCGACAGCGTGCCTGACACGCGCCCGTTTCCGAGAAGCTGTTCCTGACCTCCATTTTTGTGTTAGACGCTGCAGCGGGTCGTGTCTGGATCACGAAGGCACGGGTCCCTCCCTGGAATTTCATCCGTACGCAGCTCCGTCCCTCACCGGCCTTGTAGTAAGGCTTCGCGTGGCCTACACCTCTTTCTCCCCCCCGGTATTATTGACCAAGGAGTGAGCAGATAACTTTTGTTATTCCGGTTCTAAAGCGCTCGGATGGGTATTGTCCCGCCTTACTTCTGTCTCGCTTTCTCTTCCTCTAGCGAGCCTTGGTTGCGCCGGGTCCGGTGCAGCTTCCGTGCCCTCCCAATACCAGCGTGTCCGTGTGGGGGCTCCAACGTGGCCCGAGGTGGCCATGCATTTTTACCATATGTGTGATACCCCCCTCACCAGACACCGTGCCTCCCCTATTTCCCCCTGGTTTCTACCCCCATTGTGAGCCCGCCCGATGATACACTCCCGATTCCGCCTTCCCCCCAAAAAATCAACGTCACCCCATCCTCTCGGGCATGCCCGCTCACTGATCAGCGCCTCCATGTCCGGTTTCTTTTGCAGTTACGATTCCCCATGTTTGTGTTAACGCTTTTGATAGTGAGGGTGCTGTGATTTTGCATATTTCACTGACTGGGGATCGATGACATAAATTTGGTCACCTTCGTCCACATAGTTACCCCCGCGCACGCGCCCCCCCTGAGCTCTGACCGCGATTCGTTTTCAGTAACAAGACCGACAATTCCCGATCCCATCTGTACCCGAACCGCCGTCACGCGCTGCCCCCGCTGTTTCCTCCCTGACTCCCCCCATGTCTGCCATCTGCTTCTGTTCCCGTCCAGACCTCTAGCAGTAATCGAACCTTTTGAAAATCGCCCGGGTGAAAGGATGTCTACGTATGACCTGGTGCAAGCGCTTTTTCAGTGTTTATCTGTTTTTCTCCTCAGCGCCCCTGGGCCTTTACCAAAGAAGACGCTGTACTCGTTGCTTTTGGGAGCGGTTACCATGTGGTTACTCCCCTTGCGATCTCCCTCGTCAGAGGTGTTCTGACCTTCATCTCGAGCGGTTGGGCTGTTCCCCATGACGAGCAGCATAGCCCCTGTCTACTCCGTTCATCATGGACAATTTACTCTCTGGGAGGATCTCTTTTTCAGGCGTCATCTACCCACCCGCACCCTCAATTTATCTTCTCCTGTCATAGGCAAGTTTTCCCATCCTACTTTTGGCGTTAGCACCTGGCCCTGCTGAGCAAACCTCTCGGAATGATGGCATAAGACCCCGCACCCCGGTTACCCCCCTTCGGCCCCCTCGCCGTCCACCCCTTGCCCCCGTGGGTGACTTCAATACATGTAGCTCGCGTTACGTTAACCATGGCCCCATTTTTTTCAGACGATTCACCCACATTATGCGGACCGGCATTTACCTCGCTCTCGCCACCCCTCTCTTCCACACCCTCTTTTTCACTACATGTTTCGTCTGATCCAAAACACAGTGGCAGACGTTTTTCCGTGCGAGTAAGAACGCCTCGGTTTAGAGTCCGAGGCACCCTAGCCGGGGAGCCTCCTTCTTGTCCGTCGTACCCTCTTCCGCCCCTGCGTAAGTATCGATTTTTAAGTGTGTCGCGTCCGAGCAAGGCACAAATTGCCACCTCGTTCATCTCAAGCCCGCGCACCGCCCCTTTACCTCGGTGACCGCTTGGGGTGTTTTTAGTAGGCATCTGTGACAAGCCGAGCACGAATTCTAGGCCGTTTTTTCTCTGCCCCGGAGAGATTCATATCTACCCTGGAAAGTTCAAACCTTCAGCGCCGAGTCGTTCACACCCCTCCCCCTGGTCACCCTCGGTTACCAGCTCACCACCGGGTGCCATGGCCCGGTTTTACCGTAAGAGCTACAAAACCATCGCAGAGCTTCCGATTCAAAATCACTGCTGACGGGAGAGCCGCCTCCCCCTCCACCCACCCTCTAAGCGATGCACTTCCACTCTCGAGCCGATTGCAGAACATCACCGCCCTTCTCAGCGTGTTCCGCCGACGGGTTCCATGCTGTTTCCTAGGGTTACGTCCAGGAGCGCGAAAACTCAGGGAGACCGCAAAAGGACCCTCGTACCATCCTTTGTCCCGGGGAATAAGTCCCCCTGTCTCCAAAGATCCGCGACCTCGATCATGTCCAGCCTGGATGCGAGATGAGCGACCCACTGATGCCTCGGGGAGAGGGGCTTGCTTCTATGCGCGTGGGTTCTACTACTTTGCTTTTAGTCTGACCTTCCCGATTGCGACTGGCTAGCCTGGCGGGTGGTCCCCCCTCTTTGCCTAACTTTATACTGAGTCAGCGGACCCCGTGTGCCCTTTTCACACGTCTTCTCCGTTCGGCCGCATCGCGAGGGTACCGTGCCTCTCACGGTCATTCGGTGTTTCCCCGACGATCTCTGTTTCACTGACAGCGAATCCCGTTCGTTCTCCCTCCGACAATTCTCGGCCTCATGGCTCCGGTTGCCACGATCGGCGGCCACCCGACGCGTCTCCCCTTTCGGATCCTCTGTCCGCTGCATTTCGTTTTCTTACGTTCTGTCTTGTTTCCATGCCTCTTTGTTCCGCGCTTCCTCGCCGCTCCTTTTTTGCTTTTTTCAATTCCTATTCCCCCCCTTAGCATAGGACCCGGCATCTTCCAATTCATGTGCGACCTCGGTGCTCTGGACCTCCTTTGCTTCCCCCCCCTCTGGCGTTCTTTTGACCAGCTCCCCTAGATAGTAGGTTTCTCGTGCCGACCGCCTTTGCGCGGGGACAATTTCCGTTTCCTGTTTGATCACCAATCAGTCAACCCCGAGCGGGTGTCGCTCCCTTCTCTTCTGACAGTTTTCCCGCGCTTGCGTGCCAGTGAAACTGCTTTCGGGCCAGACCCTGTTTAGTGACGGCGGGCGGGTTACCGCGACGAGTGGGTCACTCACCTTTTTTTGCCAGTTTGGCCCTTCCCACTCTTATTACCTCAAGGTGATTTCCTACCCTTCCTTTTTTCCAGTTTCCATACGGTACGCAATCGGGAGAACGAATGTTTAGCGAGTTAGTTTGGTTATGCGAGAATGGATTTCCGACTGATAGGGCGAGTGCGTCCTGCTCTTGGTCGGCAGCTGTGTACGGTCACTATGTCATTGTACTACCTTTTCTCCGGATTCATCCACTGATCTTTCGATAGTTTTGCGCTTGGTGAGTGTTGGTGACGTTTCTCCCATTGGCGGGTAATGGGTGCTTGACGAATGTGTCGAGGCGACATCACTCCCCTCCCACGTGATTTTTGATCGTTTAGGAGGCTTTGTCCGAAAAGTTTTGTGCTTGCCGTCTGCCTATTTTCGCTGGAACCCGGCGTGTTCTTCCCGCTTGCCGCCCCTTGAGATGACAGCGTTTTCCCAGGAGGGCGAATTGAGATATCACGTTCTCAGTCGTTCTTTATCCACCCGACCTACTGATCGCTTGGGTGCGTCTCGTGAGGAAGATCCTCCAGTCATGCGTTTCAACCCCGACGTAGTGTGACAGACTCATACCGCCCTCAATCCTAAGACGTCGAGACTGCTTGTACTGAGGAGTTAGCCTATCTAGGCGCTTTTGAATTGGTTCTTTTTATGCACACGATGTTATCGGATCAAGTTCGTCCCCTGTGACTCCAGCACTCAAGTATGGCCACTGCGGTGGTGGTACCCCTGTCGCACTCTCAGCCCACCCCCGCTACATTTTCTTCCCTATATTGCGGGTCTTTCGTTTTGGTGACTCTGCAGCGTTTAGACTCGCACGAAGTAGAGTTCGCAAGGTGGAAGCTACGTCATGCTGATATCTATTCGGTGTTGCTCACCTCAGCCGTCGCAAGGTCTTCCCGGTCTCCGACTCATGGGGTTCGAATGTTCTCAGGCTTAGTAAGCGATAAGGCGAGGAGTTGAGATTGCTTTTGACTTCTTTTCCGGATTTCCTACTCCCGGGACAGCCTCGTACCTTGTCTAGATATAGTGTTTGTTCTCCCCCGGAGAAGGTGACGTTTCGGCCTCCTGTGCCACTTTCGAAGGCAGAGTTTCGTGTTACGTACTAGGCCTCCTCTCACGGTGTGTTTCTCATCGCTCAATGCCGCTCTTTTGGCGTGTGTGGAAGATGAGTCCGAAGGTTGCGTGTGGGAATAAATGGTCGTATTCCGAGCCACTGATCCCCTCTTGCGATATTTTTCCCGCCTTGTCACAGACACGCCCCCCCTGGTAAAGTACTAGCAGAGTCGGGGACAGGGTTTGGGGTTGACTGTTCCTGATGGGTCTTCTGTCCGCCCCCGGGCCGGCAGCCAGTCTTCGTATTATGCGCGGCTCCATTTGGAAGGGCTTTTTCGGGAGTTTCTGTCCTTTGCACTGACCATGGCAATGAATAGCGTCGGTGGGACAGTTATGGGAAGGGACAGATATTAGAATTATCGTTCCCGTCGGTCCTGTCACGAATTAGAATTCCCGAAACCACAGAAGTAGACGTACTGCCTGTTTGAATGTTTGTAGTGACAGGCCGCTTCGTGAAACAGTAAGGGAATTTTACGACGTTGACGTCGGAGCTTTCTTTCATCTTCCTCCAAACAGCCATAGTTTTTTGTCTTTGTTCGGACCAAAGTTTTTTTTCCGGTTTGTAAAACAGACTTCCAAGTTTTTTCCCTTGCGTAGTAACTGTACCAGTAGTCGAAACCAATCCCCCCGGTGATTGAAAAGTGGTGCTACTTACCAAGCGTACAAGAGGGCTTGAGTCACTCGGCGGCGCCACGCGTCTTCTTATACTCCTTGCTCTGTGCTAGCTTTTTTAACTGTTTAGCCATAGGTTTTGTAAATCGTTGCTTGTGCCGTGGGCCGTGTCTGCGCGGCTAACGGGCCCGGCTTCATCCCCTTTCTTCTTAATAATATTGTTTAGTTTTGCGTTGATTTGCTGATATTCCACTGTCGTTGTCTTGAAACGAGGCTACGTAACCCCCCTCCCGGGCGTCGTCACCCCCCCCCCGTTCCAGATGATGGACTCTTACGTTCCGACAGGTTTCCGCCAACTGATCAACCCGTTGCACACTCCTGGAATCCCGAGTCCCATTTTGCGCAGTGCGCTGACCCCCTGGGGGGATATTTTCCTACGACCCTCTTGTAACTCTTGTACACATTGCGTAGTCAGTGTTTCCGCGCAGTCGTAGCAAGGTGTGTTTTAACGACTCCTATGTGGTTAATCGATGTACATCCTTGCCAGGTGGAAATTATTTTTGCGTTACGCGTGTACTCGTGACAACTTTGTGACTCATTCCCACAACCGGCAGAACAGGGGCCGATTTCCCACTCGGCTTGAGTTTCAAACGGCCCGGCGTGCGCCTCGGTTATACTCTCCGTGCTTGTTGGCTCCTTTCGCCATTTAATCATCCGCCCTACTACAATCTATTCCACTTTCAGCCCCAAGTTAGTAGCCGCCCCGTAGGCGCAGGCGTTCCCACAACCCCTGTTGACTCCCACGACAATCCGATCCTGTCTTCCTACCCCCGAATGCCCCCCTTTGCCGAGCCTTTTTCCGCCCCTGTAAGTTTCCAGCTCCCCCGCTGCCTATACTATCACCGGACTTTCCTGCAAAGTGCCCCCCTGCCGCACTCGCTGTGTCCACTTTATTACTCTCCACGTTCACCTCTCACCGTACTTGCAAAAAATTCCCCCATTCGCCCCGTGCTCGGTATGCGCATCCTTTCCTTTACCGCCGGATCAATTTGATCAAACGTCTACGATCACCGCGGACTTTTTGCGGCTTTGTTTTGCGGACACCCGCGCCGTGTGGACAATTTACGTGCTCTCCTATTGTTCGGTCCCTGGCGTACGTAGCTACCACGATGAACCCTTCAATGTCCTGATCCCGCGATTTGAATCTCGTACGAGGATATCCCCGAGACCATACACGACCCCCCTGGACCCCCACCTTGGGCCCAATAGGACCCCTGAGACTGTCCATTCGTTTTGGAAAGCACTGGTAGCCGGACCCATCGATGTGGCCCCCCCTGCTGTTTCTCCCCGTTAACCGTGCAAAACGACCGATTGGCAACAAGTTGCTTTTGCGCTGCGTCTCGGGAGGAAGCCCCCCCCGGTTTTCGTGCTTTGTTTTTCACCTCTACGGCGTTTGAGCCCATTTAGTGTCATGCCCGGCGTGAGCCGCGATTCCACTCCGTGCCCTGACGTGACTAATTGTGTTTTTTCCCTCTTGTCAACGCCGACTTCCCTCGCGCCGCGCTCTTTTTCTCCGTAGGCTTTTTTTTTTTGCAACCGAAAGGTAGCCAGTTTCCCTGACCTGCCGGCGGCTCCGCCTCCTTACTGCTTACAGGAGCAAAGTTTGCACGGCTTCCGAGTAGATTTTAGGCCCTTTCCATCCGGCGTCCGCTACCTTCGCAGATTCCAGGTTATTGGCACCACCCACTCAGCTGCGTGTGGTTTTATCTTAACTTCGAGGAGGATACAAATCCCGGAGCCCGCGTCTCCTTCTAGGTATTCTTTCCCCCTTGAGAGTCTCCGTCCCTTGCCTGCCCTTTTTCCGCTGTATATTCAGTTTTTCTTTTTTAGGTTGCTTCACCGTAGACTTTTACCGTCGCTTAGCTTATCTCACTGTTGGGCCCCCTTAGCTTTCACCTCCTACGGCGTTTTCTGACAAGAGTTTCAGGGACAGGTGATGAGAGATCCTTGGCACAGACGAGACAACGACCTCCCCGTGTGCAACTCCTACGCATGCCGCGCCCCGCTCTACCTAGCACCCCCCTCATGCAAGTCCTTGTTCCGCTCCAACGTCGCAACTTCTGCCTCTCTTTCTGTTTTTGCTTTCATAGGAAGTCCCCACAGCTTCGGGTTGAAGGGCTCGCACTGTGCCGGGCCCTGTGATCAGCCTTAGCAACCCGCGCTAATTTTGGGATTTCACGATGCGATCCGCAAGTTAGAGATGAGTGTAGCGATACGTCCACGGAGTTGTTCTGGTCCCTCGGTTGCCCTTAGGCTTCGCTTTCACTGTCCCCCCCCGGCGTATCGAAAATCTGCCTTCAGTTCCGCACCCCTGTCTTTACCATCCCTCCCCCCCTGATAAGTGGGATCTTGTGAGCACCGGCCTCTCTGGGAGCGTCCGCTCTCCTTCCCTTTAGCTGTATTGCCCGTGGCTTCTCAATTTGGTTGAAGAGACGAACCGCTTATAAGGTAACGGCCCCCGTGACAGAGTAGTATTGTCGTGGTGTACCCCTTTTATCGGTAGGAGTCTCAGCAATCTAGTTTTCCCCCCATTCTGCCCGGCCCGCATGGTATACCCCCTTAGATGATTTTATGTTCCGGCGCTGGCCGTTCCTGGTAACGGAAAGGAGACCTCCATACCCTCTTAACTTTCTCGACCCCACTGATCATGCTCTGTCCCCTCTTCTTTGAACCCCACGTTGCCGAAGTTCTGCTGGTTTATACCCTAGCTCGCCCTGATTTCCCCGTTGACTTGGTCTCGGCTCCGATTTCCGCTGTCCTAGTGGAACCTAAAGGCGATCTCGGCAGGTTTAGTTAGATATGACCTTCATATGCTGCTTTCGTTTGACCGACCGTATAGTAGGCATTAATTTGACCGTGTGACTTTTATTCAAGTCCCTTACGCCCTTCGGCGTGCTTTCTCTCTAGGTAAAGACTGAGCTTTGGTCGTATCATTGTTGGCCGCCTGCCCCCGCTACCCGCCGTCGAGTGACGGCAAGACGAATGGCCCATTTGCTCCTTCGTAATCTAGTTCTTCTTTTTTTATTCTTTTTATTCTCCCCATGTTCCCCTCTGCCTCTCCCGCGCCACCTTTGCTACTAGTTAATAGCACACCTCCCCTTGTAGTTTCGTCAATCGCTTAGTAGGGCCTAGCCCGATGCCGCCACCCTGTCCGTCATCAGACCCGGTCCCGAAGTAACCCTATGGCAGCTACCTCCCCGCTTAGCGGATTGCGCTCTTACCGGGTTCTTCCCTTGGAAATTATTTATGGTTTGCGTTGGTTTGTGTGGTTTGCATGTTATGGGTGTGCGCTTCGCGCGTTCGCGTCTCGTTCTCCTTCTGACCATCGGCACCCTTTCTTCCGGCGTTTTTTAGGGAGCAAGCTGCTCTCGGTAGTAGTACTTTCGATAGGTAGGGTCGAGTGTTTTTCATCCGTGCCTGGTCTCCGGGTGTTATGTGCGTTAATCCCAAGTACCAGGCATTGATTTTGTCCCGAAGGGCCCGGTTTGTTGTTCTGGCCTCTCATCACGAACCCAGATCGCTTGGTTGCGAGTGCCATTCGGACCCACATGCCTTCGGTCTGTGTTTTGTTTGTCTCTACTGGTCGACCATCCCCCTGACTCACCTTGTAGCTGTTTTTGAACCTGGTTTCTTACGATTGTTCCACTTCCCCTTTGCTCTCTCGAATAGCATTTTAACTTCCCCGCTTTTAGCCGTCCGTTGGCTGGCGGGGATAACAAGGAGCTCCCCGGCGCTCTATGTGCGCACGACATTTCTTCCCACCAATTGATTGTTTGCCAATTTCTCCATTATGAAGAGGTTAGTCATTCTGCGCCTGATGGACCCCTTTCGGTACCTTGCCCAGCGCACCTCTCCTGGCGTCCCCATAGCCGGCTATCCCACTTGGGGCGTCATTCGTGCTGGGGTCTCCCTCCCCGGGCACTACTTTTTTGGGTGAGTTCTCGCCTGCACGGGGCCCGTGCAGTTGACCGCCATCACGCGGAACGTCGAGTCGTGGCCCCGTGAAATGTCCTTCTCCTACGATGGTTGGTCAGAGAGTTTTTGTCACATCCCCCGTCGAGTTTGTCGATTTGGAAAGCAACTCTCTTCAGGTGAGGGCGCTTTTCTCCTGCACCCACGCAGCGTTCCGGACCGGAGCTGATGGTCATGAGGCCACAGGGTGCGTGCACTTTTGTTATGGTGATCGGCCTGGAGCTCCATATCGGGGCGATTCATCCCTGCGGAGGGGCGCGTACTCTCTTATCTTCTTCGTGTCGCCTTCTCCTTTTGTGCCCTACTCACACCCCTATAGCACTCCTTCGCATGAGATTGGACACGGATCACTTATGGCCACATCAGTATGTGCCTCTTCTTGCTTGCTGTGCTTACGGGCCCGACATAGTGCATCTAGCCTGTTTTTGCCCCTTTGTCCATTTGGACCCCCCAGCCCGTAGAGGTCCGCGCGAACTGGCGCGTTCCCCCCCTCATTGCCCCACAGCCGAAGATTTTGTCCAGATTTGCTTCCGATCGGCTTTCGGTGACCTCCAATGATGCCGCCCCCGGCAAGGGAAGCTGGGGCCGAAGACACCTCCTTGCACCATTGCGGTCATCGGTACGTCCTCGCCACATTCACCCGTCGGGGACGGATTCTGATTTCTTTTTGTTCATGCCATGTTTAGTCTTCTCCTCTTAAGGCCCGGCCCACCCTCCCCTAGTATCAATTCGGTGTGTGGAAGGATAGTCGGTTGCGTAGCCTTCGAGAAAGCAAAAGATAGGCCTCGAGTTCGCCAAGTTTTAGGCCAGTACCGGCTGAGACTGAGGGTTGGGTGGCAGCACCTTTCCTCGTACCCCTTGGGTTTCCACTCATCATCTATCACCTCCCCCGAGGTTAACACCTCCCTCCGGTGATAGGAACGCGTGTGTGGTTTTGGCTAAAGTGGATGGCATAACTTTTTTTCTTCGGCTCGGTTTCCGGGTCTGTATCGTTTCTCATCCCACACGCGGCTAGTGCTCTTTGGTAACTGAGTTCTCCCCGTCAGATGACGTACTTCATTGAATGTCCCGGCCATCTGCCTGCCAGCCCTCCTGTTGCAACTCCTATTTCGAGATTTGTCCACCGGTTAAGGTTTTTGGATGCGCCCTTGAAGCATGCCTCGGTGGATAAGTCGACGTGCCGATCCCGATCCGTTAGCCGGTACCGGGAGCCGTTTTCTCTGTGACTCTTTTTACTTTGTTTCACCGCCCTTTTACTCTTTCTTTTTTTGGCCCCAACCCTCGGTTCGCTCTCTGCATTCGGCCCTGTTTTGCGGTCCCACCTACAAGTCGCATGCAAACCTCGCTCGATTCCACCCCTCGCACAATGGCCTACGATCCAACCATTTTATCGCTTCTCCCCCGACCTCTCTTGTCTCGGCTCCCGCCTGGGTCCGAAAACCCCGTACCCTCCGATTTGGTGCACTGAGGTTACCACCGCAGCGTTGAATAATCACGCCTGTTTGCTTACTCATTCGATAAGTTAAAAGTGCACCTTTTCGTTTTGTACATGTGACGATAACGACCGTCTTATCACAAGTTCCCTGCTGACACCGTCTTAAATAATTGACACTCTGCCTTTTTTCACGTGTTGGAGCTCGGCTGTTCAGACTACACCCCCCCTCTTTGAAGGGGTGCGCTGATCTCCAGTGTTCCATGTCTTTTTTTTTGTGGTTACAGTGTACAGCTTCCCTGTTCGATGTGCACGCTCAGGGCCAAGATGGTACAGCCGGATTTGAACGGCCGCCAGCTGGACAGAGCCGCCCACTCGTTCTCTTCTGTTCTTTTTGTTCCGTTCGGGTGCGTTTTGTGAACACGTTGGCATTCCGTGTTATCTACGTCCGTGACAGCGGGAAGTGACATCTCACTTCTTGCACGTGTGGTCGTTTCGGTTTTGTGGCTGCTACGGTTGCCGCTGGCGTGATCGCTGGTAGCTCAGTCCGATTTTGCGCCTTCGGTATCCCTGCCGACCTACTTTTTCCCGAGTATAGCTGGCATACATATGCGTGACCTGTCTTGTTCCTTTCCATGACCAGATGAGCTCACCTTTTACCCGCTGTCGCCTTCTAGCGTGATGATTGTGTGTTTCTTGCACCTTCTTCGAGTGTTCTGCGCCCACGCAGGTGCTTTTGAGCTTTCAGCGGCTCTTTATTTGGCATGTCTTTTCTGCCTGCGTCTTGCAACTCCTGTTCTCCCCCCTCTCCTGCCTTGAAGTAGGAATCGCGCCCCCCGCTCCATGAAAGGGAAGGATCCCCATTTAGCAATCGAGGGCTAAACTTTAGTCCTGGCAATCGCCTCCTTCCCTTTGAGGTTTCTATTTTGTTTCGTTGACATTTCCTGCGCCTTTGCTAGTTGATGAGTCATTGCCCTCTTCTTTGCAGTTGACTTGTGCCCAGGCGACTTGTTTCGGTCCAAGTTGACGCTTGTGGACACAGAGCCACGCCCTTGCCGTCTGTTGGCACCGTCGATTTTGGGCCGTGTTGTGTCCCCTTGTCCCCCTCCCCCCCCCCCATTTTTTTTCCCTCTATGCGAATCGATCCCTGTTCCAGCTTTTTGCGTTGCCCCAAGCGCCCCGTCTCCGCGAATGCTTAGATCTGATGAAACCGTGATGGCTGCCCTATGGATACCTGCTTTCTCCGGCGCACTGTCTGTCCTTGTTTCCTTTTGTTCCAGTTCCCACACAGAGCTGTCAGGACATGGTCCCACTGTCATGAACGTTCCCGTTCCCCCGGTAGGCAGTATCCTTATTTATCCGTTAGCGCCTTTCGGGGGCGTCGCCGGAGCAGCCGAAACTTTCCCTCCTTGACCAACATGTTCGGATCCCCTCCGCAGCCTTGCCACCCCGCAAACTGGTTCGGTCTACCCCGACAATAAGAACTGAGCTTTTTTTTGCCGGGTACCCGTGTTTCTGCAGTGCCTCCACGTGTTTTCACCGGCCCCCCGAATCCTTCGCAGAATGCCCCCCCCCTTTGATCCCTATGACCGCTGGGTTCTCGAGCCCCGCGATGACGGTTTCCGTTGCCAAGCCCCCGCGCATCCTTATGAATCGGTTAATTTGCGTGCGCCCGGCAGGGGGTCCTGTATTTTTCCATGTCTTTGTCCCGGGCTTTTCTCATAGGCTTCACAGCTGAAGCTTTCCCCCCACCTCGAGTTTTATGGCTCGGTCTGGGCCAGGCGTTTGCTTTTTGCCAGTCATACGATATTCCCCGGGTGCACCTCCTCTCGTTCGTGGCCTGTGCGAGGTGATCCTCGGGCTGGCAGAGGAGCATGCGAGTGGTGCCCCTTCCGCACATCCCAGTTGGGCCGGTGGTGTCCGGAAACCGAGGGCTTTCCGGTCCCCCTACGGGTGCCCACCACCTTCCACCCCTCACGTCTACTGAAACCCCCCGTTTCAACCACCATCGTGTTAGTTGCCTACATGATCCCACCGATCGTTCCGAGTTGACATCGCACACCCATTTGGCCACTCATCGTCCACTTCATTCAGCACGGGACACGTAATCTCCCCCCTATTTGTCGGCTGATGTACTCGGGATCGGCCCCTTTGACATAGGGCAACCCTTGCGCGCGGCGTGCTTCTGGCGTCGGACATTCTTCCTTCTGTGCTGCGATAGTGACGCGATCCACTCGGTCAAATTTGATGTTCCCTTCTTTTCCGCCCTGCGTGGGATGCCGCGCGTTCGCCTTATCCCCGAGCTCGCTCACCTCCCCCCCCCCTTTTTCTCCATATTTCCCTCAAGGCCGTCACCTCTCGCGTGCTCGCCGGCAAACCGTCTGATCCTCTTTGGACTTTTGAGGAATTTCCTCATGGACAGCCTTGAACCAAATACCCAGACCATAAGCCCCCCGTTTTTCCCCGGATGGCGCGAACAGGCGTGACGGTGACTTTGTGGATCGGCGGGCCTCCAGGCAGTTTCCCCCGTACCGCATATTCTTCCGCTCCAGTTTTTGCCATGCTGCTGCATTTTTTTTTCCCCAACGGCAAGTCTTCCCCGTCCCCTCCCGCGAGGGCTCGAAGACTTGCGGGGTTTTATGCGCACATGTGTCCCGCCGACTTTTCGCCCATGACTCCGCGACCGCCTCCCGTAATGTCCCCCCCCTCCTCTCTGGGTCGTTCAGAAACCTTCTGTCCTTACCCGTCACATTTTGATCTTCACCTTTCTTCGGTCCGCCCCCCGGCAACGCCCGAGTATACACAAGCAGGCACGATATCCGACGAGACGTTCCTTTTCCCGCCGTCACCCCCGGCCCCCTTTGGTCCCTCAATATAGCGGTTAGTCTGCCACGCCTGGATTGCTCGCGCCTGCGATAGCTGTTGCTTCCGGCTTTTTCCGTCTCCTTTCGCACACCATCGCGCATACCCAGCTTGATCAATCAGTGTTTTGACCCTCTCCTGCTTTCTGCCCCGCCGGTGCGCGCCCGTAGTACCCAAGCAGTTTCTATCTTCGCCACCCGGTACCTCCGCCTCTCTTCTTCTAGGCCTATCTGCAGGCTTGCAGCTTCTTTCAACGCCCCCCAAGTGTAGCCTCGTGTTTCCCTACTCTACAAGGGGCTGACGAGTTCGATGGTGCTGCTCGGTGGAGCTGCCCTTGGTATCACGCTCGAGATTCCCGCACTGGACCCCGTGCTTAACCGAATATCGTTGCACAGTGCGACCAAGGGGATCGTCTATGTCATAACGCCCCCAACACGTGGGTCTTGTCAGGTGGTGATGCTGCCTTATTTTGATCCCCTTCTCATACTCGT
>Ga0179593_1542260_pt1 | contig 16484 bp, 13 predicted proteins | sample CZODoug2_1_08_16_FD_185931 | JGI IMG/M metagenome (GOLD analysis project Ga0179593, IMG submission 185931) | Vadose zone soil fungal communities from Angelo Coast Range Reserve, California, USA - CZODoug2_1_08_16fungal (PacBio error correction) | ecosystem: Environmental > Terrestrial > Soil >... | reverse complement strand
CAGTCCCCCTAACTTGACGTTTCCCCAGACGGGAATCTGGGCCTTTCCTTTGTACTTAAGGATTTCACAATGGATGGTAGTCCGATCCCCCGTTTATGACACCCCGCTTAAAAGAAAAGGTGTACTTTTCCGTCGGTTTAAGGGAATGACTAGGGAATATGGTTTCCTTCTTTCTAAGAAATAGGACTTGTGAAAAAAATCCTTCCCATTTTTCCCGAAGTCTACTGGCACTTTCTGTCAGACACCATCAGGAGACCTTTGATTTTCTATTTCCGTTTACTTTTCTTTGTTGAAATGTTCTCCCTGCCCTGTCCTCTTGGCCGTCCGAGGGGTATCCATCAGTTGCCTTCTTTTGCACTCCTCATAACCTCTTCTCTTAGCAGCAAGTCCTTTCTTCTTTAAGCAATCCTCCCCTTAAATATAACACCAGAGCCTTTCTCGCTCCCCCCCGTCCAGGTGCCTACTTTTGTGGTGACACTTGATTCCGATTCTACCATGCTGGGAATATTCACGTTTTCTTCTGGTGCGATATGGCAGCCAGTTCTGAGGCCGTTCATCCTTGTCTAAAGGGGCACTCCCGTACGCCTCCTCCCCTTCCTCTACGTTGAAGACGAAAACCCAACACCGTCAAAATACCAATTGCGGGCCCTTATCCCTCATTGTCAGTGTTCCTTCTAAGGGTCTCGTTTTCTCTACATCTCCCCCCTCTGATGAGCTCGTTGCTGATTTGTTTCTCTGCCTGAGTTCCCCCTTCAGGGTCCGCGAAGTACTGTCCCCGCTCCTGCCATCCTCTCCAGGGAGGGTCTCTACTTTCTCCGATTTTCCGTTTTCCGTCTTGCTGCCTATGACCCCTCTTTTTAGGTCGTCCTGCATAAGACGCGCTTCCCTCCCTTCAGCTCCCCTGAGGGCGACTCTCGCCCTTTTCACCCCCCCTCTCTTTCGTTGGGGGCGGCCCCCTTTAGAGATTTGTTCTTATCCCACGGGCGACCCACTCCCTCTTTTTTTCCCTCAGTTTTTTGTTGACTGATTACTTTCTGCCCCTTTTAGGCCACGTCTCCTTGTGGGCTGCTTCGGCAGGAATGGTGTGGACTTGTTCTCCTTATCGCAGTGGTGATGATCTTGAGAGTGGGTCCTTAGACCCCCTCACCCCCGGCTTCCCTCTCCTATTCCTCCATCCACTGCCCTTTCAAATCTTTCTCTCTTTCTCCCCCCCGGAATTTAACGTTTTCAATCTTCTTTAAAGTGGTTCCCTTGAATTATTTTTGAAATCACGCCCCGAGTCCGCCCAGAAACTTTCTAGCAATAAGGTGCAAGGAGCTTAGCCACAGCTCACGTGCCCCCATCTTTTTGACCAACCCGCCCCCCCGAGTTCCCCACCCCTGCGAAACTGTTACATATGTGAGAGTCCTCGACTTCGGTTCCCTTGACACCCTGAGTCCCCCAAACTTCTTTTCCCTTCAAGTCTTGAAAGGGATCGCAGTTACCCTGTGTTTCAATGCCCTTCAATGTCCTCCGTGTTCAAGCCCAAACCAAATTTTTCCTGAGTGCTCCCTAGGTTTCCCCCTAGATGCAAACTGCCCCGATGGGTCCTGTCTTTTGAGCGAATCCGACTCTTGCTCCCTGCTTTGGCGTTTTGTCCCTTCGGGCAAATTCTCCAGCTTTTATTTTTTCCCAGGAAGACAGAGTCCCCCCAACGTTTTCTTAAACCCTGCTCTTCCAAAAGATTTCACCCCCTTTTTCGACGTTTTCTTGCCCCAGGAGATAGCCCCCCTGGGGACCGTTCCTCTCCTTTTTCCAACTTTGAAGAGAATACACATGCTTTCTTCCCTGCCCTTATCTTTTTTCCTTGTCATTTTTGTCCAGCATTTTCGCTCAATCCACTTCCAAGCTATTCCTTCAACAGGTTTCCCTCAGTCTTCCCCCTTCCCTTCCGAGTCTTTTTCCATGCGTAGCTCTAAAAAACACGCTCTTTCCGGTTGGTTGAGTCGTTCTTTGTGTTTCTTAATGCCTGGCCTACTTTTCACTTCTTTTGAGGTCTTCTATCCTTCGTTCTCTATTTTGGTGCATGGGAGTGAGGAGTTTTTTTTTGTTCCCCCATCTTCACTGCTGTTTTCCTTACCTGGCCAGTTAGACCCCTTAGGCCCCTGCATGTGACTCGAGATCTCAAATTAGACCCTTCCCCCCCCAGATTCGCCCCTGTTGGCAACTCACGTTTAGGACACTCACATTTTTTGATGCACAACAACCACACACCTCGAGTCCTAGCTTGTTCTCCATGTACCGTTCCAAACCCCCCACCGCCCGAAAAGGGCTTGACGAGGTCCTCGTTGTTCACTGAGCTTCCGAATCATTTTCATTGCCCTTGAACATTCACTTTTTAGTTTAGTAAGAATCAGGCAGGGCTTTTTGCCCCCACTAAGTACTACTTAGAACCGGAGAGTTCCTCTTCCTGTCCTATGAATACGCTACGACTTTGTTTTAGATCTCTCTCTATTTTGGGCTTCCCCAGCAGGAGTTTTTTCTGAGTACTTTTCCTCCCCTTTGAGAAATTCGGAAGGATTCTTTCATCTTACACATCTCCCATATTCTACCCCTAGTAGTCTCCTATTCGTTCTGCTGGAATAATCCCCCTGGTCCTTCCCCCCTTAATCAGATCTAGGAGTCGGCCCTTAATGAGTTCCGGCAGAAATTTTCCTCCTCCTTTTTGGTTGTATGATGAGCATCTCCTCACTTCCCCTTTACTTTCTCCCTAGGTTCTGACCTTTGATTAATTGTTACCCCTGCTTGTGGTCTCGGAAAAGGAGAATCAGAGACACTCACCAGACCTTCCCCTTTCTCCTTCAGTGTAGTTCTCTTTATCCTCTTCTTAATTCGCTTTTTTCTGAAGGGCCCCTCTCTCTCTTGTGGAAGTATATCACTCTTCTCCGACCAACATCTGGTATCCCCCCCCCCTATACTAGAACTCCAGAAGAGGACGAAGCATCCCCCTTCTTTCCAAGGTTAATCCCCTCATGGTTATTTTTTTTGCGTAGTCTCTAACGACCGCAGGACGCAACCAGTTTTTGACAAAGTTCGTTGATTCCCCCAACAGGTATCCGTAATGGCTTGGCCCCAACCTTGAGGCATGAATAGGATCTTCCCCCACCGTATCCCCTGTTCGAGGGAGGGCCTGATTCCACTACATGTTATCGTTTTCTCTTAGCCTTTTAACCCTCCTTCGTTTTCCTGGTGGGTTTCTTCACCGATCGGACTAGACCCTGAGTCTCCCCCTTCAATCTTTTCTTCTTTTGCGTCCCCTTTTTCCCCTTGCCCAAAAGGTAACTCATCTAATGCTTTACTAGGTTCTTCAGCTGTTCCATGAAGTTTTCCGTCTATTGTCTGTGCCTCGACTATTCCCCAGAAGCCTCTTCCCCTGCACGCCAGGGTAGCGATTGACGCTGGCCCCCACTCCTTTAATCCCAATGGCCGCTCTAGCCCACTATGCTCCGGAACAATCTCCTTCTGACACATACCTTTTTTCCCCCATCCCGTTTGTACCAATCCTTTCAACAAGAAGAGGCCCCCCTACCCCGCTAGAGCCCCTATTGTGGTGGTGCAGCTCATGCAGATATTCGATTAACCTTCCCTTACGGTTGAAATTTCACTTTCACCGTTTCTTTTTAGGTTATTGTAGCCCAGAGAGAAAAGTGTTTCCCAGTTTTGCTTTTTTCCTTGTACATTCATTGCCTAAGGTATTGTAAGCATTCCCCACGCCACCCTCTGGACAGATTTCCCCACCGGTCCAAGGGAGGCCAGTCCTTTTTGCCAAGAGTTCGCTCAGCGCCGTCAGTAAGAACGGGCTGAACACCACCTGTGTTGAAGCTTTTTGCCTTTTTTTTTTAAGATGTTCTTGAGCTATTGGTAAGCCCTCTCCATCAGCGCTGGGGAGAATGTGCTTCCCCCAACCTGATTTCTGAGGCCTTTTTTTGTCCTTCTTTTGAATAGACTCCCAGAAGGAACTACACCATCCTGCCTCTTTGTTCCCACGCCCCTTTCTGCTACCCCCTGTTGTCCTCGTTTTCCCAACTGAGTCCCTTTTTTTCCCATCTTCCCCTTTCTATCCCTCGCGCCCTGGCCGCTTTCTTTTCGTCTGAAAATTCGACTGCTACTTGCCGCGAACGATTTCTCAAGCCACCTCAACTTTGATCAGTGTGGTCCATGATCTATCCTATATTCTCTCTCCATACTCCGGGGATCCCTCGATCTGTAAGACTTTCCTCGCCACCTCTACCCCTTTAACCACTATCGGCTATCAAGTCAATCCAAAACCAATGTAAAATACCTTTTCCCACAAAAAATAAGACACCCCCCACACCCCAACCAACCCACCAGTTCGGGCTGGGGGAAAAGCCTGTAAGACTTGTTGTGACATCCGTGAAGTTGTCGGTTGTTTTGATTTTTCCCTGAATGTCCTAGTTGATGATGTGCCCTTCCATCTTTTTTTTATGTGCCCCCCAATATTTTCCTAGTCCTTCCCGATCCAGCTTGAAAGAAGGCCCGGCTTTCAATTGACGATTCTGCATGTTTTTCTTGCCTCATGAAGTGGCATGTAGTAGCTGCTCAGTTCCCATTCCCGACCCCCCCCCCCCTCCCCTAGGGTACTTCGGCAATTCCAACAGCCGGTTGTCTTCTTCCACGGAGATGCAGTAACCTTTTTTGAAAATATATTTTCCTCTCCTACTTTTTGAGTTCCTTTTTTGCGCCCCTTTGGTCATACTGCCAACGTCTCTGACACAGACTTTTCTTTTTGTTGGAAATTGGCCGCTCCCACTTTTTTAGCATTTTGCCTGTCACTCTTTTCTTTTGCGGCCCTGATCCTGCCCCCCGTCCTACACGTTCATCTATTCAGCCCCTCTTTCAAGTGTACCTCTATAGTCTCTCCCCTTACCTTGTGTTCTTTCCCTTACCTGGAAAATGAATTTTTTTGTTCACCTCCGCCTCTACCCTTACCTCCAGGACCCCCCGATATCGCCGAGTATTCTGCCACATGTCTGCAACACTCACTTCGCGTCCTTCTTCCCCTTTTGGACATAAAGACTGTCCCCTTAGGCTGCCTCCTTTCGCGCTTATCCATGACGTATCACCGGACTCTTTTTTCCCCTGTCCCTGGCTCTTTAAGGCGCTCCAGTGTCTTTCCCTCCCTTCCTTTTGAATCCACAGTCGCAACCCCCTCAGGACACTTTAGGGTTCAGCGTGCTCCGAAGCGTTTTTTCTCTTAGATGAGTATAAGTAATGCGGGCTGCCCTTGCCTCTCGTTGATTGAACGGTCATCCCTTTCTCCCTGAAGCGTGCTGTGTAGACCCTCGGAAGGACCCAGAGGCCAGTCGTGCTCTGTCCCCCTTCCAAAAGAAGTACACCCGAGGGTTCCGCCCTTTTCCTACCCCCTTTTCCCCTTCTGGTGGTGTCTCTTGACCAGGAGTCCACCTTTTTTATGTGTCAGTGCCGATGTGATGTTAATAACAGTTCTCCTTCATCCCGCCGGCCCTGCCTCCTGTCAGCGTTCCAGCCCCACATCATTTTCAAAAAGAAGGAGTCCTCAAGTTTCCCCCTTGCCTGTAGGTAGCAATAGTTCTTTCTTTCTTTCCTTTCGTAAGTTCACAAATTAAACTTCCCGCGGCGATTGTGTTTTGAAGGCTCTGATTGTTTTCCAGTGTGAGGTTTTAGCGTTGCACTGCTTATCCCCCCACGTTAGATTCCCCTTTTCTCTTGTTGAGTTATAAGGTGTGCTATTTTTTGTGGTTTGAAAGGGGCCCGTGATGGGGGGTGTTTTTTTTTTTCCCTTTTTCAAGCGAGACCGGGGTCTGGACCCCCCCGATTCGGTACTCCCTTACGTGGAAATGCATTAAGAGGAACAAGAAACAGCTACCACAGTCCCCCCTGTAGTTTTAAAGTAACGTTTACTTTGAAGTTATCTCCCCGCCGGTGAGAGGTAGAGTCGAATTCAAACTCATTTTCCTTAATAGGAAAGGGTTCCTCCCTTTAATCTCGCCTCCGTTCCCCCCACTGTCGTGTCTCCGCGGGAAACATGGTCTCACCGTGAGTTTTTCCCTATTAAATACTAAGGTTTTTTTCCCCCAGACATTACTCCTACCCACTCGCCTCCCCTTTCGGAGGGTCTCGTTGACAGACCCTTTTTTATTGCAGCAGCGGCTTTATTCCGTCCCTTTTGTGTTGGTGTCTGAACCAGCAGGTTGCGGAGAATCTCGTCCACGAGATACTCACCGGTCCTTGGCGAGCCGGCGGATTCTCATAAACTTTGAGCCTAGCAGAACTCTTCTTCTTTTTTCAGTTTGCTTATGCTTTTCCCCCGCCAAGCACGGGGAGCCTAAATATGAGTAGCCTCAATTGAGTTCTGCCTTCCTCCTATATCTTGTTGTGTTTTTTTTTCCTCTATTCCTTCCTCCCAGGGTCCCTCCTCTTTTTTATGAAGGAACTTGCTAACCCTGGAGGCCGAATTCAGACCACTGAAAATCCGGCCTTCTGGAGCTCCCTTCTGTAGGGAATTGATGTTTTTCCCTCTGAACCGAGATCCGCCTGATCTAGCATACAGATGCCCTTCTGATGTTAGACCCCACACTCTCTTCCGCAATCGGTCTTCTTTTCTTCCCCTGCCCAAGGTCTGTCCAATCGAGCCCTCCTCCGGTAGGTTTTCGTATGACCAATAGTACCCTTTTGAACAGGAGGCCCATCTTGTAGTCGACCCTCCCCTTTCACGAGACCTGTTCCTGGAGGGCAGCTTCCTTACCTTTTTTAACGATCGTTTGAGATTTTTTTTATAAAATTCTGTTTTTTTCTGCGTGGTGTTACCTGCCTCGTACTCGACGTGCTTCACCTTCCAGCCAGTTTTTTTCCCGACTCAACTTTTCGTGTCACCAACCCCTCCTTTTCTTTGGTCTCTTTTTGCGCCTGTCTTCCCCTGAAGTTCTCTCTCAGGCAGATTTTCATTTGTAATGCCCCGCCATTTTGTTTTTTCGTTTCCCAACGACCATCCTGCTCCTCCCAGGATTCCCCTGCCCCTCCCGGAGCCAACCGGAAACAGCTCGTTCGCCTCTCATTTACCTTTCCCCTCGGGCCTCCTTCATATTTTTCCCCAGCCGAAAACCTGGCTCCCTCCTCGCCGTTTCCCTCCCTTTTTTTTTGTACCGCTCGAGCAGAGTATACAATTCACCTCCTTTCACCTTTCCCAAATCTTCATTTTTCCTTTTTCGGACTCGTTTTCCCCTCTGCAGCGGTTCGTCCCACTGGCTTCTTGCGTATGACCATGCCCCTTCCCCTTGCCCGGCGTGAGGCAGGTTTCATTTATTCACCTTCCTCCAATTCCTCCCTAGAACGGTCCAGGTGGCCTCTCCTTGGGCCCTATCTCTAGCAATCTCGATTGTGAGGTTTTTCCCCTTTTTTTTCTTCCCCCATCGGTTGGTTCCTTTGTGCACATGTGCCCTCTTCCTTTAGGGCACGTTCTGCCCGTAGCGGGGTCTCCGCTTGCGCGAGGGCTGCGCCCTGTCCGTGGACCGACAGTGATTTAGGCTCCTTCATTAGATCTCCTTTTTTTTCTTGCATCGTACCTTCCGGGTCCGGGGGTGGCGTAACTTTGATTTCCACGGGGACTTACTATGGACATGCCCCTCTCCCACCTTTTAGCGATTGCATGAGCCGGCAGCTCTCGGCTGATCGTGATAGTCACCTACCCGAACGCGTAAGTCGATCTTTCCAGGGAAAAAAAAACAACCGGGACAAGTTCTCCGGCAAAGTGGATTCCCCCATTTCTTGGTGACGCCCTGAAGCTTGTCCGTTTTTTCCCCGCCTTCTGCTGTTTTGCTGATGTGCACTGGTCAATCTGCGCCTCATTTCCTTTTGCAGAGTACTGTCGAGCAGTGAAATACTGTCTTTTTTAGAATCGATTTCAAGTTTCATTTGGCTTCTACCTGCCTCCCACTTCTGCTTTTTTACAGCCGACCCCGCGGTCAGATGTCAAGCCCCCACACTGCAGCCCCTTTGACAGACTCCTCCTCCCTTTTCCCACCACCATTCCGGCGGTTGTCGCTGCCCACGTTCGACAGACTTTCCCATCTATTTCTCCTAAGTTGTGTTTGATTGCGTATTGGTGTTCCATTTCCCCCCTTCCCTTGGCGTCACGCCCGCCTGCATTTTGTCAATGCCCGAGTTCCCCCTCAATTGGAGCGCCTTTGGTCATTGGGCGGTGGGTCTCTGCGACTGCTGCTGAAGCTTGTTAGCCCAGCAAGGCCCCACCCTTTTTCTCCAACCCCCCTTTGATATCCCCTGCCGGGCCTTTTATTTCAAGCTGAGCCGGCAAGGACTGGCGATGAATTCTGTTTGCAACCGCCGGCCGGAACCCTCTTTCTCCTCTAATCAGGTGAAAGGAGGTATAGCCAGTCCCCCCTCGGTTCCCCTTCTCCCAACTTTGCCAGAAACTGTCCAACTGAGGTCCCCATTCGCGGCGTGGTTGGACCCGATCCGACCTAACTGGCTTTCCTCACTTCTCCCCCTTTTGGAAGATCTCATTGTCCTAACTCCCAGTTTCTTCCACCACCTCCTTATGAGCTTTTTTATTCAAACGATGCTCTTTTTTTCTTCTTTCCTTTTTGATCGAACAGCTCGTTCTTGCCCCCCTGACCGCTTCCGTTGATGGCCGGCTGGCATCCTGCGCCTGCGCGGACCCCTCTTACGGGCCAACGCCCTCCATCTTCTCACCCTTTACCCAACGATTCCACCAGAGGGTTTCATCGCCATTGCGGATTGTCTCCTCCTTCCCCTGAGGCCTCCCCCCCCCTGGGACGTGCTCGCGAGATGTGTTTGCTGCCAGGCCTTCCCTATTCACGCCGGCACCGCGCGGGTCTTTCCGTTTTTCACAGAGCGTGGCCCGCGGTATCCTCGAAACTTCCATTGCCACGGAAGTCCGTGAGGCCACTTGAACTGACTCTAAGTACGCGCCCTTTTGATTCGACTACCACCACCGCTGTCCACACCTTTTTCTTAGTTCGTTCTTCCCCCTGTCTCTTCTGTGCAGTTAATTCCGGAGCTGGTAGTTCACCTCGTAGGTTTGCATGTTGATGTCGAAGCCCGTGTTCCGGTTTTCTGTTTTTCGGCCTCCCCTGTGGTTGATTGGGGCGTGATGGTCGTGAAACGCTCCCGTCCGACAGCGGTCCTTGAGACTTCGTTCGGAGGATCGTGAGGTTTTAACTGCAATGTCACCCTTTTCACCCCCGCCTTCCCCTGATCCCTTTTTGACATCTCCGTAGTCCCCAGCGATTCGGTCGAGTTCCCGGCCTTGGTTCCCTCGTCCTTTCCAAAGGAAGCGGAAAGGGGACGCCCAATTGACGCGCACCCTGTTGATCCTCCCAAACTTTTCGTGTCATCTGCCTCTTGAACCAATGGCTATGGTTTTACGTGCATCATGCAATGCGTTGTTTTTTCATTAAGTCATAATGGACCCCCCCTTCCCCCCGCGGTGGGATTCCTCCTATCGATCTCCTGCCGCGGCGCGGGTCGCGAGCGGGTGGGTTATGACCCAGGGTGTGCGGGAGAGCTCGTTCTTTTTTGCCGGTTTTCCTTTTTAAACAGTTTTTTTAGAGAGGTCACATGTCCCTTTTCTCTTTCAACAATGCGTCCCTATCCTCCCTTCTTCCTTTCAGGCTGATGAGCTCCTTGGCCCTCCGCAAGCAGGTTTGCAAGTCTCCCGCCATAGGTATCCCTGAGGTGCGGCTTCTCTTTCCCCTTTTGGTGGAGAGAGATCGCTGCCTCATTTTTCGGTCCGGTACTCCCCTGTCTCTCTGAGGACCATTTTCGGAACATGCTTCGGCGCGGTTCTCACATCCCACATCTTTTTCAGTTGAAGACCAGTGTGCTTTTATTTTTCCAATTGCACCCCGGCGCCTAGCAGGGCGAGCTCTAGGTGGAAATATTTCCCTCCACCTACTGTCGGGTCAGAACCCCTCTTTTTTTTGAATACCCTAGACGCAAGGCCACCCCCTTTTATTCGTATTCGTCCCTACCTCTCCCAGCGGTGTCGAGTTTTTCGCCGTTTAAATGTTGCTTGGCACACCCCTTTCATAGGGATTTCTTAGTAAACCCCCTCCTTCCCCCCCTTTCTCTCTCTGAGGCCACCACGCCCGGTGGGGGTAGTTGACGCTTCGTAGGCCCTGGTCGTCCGATTTGCATGGTTTTTCTTTCCCCCCTTCCTCGACTGTAATTGTGGAGTTGCCTGCCGACGAACGGGGGAAGTTTTGTAACGAACGGTTCACTGTGGCGAGCTTTTTTGCCCAATCCCCAGTTCCCTTCTCGGTCCCGCACCGTCAATCATCGCAGTCGCGACCAGTCACTTTTCGTTCAACACGGCTCATCTTCATCCCACTGGCCCCTGCGGCACGCATAGAACCCACCGGAATCCCCAGGTCAACTACGCGCCCCTGGCTTCTTGAACCTCCCGCAGTTCAATGGCTCCAGCCAGCGTAGGCTGTTGGTGTACAGGTCTTTTAGCTAACATAACCTGCTTGACTGCCGTTTCCCCTCCCACGCCCCTTTATGACTCGCCTTCAATGTCGTACGCGAAAAGATCTTCTCCAGGCAATTCTTTTCTAGGGCCTCGCCTGGTAGGCTGTACTTGGTCTGCGAGCTGCCGGTCCCATTCCCGAAGTTAACGAGCGTCGACACCATCAGGTTCCATTGCGGGCTGCCCTTTTTTTCCTCTCGTTGTGCACCTGTTCTGCCGAGTAGGGAGGGCCTATTTTCCAGTTTCTCAATCAGCTTTCAGGGCGAAGGGTCTCCCATACGTAAGGTGCGGCTGTCTTTATAGAAACTTCCCCCCCCCCCCAGGCCATAGTTGCAGCGAACGGTCCGGCCCTTTTTGGGGGGGCCTTTGAGTTGACACTGGCTCACTATCTTCCAACCCCCCACTGGTTTGACCCATTTCGACTTCTCCAGTTCTATTCCTCGTCGGATTCTTCAAGGGCCTCGTCCCGAAGTCATGTAAATCACAAATCCCCAGGGGAAACTAGCCCCAGTTCTGGGCAAGTAGCCTTAATAGAAGTTGGTTGACAGCTGTGGCTATTTTTTCTGTTTTTTTTTTTTTCCGCTGTTTTTGGCTCTCTGAGGTGCAAGGGTTCCCTCGGCGGAGTGTCCGTGGGCCTCACATAGTACTGCCTTCACTTTTAGCGAGTCCGGGCGAATTGTATACTCCCCCTCTTTTAGGGCTGGACTCCCCGTGGGGAGTCGCTGTCCTCAGCGGCCCAAGACAGACGACCAATTCAGCTCCCGAGGGGACTCTCCTCCCTTTCCCACCCCGAGTAGTGAGGCGGCCGGTTCCCCAGTACCTGTCGCAATATCTCTCTCTCTTTTGTTCTTCGCTAATTTGCGTTGCCCGTTGTCTACCCCGAATCCTGCCGCGGAGATTTTTTGGTCGTGGACCCCCCCTCTTTGCTCTGAGGGTGGGGCCGTGAGCAGCGACTACAGTCCCCCGAATTATACCGATTCGCCCGCCCGATTTCTTTCGTGAGATGCCTTACAGGCGTCTTCACCGCTTCCGCCCCTTTATTCCTTTCCTTGGTGGCCCCTCCGCCGCCGCTATTACTCCCAGCACGATCTCTCCCAGGAGGTATCTGCCCCGTTTACTTTCGTACCAACACCTTTTTTCCCCTTCTTTCCACCCACTCTGACTGGCTTTCGCCGTCTTCGTGCTGCCCTTCGTGGCCTCCCCTTTTGCCAGTCTCGCAGCAGAGTGCACTTGTGATGGCACTCGTCCCTCCCAGTTCCGCAAACACCTAGTAGGGAAATGCCTGGTGTTCCTTTTTTTTCCCCGGCGCGGGTGAGGTTTTTCGGTTTTTTAGCAGTTTTCCCTGGTCCTGCCCGCTCTTGATGGCCCCTTTTTCAGCCCTGCGCCTCTTAGGCCTCCCCCCTTCTTCCACACTCTCTCCAGTTTGCCCCCATTTTTTTACCTCCCTTCTTCCCTCCCTGGTGCCACAACACCGAGCGTAACAGGTTCTCCTCGCCTCAATTTCGCGGACTTTTTTGGCGCCTCCCCCTCTCAACCTTAAATGTCCCCGTGTAAGTTTTCTGTGGCTGCAAATGCACACGCCCCATCCCTTAGGGCTCCTTCACCCGGGGACCCGAACGGGCCTTTCTTGTTCTCCACACGTGTTCTCTTTTTACCCTCCCCCACATCCATGGAATCCGGAGTCCGCCGTCGGTGACGTTCCCTAGTAGCCACGACGGTTGATGTACTCTTAGTATGTCCCCCAAAACACCCCTTGGCTCTTTTACCTGCGATGGCGATGTTCGTTGCTATGATTTTCTTGTCTCCGAGGCCTGAGTTCAACCTTGCCTTCTTCTTAGGCGTGATGTGGTTGAGCCTGTTGCGTTTCCTTTCAAGTGTCTCTTGAATGGGAGTGAGGTTGACCCGTTCACTTCTCCGCAATGCGGGTATTTTTGCCTTTTTCTGACTTTTCTTCTGACGCCTGTGACCCCTTCTAGCACCACCATCCGACCCCCCCGTACGTCCTTGTTGGAACTTCGTTCCCTCACCCTTGTTTCGAGGGTCGAGTCCGCGTGGTCCCCAGCAGCCCACACCCCACGCGGCTAAGGGTTGACGACGGGTTTTTTAGAGCTCCAAAATGAGTCGTGTTTTCAGCCTCGCGGACCTCTTTATTTCCTACGCCACTATGCATGGCTTCCTGTTTCCAAGCCATGACGCCCCGGAACCCCCTCCACCGGAGGTCGGTCTCCGAATGACCTCGATTTATTCCTCCCAAGTTTTTGCGTTTTTGCGTTCTGCCAGAATTCGGTGGCGGAGAACTTTTCTCAGAGCTCTCCCGGCTGGAGAGCGTGCCACACACCCCCTACATTTTTCTCTCCGCTCGCTGATAGTCTGAGCCCCTCGATGAGCTCTCAATTTCCTGCAAGTTCCTGATCATCTGATCTCCCTTGCGTTCTCTTCCACTCCCCGAGTTGTTGTTTTTTAGTCTCCATTTTGCCCTCTCTGAGATCTGTGAAGGGAATGTTGGAACCTTGCTTGTTCTTCCCCCCAGAGCTCATCCAATGCACCCCAGTTCCTTTTAGGAGCTGTGTAGGGAATTCGTGTTTGTTCCTCGCCCAGACTTTTCTCTCTCGGTTTCCCCAATTACGTATCTCTCCCAGAAACTCGCTTCGGCCTCCTGCCCCCGCTGCTGTTAGTATGTGCCCGCGGAGCCCCTCCATGGTTCTTTAGTGTCGAAGTCTTTCCACCACACCAGCCGAATTGTTCAGCCCACTACTCACGTAGCAATGTTCCTCGGGAAGATGCCCCTTTGGTTCGGCCTAGTCCATGGTCGTCAACCTTTTTTTTTGTTTGGAGCGGTTGACCAGGTCGCCGCTCCACCGTTCAATTCATGCTCTTCGTCAAATGGAATTGCCCCCCTTTTTTTGTTCCCGATGGGTGATTTTTTTTGTCCTTGGTCCTCCCTCTCCTTTCTCTGGTAGGTTTCCGCACTCGTCCAGGTGCACTCCGTGCTCGACCCCAAGTGAGTTCCGCCTGACCCCAACAAGCCTCGACAATCCCCCGCTGATAACCTTCCCCCATCTTTCGACCCTTCTCCCATAGCGGTGACTCGGCCTCCTCCTTCACCCTCACCAGGAGCAGAGCCCCTGGCATAGACTTAAAAGAGAGTTTTTAGGCGAAAGTACCCACCGCGACCGCTTTTGCGACCTTAGGATCCCCCGGTCACGGGCACCGGGTCAGAGCCCGGCCTGATGTTTCCCTATGTGTCTCTGGTCTTGATTCTTTTTGTAACCCCCCGTGGTGTCCCCGGCCCATGAGTCCAGGCAGTTTAATTTTTCGATTTCATTCCCCCCCCCACCGGCAGAGCGACACTATCCCAGGTGCGATCTGGGAAGGAGCAGTCGCCACCTCCCTCAGACTGGGTGGAACCTAGTGTTTGTTACATTCCCTGACCCCCGGAGGGCCCCCCTTTTTCCCCCGTCCGAGTCTCAATTCGATGGGGGCCGTTGCCCGCCCGCCTAAGCGTCAGGGCAGCCCAGCCCCTTTTTTTGAGGCCTCTTCCTTCCCAGATGGAACTCCAAGCCTCGCAGCGGTGGCAGCTCTTAAAACGAAAGGGTCCTACGGGGAGTGAAAGTTTTCTGGATTTTTATCTTCCCACCTTATCCTCCCCTTTTCCTCTTCCTGCAATTTTAGTAGTCAGTGATCTCACTTCCTTCCCGCCGGGAGTCGTGAGGTCTCCATTCAGGGGAACCGCGGCCTTGCAACGTTGTACCACCTTAAGAACATGCCGCCTTTTCCCCCAGACTTCCGTGTTTAGGACGGGTGAAATTCATGGGCCGAGGGTGACGCCACGCGCGTTCGAAGTGGTTTGAGTTGTGGCTAGGAACGCTTTTTCTTTAGGTCTTTCTTGTGTTGCTGATGTGCGGGTAATCTGGGAGTTCCGCCCCCCCGAAAATCAGTTCCGCCAGTGACCTGATTCCCCGCCCCTGGAAAGACGGCCCGTTCTGTTTGGGGGCGTCCTTTTTCCTTCAATGTGGTTGGGCTGAATAGGTGCACATGCTTGACTCAGCTTCTCCCCCCCCAGACAGCCACAACGGACAGCCCATTATGGTGTGACTCTCTTCCCCAATTATACAACAGCAGATGCCGTCGGGGTTGAGGGGCTCTCCAGGTCCCCGGGTTAAGTAGGGAACACCGTTCCCCCGACCTGTCTCTTTCCTTCCTTGAGTGTTGCTCGATAATTGCGCTCACCTTCCGTGGGCCCGCGACTTACCCCCTGACCCCCTAACAGCATCCAATTTTTTTCGTTTAATCCCTTTCCTGTTATTTGTCTTCATCTTTTTATCGTGGCCGCCTTATCGCCCCCCCACAGAAATGTTGTCAGGCCTCCAGCCCAGCAATCCCCGTGTTCCAATCTTTTTCTTCTCCCTGGGACGGTCTTTCCAAGTCTGCGATTATTCCCGTACAGGCCCGGCCCCCTGAATTGGTGGGCACCTCCGGGCCCGCCGTCTTTTACGACTTGCCCCGAGTCAGAAACCCCCTCCCCTGCGGATGCGCACTTTTTGCCTCCCGTTTTCCCCCCTCTTCCCCCGGTTTAAACCAACACTTGCACGAACTGCACGGGAGTTTTTCTCCCTTTTGCTCATGGCGTGGGCACTGACCCGCTCACTTCCCCTTTTAGCCTGGAGTGGCTAGCAAGTGCGCCTTTGCTTTTCCCCTGTAGCATTCCCCTCTCACCCGACACCAAGGACCGCCGGTGTCGTGGCTTTTTTGATCGCCCGGATTGTTTCGATTCTCTGCATCCGGAGACCCCGACGACTTTTCGTTTTTCTTTCCTCGCCCTAAGCTCGTGTTGATGGTACCCCTGGCAGTCCCCCCCTTTTTCCCCTTCGTCGAGAACAGTCTGTGCACCCCAACCCTCATACCAGTCAGACCCTTAGCCTCCCCCCACCTCGTCGCCGTAGTGGCTCCCCCCTTGAGATATCCCCGTTACGTCCCTTGCTCGGACCGCTGTTGGTCTGCATGCTAGACCCCCTCTCTGGCTGACATGATCCCGCCGAGTCTCCTCACAGCCTGGGTCCCTCTTCCAGGACAGCGTGTTCGGGAGTAATGAAGATCATTGTTCCTAAGCCGATCTGCCCATTTTCGTCCTTTTTTGTCCGTCGGTCGTCCCCCCTTCTTGCCCCGCTCCCATCTTTCCCAACCGCATCTTGAGTCAGGCGACCAGGAGAGCCTTGCTCTGACGTGCTCGCTGCAGGTAGACATGCCTATTTTTTCCCCCAGTTCCTTAGTGCTGAGAGACTTTGCCCTGTTGCTTCTTTTCCTGGTTTGGCAAGCTGGCTGGATTTGAGTGCAATGGTGGTGACCGCTACCGATTTGTGTGTAGCGCACTGGTCGTTCTTTTTTTTTCCTTCTTTGTGGGATTTTGAGAGACCTGAGCTTTAATCTCCCTTTAAGCCGAGCAATGCTCACTCTTCGCGCCAGTATTCGTGTGTACCTTTTTGCCTTCCCCGTGGTCGCCTTTTGCAGAAGTAGAGTACGAATTTCAGGTCCCCCGCACCATGCCTGTGCCTGTGAGTGACGACCAAGCTACTGATAGTCGCAACAGAACTCCAACTTGTGTAGCCATTTACCTCTGCGATGATGCCCATGGCCTATGAGTGGTGTTTGTCTTAAGTCATGGGCTCAGTTCACAAGCCATTACGTCATACCTTCCTTTCCCTGGTGGTATCTCTTTTTTTGCCCGATGAGCATCATGGTGAATTAAGGCTCTGCGAGGGTTGTGTTTTCCTTACCCCCCCCTTCTTTTCTCAGATATTCCTGAGTAGCTATTTGGCCGGTCACCGCTTCGCTACTCCTTCGCTCGCCTTTCGTGACGGACAGTTTCAGGTCGTGACTTTCATACGCCTCCCTTTTCAGCAAGTTCCTTACCCCCTCTTTTCACAGGTGTTGCTCCGCG
>Ga0179593_1418216_pt1 | contig 16484 bp, 18 predicted proteins | sample CZODoug2_1_08_16_FD_185931 | JGI IMG/M metagenome (GOLD analysis project Ga0179593, IMG submission 185931) | Vadose zone soil fungal communities from Angelo Coast Range Reserve, California, USA - CZODoug2_1_08_16fungal (PacBio error correction) | ecosystem: Environmental > Terrestrial > Soil >... | reverse complement strand
GAGTTTCTTCCACGACGTAGGCCCTTTCCTTTTTTTCCCGACTTGACACCCTTTGAGCACTGATGGCGGAAGCGTTGCTACTTACCTGGATAAGCTGACCCAACGGTCCCCAGCCCCACAGCGTCTCCCACCACCCCCCACCCCCCCCCCTCCCTAACGTTGAGTCCCTCGCTGTTTTTCCTTGCTTCTGGATTTGTGTTTTGTGTTTGAGGCATCGATCTTTGGTGCCTCGTCTTTTCCTCCTCCGACTACACACCGTGGGTGGGGCCTGTGGCCTTTTCCGCTCTCTTTTTCTTCCCCCGGGGTTTGGTCTTTCAGTTACGCGTCGTACCGCCCCCCCCCCCGCTGCGTGTTTACTTCCCCTCTAGTGCTGGTTGCCTCTGACATCCCTTCTCCTTGTACGTTTTGCCTTTAAATTCGGAATTAGTTCGTACCGTGGTCGTGGGTTTTTTTTTCTGATTTAGTTCCTGGTTTTTTTGGTGGTCTTGCGGCTCTGCGAGCCATGTATTCCCTCGAGAAGGAAAGCGTCGTCCCCCCCCCCTGATCCGACATTGCGCCGAAGCTTTCCCGTTTTTTTTTTTTTTAAGTTTCAACCGCCTTGATTTTTCCCTCGGGATCGAGGATCATGATGCGGTTTCTCTTACCGTTCAGGCGCTCGTTTTTTTCTTTATGTGTCCCCTGGTAGTTTCCTTTCTTTTTTGGTTCCGAGTCGCAGAAACCCGCACCTGCCCTTTTCGGGTCACTCTTAGTTTTTTTTGGCTGCGTTTTTGCTTTACACTGTGAGAGTCCGGCATGAGCTTGCTGCGCACCCTTGTCGTTCCCCGATTGTTCGAGGACCGTGCTTTTTCCCCTTTTCGGTGCGCTTTTTTCACTCAATTCCCCCGTGACCTGCAGTTTTCCCGGGTCTGCGCTGCCGACTTCCGCTCTCTTTCGAGATGGTGACCGAGAGCCCCTTACTCCCCCATCTTTTTTGCAGTAACCATCCACCTCTTAGTGCGGTTTGCCCGTTTGGATGCGCCCTTTTCTCTTTGCCCTTTCTGTTTCCCGTTGCTCGTGGGTGGCTCCCGCCGCTTCGAGGCGGTTTGGTGGTGCACAAGTGGCTTACTTTCGAGGGTCCACGCTTTTTGTGCGGCACGTCCCCCGCTGCCCGCGTCCCCAAGACGGCCCGTGTTCATTTGTCTCGGGTTTTCTTCCTTTTTGCGTGCCCCCGACACTCTTTTTTTTTTGCGAATTTTCCGTTTGCAGCCGTCGCGAGAACGCTTTTTTTTCGTAGGCCTTTGATCGCTATTTGTTTTTCGGTGACCGCGTTTGACTCTACGTGTGTGCCTCCCTCCTTTGTATTGCCCTGTGACACGCGGCATGCTTTTTTCCCCCTGTTGTGCCTCGCGCCTCGTGCCGCTGGCCCCCCACAATCAAGTTCCAAACATAAAAAAAAAGCGCGTTGGGGATTTTTCCCTCCCTATCGGCTAGTGAAACGTTGCAGTCCGTCTGCGTTTCTCATGCACAGGATGGGGCAACGATCTTTTTTTCAAGACCCCGTCTGACCGGTTTGGCTAGACCTGTCTCTCCCACCATGCTAGGACCAGACTTTCTGGGCCAGTTGACGGGTCTCTACCGATTTTTGATAATAATCCGCCAGGAGGGGCCCCCGTGCTGACTCTTTTCTTTTATGTTGACCAGCCGCGTTTTACGGTTTTTTGTCTTCCCCGTGAGGTTGCGTGCTGCCTTTTTTTCTACGTTGACCCCCCCCCCGTCTTGGGAAGGGGTGGAGTGTTCTGGCGTTCCTCCCTCCCCCTTTGTGGTTATGCTCGGCAATGGCCGCGTGTGGACACCGGCGTTGCTGGCGGATTTTTTACGTTCGCCCACCCGATGTGTTGTGAAACAGTGTCGATGATTTCTGGCCTTCTCTCTGCTCGATTGGGCCTTTCACCGAATTGATTATTGAGGGCAGTGTCTAATTAGGCGTGTAGGCGTCCGGGCCGGCGCCCAGTTAATGATTTGTTTGAAAGCTCCTTTGCTCCATTACCCAGTTCGAAACGCATCAGAAGGAGACCTATTGCTGGGCGCCATGGGGAACCACGGTCCCTTTCTAGGTGTTTGTTGACCCGGAATATGGCTCAGGAAAGAGGTGTGCATGTCGAGTAAAGCATTCCCTAGCAGACATGTTCCAAGCGCTACACTATTTGATCCCCCCCGTTAGTGCCCCCCCAGTGAGGCCTTGTCCGGTCACATATTTTTCCCTGCCGCGCCAGGGCGGGACGTTCTTCAACCCTCCTCCTTGTGGCTAACGAGGCGCGTCCCGGAACCTCGTGGCTCCTGTCTGCTTAGCTCGTTCCTCTTTCTGACGTGACAATCCCCGCATTGTTTTCCCTCGACACAGCGCGACGGTTTGTCATTGAGTCCCGGCTTTTTTGCTCCCGAATCTTTGATGCCTCTCGGCTTTGTGACTTGAACATCTTCCTTGTCTCCGGCCGTTCCGCACATAGACCCTGGTATTGTCTTTGGGAGGCTCGTGTACGTACGCTGACCGAAGACGTCTCCAGTTTTTTGTGGTTTGTCGCCTGCCCACCCAGACGTTCTCCTTCCCCCGGATTCGACTTCCACCTCTTGTTCGGCTCGTCTCGAGTTCTTGTCTGTCCGCTTGGGGCCTCGACAGGTTTTTTTTTTCGGTGCCGTCTTTGTTTTCGCTGCCGCCCCTCGTAGATCCTTTTTTCCCTTTCAGCAGCTTGGCCCTACCCGCTTTTCCCGGCCGCCTTGGGTGCAGCGATCGGCTCCTGGTGAGCGCTTGATTTTCTACTGTGGGGGATTGCTTTGTTTGGCGGCGCGTGGAGTTGTATGCAAGTCCTTTCTGGTTCCTTTCCGTCCCCGATTTTTTCGTTTTTCTTAACTCGTTACTTCTACTCTAGGTTGTTTTGTAGTTTCCCCGGGTCAGCCGTATCCCCTGTTTTCCCCCCCACGGCCTTCTGCGCAGATAGCCTCTTCTGGGTGATTCGGTTGACGTGTTCGTTTTTTGGCTTTCGGCCCTGATTCGGGGGCAGGTTTTGAGGTTCCGTTACTGGAAGCTTCTTTGCGCTGTAGCAATCCCCGATTTCCCCGACGTGTCAGAACTCTCTTTATTTCCCCCTCCTTCGCTCGCTTCGGTTTGGTTCCCTAAAGGTTTGGCCCGATCTTCTGAGCCATTTCGTCTCCGGTACGTTTTTGCTCTTCTTTGAGCGAGTTTTTAACTTGCTGGCGGTGTTGTTTTCTGACCTTTCCTCACCCAACTGCGTTTGTCCGACTGGTCTTTTTAGGGTTGCCCCCATCCCGCCGAGACATCTCTGCTTACACAGTTCTTCGGCGGCGCAGTCTTTTTCCCTCATTGGTTTTGAGCTTCCGGCCACTCCTTACCTTCCGCGCTTTTGGCGAGTCGCCTATCTTTGGTGTACGCCGGGTTGGTTGCAGAGCACCCTTCATTCCTTCCTCCGCGGAAGGCTTGTTCTTTTTTTTTCGGTGGTCTCTTATCGGGGCTGTTTCCCCTTCCGCTCACGATCCTCAGTGGCTGGACCGTTTTTTGCCTTGCTGCCACTCATAGGCTGGTACCCCTTCCCCTCGCCTGCGTGACTTGTTGATGTACCGTTGATCGCGTGTTCTTGTCTTCCCCTTTTCGTCGATTTTTTCTCTTTTTTCGTGAGGACCGGGCGGCGCTTCTCTTTCTTTTGCCCCGCTCGCTTTCGCCCTCTCGGCGTCCCTTCTTCGCGCATTCGCCTGCGTTTGGTTGATTCTTTCAGCTTGTCTTTTCCCTTTTTTCGGGGCTGCCGAGTGCTCGCGGCCGTAGCGCGGTTTACTTGTCCCTCGAGCTTTTGAGGCCAATTCGTCGTTCATTTTCTGGCATTTACTTTTTGCGGCCCTTTTTTTTCCCTCGCACGGTCGACCCGCCCCCCGCTCGACTTTTTCTTGCAGACGGTTGGTGTTTTTTGGTCATTTGCGGTTTTGCCCTTTCTTTCCTTTCGTCCTCAGCGACCTTTTCGACTGCCAAAAGGTGGGCCTGTCCGTTTTCCCGGACTCGCCACTTGGCGCATTTCCCAGGTCTTTTTACTGTTTCGTTAGTTTTTTTTTCAGGAACTTCTTCTATTTTCTCTTTTCCTCTTTTTTTTTAGTGTTTTTTAGCTGTTTTTGAAACGATTCCCGACCCATCCCCCCCGTTTTCCCTTCCTCCAACGTGGCTCAGTCTCTCTTCTTCGCCCCCCTGGGTTCCATGTCGGCCCAGTTTCTTTGCGTTTACTCCGCTATTGTTGCCCAGGCCCTGCTTTTTTCCTTCCCCCCCGCCGCCCCCTACCTTGCTCGCATGTGTTTTCTGCGCATTGGATCTTTTTTCCTCTGTTGTTACACCCGGCTTCGGTGGTTTTTTTTTCTTTTCGGTGACGCTGCTTTTTCCGGCTCGAGTAAAGTCGCCTTGCGCTTCGGGGGGCCGTTTTTTTGTCTCCAGTTCCTTCCCTCTCTTAACGTCCCCAGCTGACCGGGGTACCTCTGCATAGAGCTGCCGGGTCCTGAGAGTGCGTCCGCGACGATCCTCGTGGTTCACCTCCTTTCGCTTTGCTTATCTTGCCTTCTTGGTCCTCCATCGACGAAGTTTTCCCTCGTGACTGAGGGAGACATAGTTTGTTTCTCTTTTTTTTTTTTTTTTTTTCGGTCCTACCCCGTTTGACCTTTGCTTTCTGGTCCCTCGATCGTGTGGCTTCGCCAAGCCGGATATCCCTTTCCCATGGCCCTCGTCTTCTTGATGTGGTTCTCCCAAAGTATTCTTCCTATGAAATCCCCAATCCCGTTTTCTTTTTTTTTTTTGCGCTGCGGTGGTTTTAACCGCGTTCCCCAGGAACTCGGTCTCTTATCCCAAGTGTGGCTGGCTTCGGACCTTAGTCTTGATCGTGTTTTTTCTTTCCCCAATCGATCTTTTCCTCCCGGGATCGTGTGACCGTCGGTGTCCCTTGAGGTTTGGGCCACCCTTCCCTGCCTCCCCTTTTTTGTCATGTGAATGTCTTCTCTTTTAACATCCGTACCTCAGATCCCGAGCCCAGGTTTGTTGCCATAGGTCCGGTCCATTTGTTTTCGCAGCCCTCTCCGTGTCCCAACATTTAGTGTACCCCCCCTTTTTTGGTTTTTTTTCTTTTGGTCGATTTCCCAGTCGTATCCATATCCCTTTTTCTTTCACCTTTCTGTTTCGGCGTGACTGCTCTTTGCGCCGCCCCTTTGGAGCTCGCTGTCTTTACCCCCCCTCCCCTCCAGCAATAAGATGTTTGGCGAGTGCCGCGACCCCCCCCCAGAGCTTCTGCTCTTTCATACGAGTCGATATTGGGGCCGGTTTTCCGTGGGAACCGCGTACTTTTTGAGACGTCTCCACCCACCTGAGTCTCTCTAATTATTCTCGTAGGCCGTCGCGCTTTGCTTGGCACAGGAGCTTCGCTGCGTCCCGCCGACAGACCCAACACTTCCCACCAGGGCCCGTCAACTCTGACTGCGCTCACAACAGTGAGCTTCTCCGTTTGTTCCTGGTTGTTCCCTTGAGACAGTTTTGTCTCCGTTTTGACGGATTCTTTACTGAATTCTTCCCTTCGTTCCCAGGCTCTCCTGTTGTGACCCTTGGCTGTGCCCACCGGTTTCATTTTCGTCAACAAAGCTCCCTTCCCCTTACCCGCTCGTAGTTCTGAGCGCGAGGCTTTTTACATCACCCCCCCTTTGGGTATTCTGTGATGGAATTCCCCCCAGCCCCCTTGGCGGCTTCTGTCCGCGGCTTTCCGATTTTTTTCCGCTTACCCGCCCCCTTTTTCGCGTTTTTGAAGAGCTTCTCCCTTTTCGTCTTTTTCTTCCTTCGCCGCGCCTGTCTTTGTAGCCATTCCTTTCCCGTGTCTTGTGACCAGGCGCTTACTGGCTGCCAGTCTTTCCCTCTGGGGCCGCTTGCTTCCTTTCGCGCCAATCGCGACTGCAGCGGCCTGACGAACCTGAGCACGCCATTCCGGAAATGCTTCTTTTCCTCTCCTATGTTTTTGAGGCCCAGTTTTTGGCCTTTGGCGTCGATTCCCTTTTGGAGATTCGATTCTCTACCACTCGGCTTTTTTTTGTGAGGAGTCCCCACGTCTTGGTTTGGGTGCACTTGCCCCGCCACATTGCTTTTATGCTTGGAGATCTTTTTCTCCCAGGCTTGCGCGCCCATCAGTTGCGCCTTTTCCCGAGTTCCTTTCCCCTCACCTTTTAATCACTCATAATTAGGCAACTCGTGCATCGATTTGGCTCGGTGGGTTTGTTTTGTTTCTTTTCTTTTTTTTTTTTTTTGTTGGTTTTTTTTCTTTTTTGGTTTTTTTTTGTTTCTTTTTTTTTTTTTTTTTGTTTTTTTTTTTTTTTTTTTTTTCCTTTTTTGTGTGGAGCGCCCCCGGTTTTTTCTCGCCCCACCTACATCGGGTGTTTTTTGTCCTCTCCATTCCTTCCTCCCGCACCGCCTGTAGCCTCGGCCAATTCTTTTTTTTATTGGGCGACCTCCCCGCGCCACGCTCCCCCCCCCTCTCACGGTGGGGTTCTTTTCTTCACTCGTCGGTTAGAGACGTGTCGAACGGCGGTTGCACCGGAAGTACGTCCGGTAATCGTGCCTTCTCTTTTGTTTTACCTTTCCCCTTTTCCCTTTGCACAGCCCCTTCCCTGTTTCTCTGCCGCTGGTTGAAGCCCTGTCAAGTCCTGACCGGTCTAAGGTTCGCCCTTTTTACCATCGCATATTCCTTTTTTTGTTTTTACCAAATGGGGCCTATTTCGGACGTTGTGCATTTTTTTACCTCAGTTTGGTGGCGCGCTTCTCGGGGCCCCTTTTTTCCCCCTACCTCTTCGGCATCCTCCCGTTATATTTGAGCAAGCCATTCGAGGTCCGGTCTACCCGATAGCTCCTCCATTCCTTTCCCCATCTTCTGCCAGCGGATGGCTGCCCCCAGTTTGTTTATTTTCATGAAACCTTTTCCGCGAACTGAAACCCACCTCTGAGCCCTGATCCAATTTTTGTTGTTTTCTTTTCCTTTCAGGCCTTGCCCCTTTTCTTTTTTTTTCTTCTTTTTTTTTTTACATTGAACTGCACCAGCTCTTAGCGTCTTTCGATACATCGGTTCAAGTTCTTGTGTTTCCCCTTTGGCCGATGCGCCCCAAGTTTCTAGTTTTCTTTCCTGTAACGGCTTGGCGGTTAGTTGGATTTCCCTTTGTCGTGCACCAATTTCTCACTTTTAGGTCCGGTTTCACCCAACGGCGGCTGGTTGTGAGGCGCCATGTGCCCCCTTTCTTTGCGCAGTCTTCGACGTTCTCTTGTCTCACACCGTCAAATTTGCCTTCTGCTCCTGTATTGGGTGGTACGAAACGTGTTGTGCGCTCCCTCAAGCGGCTTTTTCCGCGCTCACCAGGTACAGCGGCTTCACCCTTCCCAGCGGTTCGAGTTCTTTGTTCCGCGATTCTTGAAACCGTGAGCGTTTCTGCCTTGCGTTGTTTTTTCATTTCCGCCTCTCCGTCCTCGTGTTCCCTTTATTTCCGCTCTTTTTTCGGACCCCGCTGGCCCCCTGAGTTCGTTGAACTGCGGGCTACAGTTGTTTCCGCTACTTTCTTTTAGCCCTGTCCGTTTTGTCGCCTTTTTCTTGCCGAGGCCCGCTTCTGCTTCCGTCCTTGACTCAGAACTGCTCCCCCTCGGGCCTCTACGCTGCCCCCTTCCCTTTCCTTATACTATTCGCTTTTTTTTTCCCACGATCGATTTTGTGCATGATCACCATTTTCCTAACTGGAGTATACCGGCGCTTTTTTTTTTTCAGTCGTAGTTTCGGTCGGGTGCCTATTTTTTGTTCTCACAATCCCCTGTGCGGATGGCCCCCTTTGCTCTGCCTTCTCTGTCGGCTCCCGAGGATCCTTCTCTCCACCCGCTCAAGGCAGGGCTGTGCTTCCCGTAGTTTTTTTTATTCCGTCGTCTTGTCGCGGGTGGCGTTGTGTGGGCCGCTTTTAGTCCCTCTTTTTTAGGCCTCGTTTGAACTTACTCCTTTCTTGTCTTTCGATTTGCGTGCCGGCCGTGTTTTTTTTTTTTGCTTCGTTGGACCTCTTCTCTCTCTCAATTGGTTGTTGTGTCGGTTTTGACTGCTTTCTCTTTCCACCTTCGTCTTTTCTTTTTGTGGCAAGCCGCTTTGTGAGGCCCCAATTTGCAGATGAGTTTTTTTTTTTCCTTGTTGCTTCTTTCAAGCAGCTTCTCTTCGGGAGTTGTCCCTTTCACGCCAACCCGCTCAAAATCTCGCCGGCGTGGCCGTTACCCCCTTTCTTCTCTTTCTTTTTTGCCTTCTGGAATGTCGTGGTTTGAGTCTCTCTTTCTGTAGTACGCGCCGATTCCCAGTGGCGACGTTGTGATCTCTCGATTTTTTCCTTTGGTTCTCCAGGTCCCGTTTCTCTACGTCCCCGCCCGCTTGTTTGTTAGACTCCCAGGCGGACATTGTTGCTCTGCCGATTTTCTTTTCTCTTCCGTTGTCCCGGCGAATTTCTGTTTTCCCTTTAAGTTATTATTAGTTTCCGGTGTTGGGGCGGTTGTCTTAACCTGTGTCTATTGTTGCGGACGTTCTTTCTTCTTCTTGTTGGACGGATTTTCAGGGACCACGCCTTGCCCCAGAGTTCGTCTTTTTGTAGAGACCATACTGTCTCTTCGTCCTGACGTTCAAGATACCCTTGTTTCTCTTTTTCCTTTTGTTAGAGTACGTGACAGCGAAGGAAGGGAGTTTCTCATCTGAAGATAGTCTTTACTCTATACCAAGGGTTTCGTCGCGCGTACCCCTCCCCCGTTTTGTTCGAGGTACCGTACCCTCTCCCCTTTCTGCCCCGGCACACCTCCTCGGATTGCTCGCGGTGGTTTTGTAAGGGTTTTTGGTGGAGAAGTTAGCCCGTTTATTTTTTTCGCGACCCTTTTCGGCACAAGCGGCGCGGAACGCATCGACTCAAGTTTTGAATTTGTAGGCCTCCGAAGCGTCGTCCGCCTCTGATCTCAGGTGGCGATTGGCGTCTTAACTGCCCCCCTTTTTGCATGGACTGATGTTTTTTTTACTTTTTACTAGTGGGCCGCTGTATTTTTTGACCCGTTACACCTACCATTCGGGGCGTCTTTTTAAGGAGTTTGAAATGTTCGGCACTCTGACGTCTACGTAACCACACCTATCACGTTCACCGGGTGCCAAGCTTTTTTCGACACCTCCCCATGCTGATCTCAAGTCGAGAGACATTTACTCGCGGCCCTTTTTGCTGCGGCTATTTTCTTCGTATTTTTTTTTCGTGCAACCAAGGCTCCTACTCGCTGCCAGTCCTAACGTGTTCCCGGACACCTGTTTTTACTCGTGCTTTCCACCTTGGTACGTGGACGGCGTCCTCTTTTTTTTTGATTCCCCCGTTTGCGCGCGTTTGTTTTGTTCTGCGCCTTTGACAAGTTTTTCCGTGCCCCCTCGAGTGGTCAGGCCGTACGTCCGACGAGGTCTTTTTTATATGGGCTTACGGTTTTTTCTGCACGAGACAGGACTTCTCTCTGGACCCCTACCATTTAAACTTACTTAGCTTCTCCTGACGCATTCGGGGCCCATTCTTGGTTTTGCTTCTCCGCCTGCAGCGTGACATTTTGGGCGTGGGCTGCCCAGACAGGAGAGGGACCCCCCTAGTTAGTCGGTTTTTCAGCTTCGATGGCAATTTTTGGTTATGTTGGGGCCCGCTGTCGAACGTGTGTCCTTTTCTCCTTTTCCTGCTCCAACAGACTCGGCACTTTCCTTTCCTGATTTTGCTAGGTTCATTGCTGATTTTGGTCACCTGTAACCTTTAGGCGTTCCTTTCCCTGAAATATTCCGGTTTGCATCCGCGCCTTTCGCCGAAGGCCGAGTTTTCTACCCTTTGCATCGGACCCAACCCTGCGCAGGGGCTTGATTTTCTGCTGTGGACGTCCTCCTACTTAGTTTTGATTGACCAACTTGTCTCCTAGCGGACACCGGCGTTGGTGGCGGATTTCCGTTGTTGCCTTTCGAAACAAACCCTATTTTCAAGTGGGGTTTTCTCCGGATCCTTCGCTTATTGTGCTTGCTACCTCTTAACTTTAGGGAGTGTCATTTTTTTTTGGTACCCGACTATTCGGTCCCTATGCGTTCCCTTGAGGAGAACGCCACTTTTTTTCTTAGCAGTTGAACAATTCGTCCCTTTTCTTATTTTGGCGTCCCACGGTTCCACCTAGCCACTGCGTTTTTTCTGTTTTTTTTTTGCCTCGACCCTCACCTTTTTGACTAGGATCGTGTTGGGACAAGGACAGGATCGAACCTACCAGCACCGGGCATCTTCTCTTTCCAAACAATCGGGATTTTTTTTCGAGTTTTTTTATTTCGATCCCGGGACTCTTTGGTTATGTAGCTCTTTTCCCTCTCCTCGTGGGATGCGACGTGCAGGCCGATGCGGCATCGACACCCTGGCGTGTTTTTTAATAGTGTTTCCCTCTGCAGGTGGAGTGTGCTCCCTCCGGCTCTGCGACTTCTTTTTTTTTCGAACAAGAAATCCTTTGGCTCCAGCTTTTTTGTCAAGTTTGAACTTTTTTTTTTTCGGGATCTACAGGGTTCCTTTTTCAGTTTTTTAGTTTTACACTCGCTGAATCAAGTCGTTCTTCTCATGGATGGTGCACCAGGTTTACTCTTCCCTCAAACCAAATTTCTGAGAAATGGCGGCCCGTGCTGAAGTTAACCTTCCGGCGTGCGGTTGGGGGGCGGTGTTTTGGGTGTGTTCCGTGGACTTTTTCCCCTGTTGATGTGGGAGGTGCCCCCGCAGTACCCATTTTTGCCGCGGATCTAGAGGTCTCTTTCCGACACTGTTCGGCTGGACGACACATTTTTGGGAAGCATGCCGGAGTCTTTCCCTTTCCGAGACATATGTTTGGTTACAGCCAGGTTAGTGGTGGTATTTTCTCCCTTTTGGTGCTTTTTTTATAGGTCTCTGTTATTGCCCACTTGGATCCCCCGCCCCAGGGGCTCATCGTTGCGTCTAAGTTGACGACCTCCCTCCTCTTTGTTATAGGGGGTGGCCGCCTTTTCTTTTTCGAACACTCCCCCCGGTCAGTTTAGTAGTTCCCCGGCAAGCTTGTTCTTTTTTATCATCATCTTTCGTGTCTCAATTGGGCGTGTGTCTGATTTGTTCCCTCCGAATTTTCGGGCCCACTCATCTATCCTAGGGGGCTTTGTGGATTTTGTTGAATGGGGCCATCGTTATCTCCCGGTTCGCTGATTGGCGCATCCTTTCCTCCAGGGGGGGTTCCTTTACAGAAGAGCTACTTTGCTTTTACCACACTAGATTGAAACACTGAGCTACTGTTGGGTTTTTTCCTGTAAAGTGGTGGGAGACTTGTTTGTTGCTCTGTTTTTCGTACGCCATTGATCGAGTGAAGCCTCCTGTTGTTGTTTACGTCTTTCGTGCGAGACACACTTTTTACCCAAGAGCGTCGCGCATGTCCAGGAGGTGCAATCCGGGGGGTGACACTTTCGACATCCCACCCTTTTTTTTTTTGATTTTCGGTCTCTTCGCCCGGATAGATTTTGGGGGGTAGTAGAAAAGATACGACCTCCGGACCTGCCTCTCCTCTAAGTTTAGTTTGTCTTCTTGGATTCTTTATCGGAGGGTCGGAACCATTGGGGAGCTTGTTCGGGGGGAGGTTGAGCAGTGATGGGGGATGGCCCCTCCCCAGCAAGACGCGGCGTGGTTTTCGTGGCTTTTCTGTGGTTTTGCTCTCTTGGAGTTTTGGCGTCGAGACGTTTCTAAGGGTTGGCTGGAATTCCGTTCGTCTTTTGCACACGATCGGCTATGTCATCCGCCCCCAATCGAGTTGGCCGGTTTTTTTTTTGTCTTTACACCTCTTTGGTTTCTCCTCTTCTCGTTCTTTGGACTTTTTCTTTTCCTTCGGTGTTATTTTCCGTTTTTGAGCCCCCCCCCCTTGTGCCTGAAACAGCTCACGTTCGTTCTCCTCATATTTCGTCCCTCTTCCCTTCCCCCGACGGGCGCCATTTCTGCTGGTCATTTTCGGCGATCCCTTTTTCCTTTTTTTTGCACGTTCACGGTCAGGCGCGGTATTGATTGCTTTGGAGGCCCCCCTTGAGAGGTTTGTTCCGCGTAACTGTGTCCTCGAGTCCGGTTCTCTCCCCTCTCGTTCTGCCCCTTTTGTCGTCTGAGCCCTTTTTTTTTTTGTTTTTTTTTGGCACGTGGTACCCCCCGCCTTTTTAGACCCGGCGTGGGCATTCGTGGGTCCTCTCCTCTTCCCTCGGTAAGCGTGTCGTAGTCCTCAGCGCACCTTGTCGCGACCCTGGGCCAAACTTTGTTTTTTTTTTCGACCTGCTTGACACGGTGGTCGCAGTTTTTTTGGTGTGGTTTCCTGTCGTCCGTTCAGAATCTCTCCTATTCCGTTGTTTTTGTTTTGAGCGCCTGTCTGAAGAAGTAACTGGTCCCTGGCCCGGGCTTTTTTCTGCCGCCACACGGTGCGAGTTTCACTTTAGAAGCCCTTTTTGGTTTTATTTCTTTCTTTTTTCTTATTAGTTCGTGACTCACGCTTTTTTTGGCCCCGCGACGCGTGTCGTTCTTTCTCCCAGTCTGAAGGCCGCATTCTTTCTCTCATGTTTTTTCTACGTGGCGTTTCCCCCCGTGCTCAGACGGATCCGGGGCTGTTTGTTTTTCGGTTTTTTTTCTAACCTTTGCGGAGTCCCTTTTCTCCGCGCTACTGTTTTTTTGACTCCTTGCTCCGTGTGGTTTCAGCTACGTTTTTTTTTACGTTCATGTCCCTTGATAGCTGTTCGTCCTGCGAATTTCTTTTTTTCCGTCGCTTGTCCGCCCCTCTCATATAGCCCGGCCTAAAAGCTTGTTCCGTTTGTGTTTCCCCCGGCTTCCCTCGGTCCTCGGAAACCTTTTTTTCATCAGTCGGTGACTCTTTCGTTTCCCTCGTTTCGACAGTTTTCGCTAGTCGGTTCTCGTCTCGCAAATTGTTGTTCCCGCCCCGATCGTTGCGATTCCTGCGCACCGACGTTCTCCCTGATACACTTTATGTACTTTCTTTTTGACACCCCCAAACGTTTTCCCCCCTCTCCCATACCGTGAAAACTCCCTTTTTTTTCTTGGGCTCCCGTTGTTTTTTTTTTCTTCCTTTAGTGTTGCGCCCAGCGTACCCACCACAATTTTTCAGTATTTACACTTTACGAGATCTTTTTTTGCGTCAGGTATGATTTTTTCGAGCTTTTACACATCTGTATTCGGTCTCTCAGACCTTTGATTTTTTATGTCCTGGGGAGGTGCTTTCCCTCAGCACCTGCCGCCCCGTTTTTGTTAGACCTCCTTTTTTTGTTCTCGCTTCGATTTGTTACCCCCCTACGATTTCAAGCCCCTGTGTCGCCCCGTGTGCCGAAGTGGTGACAAAGGACCATTTGTCCGGCCGCAGATTTTTTTTTTTTTTTTCCTGTGTCGCCACCTTCTGTCCCCTGAGGCTCTTCCGTTTTTCCATCGGTGTTAACCCCCTCCCACATCTCCATACCCAAACCAGGTGATCGCTCTTCATCTTGTGGTACTTCTTAGTGCCGTGTCTTTTTTCTCCCCCCAGTCGAGCTTTTTGGCTGCCCTTTTTGCCCCCTCCACCGAATTGTTTTATTCTGGCGCGACCTCGGTCCCTCGCCTTTTTCTTCTCGACCCCCCGTTTTTTCCGGGTGATCCGGGCGCTTTTCCCGTCGTTTTTTTGGGGTACCCTACCTTTCAATCGTTTGAGTTCGTGGCTGGACTTGCCCACAAGTGCCCTTCCCCCCCCAAACTAAGTTGCCGTAGACAAGACTACGTATGAGAGGTTCGTTGAAAGTTCTATTTTTCCTGAGGGCATTTTGTTGCCGGCTGCATGTGCCCCCCCCTCGCGCGGCCCCCCCCCCAGTCCCCTGAACTTTTCCTTTTTTTCTCACCCCCTGGAATCTAGATCGTCGGCCTGGCGAGGGGGTGCCGCCTATTTTTAGAATGCGTGTATCTGGTTTTTCCAAAGATTCACCTTTCCCCCCCCATCGCGGATCTCGCTCTGGGGGCGCCTTTTTTTCCCGTACATGTAACCTGTCTTTTTTTTTTTTGCACCGCGCCCATCTTTTGCTCTGACCTGTCTGGTTTTTCTTTGCCCAGGTATCGTCCGTAAGATCTTGTCAAGTTTGCTGACTCGGAATGTCACACCCAGAAGTTTTTAGTTATTTGTCTCTGTGTGTCGTGCAGAGAACCGTGAAACCGGTCTTGTCATATGGTAATTCTCGAGCTGATCGGTGCTGACTCGTGGCAGGATTTCGAATCCCCTGTTTGCTGCGCTTCTCCTTTCTTTTTTTCACGTCCAGGCCCTCTTCGGACTGTTTCGCGTCTTCCTAGCAGTTTGTTCTATTTCGACTTGGGTTATTTGCGTCGGCAAATTTTCCTTTTATCCTCTCGCGCGTGTAACAGGGTGTTTTTGGAGCCAAGCTACTGCTTCGGATGCGATACATCGGACGAGTGTGGAGCCATCCCTAACCTTTTTTGCGTCGATTTCCTTAACGGATCTCATTGATTCTCTGCGAGTTTTTTTCCTCGTAAACCTTTTTTTGATCCTTTTTCCACTTGTCCCTAACCTTCCTTCTTTTTTGGGTTTTGCTCTGCGTTTTTCTTGTATTTTTTCAGACGAATTGACAAGGTTTCTTTTTTGGTTCCGAGGCTTGTTTAGCCTGTACCTCCCTCAGGTCCTGGAATTCCAGCCTTTTTGATACGCTCATAGCACTACTTTTCTCTACGACTTTCCCATAGTTAGTGGTTTTTCGGTTTCTTCTTCATGCCCTCCCCCAAGCACGGTTTTTGCCTAGTCCTTCCTCGTCCTCGATTTCCGACGACCACCAAAGTTTTTTTTTGCCAGTATCCACCTGTTTGCCCCCTTTTTTTGGTTTTTTCGTGAGACCCATTTTTCGCACACTCGCCGGATCTGAGTCAAGTTTCGGCTCCCCCCCCCACTCTCGTTAGCTTCATAGGGCGAAGTTCTTTTTTTTGCGAAATGTTTTTTGCTCCTTCTTTTCCTTAGTGGCGTCCTGTTTTTGGGCTTTTTACTTTGTCCCCCCCGTTGTTTACTGTCGTTTTTTATGTTCCCAAATCGCCCCTTTTTCTCTTTTGCCCCGAATTTTGCAACTGCTTCCCTTTTTTCTTAGAAGAAACGTTTCTGGTCTGGGCGCTCTTGGTTCTGAGCTCCCCCCCACAGTTGGTCTGTTCCCTTTCATTGGTTGAATCGCCGGGTGTCTCATTCTTCCCGCCGGAGAGTCCTTTCTCCTATTCTTTCCGCCAAAGGCCTTCAGCCCCTTTTCTTGCGGCTGCTGTCCACGATGCGCCTGTCGCGCCCGACCACCTTTTTGTGCGCGCCTCCCCATGCGTCTTCGTACTTTGGCCGTTACGTTCTTTCCAGCGTCTTCCTTTGCCGAGGTATTTTTTTCCTCTAATGTGCACGTCCCCCTCTTCGGCGTGCGTTACCGCTTTTTCCCTCTCAAAGTTCCTAGTTTTCCCCGGCTCTGCATTCACCAGTGCGTCGGCTGCTTCATTTTAATTTTTTTTTTTTTGGTGATTGTTTGGTACGTCCCCCCGTTCCTTGCTTTGGTACCTCCCCCCGGAGGTCGGAAAGTAGACTCGTTCCTTCCCTCCCCTTTTTTCCCTTCCCCGCGTCGACATTCTAGTAGCACCGCCACCACCTTTGAGGGGGCCCTCATTCCTCCAGCAGGGGGGCCTTACCATGTTCTTTTTGTCGGAGCTCTCTGACTCGCACCCCAGGTGGTAAGCATTCTCGCATTGATCAATGCTTTGCGAGTCTCCTGTAGGTCGGTGGTTGTGTTGCTTTTTTCAGCTACAACCGCGCTCGTCCTAGAGATTTTTTTCCTGTACGGGCGCGCGCGTCCTCTCGTGACGGTCTCCTTTCAAGTGTCTTCTCTGCCATTTTTTTGAGCCACAAGTCTCTTTTAGGAGGCTGCCGGTTTCTCCTCTTATCTATTCTGTGACGCAGGGTTTTTTTCTCCTTTTTTTCCCCTTTTTGGGTCGTTGTCCTGGCTCCCCCGCGCGTCCTTTCAACTGCTGCATCAGAGGCTTCTCGTCGACCGAACCACTGGTGTTCTTGCATTTCGCGTGACCTGACCAACTCTCTACTTTCCATCATGTCTCCTGGTCTGTCCTACCGGTCCCCTAGTGTTGTTTCGTCTTTCTGCGGTCAGTGCGCCCCCGGGGCCCCCCCTAGGGTGATTGGCTTTCCCTTGCCTTGTCGACGAGTGATCTCGTCCTTTACCAAATTTCCCCCGAGTTTTTTTTTCTTCTCCGATTGTTTTTCCCTGCCCGTTGATTTTGGGTGCGTTTCACTTTGGTTTCTTGCCCGAAGTTTTTTAAGCTGGACTGTCATTTTTGTCTGACCACCGTTGACTTTTGATTTTCCTTTTCGGAGGTGGTTGAACCCC
>Ga0179593_1660213_pt1 | contig 16485 bp, 22 predicted proteins | sample CZODoug2_1_08_16_FD_185931 | JGI IMG/M metagenome (GOLD analysis project Ga0179593, IMG submission 185931) | Vadose zone soil fungal communities from Angelo Coast Range Reserve, California, USA - CZODoug2_1_08_16fungal (PacBio error correction) | ecosystem: Environmental > Terrestrial > Soil >... | reverse complement strand
TATACTTCATCTTGACATTCCGGCCCTTCCCATGACCCCCTCCCCCTTCGACGCTAACCCCGCGCCTATTCCCCCCCGAAATGTTGCACTCTCTCCCTCGCATTCTTTTACCTATTTTTCCAAGTCGCCCCGTTGGAGTCAAATCCCTTCATTTTTTGTATTTAGCGATTTGACATTCGACTTCCTAGCTTTTCTCCCCCTCCATCTAGTTGCGGGCCCCGATATTCATGTGGTTCCCGAGCCCTGTATGGAGAGCTTGATTTTGACTCCTCGATCACCCTCTGTGTTTTCGAGCTTCGTTAAGCAGACCCATTGCTTTATCCAGGTCCGCGCAGGTTCGCGAGAGAAAATTGAAACCTGTTTTCCTCCCTCCTTCTGTTTCCCCCCCTCCTCGAAACACCCCCGCTTCCAGAATTTTCGCATTTTCCTTTCTGCAGGGCTTGTAGCACCCATCACCATCCCTGGGCCTCCGCAGCGCCGTTTGTTTCGCCAGAACGCTGTCTCTTTTTTTTGAAAGCCAGACGAAGCCCCCCTTTCCCACATTACCCGCTTTCCCGTTTTATCAGACGGCCACTAGCTCGTCGGCCTCGGGTGTCCCCTTTTTTCTCTTCTCATGAAAGTTATCAGCAGATACTTTTTTTTTTTCGCCCTTTTCTGTTGTTTATGTGCCCTTTCGCCGCACGGTCGTCACCGAGCCGACTCGCGGCCGTTAGCCTTGTCCCTCCCGGAGACTCCCCTCCCCCGATGAACTTAATCGACCTGATTTTTTGAAATTCCCTTTGGTTGTCGGTCCGCGGAATATCGTTTTTACCTTTTCCACCCCGGAGATGCGCCAGCCCCACCACACCCATGCCTGAGCTCGGCAGCGCTCCCCTTATGTTTCCCTTCCATATTTTAACCGACGCTAAACTTTCTGGCCGTCCTTACAGCACTTCACGTCAGCTTTTCACATGAGCACATCTCCCCGACTCTCTGGGGCCTTCTAAATCCCCCTTTGCCCCTTTCTCGCTGTGGTCTTCTCTTGTATTGAAAGCTATCACCCTACCCCTGTTACCGTGTTCAGGTTTGTCACCGCCCCCCTAGGTTATAATTTATTTTTTTTCCCTTTTCCCTGTGACACACTTGCTTTTGACATTATTCTTTTCCTTCCCATGCGTTATCCCCCAACTGTCATCTATAAACTTTCCGCGCTGTCCTTTCTTTTTCGATTTCCCTTTTCCTTCCCCGCCGAACTCCGGTAAATACCTCGGTTGCCTTTTCCCGACCTGCTGGTCCCCCTCTCTAAACGCTGAGATTCACCTCCTTCTGCGGCCATGACAACACGATCCTGCTTACTTCGTACTAAGACGCGCTTCCCTTTTCTTTAGTCCTCTGCACCCCCGCTTTTTCGATGCGCCGTTTTCGTCTTGAATCAGTATGGCAGAAGGAAAAACGGCTGAGGGTCGTGCTTTCCTACCCCCCTCCCCTTGCAGGTTGTAAACTTATGAACTCAACTTTTCATGTTGGATGTTTGTTAGTCCCTACCGGAACATTCTCAACTGACACGGATACCGTTGGAAACTTCCAAAATTCTGCTTCCCTTCCGCGATTGAAAGGGCTAACTCCCCCCATACACGTCATTGTCATCTACACAGATCAAGTTGACTTCGGACCGCCCCTTTTGCCCCTCCTTTTTTCGGGAATTAATCCGAGATGTACTTGGGCTTTTTTTTTCTCTTTAATTCGAGCAAATAACAAGAATTTCACCCTTATTAGGCTATTGGTCCGACCCCCCCCCCCCCCGCCGTCTCCCACTCATCGAAGGCGCTCCCCCCCCCCCCCCTCCCGCCCGATCCCCCTCCCCCCCATCCCCCCCTACACCCGCGCCCGCGGCCCCCCCCCCCCTGATGCCCCTCTTACTGGAGGTCCCCCCTCTCGAAATTTGTTTTTCTTGAGACTGAAACTAGTGTTTCCGCAAGCGCCCTATATTTTTCCTTTTTTGGTTTTTTTCTTTTATGTTTGTTTTGAGTTTTTTTACGACCACCGAACATTCGAATGTATCGCGGTCGTGGCCTTTTTTTCTCTCGCCATCCTGCTCTCCTGTAATCACGTCTTATGTTAATCGTTTCCGTTTCCCTTACGTATCCACATACTTTGATACGGGGAACATTCCAATTTCCCCGGTTCCCTCCCAGAACCCTCCCCCTGTCCCCCGCGCATTGCTAGACAATCCGATGTCTACTAATGTTTCTTCCCCCCCCCAGAAGAACTGACAGTTTTTGACGTCTTTTCGATTTTTCTTTCATGTACGGCGAATATGTCCCTTCCACACCCCCCTATGACATTTTTGCAGCTACCGCTGGAGTTTCCCCCTTTCCGCTTCGTTCGTGCGCACTGTGCCGCCTCACAGCCGCAAGATTCCTGTATTTCAGAAACTCTCCCTTTTCTCCCCAAGCCTCACTCAGAACCCGCCCCTAATGCTTCTGATGCTTTCAATTCCCTATTTGTCCTTGTCGTCCGCGCGGATCTTGGTCCTGACCGCGATTCCTCACGTCCCGATCATCTTCCTCTTTTTTCCCCTTTGAAGTTTTGTCGTAAAGTTAATGGCGCCCTTGCTTTTTGTTCGCCTTACTAGCCCCCGGGCGCCGGTTTGTTATCATGGGGCCACGGACCCTGCCCTCTTTTTTCTAGCAAAATCCGCACCCCTCTCTTTTTCCCCTTCTTTCTTTTTTGTTGTGGCGAAGATGCATGGTCAAGCAGGTCGGTCCCTCCCCCTTGGATACACCCACGCCGGAGCCACTTTTTTTTCCGGTGTCCGCCCTCAATATGCGCCAGGAAAAATTGACCCCCCCCCCCTGTTCCCTCTTCTATGGCGATGTATCTTCGTCGCTGATTTTGATATTCGTATCGCCCGAGCCCGCGTATTCTAAACAAATAGAGCTCACTCTTGACAGGGACTCCTTTCCACTTCGGCAGGTATCTCTTCTTTAGTTGAGGGAGATGATGCTGTTAGGGCCTCCTTTTTGGTTTTTTTTGGCAGGCGGGTGCTTTTTGCGCCCCTTTGCAGAGCGGCCTTGCCCTACGGAAACTTTTTTTCCTTGTACTCAAGTGTCCCCTACGCTCTGTTTTCTCCCCAACCAAATTTTCGACGTTAACCATTCAAGCCCTTTCGTTCCCCCTTCTCTTTAACCCGTTCTTTTTCTTTGGTATTCAAATTTCCCCCCCTTTCTTCTGATTTTGTCGAGCCTCCAGCGCGTTTTTTACTTTTTGGTCTTCTGACCCCCCGAGGATAAAGGGACGGCCTCTCCTCTCATAGTAAGTATTAGCACTACGACACAAGGACCGAACGAGTACTCCCTAGATCTTTCTCTTTGATTTACGATCCAACCAGCCGATACTCCCCAACTCTCTGCGACAATTCCGAATTGTTTTAAAGCGTGTAGCTCCCACACAGAAAGAAGAACATCCACCTCCCTATAGTTTTTTGGAACACAATCTTCGCCTTTTTCCTCCCTCCCCCCTGGCATTGAAGATTGGCCTGCTGCAGCTCCTTATTTTGATAGCCGAGCGCCTTCGCCCCCCCCTCCTCGGTTCTAGACGCATGATTACGGAGAGCCGTTGGTGTCGGCGTCGAATTATTCTGACGCCCTCGTTTTTTTCTTGCGAACCCAAAGGAAAAAAATGTCAGCGGTTCGACTCCATCCCCCCCCCTTCATGGATTAATTCCGTTTTCCACATTTTCCGGTCCCGATCGTCCAATTTAGTGTCGCTATTTTGCATTCCGTTTTTGGAGCCTTTCAGTTTACCTTCGCATTCCTTCTTTTTTTTTCACCGGTCTGGGTAGTGTGAGCCAAGACCGTTGGACCCCTTCCCCCCCCCTCCCCCCCTGACAACCTTTCCCCTTCGACTCTTTCTTCAGTTTCCTCCACCAAGTCCAGTAGTTGGCCGCCGACAACAAGTTTTCCTCGGCCAGCTTCTACATGTCTTCATCCCGGCTCCCCCCTTCCGCTTTGCAATGCGCGGCCAATCCCTCTCCCTTCTTAGTACATTATTGGATCTCTACTTTCCTCCCCCGCGGTGTCACTCGCAGTTTTAGCTTTTCCCTCTTGTCGATGGACCAAGGCCCCGAGGGACTTTATCCCTCCTTTGTGAGAATTTTATTCCACCCTGTCTGGCGTAAGGCTCCCGTATAGATTTTTCTTTCGGCAGGGCAGAACCAGCATATGTCACCCTCAACTCTTCCCCAGTGCCCCCTGCGTGACAAGCCGATACCCACCTCTACGGTGTCCCACAACAGTTAACGGGGTAACGGTTCGGACTGCCCTTATGGTGAAGAGACCGTCCAACATCTAACTCCCAACACGGCCGCAGGTACGGCAGTCGTCCATCTGATGCAGAGTCTTTCAGGTTCTCTCTCTTATCTTTGTCAGCCCCCCTTTTCCTAACTCCTTAAAGAATTCCTGTTATCGTCGTTTTGGCCCCAATCGTTTCTCTTTCGGCGTTCAAACGTTTCTGTTTGAGGATTTCCTATTCCAAGGTCCGCCTATTCCGCTCCCTCCCTGACAGCCCTGGTGTGACGAGGTTCATCTGTCATACGTATTCGACTGCGATGCCCGTCGTCCATCTATTCCCCTTGGTGTTTCTCCGAGCTGGTGCCGTCGGTGGTCCTGACCCCCGGGTACATTACCATTGCTGACCGGGGGGCTCAAGTGTACAGATCCGGAAGACCCCCTGGTCCTGGCCCTCTCTAGTTGGGCCCACAAAACCAGGTCTCCTGTCCCCTTTTGGCGGCGGTCGTCCACCCCCCCCACTCGGTCCGCCCGGCACCAAGCGAGCGCGCGGTTCTCTTTTTTATGGTTCTCGACCCCGTCCTCGGCTCCTTTCCCTGCTCAAAGGGGGTTTTTTGGGGTTATTCTGGGCACCATCGTACAGTTCCTCCCCCCCTTTTTCTGCTTAAATGTGCGCTCCGCGATTCCGCGGATGTCGGCGATGTCGGAGAGGTGCCTTCCATCTCGCGCGCCCGGCTTAGGGCTGAGTTTGATCTGCATGGCCTCACGCCTCTACCGTTGCGCATTTTTTTGCATTTCTCAACGAAGACGACTTTTTCCGCCCTTTTCCCGAGCGGTATCATTCGATGTCCGGTCCCCTCCTTTTTCCTTAACCCCCCCCTTGAAATCCTGTGTATGGCATTTGACCTCCCCACCCCCTTTTTTTTTTCCTTTTTCCATGAGCGGACACAACTTCGGGTCACCCCAATTTCGTTATTGTGGCATAGACTAATGATGGTAGCGGGGATGGTGCCCCCTTTTCGATCTTTAACTGGCGATTTAGCGGCTCCCTCCAAGATTGGATCAAAACCTTCCAAATTTGGGCCTGGAAGAGAACCTTTTCCAGTTACAGGCACTCTCTCTGGCGTCCTCCTTTTTGATTCTTTGTCCTCGTCGATTGCTTCCTTTTTCCCCCTCTCCCTGGATACTTTCCATTTGGTCGTTACCGGTAAATTCTCCCCTTTAAAGACTCGCACAGGCGACGCACGCCCCCCCCACGCGACCCTTTTTTCCCCTCTTAAGAACTTGGATTTTTCTCAGCCTCCGCACATTAGTTTTTTCCTCTCTCCATCTCACCGTTTTATAGTCCAGGATGGCTTTCACGTTGTGTATTTATCGATGTTCCCCTCTAGGACCGGTGACCTCCTCTAAATTCCGTTACTTAATTCGCGGGCGAAAAGCTCTCCTTTTTTTTTTTTTTCTCCCCGTTTTTCGAACCTCGCGAGGACAGCTGCCGTTTTTGAACGCATCGCACATGCCCCTCTTTCTCTTCTCTCTTGCGGGTCCTTTCACGAATCGTCCCCCCTGACTTCCCTTTCCCGTTCGGTCAGAAGGTTAGTTAGCCTTCTTTTTTTGGCGATTGCCCAGAGAAAAAACCGCGTCCTCCTTTTTCTCTTCTCTCTCTTCCCTAGGTTTGGTCGAAAACTCCCCAAGTCCCCCTCCCCTCCAAACCGGAAGCTCCCGTGTCAGCGGCTTGCTGGCCAAGTTTGACGACTTCCTCCCTTTCTCCCCCCACTTTCCTTTCCTGTTTGTTTCAGAACCGCACTCGCCTCGTCTCCCTTTTTCGTTCCCTAGTTAGCCTCCCGTTTCTAGCAGATAATTGAGCCAGGTCAGCGCATTTATGCCTGTCGCCTTCTTTCTTCGCCCTCACGCTCTAGGGATAGCCGTTTATTTTCCTCCTTTCCTCTCGGGGCACGAACTTTCATCGCAATGTATTCATTTTTTCGATGACCTAGTTCAACCTCCATTTTTTCATTTTAATATCGACCTTTTTCCAAACCCCCCTTCGATTGCGCCTCCCCCCAGCATGATTCGGCGCTCGCCCCGATGGGTCTCCCCCCTTCCCTCTTCCCATTGCCATTCTGCCGGCCGTTATCCCCTTTTTTTCTCCCCTTTCTTGCTTCGCAACTTTCCAGCTTCTGCATCCGTCGTTGCCGGGACCCCTTCCCCCCTGACGCCTGCTTACTTTTTTTTTATGTTCTTGATCTCTTCAGCCATCGTCGCACCCCCCTCTCATCAATTTGTGCCCCCGACAGGTTTTAGAATTCTTGGGGCTTTGGTCAACTTTCCCACACACAGTCATTGCTGAAATCTTAGTGCTGTCCCCCTCCCCCCCCAGAAGTTCTAACCCCCAATTCTATCTCTTACTACGTGCTCCAGTTTCTGTGTGTTCCAACTCTTTCCCATGCGGTACCTCACCTCCTTCCCTTTTTGTTTAGAAATTCTGTTCAAGGATAGCCGATTTAACAGAACATTTGCCCATTTCGCATTTTCCTTCCCTTAGATACGATTAATATGTATCCTTCGTAGGTAATTTCTGGGGTCCGCGCAGTGCCTTTTTATGAGAAGTTGTATTGTAATCCTTTTTCAGATCTTTCCCCTTTCCTTGGAACACTGTTTTTCTTGAGGGTTTGCCCCCTCTGTTGGGTACCTTTTTTTGAATATGCCGTGTCTGTTTCTTTCTCCGGCCCCCCCCCTGTCTTTGAGACAACGCCACTGTCCCCATTCGAAAACCCAGTCAGCATGCGAAAGGGATTCCAGACCCAATAAAGTAATGCCCCAAAATAGCGTCCCCTCTGGTCCACTTCGGACAGCATCTATTTCCAGGTTTTAAGGGAATTCCTCTCTATGACCTGGTTCTGGGGCGCTCCTGACCGCTGCGCGCCTTTTCAACGAATGTTGGAAAAAACTTTTACTTGCGGCCTCCTCTGGTAGCCCGCCGTGGTGCCTCTAAGCCTTCCTCCTCTCCTTTTTTCTTCCCGAGCTTGGACTCCTATCCTCGTGATAGGCCAGACACTGGAGCAATAATCTAAATTGCTCATTTTTGGTCTCTCCCGGCGATCTTCCAGAAGCTTTCGATATTCTATATGCCCCCTTTTCCTTTTTTTTGAGCCCTATGTTTCCCGAAGCTTTAGTTTTTATTTTTTTCTCGGCTGTTGTGGCTTCGTAATAGTCTCTTCTCTTCATGACCCACTTGGTAGTGAGTTAATGGACTCGTCCTTGAATTGTGTGCTCCCCCCCCCCCTCCTCCTCCAGTTCTTTCCGTCCTTGGAATGACTTATCCCTATCAGCCTTCCTCCCCCCAGGCCCGTTACCTCCATTTGCTCAACAATCCTTCTCGTGTCCTTTAACAAAAGACGTCATTTTTCCCCAAGTACTTGTGACCTTTTCTTGTTGTACCATGCGAATATTTTTCTCAGAAAACCGATTAAATTGGTTTCCCCCCCCTCTTCCCATGCTTCTCCCTGGAGTTCCGCTCGGGCGCCCACCCGTGCCCGGCCCCCCCCCCAGAATCACGACCCCCTCTCCTGACCGTAGGCTCCGACTTTTTTCCCATCTCCCCACATCTTTGCGCCAGCGCGAAACCGCCAGTACCTGACTTTGTTTGATGCCCTGTTCTTTTTTCTTCCCTCGATGTTGTAGCGGATACCGTTTAGGCAGCGCCCGAGATACCCTTCCTCTCCCTCCGATTCCCCTTCGCCCGCTCGATCCCCTTTGTAGGTCCAGTTCCTGGAGTTTATATCTTTTTTTGTCGCTCCGTCTCCCGAAGGGGCTACGGGGGTTATTCCCCCGGCCCCCTTCCGAAATGTCGTGATCCGCCACCCCTTTTTTTTGATCTCCTCCGTTGTTTTTTCTAGAGATGCGATTTCCCTCAGGTATGCGGGCAGTTTCCCCCACACTGGAAACCCCACTCCTGCTCGTACGTGGCGATCGTTTTTCCCCAAACTTTCCCCAATAAGCGCTGAAATGGGTCCCCCCAATTTCGATTGAGGCGGGCGGTCCCCTGTTTCCTTTTTTTAGTTCCCTTTTTTTTTGGCCCTATATCCCCTCTGCCGAGCCTCTATCGCCACCCGAGCGAAATCCCGCCCTTTACCTTTAAGTTCTTCAAGTTTTGCAGTCTGGTCTTTTCGTTTTTTTTTTCTGACGCTGTTCTGATTATTTGCCTGTTCGGAGTAATGTCTTCTCTTCTTTTTTTCTTTTCGGCACAAGTTTGCTCGCACCTAAGCAAATGCTTTGGTTGGCACCGGATCGGGTAATGCCATCCTTCCCCCCCTCTTCCCCCCTATTCGAATTTAACAATTAAGGACCTTTTTACAAGTAAACCACTGCTACAAGTTTCACACTGTAGTCAAGGCTGTTCTGAGCATAATTCCTTTCACGGGCTTCTTCCTTCTTCGTCCACCACCTCTTTTCCCTTCTTTTCCTCCCTTATCACTCTTCGAGTAAGTAGTTGTTCTGGGAGCAATACGACACCGACGCTCTCCTCCCCCTTAACCCAGTTGTTTCCCCTCCTTCTACGATGCCCTCCACCCAACCCTCTCTACTCTATAATATACATACGAATGTTCGTTTTAGCCTCTTCTCCCCCCACCCAACATGAAGAAGATGCCCCATCCCCCCCCCCTTCGCAGAAGATCCCATACGGTCGCTTCGGCCCTAGATTTTGGCATTCCAATTTTTTTCTAGATTTTCCCAGTTGCATCTCTTACTTAGACCTCCTACCTCTTCCCTGCGTCAATCGGACCCGGGCGGTAGCGCATTCTGTGTCTCTAGTGCCCCATTCACTTTGTATACTTTCCTTTTACCTTGGACGGTAGGTTGGTCTTTCCCTTATTTTTTCAACCCCTGCGTTTTCGTTAGCGCCCCCCAACCTTCCCTCGCGGGAATTCCCGGAAAAAATGGCCTCCTATATGCGGTCAGTTCTTTCCCCTTCTCTTTCAGGACTTTTATGTGCTGCTCCCCAGCGATTCCTCCTGTCATTTACTTGTTGGCGAAGTTGCCACAACTTATGGTTCGTTTTCCTGCCAGACATGGTTTAGGTACCCTCAAAGCTTCGGCGAACTTCGTAAAGTTCACTTTGCTTCCTCGCCTCAAGCCAGTTTATAGGCAGTTCTTGCCTTACATCCCTGGGGCATCTCCAAGCTGTTCCATGCTCTTTCTATTTTACTCATAGTACCCCTGTTTCCACCTTTACTGCGGCCTCTTTCGATGCTCCTCCAGGGACGCCTTAGTGTGTCGTATATCTTTGTCCCCTGTCTCTTTTTTTCCCAGGTCCCCGAGTTGCGCTTTTCGTTTTCAAACTGAAAAAAACTTCGCTGCCCTTTAGATTTAAAGTATAGCTTACTCACTTTTTTTGTTGACCTTATTTTCGGATTTCCCCGACAGAATTTCACCCCTCCCACTTCCAAGTGACCATTTGTTCCTTTTCTACTAAAGTCTCGCGGTGCCCCCTTAACATTGCCACATCGTTCGGGATTTTTCCTTTTCTTTTGCCTTTCCAAGACAACAGAGGCGCCATGTATCCTTGCCCCCATTGAAGGGCCCCCCAGCAGCTCCCTCTTATTGAAGAAGCTGTCAGCCGCTGCGACTCACTCCCGTCTTTTCCTCCAAACAGGGATAAACTGCTCCCCCCTTCGTCGGTGGTCATTTTCGGACTGTCGGCGTTCCCTCTCCCCCTTTCTTTTTTCCTTTGTTTGGAACGGTTCCCTAAGTCGTCCCCGCCCCTCAGGCGGTCCCCCATTGTTACTTCCCCTTGTGCGATTTACCTTACTTCTGCTTTCCTTTCTCTGTTCGGTGGCTCAAAGAGATTAGGCCCACCATTCTTCTGCCGGGTTGTCTTGGACGGACGGTGATTCAGTGGTAATTCATTCTCTGAAAGGGGCCTCTCTTTTGTACAGCCCCCTCCGACGAACTTTTCCGTTCTATCGAACTATTGATAGGTTTGTCCCCCACATTTTAGATTTACCGGTTGTGATGGACTTTTCGGGCTGTTCAAAACTTCAGTCAGGCCGCCCCCGGTCTCCCCCCCCCCAACGGTCGCTTACAGTTTTCTCAGACCTTTCGGTGTTTTTCTTTGTCTCCCGCGTGAACAGGTCCGACAACCATGATTTCCGGAGGTGTTCCCGCTTTTCAAAACGGAGCGGCTCCCCCCACTTTTTTCTGCGTAGAGCTTTGATCGACCCTCAGTCTGGATGTGCCTTTCGGTGATCCACCTCCAGATAGAAACTAGCGTCCTGAATTCTCTTCTTATGACGTTTTCCTGCCGTTCTTGCTCGCTCTTTCCTTTTTTGTTTTCATTTTGACCTTCCGAAACGAATCGATAGCTTGCAGCAGCCCCTCCTTCGTTTCCTCTCCCTTGCCTTGAATGAACCTAAACCCCCCCGTTCCTTCCAGGTGGCCCTGTCCCTTCTCCTGGTTTCTTTTCCTCTACCCTGAGTATTTTAGCCCTGGTTATCCTCCCCTTTATTATTTTCAGATCCCTTTCATTTTGTTGGCGTCCCTTTTGACCCTTCGATTTTAGCAGTCTAAATTCAAAGATGACCCCCCCTTCCTCCCTGCTGTACATCTTGACTTGACGTCTTCCCTCTTCCCTATAGTCTCTTGTTACTTCTTTTCTTTTTCTTTTTTGTTTTTTCGAGAGATGCATCTGTCCCTCTTTCAGCTTTTCTCGTCCTCAACTCGTTTGATACTTCATCTTTTTGAATCCCCTTCTCCCCCCTTTCAGCTCTCCGCCCTCCAACCCCCCTAGACCCCTATCGCTCCTTCATTGTTTTATTTTGCCTCTCCCAGCAAATCGTCCAGCTCCCACAGTCGCCCCCTTTTTATAGGTCAAGGCCAGCCTTTTATTTTAATTATCGCTTGTTGAACATTCGACCGTTTTTCAATCGAATCCCCTCAAATTCTTTCCTCCCGTGGCGCTCCTCGCTTTCAAGTTCTCCAAATGCACCCTGTCGTTCATTTTTCCCCTGCTGGAAAGAATCTCTCCGACTTTTCTCGAGATTGCAGTTACAACCGAATAGGCTCTGCACAAGTTTCCTTTCGAGACTTTTTTCTACTTTCCCCCTGTCGCCGCTCCCCAGCTATTTTGCAACAAACCCTGCGAACTTTGTCCTGCTCCCTCATGTATTTGAATAGTCCTATTTTTATTCCCCCCCAGACAACGGTCGAAAAATCCTCGCTTCTTTTTGTGCCTCGAGAAGCGAATTTTTATACTGCCAGTAATAACCCTTTTTAAGCACGGAACCCCCGCCCGACCCCTTTTTGGTATTTCAGCCAAGAAAGCCATATCCTTCTGCCTTTTTTCCCCACCTTCGAGCCTTAACCGTTATTCACAGTACTTGATCAACTCTCCTCGCCTCCTTTTTCTGTTGACTGTAGCAAGTCCGATCCAACCCTTCCCCTGCCAGGCTACGCTATTTCTCTTTCCGTCAGCGTTCGGGCTTACAGGAGTAGGCCGGAGACATCCCTCTCTGCCTAGTTAACAGAACAGTTTGGTTGTCCTGTTTCTTGACTTTCTCTTTTTCACCCCCCAAAACCTTAGATTTCCTCAGAACCGCAGCAAGTTTAGTTCTTGGAGCTCGTCCCCCTTGTTTAGACAATTTTCTCACACGGAAGTACTTGCTTCCGTCGTGACTAAATTTTCTGCACGTAGCCTTTGCTTTTCCCCCCTATTATCTTTTTTCGTTGCTGGTCGGAAATTCCCATTTTCCTGACTATCTGTTCCGTCTGGTGTTATTCTCTTTCCGACTTTTCGTCTTTTTGCCTCATCCCCTTGAAATTTTTTGGGAAATTTCTCTCGTCTTTTTCTACTTTGGTTTTTTGTCCTAAAGTTGCACTTGTTCCCTGGCATTTTCCTTGATTTCCCCCCTGGTCCAGGCTCCCCCCACTGAGTCTCTCTAAGTCCTTTCCTTGACGCAATTCCGGTGTTTTTTTTAATCGCTACACTTCCTCTTTTTCAATTCCTCCAGCGATTGGTCAGAGATCCACACGCTTCTTTACATCCCGGTTCGTCCTTGAGTCCAGCTTCCCTCACCTCCCGCTTACCTGCTTCCCTCACGACGGACCTTGAGTTTCCCGGATTGTCCCACTTTCCTTGGTTTCCGGGTTCCTTAGATTTTTTTTGCAAACTTGTGAGTCGTCGTGCTTTGCCAGCCTCGGTCCCTGAGAATACGAATCTTTTTGCCTTTTCTTTTGTTCGTACTACCGGTCAACCCCATTCTTTTTTTCCCCCTCCCCCCCATCTTACCTTTTGAACTTTCCCCCCCTCCTTCAGGAGAACTTAATTCTGATTTTCCATACCTCCCTTAATGCCTGCCACACAACTTTTTCCCCACCCATCAATCTTAATTTCTATTATGCCAGAATATAAGTTTGTTTTTCCTGGACTTCCCACGCTGCCGTGGATTTTTTTGCTTGCAGACCCGCTGCGCGAACTTTTCCCCCCCCCCCCTTTTTCCCCCCCTCCTGTACTTTTGAACCTTTTTTCGTTTGTCGCGATTCCCTCCGTTTTCCTCTCCTAGTCTCCGGCCTTCGTAGCTCTTCCCCGCGACTCCTCCTCCCTGCTTCTTATTGAATGCTGGCTCCATATTTGCACTTCCTTCCAATTCCTTTCGTTGTCCCTCCGAGCCCTCGGTTTCCGAAGCTCCCGATTTCCATTTCCCTGCGAGTTTTTTTCGTTCTTCTTTTTTCTCCTTGCTCCTCCCCACACTTCGTGAATGGTCCGCGGTTTTGTTTTATTTTGGTTTTTAACTAGGCTCATCTCCCCGCTATCTCTTTGGTGATTTCCTGATGAAGCTGTTTGTTTTTAATTCTTCTCTCACATACCTTCGTACTGTGATTCACGGGCATTGCCCCTCCCCTTCCGTAAGTACCTTCCCCAGTGCCCTTCCCTCTCGCCCCATAATTCCTCTATGTTTTTTTCAACCAAAGAATCCCCTCCTTCTTGCACCCCATCGTGAAAGTCAGGTTTTTAGTTTTATCTGGTTTTACCTCTTCTTCTTGCCTGTTTTTTCAAACTTCCTCCCTGGCCCCGAGCATTTTTCCACATTCATTGTTCTTTTTGCCCGCCCACTGGGACCCAACGCTTCGTTCTCCTTCTAGGCTCCCTCTTAACATCCCGCTTCATCAGCGTTCAAAGGACCTGACCTTTCCCTTGCTATTGATGAACTTGTTCATCCCCTCGGATTTTTTAGTGATCGTGTTTTTTTACCATCTCGGAAGTGATACCCCCCCCGAGCTTCATAAGACTCAGAAGATCCATCGCCGCCTATTTTTCCCCCCCCTTTCACTCTCCCTTTTCCTGTCTCTTTCTTTCAAGTTTTTTTTGCCCGACCCGAAGCGTGGTGATAATTGGGGCCCGACCTCGCACCCATTTATTACCCCCCCCTTTCCGAGCTATATTTTGGCATCCCTCCTCCGTTTTTTTTTTTCCTTGACTTTGGCGACCCCCGTTTTTTGGTTTTCGAGATACAAAAACTCCCTTCCCGTTGAGACCTTGGAGGGGCCCCCCCCCCCTGTCTAAACCTGCGCCTTCCCTTTCCCCTCTTCCAATTTGAGAGGCGGTTTTGCATTCTTTTTGTCTTCGGAGCCTATCCCCTCGCCTGCCGTATAGAGGCCCACCGAGCCCCCCATACTTACCCAAGGCAGAGTAGGGTCCGGTCTGGCTCCTTTTTTTTGTCTGGCGCTTTTTGGTATTATGGTTTGTGCTGTTTTTTTATTCTCTATTCTTTTTCTGGTCGGTTGTTCTTTTTGGATTTTCCCCTTTTCAGCGCGGACCCTCTTTACGGACCAATGACAAACTCTTTCGCTTGCCCTTTCCTGTGTTTTTCGCAATTTTTCCTCTTCCATTTCAATCATAACCATCTGGCGTTCGACCATCCTTTGCATTCCTGTGTTTTTTCACTGAACCCCATGCTCGTCGGGCTTGTCGTTCTTCTTGCTTTGCTTTATGTCCCACGAGTTTTCTAGTTACTGTTTCCTTTCTCCCCTCGGTGAGAAGTAAAGCCCAGTATTTGGAGCCCCCATTCAACTGACAACGCCGAGTCCATTCAACCCCTTCCCTTCCCCGGCATACATAGAGCTTGAGATCTTCCCCGACTTGCAACCAAACTGATCCCATTTCCATCACCTTTTTTTGTCCCGCATTAAAGGCCGTAGTTGTCCCCCCACAACAGCTAAGACCGCCCCCCCCTCTATATCCTTTTCGTCTTGACCAAACACTTTTGTGTCGCCCACATGAAGCACGTTCGAGATTGGCCTGCCAGGCCAGTTATAGGAGCGCTAGCCGCGCGCTTTCCTGGTAAGCGCGTCTCCCCTTCATTTGATACGGAGATTCCACTTTGTGAGCCCGCCCTTTAATTCGACCCGAGGTTTTTTTTTGTTTCCCTGTGTGCTCAAATGTCCCCCCCCTTCAGTGGGCATTAGTCGCCCTTTTAACCACTTCCCCCCTTCCTGGAAACACCTGGCAATACTATCTGCTAGAATAGTCACCCTTTTGATTGTCCGTATGCAGTATTACGTTTATTTTCTTTCTTTTTGAGCTCAGCGATTACCCTTTAGCAGCCCCTTGGCGAACACGGTATACTAAAGTTCTGATCCCCCCTATGGACGGTATTACTCCCAAAGAACCTCCCCCCCCCGGCTATTCGTAAGTTCCAATTTCCCCCAGTTCATACACTACGTCTGACTAAGTTTCTTTCTTTCTAAGCAATTCCCTACCCGTTCTCATTCCTCCTCGGTAATAGTTCAATGTATAGAAATCTTTTTTTCTTGCCCACTTGCGGGGATCAGATGCTCCCCTTTGCTCAAGATTTTTTCCCCTTTCCCATTCGAGCTCGTTGCGCTTCAGCTGACCCCCTTTCCTTTTGCGAAAGGTCGATTTCCCATTTTTTTTTAAATAGAAAATGCCCCCCATTGTCTTCACAGGCTTCCCTCAGTAAAGTCTAGATCTTTAAGTTTGGTCTCCCTTCTTACCTCCCTCAAGAATAAAAATTCCCCCACCCGTGCACCGATTCAAAGTCCGACCCCCCCCCCCTCCCCCTTCGACCCGGTGACAAAACATTCCCCTTTCCCCTCGGCCCTAAGATGTCAAGAGATCATCCATCTCCCCTAGAGCTAGCATTGTTGCTGATGAAGGTTTCCCTCTTCTTGCAAGCTTACTTTCTTACGTGCGACGCAAGTCGAGTATCTCACAAGGACTCCAAAGAAGGAAAATCATCCCCTTTTTCTTTGGTGGTATCCGCATAGTTGCTTGAGCTCTATTCGGTGCCTTTGAGTATTCAGACTCTCTTGTTTCCCCCTATGATATTCCGCGCGGCCTCGACAAGCCCCTGGTTCCCTTGCACAGGTTCACGCTGATCCTCCTCCTTTATGTTCTCCCGTCTCCTTCTTGTAAGTGCACAGTGCTGGCTTTTTGTTCGTGATTGGTTGTTTTACGTTCCCTCTCCAAGGGCACATAAACGGTTGTTCCCGGGGCGCCCCCCTCTGCTCATGTCTCGAGACGGCCCCTCCCTGCCCGAGATGCCTGGATGTTGCTTAGACCCCTGTGTCGCTTGACCGGTTTTTGTTTCCCCACTGGGCGGCCGGATGGAGGTACAACTGACGCCCTTCCCCGGTCGCGTAGCCCCACACTTTGCCTCTTTTTTTGAGATTTCGGCTTTTTTACTTCTGACTGAGACGGCATCTTCAGGCGCCCCCATTGAGTTGGATTTCAGTTTTTGGGCAACATCGCGGAGCGGAACCACAGGTGCTCGGGGTCTCTTCCGGACTGTCCTTCTTTTGACCTCCGGTGCACCTCCAGCTCGAAAACTAGAGACAGAGGGATGAGGCGTTGAATTTTCACTTTTATTCGTCAGCCTTTTTGGCAGCGACCCCCATTTTTTATAACCCCCCGTTTCATCGTTCTCTTTAGCCCGGGCCCTTTCCTTTTCTTGCTCTCATTCTCCATAACCAGGTTCTTACCCACCTCTATCCCTACCAGGTTTCTGGCATGAACCACCTTTTTCCTCCCATTTCAGGTAGCCGTAAATTGGCGATGGCTTCCTTTGATCCTTCACCCCTTTCTTTCTTCTGCTAATGATTGTGCGGGGTTGGGATCGTCGGGCCTTTTCCCTACTTACCCTTAAGGCCCCATGAAGTATACCATTAACCCCTTCACCCGGACTCTCCCTTCCTGCTAGCG
>Ga0179593_1376384_pt1 | contig 16485 bp, 33 predicted proteins | sample CZODoug2_1_08_16_FD_185931 | JGI IMG/M metagenome (GOLD analysis project Ga0179593, IMG submission 185931) | Vadose zone soil fungal communities from Angelo Coast Range Reserve, California, USA - CZODoug2_1_08_16fungal (PacBio error correction) | ecosystem: Environmental > Terrestrial > Soil >... | reverse complement strand
CGTTTTTTGATCCTCGTCTTGAGACTACTCATGACTCTTTTTCATAAGAATTCCCCCCGTTCTTTCCTCTTCCCTTTTTCTTTTTTTTCCTTTTACCAACTTGGGTCCTTGAGACCCCACGAGGGCTTTTGTTTTTTCCTTTTTCGACAACTCTAACAAGCTGTTGAACACTGCCCCTCTTTTTCCTTTACCCCCCCTTCTCTTTACTGCCGTTGTCCCCTTTTTTCCCGAAGGCCCCTTTCTCTATGGTGGTTTCCCCCCCCGGACACACTTTCCCCCTGCACGGAATTTCGAATTTCGTTCAGGCCTCCCCGCGGCGACAGCTTCCACCCAGTCAATTTTTTTTTTTTGTACATTCACCTTTTCTTGGTCCAAGTCTAACTTCCTTCCTTTTCTTTTTTCTTTTGCGTTTCCGTCTCTCCCCCCCCTTTTCTTCGGCATCCTCAACCTTCTTTTGATTTCCTAACCCCACCCCCCCAGCCACCCCCCCACCGGATTGTTCTATTTTCCTTTTTCTTACCCCCTCTCCCCCCCTTTTTCCTTGGATCCATTCCACCCCCAGTTGAAGGCAGTCGTCCCCCCCTTTCCCCACATTTCACCCCATTTTTTGATTTGATTACCCTAATGGTGAGGTATCCCCCCCCCCCCCCCTTGACCACCTCCTCCCTCCCCCCCCGAGAGTAGTGGTTTGATTCTAACCCCCATGCGGGTTCCTGAGAACAAGCACCTTTACAGTTTTTGATTTTAGGTTTTTTCTAATCTGGGGTTCACTTCCCCCTCGAATCCCCTTTTCCCCAGTCCCACCCTTATGTTTTTCTGAGTGAAAACCCCCCTGCCGTCCCCCCCCCCCTTCAATCATTGCTAACCCCCCGTAAATGTTATTCCGTTTCCCCCTTTTACTTCTTGACGCCTTGTCTTGAGTAATTTTTACTTGGTTTTTTGTTTTGCTTTGCTCCCCCGCTAACCCCTCAGTTCTTTGTCCCCCCCTCGACCACCCCCCACCCGCTCAGAAAAATTTGTTTCCCTTTTTCCCCCCCGTGCGTTTCTTTTGTAATTCTTTTGGACTTCACCTCCCCCGGGGAATATGGACAACCCCCCCCCCCCCCCCTTCTACTATCTTTTTTCCCTCTCCTCCATCCGTTTTGTACGAGACAAAATTTTTTCCCCTGTTCCCCCTTTGGAGATTGTTCTGTTCCCCACAGTTTATCCCCCATGCCCTTTTTTTTTTTTGAAGAGTTCTTTTCTCCAAACTTTTTTCCTTTTTGGTGAACCCCGATATGTCCTCCCCTTGTGTGTCGGTCATTCCTACCTCTCCTCTTTGGCACCCAACTGTTTTTCCCCCCCCCCCTTTTTTTTTACAGAATTTACCAGAGAATTGTCCTTTTTTTTGGGTTTTTAAGGGACGAGCTTTCCCCTGACCCTCCCCCTTTCTCGAAAGCGAGTCGGATGTTTCAGTCTTTTCCTTTTCCCCCCCCTTATTACCTTCCCTTTCTTCTTTTAGCTTTACCCCCCTATTTCAGTTTTTCACACTTTTTCCCCCCCCCCTGTTTGCCCCCCCCCCAGTTTTTTCCTATGACAGGATCCTTCTCACTTTCTTCTTTGATTTCCCTTTTACAGGGACTATCGAGTTCCCTGGTGAAGTTTCTTTTTTTGCTGTTGTTTCGTGGCCCATTTCGTCCCGTGTGTTTTTCCTCTTTTCCCGGCGGACACTGATCTTTTTTCATCATGAATTTTCACTATTTGTTTCTTTTTTTTTTTTCTTTTCCTTTAACTTTTCCCCAAGCTTTTTTTTTCCCTTTTCCTTGCTGCCACTGTCCGGATTTCTCCTTCACATTGGTGCACCTCCCACTTGTTTTCCCCCCACCCCCCATTTGATATTTTAACAGTGGTTTTTGTTCTACGGCCCGCAACTTTTTTTTTTTACAAACACTTTCCCAATACCCTCCCTCCTGTGTGTACGCTGATTTTTTCCCCCCCCCGTCCCCCCTCCCGCCCCTCCCCACATTTTTTTGTCCCGGGTCCCCCCCATGTGAAAAGGCCCCCGTTTTCCTTTTCTACTCCTCTATTTTTTTTCCTGACCTTTTCCCCCCATTTTCAGAGGCCCTTGAACGATGTTTGTCTCCCGTCCCCCGATTGTGTTCTAATTCTCTGACTGCAATATTGGGACCTTAGTCTTCCCCCGACCTACCCATCCCCCCCTCCCCAATTTGTTTTTTTTCCCTCCCCTCCCCCCTACCCCCATCATTCTCCTTCTCGCTATAAGTTACTAAGCCTTTCTGTTTTCTTTTGTTTAGTGTTCTTTATTTTTGTCCCCAGGTTTTTTTTTTTTTTTTAAGGATTTTTTTGTAAAGTAGTCACTTTCTGGGTAACCCCCCCCCCCCCCCCCTTTCCTTCCCCTGTGCTACCTATTTTGTCTAAACCGCTACCCCACTATTTTAGTTCCTTTCCCCCCCTCCGCCCGTTTTTTTTGACTCCCTTTTTTTTTTACTGCTCCCCCTCCCCCCCTGAATATCCCCCCCCCCCCCCGTGTTTTTGGTTCCCACTTTTTTTTTTTTTTTCCCGACACTTTATCCGGGTCCCTCTTCCAAATTCTCACTTTTGCTCCCACCCCCCTTTTATGTTTCTTTTTTTTTTGGTCCCACAACCCCCTTGCGTCTTATATACCTCGACCTTGCGCCTTTTTTTCCCTAGGCTTTTTTCAATTGGTGAAAAATTCTTCCCCGGTTGACCTTTTTTGAAACCTCAACCCAAAATGACTCTACCCCCCCCTTGTGTGACTCCCCCATTTCACGTCTCCCCCCTTTAATCTCCAACACCCCTCCTTCTGTCCCCCTTGGAATTTACTATAAAACCACCCCCCCCCCCCCCCCCCCCCCCCCCCCCCCCCCCCCCCCCCCCCCCCCCCCCCCCCCCCCCCCCCCCCCCCCCCCACCCCCCCCCCCCCCCCCCCCCCCCCCCCCCCCCCCCCCCCCCCCCCCCCCCCCCCCCCCCTCCCCCCCCCCCCCCCCCCCCCCCCCCCCCCCCCCCCCCCCCCCCCCCCCCCCCCCCCCCCCCCCCCCCCCCCCCCCCCCCCCCCCCCCCCCCCCCCCCCCCCCCCCCCCCCCCACCCCCCCCCCCCCCCCCCCCCCCCCCCCACCCCCCCCCCCCCCCCCCCCCCTTTCGGTCGTTTCTTCATTCTTTGTTCACGAGTCTTTTGTTTGCGTGCTCCTTGTTTGACCCCGCTACTGTTTTTCCCCCCCCCCCTTCCCCCTCTACTTTCGTCTCCTTTCGTTGAATCAAGGCGTAGAAATTTTGGAACCCCCCTGTTTTTTCCCCCCTTTTTGAACTTTACCTCTTTTTTTTCTTCATTGCTTTTACCTTTTGCGTTTTTTTTTTTCGGCTGTCCTCCCAACACCTTCATCGCCACACCTTCCCTCCCCCTCCCCCCCCTTCCTGTGTCGTCGTGTCTCCTTCTCTTTACTTTTTTTTTTTTGAGTTGAACCTTTCCGCCCCCTTGTTACTGCCCCCCTCCCCCACCTTTTTTCTCTACCGAACAACCCCCCCACAGTCAACCTTCTCACTTTTTTCACCCCACCCCCCTTTTGTATCTCCTCTTCCTTTTTACCCCCTCTGTTTTTTTTGTTTTCGATTTATTTCTAGGTTGGGAAACAGGGTGCGTCCATTTTTTTTTGTTTCCACAGTGTTTTTCCCCTCCGTTGTCTTTTTTTTTTAGTTACCTTTCCCCCGTCCCTTTTCCAACCAAAACCCCCCCCCCCCTAAACTGCTCCAGATTCCTCCCTAGAATGCTTACAGTCTGGTTTCCTCTCCCCTTTTTTCATTGACTTGCAGCCCCTCCCCCCCTCCCCAAACTTCACCAGAGAGACTTTTGCCAGCCCCCACAAATCACCCCCCCCCCCCCCCACCCATAAGGGTTCCTTCCCCCCAAATCTCCCCCCACCTTTTTTACACCTTTTTTTTTTTTGCCTGTCTGTGGTCTCTCCAGGGTTGACTTGAAGAGACTCTCGTGTCCTTTGTCCTGCCGCAACCCCCCATAGACCTTTTTTCCACAAACCCCACGTTTCCCCGCACCCTGTGCTTCCTGCCCTTCTTTTCCCCCCCCCCCCCCCCTCCCTTCAAGACCCTCCCCCCGACACTGTGTTTGGTCCCCCCCCTTCTATTCCTTTCCAGCTGGGTTCTGCCCCTCCCTTCCCCGTCCTAACGTCAGTGTTTGTCCTGTTGCAAACCACTTGTTATTGTATTTTCATTGTGTTTTCCCCCACCATGTAACCCCTTTTCCCCACCCCCCTTAACAGGATTTCCCCCCCCCCTACCTCCGCCTTTTTTTTTACCAAACGTGTGCTAGTTTCCTTTCCCCCCTGATTTTTTTCCCCCTTCCCTCTTTTTTTTCCCCCAACCATCCACGCCCGAGGTTGTCTCCTTGTCAGAACCTTTTGACCTAACGGCCCCCTTGGTTTGTACGTTCCACAACATTCCCCCCACACCCGATATTCTGGTCTAGGCTTTTTTTTCAGGCTTTTTTTTTTAAAAGTCTCCCTCCCCCAAACGTTCCCCTTCGTCCCCGAACCCTCCAAGAAGAACACTCAAGGGTTTTTCTCGTTTTTCCCCTCTTTCGCCCCGTTCCTCCCCCTATTCCCCGGAGAAGTTTTGTGACCCCCTTGCCACTGGAGCATTAAACCACCCCCCCCCCCCTCCCACTCCCCCACCCCCGTTTCCCCCCCGCCATCCCTGAACCCGTTGACACTTTTTCCTGCACATGCTTAACTGATCATTCTCTAGTTCAATTTTTCCACCCCCCTTTTCGTACCTTTCATCCCCCCCCCCCAATTTTTTTCGTTGTTTTCCTTTTCGTTTCCTCTCAGTGTTTCCCCCCCTCCTCCCATTACGTTACCCAGTCAACCCAACCTTTTCCGGTTTTTTTTGGTGTTTCGTTTTTTTCCCCCCGAAAACATGTTACCGGCCTCTTCCCACTTCAGTTGATTGCCTTTTTTTCTCCTCCCCGTAAGATCCCCCCTGGCCCTTTTTTTTCATGTTTTGTGACTATAATTTTTCGCCCTTCGAGTTAACCACTCGGTAACCCACCTTACAAATTGATTTCTCTTTTAGTTTTTTTTTCATCCCCCCCCCGTTTTCCTGAAATACCGACAACTTTTCCACCCCCCCAATCCTTACAGTTTTTTGGCCCCCCCCCCCCCCCACCCCCCCCCCCCCCCCCCCCCCCCCCCCACCTTTCTGTTGATGATGTTTTTTTTTTTTTTTCCCCATTTTTTTGCCCCTTGGTTCCTCCCTCCCCTTCCTCTTCCATGCACACTTCTTCACTGAAAACGCGTTTTCCCTGTTTTACAATTTGTTTTTGCTTGCTATCCTCTCCAACCGACAACCTGAATTTTACCCTTTAATCTTATACCATTCCTTTTCCGCCCCCCCCCCCTCTCAAACCACTGTCATTTTGGCAACACCCCCTCCCAACAAGTTTCACTTTCCCCCCCGGAAATCGCGCGTCCCCCCCCCCCCCTTTTCCACCCCCCAAGTTGAAATACTCAATCCTCTTTCTTCTCTGTCGGCCCTAGCCTTTTTTTCTCCCTTTTCCCACCTTTTTTGTAACAACTTTTGCTTGTTCTCGTCCAGGTTTCCACCTAGACCTCATTTCCCTGTTTTATTTTGACTGCCCCCCTACACCCCCCCCCCCATTCCCCCTAACTCTTTTTCTCCTGCGTCCCCCCCCTTGGCTTTTGGAAGTTTCTGGTAACACCACTCCTTTTTTTTTTAAAGTTCCCCCCCCCTCCTCCAATTTCTTCTTTTTTTTTTTACCACATTTGGGCCTACAATCTAAGAGGTCCGCGTCAGACAAAAATGTTTCATTCCCCCTACTCCCTCTTCGCGTGCACCCTTATTTTCCCAATTTATTTACCAATAAAGGCCTTTTTAAGCTACTCTTTTTTTCCAATAAAGATCCCCCTGCGGCACGCCACTGTCATTGTTTTCTCTACGCTTTTTGCTTTTTCTTCTCGTTTTTTTCGTTGTCATTCACATTACAATTGGTTTCCTCTTCCCCCGCAAACCACCCTTTCCCCCCCGTTGACCTTGCCCACCATCCCCTTTCCCCTCCCCAGACCCCCCAAGGCTCCCCTTTTTTCTGCATGGTTGCAGAGTTTCCCCTGCACTTTTTTGTTTTCTTTCCAAGAACATACTGCCTTTTTAAGTCACCTGTGCTCATGTATTCTTGAACTAAATGGACCACCCCCCTTTTTTTTTTTCCCATTTCCCCCATCCTTTTTGTACGGTTTTTTTAAAACCCCCCCCCCTCCCCGTTTTCTGGTGTCAGTTTTATTTTATTTTTTGGTCCCCGACAGTTCCTTAACCAACCCATACCTACCTTTCAATTGTCTGTTTTCCTCCCCCCCCCGCCTGGTTTCCCTTTTCCCCCCCAATCCTCCCCCCCCCTCTTGTCAGAGTTCTTTTAATGTCCTTTGCACCAGTTTTTCTTTTTCCTGTTCAACCCCCGCTTTTTTTGGTGAAATGTTCTTTTTTCCCCTTCTTTGCATTCCCCCACTATTGTTTTTCCTTTTACCCCGCAAATTTCTTTGGTTTTTTTTTAAGTGAATAGTTTCCTTCTAGTTCCTTTAAACTTTCCCCCTGTCCTTTTTTGTAGTGTTTAATGAACCCCTCTTTTTACTTTTTTCCCCCGCTGTGAGATCCTTTTTAATTTTATAAGTTTTTTATATTGACGTGATCCCATTAATTTTTTTTGTGGATATTGTAGACGTTTCCCTTCCCCCTTCCTGGCCACACCTTTTTCTCCCTTTTTTCATTCCCTTTGTCCCAGTGTTTTCATTGGCGTCGGCACCCCCCCCCCGAGTCTTTTCACCGTTTGCCACTTTCCCCCTGTTTCACGTCTTCATAAGATTGTCCTTTAATTTCCTTTTTCCTTGTTCCGTGTTTTAGATTTTAGACCCTACCCCCCCCCCCCTTTTGACCCCCCCCTCTTCCTTTTTCTCAGTGAAAACCTTTTCCCCCCCCCCAAAGTAACCTCAACAGCACCTCACACAATCTGCCCTTATGTAATGGTGTCCCCCCCCCCCTCCCCTATCCCATCTTTTTTTCCCCCCCCCCGTTGGTTTTTCTTAGTGCGAGTTATATTTTTTTTTCTCTTAGCTGTCCGGTACACCCATGATATTTTTTTTTTCGAGGCGTTGCTCCTTTCTTCCCCCTTTTCTTGCCTTTTCTATTTGATTTTTTTTTGAAAACCTTCTTGCTTGAGACCCTTTTTTTTAATCTTTTCAAAAGTCTTTTTTTTCCCCCCACCCACTCTACACGCTTCTTACCCAACTGCGCCCCACTTCCCAAGCTGTTTCCGTGTCACCTTTTTAGTTTCGACTTTTTCTTCTCCCTTCCGTTGCACTGTTTAAACAGAACTCCTCTGGTTACCCCTAAACCAAGCCCCCCCCCCCCCCAGCGTTTTTCCCATCCCTTTATGGAATTTCCCCTTCCCCTGCCCTCTTTCAACTTCCCCCAGATCCAGCGACCCCTTATTCCCTCCCCCCCAGATAAGAATCATTTTTATTCTCGGAATCGGTTTTTTCCTCCCCAACCCCGCCCTTCTTACCCTCCACAATGTCTTTCTTCCCCTCACCACTCCCACCCAGAATTTTCAGTTTCTACTTACTCCCCTCCCCCAGGATCCTTTTTACACCCTTCCCACCATCGGCAGTCCCCCCCATTTTTTTTCTTACCCCCACCTTCCCACCCCCCCTTTTTTTTCCCCAGTTTTTTTTTTTTTCCCCCTCACTTGTGCTCCCCCCCCCCCCCTGTGACCACGTAGTCTCAGATTCCTTATTGGCTCCCTTCTTGTGCCTTTTCCGCCCCCTTCCTTTTTTTTGACCGGTTTCGCTTTATCTGGTTTGTTCCTTCCCCCCCTTCTGTTTCCCCCCCCTTTATCCGATACTTGAAACTCCCGGTCAGAATCAACCCCCCTTGATTGTTTTTTTGCTTTGCTCAACCCTTCTGCCCCACCCGGGATCCTTTAACCCCCCCCAGTTTTCCATGATTCGCTCCTTACTTGCCGCCCCCCTGTAGGTATCGTTTTCCTCTTCTCGCTCTGTCTGCACGTTTCCATGTTCCCCTTTCCCTCCTCCCCCCCCAAAGATCCTTCAACTTTCCCACCCCCCACCCGTTGGAGCCCCCCCTTTTGTTCCCCTTTGCGCATTCGTGGCTTCTTTTTTTTTCAATATTGCCCAACGTTCACCCATATACGCCCATCACTCCCAAGTCCCTTTTTAACTCCTTTCCCAAACAACACCTAATTTTTTTTCCCACGTTGAGCCCTTTCTTCACCCCTTTCAGTCGGAAGTCATGGTAGATGATTTTTCTCCAATTGTGTACCCTTGGGCCCACCCCAGATCTCCTCCCCCCCCTTTTTTCGTAACACAATGAGTTTTACCTTCTTTTTTTTTTTTTCGATTTCCCCCCCCCATACTTTTTTTTCCCGCGACCCTTTGTGGAGTTGTGTTTATCAGCGTTCCCCCGCTTTCCTTCCGTGCAAATGAGGCGTAGTCTCCTGGATTTATTGTTGTTTTTGCCCCAAAAGCCCCCCCCCCCCCCTCCTAGCTTTTTTTTTTCCCTATACCTTCAAATTTTTCAACCTGTGTTGCCCTTTGTTTTTTATCCCCGACTTATCCTTTCCTCCAGTTCCTCCTGATTTCTCCTTTTGTTCAATCCTAGTTTGCTTTTGGGGGAATTGATTACGCTTTTTTTGCCCCTTTTGCACCCCCCCAAATGTAGTGTTCTTGTGAAACTTCATCTAATGATGCCAGGAGTGTGGGCTCGATTTGAAACAAAAGGACGTGAGGTGTTGTTGGGTTTTTTGTGTGTGTTTTTTTTTCCCGCATTTCCCCCCCTTTTTCCAACGCTTTTTAGGTCTTCCCCTCCTGCTCGCTAAGACCCCCAAATTTTCCCCCCCCTTTGGGTGCCCCCACTTTTTCTTTCGGTTTCCCAGTTGTACTTATTAGACGTCTCCCCCAAATCCCCCACCCCAGCCCATAATTTTTAGGTACTAGATTCCCTCGAGTTTGACCCACTGTTAGCTGTTTCCCCCCCCTTGACACGGACCTGTTTTCGAAGCCTCTGATTCCCCCCTTACAATTGCCCTTGTTTAGCACCCCCCTATTTGGTCGCTGCCCCCCCCCCTTTTTTTTTTTTTTTTGATGTAGTTCTTCCTCCCTTATTTGAATAGGACACTGACTTCACTGCACCCCGTTTTCCCCCCAGCCCCCATCAAATGAGTACAGCCCAGACCGCCCCAATTAACCGTGTCTTCTCTTGATCCTTCCCCTAAGCCTTCCATTTCTTTTCTCCGGTATTATGTGCACAGTTGGATTTTTTTCCCCCTTGCCCCCTGTTTTCCCCCGTTCCCCCACCAAATTTTTTTGACTGCGGGAGTTTCCCCCCTCTTGAGTATTTTTCCCCCTTTGTTCCTTTTTAGGTCCACCCTTACTCCACCCCGTTTTTTTGACTCCGACCCCAATTTTTTACTTTCCCCCTCCAGGACCATTTTTCCTCTGTTTTTCCTTTGTTTTTTTCCTTTTTTGAAATCCTTCCCCCCTTCCCGTTTTGGCGTCCAACAATTCTCCCACTTTCTTCCCCTCTGATTATGATGGTGTCTTCCCCCACACCCCGTAGCTTTTCCCTTTTAATCTTCGTACAAGCAGCGTTTGTCCCTTGGCGCGATGATATGGTGTAAACAACTTTTTCCCTTCCCCCCCCCTGTGTTTTGGCCTTTTTTGACCCCAACCCACCTCCCCCCCTCCCTCTCCCCCCAAAGGGGTTTTTCCACCCCCCAAATGCGCCCTGCGGAAGCCCTACCCCCTCCCCCAGAGGAGCCCCCCTGATCTTTAATTTCCCCCCTTTTCCCCGGTTTCCGTCCTTTCCCTTTTTTCTTTTTTACATCTGAGGCCTCTGTTCGTGCTTTTTCTTTTTGACACCTCTTGTTTTGGCCTAAGCTCTCCCCCCTTCTCTCTTACCCCTTTGAGACAATCCAGTTTTGCTGCACTTTTTTCCCCCCTTTTGTTGTCTCATTTTTGCCCATGATTTTGTTTTCCTTTGTAGTGGCTGTGCGCGTCTGCCTCGGTTTCCCCCTTTTCCCCTGTCCCTCCCCTAACACCTTTCCCCCCCCTCCACACAATGATCGTCCCCTTTTCGCGGTCGATCGTTCTAGTCTGACCCTGTTTTTTTTTTTTTTTTTTTTTAACTTCTCTGTCTTTGCACCCCTTTTTCCCTCCCCCCGTTAGGAACCCCACCTTCGCCACCCCCAGTTGGGGGCCCCCCCTTCCCCTAAGTTTTACAAACCTTTTTTATTCCCTTTCTCTTTCCTACCCTTGTTTTGCGAGCTACCACTTTTGACCAATTCCCTTTTGTGATCATTTTTTTTTGCAGAACTTTTTTTTTTTTTTCCTCCCCGTTTCTTTTGAATGGAAGTCAAGGGCGCCGTCAAATCAAAACCCAAAGTTTTTTCCCCCTCCCCTTTTAACACATTCTATTTTCCCCCCAATTCGCGCTTCCTTCCCCTTTTGTTTGTTTGAGTTTTCTTCCTGTTTGTATTTTCCTCCCCCCTCAAACCGCCACTGCAAGTTCCCCGCCCCTGCCCCCCAGCCTTTTTTTACCCCCCCCCCACCCAACACTCCCCCGTCCCCTTCACAAAATGGCCCCCCCCCATTTTTCCCCCCCCAAAGTGCTATGACCCCGGCATGTTCCCCCTCCCTTGTACCCGACCTTCAGTTTCCCCTCCCCCCCCCCAGCCTTGTCCCCCCAACCACCCCGCCGCCCCCACCAGAGCCTGACACACGACAGCCCCCACCTTCCCCCTTCCCCCCCCGGCCCACTTTTTTTGTTGTTAATCTTATTCATGCTCCCTTTTTTGTGTTCGATTCGACTGTTTTCCCCAATTTGTTGTCGTGCAACCCCCCCCACTTTTGTTTCGTTCTTTTGGCTTTGCATGCCACCGTCCATCAAGTGGTTCCCCCCTTCCCCCCTAGACTCGCACCACAAACTTCGCTTTTTCTTACTAGTTCCCTAGACCCCCCTTTTTCCACGTGTTTTTTCCCCCCCACCCCTCCGCCCTCAGGCGTTTCGCAAAGGGGTGCATTCTTTTCCTTTGCCTTTCTTTTACCCCTCCTTGTACGTTTCAACCATGACCCCCCCCCCTCTTATCAGGTTCTAGGTCTTTATTGCATTTTTTTCCCCTTTTCTTAAGTACGTGCGTCCCACCAAATTGTCGATGTTGTTCTACCCCCCCTCCCAAGACCATTCTCCTTTTTGTTACCTCCCCCCCTTTTTCACTCAATTTCAATGGATTTTTTTCCCACAATGTGATAAAGCTTAAACCCCCTCCTTACACCTTCAAGTAAGACTTTTCCCCCGACAATAAACTCCGAGTCTTAACCCATTGACGTTTCTTAGTGAGTAACGTATTTTTGCTAGATTATCCCCCACAAACTTTTGATGTTTTCTTTTTTTTGGCCCTCGTGAGCTACTTGGCCCCTTCCCCCCCCAAAATTTTCTCGCCCCCCTTTTCGCACACCCCGTGAGCGCCCCCATACCCAACCAACTTATCAAGGGCTATGGCAATTTTCCTGTTGCATCATTTCGATTATTTCAGCCTCCCCACCGTGAGTTTTTCTTTTTTACCCTCTCCCCCCCATTTCGCGTCGCCGGGAAAATCTCGTACACCCCCTACAATGAAGGGAGTTTATTCGTCAACCCCCCCGTCTCCTAAGGAACCACTGTTCCCCCCCTTACATTTTCCCCCCCACTTTTTTTTTTTTATGTGCGTTTAACTTTTTTTTTTTTTTTTGACCTTTGAATTCTTCGTGTTTTTTCTTTTTTTCCCCCCCCCCTTTGCAACAAACGCGTTTTCATGGTTGTTATCGATCCCCACAACCCTCCCCCCCCCCCCTTTCCCCGGTGAACATTGGAGTTCCCCCTCTTCTGTAGCCACTTTTTTCAACCCAGTCTACATTTTTTACAACGAACCCCCCCGCGGCCCTCTTCCCGCCCTAGATATACCACCCCAATGCCACTCTCATCATAGTCGGGATTGAACTTTCCGCTCAGTTTTATTTACATTTGACAAACTTTTTCAAAGTCCTTGATCTTTTTCCCCCAAGGGACCCACCCCCAAGACCTATTTTGGGCTGTTACGCCAGTTCCAACACCCCCCCACATACCATTCCCATCTCCCCGCGCGTGCCCCCCTACAAGCGTTTCCTCTTACGCACCCCTCACCGACAACCCCGTTGACGGTTTCCCCCCTTTATGGGGCCCCCCCAAATCTCCCCCCAGAGCCTGTCCCCATGTATGAAGTTTGGTAAGTCCCCAACTTTATTAAGTCGGGTCCCCAAACAAAAAAGATACCAAGTTCCGCCCCCACCCGGTTACTTTTTTTTTTTTTTTTTTCTTTTGCATAGATTGCCCCCTTCAGCCACCCCCCCGGGCACGCCAATACTTTTCTTTCGTACCCAGAGCTCGTCCGTCGGTTAGTAATCCTCCGATAGGAGGGGCAGTATACTCTGATTACTTTTGTAACCTAGGGGTCTGTTCGACCCCAACGTTATAACTTTTCCTAAGTTTGACCGGAACAGACAACACAAAAGTTAAACGCACTCTACCACAGACAAATGCGAAATTTTTTTGAGAATCTGTGGGGATCTCCCTTCCACTCTAAAGGGAGGTCAGACCCTTTTAGTAAATAATTTTTGCTGACTTTTTTGAATTCAACCCTGGGCGCCCGGCTTTACTCTGATCCACACTATGAAACTGTTTTTTACAATTTACCTCCCCCCCCCCGTTGGCTCCTTTTTTTGCCAAAATACCCCCCCCCCCCCCTTTTTTCGTTTTTTCAGTGCCAGGTTCCGCTTTCAGGCCAAGCAAGGGTGTCATTTACCCCCCCACCCCCCCATCCTCGTGACACCTTTCAGGTCGTTTGGACTTGCCCCCTTCCTGGCGTAATCCCCCCCATCCTACTCGGTCGTCGTGATTTTTCATAGGGACCTACCCATCCCATTGGTGAAATTGTGATTTTCCTTTCCCCCCCTGCCCCCGCTGTTTCCCCGGGAATCCCTCCGGGGAGAATTCTTCTTTTTTGGTATAGGTGACCCTTACCCTGCCGGTGTTTCGTGTTATGTTCCCCTCGGTTGCTTCTCCCGTTTAAGCTCTGGCGATGAGTACTAGATCCCCTTCTTTTATTCTGCCGGATTCCCAGTAATTTTCTCTGGATATGTAGTCCCTGGTAAGGGCACTGAATTCCAAATTTTCCCTTCATTGTTGACCCCGACTTTGTCAATTTTTTTACCATGGCACCACCCATTCTTTCTTTACCCTTCCAAGGTCAGGTTATACCTTACCTCGGGTTTCCGTTCACCTTTTTTCTTGTTTCCTCTGCCTCGCCTGACATCCTGGTGCCCGCTTAATTTCTCCGGCCCCCGCAACCTTTTCCCCCCCAGTCCCCATCTTAAACCTTGCACTAGGAACAACTCTTTTTTCACCATCGGTCATCAGTCCCACATTATTTTTCCTCCCCCGTTGGTTGCTGAGCCGCTGGTCCTTGACTCATGTTATGTTTTTTGATCCATTGTTCCCTCGTCATTGGACTTTTTGAAAACCCCTAGCGGGCCCTTTGACATAAGTTTTTGCAACCCTGTTTCTTCATGTCCATCTTCACCCCTCGTTCACAAGCACAGAGGTACGGCCCTATTTGCGTATTTCCCCCCCCCCCGAAGTGGCCCTTTCAGAAAGATCTGGTGGTTTCTTCCCCCAAAGGACCCCCCACCCCCCCCCCAATTTGACCCCCGCGTAGGAATAGAAACTCCCGGTAAGGCCCCTCCCCACGGTTACCTCCACCAGTAACTAACCCCCCCCCGCACAATTAGGGCCCCCCCCCTCTTTTTCCGACCCCTTTCTGCCTTTGATCGCACTTTTCGTTTTGCTTTTTTTTTTTTGCCCTCCCTGAGACCTAACCACCCTCCCCATCATTTAAGTTTTACCCTATTGCTCCCAGGCCTTGATTTCCGTTCCCCCCTTCACAACCATTGTCCTTTTCCCCGTCGATCTGAGCACCCCCCCCCATCAAACCCCTTAAGATGTTGTATTTTCCCCTAATTTGACCCAAATGACCACCTTTGACTAGAAAGAGTATGGATTTTTGTTTTCTAACATTCTTTGGTTCAATATACCCAAATTGCATTTAAGGAGTGTAGGTCGTTCATCCCCACATGAGGGGCGACCGAGCTGACACGACCGGCGGCCATCCCCCCCCCTCAAAAAGAGAACCCAACCCAAACTCCTGTTGAGTTGTTCCCCCACCTTTAGAACTGATGTGAATTTTTCCCCCAAAGTTGCATGATTTTTTTCACGACTCCTGCGCCCGTTGTCGTTTTTGAGTTCAGAGTTTGTTTCATCCCGGTTTTCTACGTCCAATTTGTGACCTCTTTTCCCCACAAAAGCTAATTCAAAATGGGGCACAGTTTGTTCTACTTTCTTTTCCCACAGTTGCTTGTGAACCAAGTTTCCTATTCCCCGCGCCTAAATGTACTGCGAAAACCAAATTTCATTGGGTGGCTCAACCGGCCTGCTGTACTTTTAACTTCCCTTTTAGCGTCCCGGTTGTTGTGTCTCATTGGGATCGTGGAACGATTTTTTATGCGAGCACGGTTGTCCCTTAAGACTGAGAACTCCCGGCCACCGATGGAAAGTCATGAAATATCCCGGTCCTTGTCTGATTGGGTGACGCCTTTTTTTATCTTGCCACTCTTTTTATTTCCTGTTTTTTTCGTGGAGTACATGTATTGTCTGTGTTTGTCCCTTTCCGTAAACACAAACCCCACCCACAGACTTCGGATTTCATTGATTCGAAACGTTTTTTTTTTAACCCCTGTTGCCCCCCCCTGGGTCATCCCCCCTTTTTTCCTTTTTTCAAGCGCATGACGATGTCTGTACTACCATTTTTTTGGTTGGGCCTATCGCGGGTCTTGTGTGCCCCTTGTTTCTTGTTGCAACGGGTATTTGATGGTTGAATTTTACTGCTGACCATTTCAATCTTTGTCTCCCCTATGAATTGTCCCCCCCGGAAAGGTTTGTGCGTTTTGGTTTTTTGGCGGACACGCCATTCCACCTTAACCCCCACCCCCGCGTTTGGTTGGTCCTGCACGAGGAGCCTTCAACCTACAACATCCACTTGGGATGGGGATAGACCAATTTGTACCGTTGGGGACCACAATCTAAAAAGTCCCAACAGTTTGGTTTTTCTAGAGATTTAGCAGAGAATCCACCCAAACTGGGATCGCGCCGTCGGTCTGTATGCTCCCAAGGAACAAGTCCCCCAAGTTTGTCCTCGAGAAGACCAGGCTGAAACTACCCTTCTCAATCGCCCCCCAGACTGTTCATCATGCGGGTATCCCCCCCGTGTGTAGAGACAACGATTGTGGTATATTTGCAGCATCCTAGCTGCCTGCACCTTCCCGCCCACCCCAATTTTTTGAGTACCCGCTGTGCCGCCAATTCACTTACACTCATCTTTCGCCTGTTTTTACCCCTCGAGCTACTTGAATACGTATTTTCGTTTGGTCTTCTACGTTTGTTTCAGGCATACGGTGCCCCAGTGGCACTGGTTACACCCCATCCCCTCTGGTGAAGGCCGAGGAGCAAATTACTGATCACCCCTTTTTTTTTTGTTTTCCCTCATTTGAGGTTCGTACCCTTTCTCCACTTTTTTTTTTCCCCTTTTTGATTACTGTACCTCCCCTCTCAACTAATATCGGATTGTTGAAACATACCCCCTTTCTTTGTTTTTCCGGCAATATCCTCACCTCTGCGGGCTCTGTTTGCGGACCACAAAACCTTCCCTTTTTCGGACTTTCCTCTCCCCAGCAGATTTGCGCGCATTATTTTTTTTTATGGTGTCACCCCCCCCCACTGTTGCAGGACGGTGGCACTGGCAAACCACACAAGACCGCTCACCCCCCCCCCCTGGTTTGACATCCACCCACTTACCGCCTTTTTGTTCCCGCTGAACCCAAGTGGATTGGTGAATATACTTCCACACAGGGTAGGTTCGTCTTATTGTCCGTGTCGTCGGCCGAGCTTTTTCGTTTCGGCTGTGTTGTTGCACCCGATTGTGGCTTTTGGCATCTCAGTTACATACCACTCGACGTTTTGAGACATCCTGCTTCCCTATCCGTGGTGCCACAGGTTTTTTCATTTCAGTTTGACCTATTTTGTCTTTTTGGCTGCGCTCTCCTTTGCGGTTTTTTTCCCTGCTGCATCAAACACCCTTGCATGCAACCCCCCCCCCCCCGGGTCCCCGCAGAGGCAACAGATTTCGATTTTTCTGTTGTTGGTAGATGAATCTGACGTTGATACTGCCCCCCCCCACGATTCTTCAAAGACACGTAGGAAAAAACACCGTTTGGACCGGCTCACCCTGAGGTGACCAACTTG
>Ga0179593_1814810_pt1 | contig 16486 bp, 28 predicted proteins | sample CZODoug2_1_08_16_FD_185931 | JGI IMG/M metagenome (GOLD analysis project Ga0179593, IMG submission 185931) | Vadose zone soil fungal communities from Angelo Coast Range Reserve, California, USA - CZODoug2_1_08_16fungal (PacBio error correction) | ecosystem: Environmental > Terrestrial > Soil >... | reverse complement strand
ACGGCCCTTTTTCCTTCTTCCCACCTTTGCCACACTTCCCCTTGCGTTTTCTTTTTCACCTCCTCTATCCTTTTCGTTGAATGTAAGGTTTTCGTCACCTACTTCCTGATTCTCCCTTCTTCCTCCCCCTTTCGTCCCACTGCAGTTCACCAAACGAATGGTCCTGGCGTCTCCGTTTTTTCCCCTCCGCGGTTTCGAAAGTGCCCCCAGACCCCTCCCGACCATTTTTTTCGGGGATCATAAGCCCCATAATGCCCTCTTCTTGAGTCTCCCCCTCTTTCCCTCCTCGAGAAAGCCTTCAAGGGACTTGTATAAAACCGAATCCGTGTTTTAAATAACTCCCCCCCCCCTCCTTAGACTACTTCAATAGACTCTTTCGACAAGCTCGACAATTAGGAAACCCCAAGCCTCCAATCCCCAAAACCCCCCCCCCCGCTTCCTGCCTCTTCTCGGCCCCTCCCCCCATGCAAGACCGTTTTTTGAATTCTCGTGCTCACTTCCTTCCTGAATTTTTTCCTATCGAATTTTTTTGATCGTGAAACTTTATTCCAATATCGTTTTCCCCCTTCCGCACCAGCCCCCCCGAATCTTGGCATTCCCACTTAAATCTGTTCCCCTCACCTACCCTTTCTTTGACAGCGAGTCGTCCCCTAGGACAGCCCCCTCCAGGATCCACCCCTTACCATCCACATTCGTTCAAATCCCCCAACAGTTCTTCCCAAAATATGCAGCTTGGATTTTCAGCCCCCCCGGCGACTCCACCCCCCCCCCCCCCCCCCCTTTTCACCAGCGTCTCGACGACTTCACACCCCCTTCCCCACTCACGTCTTTGATTTAACTTGTACTTACTCTCTTCGGTGTCCCCCTCCAAACAACAAAAGGACGTTTGAAGAATGGCGCATGACATGAAAAATTCCCCCGGGGCTGGTCTTTCCCTTTCCGAATTTCCTTTTCTCCTTCTCCCCCCCTCCTTGTTTCCCGCATAAATCACTTCCCAGAAGGTAGTCCCCTCCAGATTCGGCATCTTCCCCCCCTTGTGGGCCGTTCCTCCCCCCTTCGTTCGGCCCCCAGTTGCTCCCTACTCTCCTTCCCCCTTTTCTCTTCTACGGAAACCCCCAAAAATAACCCTCCCCTCTTCAGACCGTGGGCCCCCTTGACGCCTCCCCACCTAGCCACCGCCACCTGCCCCCAACCCTTGCTCCCACGGTCACCTCCCTCGTCTTAGCCCCAGTCCCCAATCCCTCTCCCCTCCCGGTTTCATGGGCAACAATCTCATTTCTTCCCTTTAGCGGTAGAACTCAGAGTTTATCTGGCCGCCCCCCCCGCTCACGGTCTGTCGGCGTCATGGGATCCGGCACCATCTCCCTCCAACGGCCCTTTGCCCCCTGGTCCCCCACCCCCGATCCTTTTTTTTTTTCGGTCCTTATACAAATACCCCAGTCTTGTGCAACGCCCGATGTCTCCCATGCGTGACCCACCTCCTTTACGACCACAGTTCTGCTCCCCACCTGGCTTTTCCGATACCCGGCCCACGAAATCGTTCACTTTTTTCAACGCCCCCCCCCTTCGTCATCAGTTTGCCATACTCTCCAAACATAGGGCTTAAAAAAACGAGCATTTCCCCCCCAATTGTAACTGTCCCTTCTCTCCCTTCCAGTTAATAAATTCGTTTGACCAAGAGTCCACTCATCGGAGAAGGTGTCCACTGCCACAACTTCCTTTGTTTTGCCACTTTCAGTCCGTCACCCCTCACGGATGAGCATTGTCCGCGTCTTCTCACCAACCCCTTTTTCCTCACTCTTTGTCCATGCCACTATCCTTTTCGCTGTCACCTAAACGGATCCCCTAGACAAAGGCCTGACCTGATCTCCCCCCTCAACTCCCTAGCTTCCGCTCGAAATCTTCCCATATTCGCGCAAAGAGTCTTCCCTACAGCGAATTTCCCCCGCTTCCGTCGTGCTGGGCTTGTCCCGGGACGTCCATCGGCCGCAATCATCCATCCCTCCACCTTCCACAAGGACATGCGGGTCTCTATTTTCCTCTCTCCTGTTTTGTATTCTCTTTCCCCCCCCTGATTTTCCCCTGGCTCCTTTTGTCTGATTTCGGCCCCGTCAGTTACAAGTTTACCTTCCCATCGTACTTGCAGCAGTGGAGTCGAGTAGGGTCAAGCCGCTTTTTTCGTTCCCGCTGGCAGCTTTCTCTGTCCAGAATTTGTGGATCGCCCTCCGACCTTGTAGAGGTGCGTTATAGAAATTAAATCTGTCCGGCCCTGCTTATCCCTCTCCTCTTTCTTTTTTCCGTCACTTTTTCTGGAAGATCCGGGCTGGGACGCCCCCGTGCTCAAAGCCTTTCGTTGATGGAGAAATTTACCTTCGACTCATTTAGATGGCGATCCGTATCAGACGTTGTCGATGTCTTTTTCTTGTTTAGTTTTTCTGCATTGGCCCTGGGATTTGAAGCCGCATTTTTCCACGGCGTACTTTCCCATGGCACAATTGTAGGCTTAGAGTTTCTTGCCGGTATCCCTGTTGCTCCTTGCCCTTGTTTCTTCCGAACCTTTTTTTATTTCGCGGAGTGAGGATTTTCGAGATTCTTCCTTCGTCGGACATTCCTCCGAGCCCCTCTTTTGCACACCGGGGTGTCTGTTCTCCCACTTCACGAACGGTGCTGCTTAAATGGACGCCTTCTATTACGCCTCTTTTTTTGAGATTTCAGAGTCTCACCTTTTCCCCGTCCGCTTACTGAGCGTGGTCTTGGTCCCAGATTGTACTCCTTTCTTGGCTTTAGCTCCCCCTGAGCGACTTCCTGAGGGATTGGATTTTAAAATCTTTTCGCCTTTTTTGGTGTTGCTTCTGGGGTACTTTGTTGAGCTCCCCCCGATGCCAGTAGTCTTCCGGTGAATTGTGTTTTTGGAGGAGTTGTCTCCTTGCGTAAGGGATTTTTTTTTTTTCATGTTTTCCTGTCTGTCTTCCTGCTGGTGCTTTTGGGGTTGCCGTCCTAGACGTCTTTCCTCGAGTAGCGCTCTCCGCACTTTTTGGATGTTTTTCCCCCGACGCGACATTTTGCCAGATGCCCTTCCTGGCGTTGCCCTTCTTGGACTCCACTTTCTCCCCCTTTGGAGACTTTCATTCGGGACTTGAATTTCTTACTCCAGCCAGTCTTGATGGTATTTTTGCGTCAGGCTCCATTCCCTTTGCAACCGTTTTTGCGAATGTGGCCTTTTTCTGCGGCGGTGGGCTTCTTGCAATTCCTAAATGATGCCTGATTGGGAAGAAGCGTGTTTCCTCGTAGATGGTGTCCACAGGTTTCTCCTTCGGCGCCCCTCCCCTTTTTTTTCTGAAAATACCCTCTCACTTTTTTTCCCCGCTTTGGCCGAACTTGTTTGCGTTGGAGCGGTGGTCCTTTGGTAGAATATCTATTTTACCGGGTTTCTGGCCGAGATTCCAAATCGCTGTCTGTCTTTTTTGTCGCACCCCCGGATATTGGGACTGCTAGGGGGGAGAGGTGACGTCGGGGAGGGGAGAAGATATGCCATCTATGTAATTCTCCTCCTCACCGCAACTTCCCTCTCTCCCTTCAATACTACCCTTCTCCCCCCTTGCCTCCCCGCTCTTTTTCTTTCGTTTCCTCTCCCCATTCTCTCTTGCCCTTCTTTGTTTTCTCGCCCACTCATCTTACCCCCCCTCTCCCCCTATACTTTATCGCTTTTACCATCCCTCCCCCTCCAGACCCACCTCTACCTCGCCTTCTCGCCTGACACCTCCCAGTCCTTCCTACTTCTACATCGTACCTTATCCCCCCTCTCCCCTTCTGCTTCCACCCTCCCCTCCATCGTTCCGACCTCTCCTCTCCTTTCCGCCATTCCCCTTCCGTTACTCTTCTCCTCCTCCCCCCCGGTAGTCCGAACTCTTTTCCTCTTATCCCATTATTTTCATTCCCCCGAGCACCCCCCAACCCCCCCCTTCAACTCATACACCCAGCTATCCATTACCCTCCCTCAGGCCCCTCGACTTCCGCTCCATTTTCCTTTCCCTTCGCCACCACTCCCCTCCTAGATCTACCTCTCCGGCCATCTCTCGTTGACCTTCCAGGACCTTCATCCCCCCCTCCCCCCCCATACTTCTCTGTTATCCATCCCTGCCCACTCACTAATTCGTCCCCTTACTTCCCCCATCCCCCCTACTTTCCATCCCCTTCCTATTCCATTCCAGCTACGCCCCCCCCCTGGTCTCCCCGCTGCAACCTTAGTTTCGCAATAACCCTCCTTTCTTCCCTCCTCCTCCTCCCCCTCCCCCTGGTACCTCCCACTTTCTTTCCCCTTCCGACATCTACCCCTCCCTCCGCGCTCCTTCTGCTCCGTCTTATCCACCACTTTCACTACATCCACTTGCCTGTCGCTCACCGCCCTGCCCGCCCTTTCCCTTAATCTTCCCCCCCATCCTATTCACTCCCCTGCCCGTTTCATCCCCCCACCCTTCCCGCCGTCCCTCCAGTCATCTTTTCCCCTTATGTAGTCCCTCCCTCACTCTAGCCGCTTCCACTTTCTTCTTTGTTCTTCTTTCGTTTCCCTCCCCAGTTCCTTCGGCCCTTTAAGACCAGCTCTCCGTTCGGGGGGGTTTACGATTATTGTTGTGCGATTTTTTTGTATTCTTTTTGTGTTTTTTTTGTTCGCGTTGGTCCCTTGTCAGCGAAGGAAGTCTGGGGGTGGTTGTAGTGATGGGCTCTCCGAGACTTCTTTTTTTTTGCGCGATTTTTCCTGTCGCTTTCTGCTCCCTGACTTTCTTTTTTATCCCTCCCCGAACTGTAGAGGAGCTTTGTGAAGAAGAAACGGTCGCGAGTCGTAGCTTCCGCCGACGCCTCTTCCTGTCTTTTTCCCTTTTATCCCCTTTCCCGCTTTATAACATCTGAATTATCCCCAATTGGTGAGCCACTATTGGAGTGGGGACACTTTCTCGAATAGAAGCGTTTCTTTTAACCCCCTTTCTTCCCCGTGCCCGACCTGCTTTCCGACCCTGATGCATTGACCGGCTTTTAACCTTTTCCCCGGCTTTGAAATTCGCTGCTTCCTTTTTGAACTCTCGGACGGGACTCAAGTTGTCGAGGTTTTTAACCGTCGATGAGAGAGTCTTCTCTTTCCCTCCCCCCTTTTGAGAGCCCTTTCCTAATTTTTTTCCCCGACAACTTCCCCTGAGGACAGTCCTTCAGTGAAAAATCCTCTATCTCGAATTTCACATCGGAAAAACATCCTCTTTTTCTTCACGGGCTCCCGGGCTGTAAACTCGTCCACCATGACAACCACGAATGGCAAGGCGGCGTTTTAATAGTCCCCCCCTTTTAGATTTGTCCACTTCCCCCCCCACTCCACTGGAGCAACATTTCTAGAGGTGGTCTCCTAACATCCCAGCTTCCCCTGAACCTCCCAGCTTATTCTCCTTTTGAAAGCATTATCGAAAGTCGCTGCTAACCTCCCCCCTACCCTTTCTTTTTCGTCCCACCCCCCCCCCATTCCTCTCACCTCCGCCCTTCGCGCTCGCTCTCGAAGACCCCCTCTTCAGCAAACGCTCCCTCAAATCCCCCCACCCCCCTCTCCCCTCATGCCTCTTCGGCCCCCCCTCTAAACCTTGGGACACGGTTCACCATCCGACGACCGCATTCTTTCCCCTCTCTTTAGGACTGAATCCTTGGATCCAATAATATTTCCCCCATCGAGACGCCCCGCAACAGCACATCCCGACCTCCATTTCCCCCCCCCCCCCCCAATCCTTTCGGGAACCCTACAGCGAAAGATAGCGCAACTCGGCACTACTTTTCCCTTCCGGATCCCCCCTTTCTTCACCCCCCCATGTAATTTTCCCCACGGCTTCCTTCGCAAACCAGTTCTCCCCCATCGGCATTTTTTTTCCCCCCCCCAAGGTTGTACCCCCTCTTGCCCCCCCCCACTTCAACCCATGGCTCCCACATCGACGCAACAACTAGGGCAATTTTCCTCGGCATAAATTTGATTACCAAATACCCCTCCCCCAAACGGGTACCCCACTAGTGCACCCCCAACGGCCTGTTCTCTACGAAATGGAGCTACCCTCCCCAATTAAAATCCCCCCTGCGCTGGGCTTCCCATCCTTTAACTACCCGACTTAAAAAACTTCGAAAGCTTTTCACAAGACTGTATCTCCCCCCCCTTCTTCCTTTTTTTCTTCCCTTCGGGCGGATTCTCCCGCCCGCTACCTCCCCCGGTTTTCGGCCCCCTGAGGAACTAATGAGATCCCCCTCTCCTCGCTTTTTTTCTTCCTGCACCCCCCCCCACTACCAGCAATTCTTTTCCCTCTATGGGGACGTCCCACCCTTTATGAGTGGGCCCAAACCCCTTCCGTAAAGCCCCCCAGCGGGGATATCCGCCCCGGCCCCCCCCCCCACGCCCTTCCGACAACGTCCTTTTTGAGTGATATTTTAGCGGATTTCGACAGGTCCCCGCACCAAGTCCCTGTAACACCTCCGGTTTCCATATGTGAAAATCCCCCTCAAGGGACCCGACCCCTTCTCCTCGGCAGAAGACCGGTCTATCCCCCTTTTGCGCCCTCCTCCTAAAGGTACCGACTATTGTGTTTCATTTCCCTTCGGCAATCACAATATTATTTCTCCCTCCCGGCCCGATTCCCCCCCAGTCGATCCGGTTTCTTAGTTCATACCTACAACTACCTGTGTAACTCCCCTCTTTTTTTCATTTCTTCGACTTACCCCCCGAATATCGACGCCTCAAAAGTTCGATCCCCCCCCCCCCTCTTCTCCTCCTTCTTCCTATAAACGGATCTTCTTAGGCAACTCTTCAACCCCACCTCCAAAGGCAACTCAGCCTACGGCCCGTGGCCCTTACCACGCGTTTTCCCCTTATTCCAACCTACCACAATTTTACCCTCAGGCAACTTCCCCTTAGACGTAACGGCATCGACAACGTAATCCCCTCCCTTCGCACATTTCCCCTCTCCTGTGTGCCCCCTTCCACGGCCCCTACCGCTTTGGCCACGACGCGGTCGTCACCGATCCTTATCCTTCCGTTCTCCTCGTCCCCCAAAAGCCTCTTTTTCCTCTACTGCCCACGGAAATCCGTTTCGGTCGATGGACACGTTTACCGCGCCAAACATCGACACTCGCCGCTTTCCCCCCTTTCCCCTCCCGATAAACATCTCCGGCCGTGGAATCAGATTTCTACCATTCCCTCTTCAGAGCGCCACATACAAGCGACCCTCTATTCCTTTTGCCGTCGCTTCCCCCGGGCCTGGTCTTACGATTCCTCTTGGGCCGTCATCTTGATCCCTCCACCCTTTATCTCCTCTCTTTTTCCCCGTGTGGTGGTTATTTTTACCCTCATGTCGATTTCCTGAGGGTGGAGAGGTCTTTTCTTTCGGCCCAAGAGGAAGTCTTTCCCAGTTTTGGGCCATCCTTCTCCTCTTATTGGGTGATTCTCTTTTATAGCCCTCTTTCTCCTTATGCTGGAGAATTTCTTCCCAAGGAAGCTCTGAGGAATGGATCACTTTGTGCGGCTCTAGTCCGACTCTCCCCCTTGGTTTCCCGTCTCGAACTTGCCCCCGGACCGGCACGTGCTTGCAGAGATTCGGTGCGTCGGTTGCCCCTGGCTCTGTCCTTCTTGGATAGGTGATCCCTAGGAGTTCCCACAAGATCTTGTGAGGCCTTTGGCGAGAAATTCCCACCCTTCAGTTCCTTTAATTTGATTCCTGAAGTTGCCTCTTTTTGAGCTGGGGGGTTTTCCCTGAAGGGATGTGTCATTTTTTTTTTCCTCTGGTTTTTTTCCCGAGGTGCCCCCTTTCCTTTCCTTTCTTCTCTTTTCTTGGGGCTTTGCGGGAAAGAGTTCGCGAAGACGGTGTCTTTCCCTTTTTTCCGCGTCCACTGTGAGGATGTTGCATCTTGTGTTCTTCTAGAAGGTCACTCCCATGTCGGAGGCCTTTGACAAAAACTTTCTTTAGTTTTTTGACCCTTTTTTCCAAAAACACGTTAACGGTTTTTATGGGGCAATGGACGGCCCGTTTCGCAGCTTTTCGATTGCCGAATTTCCCCCATATTAAGAGGTTGATCGCGTGGTCTTTTTATGAAAGATTTGCCTGGTATGATGACGATATCGTGTAGGGAGAGAATCCTTCTTGATGGATGTTTTTTCCCCTCCCCCGAGGTGTTCTTTTTTTTTTTTCATGGTTCTTAATACTCTAGATAGTAGATGCCTATGGAGTGGGGCCAGAGTGCTGGGAAGTGAGGAGGGTTTCTGCTTCCGCGGGTCGCAGAACTTTTTACCTCTCTTTTCAAATGATGTTGGGTGTGGGGTAGAAGAGAGCTGGAAGGAGAGTAGGTCTCCCCCCCAACCTTTTGTCTCTTTCTCCTGGCCCGACATGATAGAAAGATGGCCAAGCTGGCGGTGGACACAATTTGCCCCTCTTTCAATCTTTGGGGCTCAGTTCTTGTGGCATTTGAATCGGAATCCCAGCTGAGGCCCGCCGTGATTGTTTTTTTTGGTAAGGCCGCCAGACCCCTAACCCCCGTTCCCCTTTTTGCGCCTTGTTGCCCCGGAGGTGATCCCTTTTTGGTAATTTCCCCCTTTTCAATTGATTGGGCCGAAGGTTCAAGTAGTAGATTCTTTTTGTGAATCATCAACCTGTTTTGTAAAATCACATTTTTTCCCCCCTTTCATATTTTTTTTTACAATGTTTGCTCTTAGAAGGTGGCCCGTATTTTTGGTAGCTTAGGTGCTTTCTCCTCTTTCCCTAATTCAAACCTAGATGTAGCTCTTCTTTGTCAACATCTCAGAGATTATTCTTGCCATGTATTCGTTGAGGATTGTTCTTCGGGTTCCCTTCTATTGTCCTGATTCCCCGCCGTATTATATTTTCCTAAGTTCCAGAGATCCGTTCGGCCGGATATGATTTTTTTTTTTTTCTCTTCTCTGGCAGGTTTTTATCGGGGGCCTATTTTCCTCGGCAGGAAGTCCCCCCTGATATGGTGTTGGTGTAATTGATTTCGTGTCGTGTCCCCTCCTTCGTCGCTTTTTCGCGCGTGCGTTCAGGTGATCGAATGTTTGAAGGGTTGAAGGCGACCGCCTTTCTCTGTGTTTAGACATTCCTTTCGACATTCTCTGAGTCCCTTCATAAGACTTTTTTCCCTCTAGGGCCGAATCCTGTAGGCTTATCCCTCGAAGGTCTCTCGCCAGTATGCGTGGTGTCCTTCGAATCTACTCGGAGTTGCGATTAAACCCCCTCCTCCCGTTTCTTTCTTTTACACCTCTCACGAGTGATGCTCCGGAGGAGTGGCCCCGGCTTTGTAGACGGAGCGGTTTTCCCGTCCCTTAGCGTACTCTTTCTTTCCCTTGTCTCGTCCTGTTCCTTTGAAGTTGTCTCTTTGATGCCTTCTATTGAGAGGGAGTATCTTCTCATAATAAGTTGTTGTGTCGAGAGATACGCACTCTTCCCTTTCACTCCCCCTCCTTTTCACCGTCTTCCCCAATCTACTACAAGGGAATATATACCCTGGGTAGTCAACCCCACCCAGAAGGTTGGCACAATTTGAGGAATAATAAACTTATAAACGTACCTCCAACGTAATAACGGATTCACGTTTCTCATCTCCGACGTCCTTTCAGAAGTAACGTCCCCCACGCCACTAATGTTTCCTTACTTTCCCTCTTTCCCTCCCTCCTCCCATATTCTGATTACCCCCGACAAACTTCTTTCTTCTTAGTCGAGGAAACGCATTTCCCTTTTCGGTCTTCCCCCCCACCGACCGTATGGTCCCCTGCCGTCGTTCCCTACATAAAAAAGCATTCGTCCAACTACGCTCGCGATCGCTTCCCTCTTCGACCTTCCGCCCATCCCCCAATCACTTCCCCCAACACCATCTTTTCCTCTTAATGAAGAGGACCTCCCCTCCTAAACTACACTGTCCGTCCTTCTTTCCAAGACCTCATTCTCGTGCCTCCCCTTCTCCTCTGGAGCTTCTTCCACTGTTTTACACTCCTATTTCCACTTTTAGCGCACACTACCCATCACCTGAAAAAGACCCTATAACCATCTTAATATGGCCTTTAAACTTTTTTTCCAACGAGGTTCGACACCTACTGAGACCGCGACCAGTTCAGGAAATTGCCAGACTCTTCCCTGCAAAGGCTCCCCCTCCTAACCTCTTTCTACCCACTCCTCCGGCTCCAAACGTGCAACAGTTTTTACAATCTGAATGGACGGGATTTCCTTACCCAATTCTTTGCTCCTCTCCCCCACACCACTTTCCCCAGATGTTCGCCCCCATCGACTTCAAACACCTTCGCTCAATTCCGGCCTTCATTTTTGTAGCCTTTCCCCCCCCCCCCACCCGGTGTTCCAAACATCCCCCAACTACCCTGTGCCGTCCAAAGAACTGGCGCCTCGCAAAACTTACACCCTCCCTGCCTGCTCTTCGCTTTTTCCCGTTCCAGAAAGATTATCCCACGCCTTTTCCCCTGATGGCAACCCATCACTTACATCCTTACAGCCCTCTTCTTCTTATTAGACACCTTAGCGGCCTTCCAGCCAACTCCCCCCCCGGTTTCTTCTGTATCCCATCTCTCGAAAATTCCTTCCCGCGTCCTTCTAAGGAAACCCCCACCAATTACACCCGCATTTTCAAGGATTTTTTTCCATCCACCCTTTTTGAAAACCCCTCTGCAATCCCAATTGATAGACCACAAACATGACACCCCTGCAAAGGATTCCAACGGAATAGAATATCACCCCTTGTGTATCCCCCCCGGTTCCCCCACCCCCTTCAAAACGCCAATATGTTTTTCATAAAAATAAATAAGCTCCGCATCCCCAGCACCCTTCTTCTGGCATACCTCTGTTTGCAAATCTGGCCCCAATACCACCTTCCTTCCAGAGGAATATTGCGTTCTCCCTTCTGCCAAACCCCCCCCCCTCTCTATCAACGGCCTTCTTCCAGTCCCAAGAACGTCTCGGGGTTTAAAGTTCCTCCACTACAAATACCTTCAGGTGTGCAACGCTTTTGCCCAATGTCGTCCCTTTCCCACTGACGACATCCTCTTTAGCGCCACCCCCCTGGATTTATGATAGTATACTTTTATTTTCAACCGTTCACGGCACCCCACCTCAAACCTTTCAATGAAGGCCCGTGGGCCAGTTCCTCCGACGGTTCAATCGGCTTCCACCCCCTCTTTATGCCCTTTCCCTGCCCCCCTTAAACACCCTTCGCTCACGCCCATCTCACCTAATCACTTCCTCTTTGCTAGCCAGCGCCCCCCCAGCGGTTCTCGGCTTTTTAACTTTTCCCCATCCCCCCGGCCTCAACCAGCTTGTGGGAACCTCCGTTCCCTGGTCCTCTCTTCCAGCTTCCCTCCTCCTCCAAACCAACGGCTTCCGACTCTTTCATCGGCCTGCACAAAAGGAATCCCGTGCCGTTCTTTCCAGTATTCTCCCCCCCTCTACCCATCGTCTGTCGGACCCTCGCTCCACCACACCTTCAGGATTCCCCGGCATCTCCCTTCTGGAAGTGGAAGCTCTTCTCCAGAATCTTCCGTCCCCCCCCCAAAGCGGGCTCCACTCCATCACCCGCCGTTGTCGGCGCCTTTCGGACGTCTCTTCGATGGCTCGGGTAAAAGGGTAACGACTTCCTTTTTTTCCCGTCCATCACATACCGCTCTACCATGAGGTCTTCTTCTTCCTCATCCTATTGTCGGAGAGTACCCTTCGATGGTGACGAAGTTTTTGTATGTGATTTCAAGAGGAAGTAGTACCCTCCCTCCCATCCCAACGTCCTCCTCCCCTTGTGGTGATTCTCTTTTTTTTTTCACCTCTTTGCTCCTCCCTTTCTTGGAGAATTCTTTCTTCCACGGAGAATTTTTAGATGAAGGGGACAGTTTTGTGTGGGAGAGCGAGTCCCTGACTTCTTTGCGCTTTTCTCCCTTTCCCTTTTTCCATTGCCAGCCGCACGTGATTTCCCGTTTGCGATGAAAGCGCGTCGCTTGGTTGGAGACTGCATCCGACCCTGAATCTTCCTTCTTTCCGACGGCGGCTCACATCCCCCGGTGAGGCCGCTCTGGCGAGACAGTTGGAAACCTTCTTCCGCTTTGAATTTCTTTCCCTGCGGTGTTTCGATCTTCATTTTTGTAGTGGCTTTCTGGTAACGTGGGACCTTTTTGTTGGAAGCCGATTTTTTTTTTGAAACCGTCGTAGGCCCTGGCCCCATTGGTGGCTTCGATTTTTCCTGGAACGTCTTGCAGAAGCCTTTTCAGGGCTTCGACCGCCAGGTTTGGGGATTTCCGTTTTCTGTGTCCTTTCTTACATTTTTTAGGAGACCAGTCCCTTTCGTTGCACACCGGCTTGTTGTAGTGCGAGTCCCTTAAAAAAAAAGGATAGCTTCTTGGGACGGACGTTTCGGCTCCTTTTGGTGAGATTTTTCCTTCCCCTTCCCCCGGGGTCCGCGGGGACCGTTCCCTGATGGTATTGGCGAAGCCCTTGATAAAGCGGGTATGCTGAAGCCCTTGACATTGGAGGTCTTAGGCTTTTTTTTTGCCCATATCCTCGGTTTTAGCATTGGTGAGTGGCCTTTTCTACATACTGTTGGATAGTAGATCCGTCGAGATTTAGCTTGGGGCAGGTGGCGGTTTTCTAAACTTGGTTTGTCAGGGCGTTGGTCCACGCCAGATGGACGTCCCAGTTCTGGAAAATGCTTTTATGTTGGGTTCGCGTTCAGGTTTGCGTAGGCTCTCTCTCTTTTATGTCCGCACCGCCCCGAAACCGTTTATGTCCGGGGAGCCGTCACCCCCCCCCCCCCCCCCCCCCCCCCCCCCCCCCCCCCACCCCCCCCCCCCCCCCCCCCCCCCCCCCCCCCCCCCCCCCCCCCCCCCCCCCCCCCCCCCCCCCCCGCCTACACTTTCCGAAGACTCCTGAAGAAGCTTTTATAACAGTCTTTCCCTTGATGTGAAATGCTCCAATGCGTGGGGAGAAGTCTTTCTTATTCTGAAAAGTGAATCGTCTCCCCCGCGCAGGCAGCTTTTTTCCTTTTGCGCACTCCCTTCGTAATGGACTCCCCCCAGGCAGTTGTAGTTTTTTGAGAATTTCCCCGTTTTAGTCGGACGGTGGATTTTGATTGCAAGGTAATCATTTCTCCCGGGTGATTTCTACTTGTTGAAGTCGTCCCTTGTGGCGAACCGATTTTTTCCCGACCTGGAGAGGCGACGACCTTGGTGTTCTGAACCAAGCCAAATTTCCCTTTTTTTTGTAACTTTTTGTTTCTTGGCCTGTTTCCTGTGGGGGATCTTCCGTAGGAGTTTGTAAGCAGGGGCTAAGGAGGTATGGCCTCATCAGAACAGCATTTCCTCGTGTGGTGAGCCCCCTTCTTACCTGATGGGACTTTATTCGGGGAGAGGGGCTGTTTCGGGAGGGTAGGCTCCATATGGAAATAGGATCCTCTTCCTGATTATTCGGGCCCCCACACCCATGCCTAAGGGCCAAGAGATCCTTTCCGAGCCCAGGGTGCGGTCCGAGATTCTGCCGCGTTGGACACGTTTTCTCTTTGGGGCCTATTTTCCGCAGGAAGTCCTTGGGTGTTGGTGTAATTTGCTTTGCTCGGTGATTCGGTGGTCCGAAGTTTTCTTTTCTCTTGTTCGTCCCCCTAGGGAGTGTCTAGGTGAGATTATTGGTTGCAGGGAGTTCGGAATCGACCAGCCCCTTTCGGAGATCCGGTTCTACGAAATTCATAGCGACTTTCTTGAATCAGGCAGAGCCGAAGCGCGCCTTTCCTTCTCGGGCCCGCCGAGTAGGCGGTCGTATCCGCGCCAGGCTACTGTGCTCCCCTCTGTGGGCGTTTTAACGGTATTCGACTCTTTCGCGGAGTTGCTCTTTTGAAAAACGGAGACCCTCCTGCCCTTCGTTTTTGGTCCCCCAGGCCCGAGTTTTTTGATGCCTTGAGGCGTGGTTTCAAACCTCGGATTTTTAGCTAGGTACAGCAATTCGAGGCTCTCCCTTTGGTGCCTGGACGGGCCGACGTTCTTGTCGCGGTTTTTAAGGCCGTCGATAGGAAGATTTTTCCTCCTCTCTTTTTACCCCCTTCCTGGTTGTTGTCTTTTTCTTCATACGCCCTCTTTTTTTCCCCGAAGGGCCTTCACCGGGACCCCCTTAAACGGGGCCCGTCGCTCTTCCACCCGGATCTCCATGATCTTTTCGTAACCCTTCCCTGTACAAACTAGTTTTTTAAAACGAATACGGCGGAAATTCGTAACCCTCCAGTCTTGGCACCTGGGACTTTCCCGGCGGCGTCTCAGGTCATCCGCAACTCCGTTCGATTCGCCACACGTGCCCACTCTCCTGGCGAAACTTTCTTCCTTCGCTGTTATCCTACCTGCCTTTCTGCCCGATCCCAGGACAACTTCTCCTTCTTCGGCTCGGCGTCAGAACGCATCTTGAACAGTCGCGACTGCACTTTCTTTCTCCCCCCCCGAATCTCCCGCTTATGGTCGCTTTCAAATACATTCAAGCATTCGCCCTAAGACCTCTTTCGCGCCCAGCTCTCCGCAAACTTTTCCGGAGCCATCATAACCGATCCCCTCACTTACACCAACACCCCATATCCCCCTCACCCGCGCTGACATCCCGCCCCTATACCCCCCGACACCTGTCCAGACTCCGGACGACCGCCCCTCATGATATCCTCACGGAAATCTATATGTCTTGGCAGTGCCCCATCCGTGGATCGTTAATAATATTTCCACTGCGCAGTCCCTCCCGCACCCCATCTCAACCCAATCTGGCATCCCAACCTTTCCTTCTTACCCCCCGACACATACACCTCGAAAAGGAGAGTTCTTGCCCCCCCGGCCAGCCCTCGGCCCCAGTTTCTCAAAATCACGTTACCCCCACCATGTCCACCTTCAACGTTCTTCAAGCATTTCGTCCCCAATTATGAAACCTGGGATTTCAGACCCCCCCAAGTTGCGGCTCGATCCCCCCACCAATTTCTTCACCCTAGTTAGACAACCCCTCCTACTTCAAAAACTTCGTCCAATCAATTAATTATCAATTTTTGAGTACCTTGCCCTTCCCCCCCCCCAACCGACAGCACAACGGTTTTCCCCTCCCCCCCTTACCGCCTGTTAGTCCAGGGTACTACTGGCGCCTGCGCACAACAATCCATAAAAGGCGGCTTTTGATTACGATTCACGTTTCCGGAATAATCAAAGATTGCCCCCCGTCATTGCGCTCCGCCACCCTCCCCTCCTTTAGTCCCCGCCCCTCGGAATCTCTTCTATTAAAGTTAGGGACGGCTTCCCGACTCCCACGGTCGGCTTTGCGGACCCCCTTCTCTAGCGCGACTCTATAACGAGTTCTGCTCTTTTTGGGGGGAAACAAACACCCCCCCTCAACACAGCATTTTCCGACTCTGGGACGTTTCCACCTTTTTCGTGGCCAACGCCCCCAATGACGTAGACCAATTTTTGGTATTCCCCCCACTCCTCCCCCCACGGAAAAGGCCCCACGCTCTACCATCGACTCTTCTCCGGTAGTAGCCCCAGGCAAGCACCCCCAATCCTTCTCCACCGCGGTCAACTTTTGGCCACATCAAATCCCGCGGATTCGCTCCCTCCCCCCCTTCTAGCGTTTCCTCCGCCGCGGTAGCAAATTCTTTCTTCCCAATACCCTTTTCCGGTCCCGCGGCTCTTTTGTACGGGACCCCGGCAATCTCACCCCCCCTTCCCTGAATCACCCTTCTCCTGCCGTCCATAAAAGTCGATCGTTTTTAAGTAAGCGCCCCCCAAATACACGCGGGCAACGCCAAGCTGGGTTCATGTTCGTGAAATTTCCCCCAATAATATCTCGACATCCTCCCCTGTTGAAACCACCAGGCGTTCGGAAGCCCTTTGTTATACCATTGCAACGAAATCTTTTTCCGGCACCGGCCCCCAGAAACCCTTTGTCTCCGGCCATGGGGCATCCCCAGACGTTTCACCCCGTACAAAAGCGTGTCCCACAATTTTTACCCTGAACCTACCCTTCCACGCCATCGACAACGTCACCCCCTTCCTACGCTCGCCAAGCCTCAGAAATTCAAAGCGGCGTTCCGTAAAATTCTAGCTAAAGGCCTCCCCGACAGTTTTTTTTCCTCCGCTTCTTTTCCCACCTCTCCCTCGCTCCTTAAGAGGATTCGTCGCAAACAGAGACTCCACTCTTTAAATTCTTCCCCCCGTAATACTTTTCTCTGGCCCTTACTGGCCCCGACAAAAATCTCCATTCGCGTCGGACTTTTTTCACCCCCCCCCCTGATCCAGGCATCTACGAGCTCTTTTTGGAAGATTCTCCTCTCCCTCATCTTCTCTGCAAGCGGCTCCCAATACTCGACTCACCCGCCCTTGCGGTCTTCCTCAGTAGATTTGAGATGGCCTGGTCAAAGGGTACGATCTTTTCCGAATCATCATCTCTTCCCCCCCTTCGTTCTCGTGGTC
>Ga0179593_1663543_pt1 | contig 16486 bp, 21 predicted proteins | sample CZODoug2_1_08_16_FD_185931 | JGI IMG/M metagenome (GOLD analysis project Ga0179593, IMG submission 185931) | Vadose zone soil fungal communities from Angelo Coast Range Reserve, California, USA - CZODoug2_1_08_16fungal (PacBio error correction) | ecosystem: Environmental > Terrestrial > Soil >... | reverse complement strand
TCTCAGGAGTGTTAAGAATTCAGGGACCGGCGTTTTGTTTTTCTTGAAGTGTTCGATTGTCCTGGCCCCATATGTCTTCACGTTCTTTCGTGGGTCCCGTTTTATTCCTTTTCTGGGAACTTTTTTTTTTCGGCAAAGCACTTTAAACAAAGGATACATAAGTTCCCCAGGCGTGCATTTTAACGGCGGGATGTTTACTCATTTTAAATTTTTGTCATTTTGTGGCGATCCGCGGTGGCTTGTGAAAAAAGTTTCGTCCGGTTTTTTTCTAGAAAACCGGGTTTTCCCGCCGGCCCTACGCACATTCCAGAGATTGCGCTGGCCAAAGGGGCTCCGTTCTGTTCCCCCCAATAATCTTTTTTGTTGGCGGGGGGGGGGGGGGGGGGGGGGGGGGGGGGGGGAGGTTGGGTTGGGGGGGGGGGGGGGGGGGGTTGGGGTGGGTCCAGCTGTTTGCTGCGGTTGATGATTTCGACCCTCAAGCAATTTACTTTTCTTGACCCTTTTCTCCCAGCGGGGTAGCCTTTTGCGAAAAACGCCCTTCTGGCCCTGTCTCCTGTGGCTTAAAAAGCGGTGGATTTTCCCCGCATCTTTTTGCAGCATGTTAAACTTCAGGCAGCCTGAGCTGCAACAGGTTTCAGCGGCGGCATTCTCTGGCCCTTCTTTCTGCCAAATACTCCGTTCGTTACCGCCCTTCCCGATGTTACACAAAAAATAGTTGTTTCCCACGTGTGGGGCGGCGTTGCCGATTTCCGTTTATCAACTATATCCCCTCTGGCTTCCCCCCCCTTGGGCCTTCCCCTTTTTCTTATAAACAATTCCGTTTGGTTTTCCCCCCTTCTTCTTTTTAGGGTTTTCTTCCAATTACTCCGAGCTTTGCTTCGTTTCGGGGGAGTCAACTATTTTTGATTCCTTGCCGGGATTTTTGTTTTCGGTCCGGGTGCTTTTTCCTTCCGGCGAATGAGCTTTAGACCAAGGATCAGGATTACCCGCCGCGTCACTCTTATTGGATCGGGACAGGGTCAAAATGTTTTCATCTGTCTCTCACCCCTCGCCTTTAACCCGTTGTTCTTTTCCCGCTGCATCCCCCGGTCAAGTCTGTTCGCGGTTTTTTCCTTTTTTCTTCCCTTTCCCTCTTCAGGCTCTTTGGCGTCGTGCTTTCTTCACTTTTGCCCCCCAGCGTTTTTTCTTCAACGCTTGCGTGCAATCGCCCGGTTCTTTTTTCATTTCTCCAGCCGGGGCTTGGCGTGCGTTGATCCTTCAGCAGGTTTCTTTTTCCACTTCTCTTATTCGGAGTGCGACCCCCTTAACTTCAATAACTCACCATCGCCGGACCGCGTTCCCTTGTTCCCGCCGGCAATTGTCCCCGTTCCCTTTTTCCCTTTGACAAATCTTTTTCTCCTTTTTTAATCCCTGTTCACTGGTTTCAGACCCCGGCATTTCTCCCCCGGTAAACTTTCCATTCCTGCTCTGCGCGAAAACTTTCCTCACCAATGGACCCCTTGGGTTGGTTCCACCTTTGCGGATGACGCAAAACGTGTTTTCACCGTATCGCCTTGGTTGAACCCGACAGATTCGGCGCATTCACAGCCACCCTTCCTTCCGGTAGCCACCGCGTCGTTTTTCATGCGCGTTTCTTCCCTCTTTCCCAAAATGTGATGGCGCCTTTCCTTCGTAGTTCCCCCCTCCCCACAAAACACCTTTGACCTTTTATTTCGCGTTTGCAGACAGCCTTCCTCCTAGCTAATTATAGTCGTACCCTTTCCCCAGTGGGGCATTTTCGCAACTGTTGTCTTTTGCTTTGGGACGTATTTTCCTCCCCCGCGTTACGTGCCACAAGGAGGACGCGCCGACGATCCCCCCTATCTTCCTCACTTTTTTCCAACCCCCTCTCTTTCGGTTGCTTTGAATGCTATTTTTGATCAATCCCAATTCGTTACCAAACTCCACCTGGTTTGGGTTTTCTCTTATTACGTCCACGGAATTACTGACTCGAACACATTCCCCTATTATTGAAGGGCCGTCCATCTCCTAAGCCCAGGTAGCAAGATCTTTTAGACTCGCTCATTTCTAATTTTGTTCTCTCCCCCCCAAGCCTGGGGACGGCTTTTTTTTGGTCCTGGCAGAGTTGTTTGAGAACTGTTTGGTGTCTTATTCTTCTCCCCCCCCCCCCTCCGTTTTTGTTATTCTCCTGATGACTTTGAACGACACCCCCAACGGCCTCGCCCGCCATTCCTCCCCCCAGTCGGTTAGAGGCACCAAAGGATCGGCCGAAATTCCGGGAGTAGTGGCTTTCTTTATAGGCAATTTAGACTGGTTCACTAGTTTGATTCCTTCTTCACGCGGGGGATTCTCCCCCCCGTGGTTTTTTTTCTCCCCTTTGACGGTGAACACGTTGAATTTAATTAAAGGATCCGCGCCAATTTTTTTGGTCCCGAGTTTTCAGGAGGATCAAAGGCCGGCCGCGGCCCTTTCCATGAGTTGACTATCCAGATCGTACTTTGACGGCTCCCGTTTTCTCCTCTGCTTCCCCTTTTTGGTAGAGGGCGCATTTAAACAAATAACAATGACGATATTGCCTCACCTTCAGAGAGTTCGAATTAGGCTTGGCTTCCCTTTTTGCTTCCTGCCACTGGCCTATTTCCCCCCCCCCTTGTCAAACCATTGGGTTGGTCAGTTCTTCGGGCTGGCAAGGAGCCGTTTTTTCCATTCACAGGTGATTTTTTTTTTAGGTTGAGTTCTCTAGACAATGATCCCCTTTTGTCACCCCATGACTTTCGCCCCGTGCTCCCCCCCTGGTATCCTCCGATCGTCTTTTTTCGTTCGTACCCACTGGCTATACGTGCCGTTGCGCCTTCCGGCATTCCCCCACTTAATTTTTCCCTTTCGCCTTTTCGCGCCCTCTTCTGCCCCTCTTGGTGGATACCAACTCTGGTTCTCTTTGGAGAATTTCCCAATCCCAGTGGAAAAGTCTTACACCGGTTCCCTTGCAATGGGTGGTCAATGCCGGCGTTCACAACGTCGAGGTCTTGATTTTCCACGTTCCCTTTGAAAGGCGCAATCCTTCTACCTCAGCGACTTACCTTTCTTTCCTCCACTCTGACACTAAGTGGTGAGGGGCACTGGGTCGCTAGGACCAGACGCGTAACTAAAGGTACCCCTCTTTTCCCCCCCCTCTCCCTGTACGTTTGTCTCCCCCCTGGATCGGTGGTTTCGTCACTTCCGCGAACTCCGTCGATGCCCTTTTTACCTTCCGTGACGAGTTGGTTCAGCTTTATAGCCGCTTCCTCCATTTTGACCTTTCTGATCCAAACGTCCCACTTCCTAGTGTCTAATTGGTACCGAATGTTTGCCGTTCGACTGCGGCCGTTTTCTCTTGCCCTCACCCCCCAGCCGGAATGTGTGGGACCCGTTACTCCCTTGAACGGAATGCAAAATGCCGTTCGGCGGAATTCCCTGGTTTTTTTTAACCACTCGGTGAAATGGAATTTTTGTCAACCCCAGGGTTCTTGATATCTCCCGTCATCGGCACGCCTTTCCAATTCTTTTCAACACCGTGCTTTTTAAGGCATCTTGGTTGAAGCCGGTTACTCCCCCCTTTTTGGCCCTCCAAACGTTCACCCTTGATCACTTGCTCGCTGCGCCGGCGTCCACTGTACTGCTTTTCTTTCACCGGCTGACATTATTTTCCGACACCCTTCCTTCCACTTCAGGGAATACCCTTTTTTTTTTTTTTTCGCACAGCCATTGGAGGGTTCTCGAAGAAACCGTCTCTTCTAATCTTATTTTTGTGTCGGCTTTCCCCCCCAGGCGGAACCCCCCCCCCCCCACGCAAAAGGATTTACCAAACTATCCACTTTTCAGCGCAATAGGGTCTGACTTGCGGGAAACTGTTTTGAAGCTACCGCCGTCGTCCTTTTACTTTCAGCGTATAGGCGGATCCCGGTCCCTATTTGCAACAGGAGTTCAGGGGGTCCTTTTCCCGCCGTTTTTCAGCCGTTTGTAGCTCGTGTCGGCCGGCGTCTGATCCTCTTGCTTTTTCCCCGAAAAGGGCAGCAACCTGTTTCTCGGATTGGTCCTTGAAGTTTCCGTGTGTAACCACCCCATCGACTGAGGCCGCCGGCCGTCTGATAGGCCCTTGGTAGTCCTTCTCTTATCGTTGTTGTTTTTTGGAGAGAGATTTATAATACGTGGGCCCAGAATCAATCCTTTTTTTCTTTTCGACCCTCTTTTCGATTTCGTGTCCGGCCAATTGTCGACCTGGTCCGTGGCCCATAAGGCCCCTTTTATTGGAGTTTTTCTGGGAACCAGTTGTTCGTCGTCCCCACCCTTTGGCCCGGCTTTGTCCCCTTCCCGAGATTACCCAGGCTCCGGTTTCGTGCCGTTTTGGGTGTCCCCAAGCGACTTCTTTTTTGGCGGCGATACCGCTGGGTGTGGTTTGGTGTGAACCTTTTCTCTTTCTCCTAGGGGTCCGTCACCTTTTCTTCCACCTGGGACTTTAAGAGACTGGCGTCTCCAAGGGGCCTCCGGCTTCCGCCTTGCTTTCTTTTGTGTTTTTTCGTGTGTAAACTTTTGTTGTCCACCTCTTTTCTGGTTAAGGAAGCTCATTCCCCCGGTTCTTCGGCGACGGTAGCCTGGTTTTTTCACTATCCTGGCCTTAAGGGGCGGAGACAGACCCTGAGTGCCCCCGAAAACGATGGCCTCCCCCGTGGACCCTTCACATAGCTTCCAATACGTCTTCGTGATGCCGTTCCTCGGATTTTTTTTTCCATTTTGGAACTCTTTTGTTTTGCCCCCCCCCCCTTTAGCCCCCGCTACCAGATGTCCAAAAACCCCTTCACGGTGTGTTGTTAAATTTGCTTCCGGGTCTTTTTTCAGGACCCAAAAACCCTATATCCATATTTGACTCCCGTTTTTACCACTTTCGTCATCACCGCCTTTGGCGTGGCCCGGCCGCAGGGGACCCCTCCCCACCCCTACTTCCTTCCGTGAACGTAACTTTTCTCCGTTCCCGGAGTTCACCTAAGTTTTGCCTTCCCCCCAACCATTTCACAGGTTGTTTTGTCACGGGGGGTTGTCCTGCTCCTGGAGACTCAGCTTCGGTCAACACCCAATCAGATCGACTTGTTTTTGGATCTGTTCCCTTTGTCAAAAATGGATGGAAGCTCGCTTACAACTCGCTCTCCCCCTATTTACGGGCGATGGGACAATCACCCCTTTAAGTTCCCCTTTTTCCCCCCTTGGGTTAGGATGTTCCCCCCCCCCCCCCTGATAATTGCTTCCCGCACCTTTCGAAGTGATTGGCGTTGCGTTTCCAACTTTTTTGTGCTGCTTTTCTTCTGCGAGCTGTGGCGTTATTGCACGTATTTCCGCCTTTTTTATTATCCGTTGCGAACAGGTCCAAGTTCTTTACCTTCTGCGGATGCGCCTTTCCACCTTTCGTGTCTCACGTTTTTCCCTCTACGTTTTTAACGCACCGGTAAATTGCACACATTTTTCCCCCAATTTCGGGACTGTTTCTCCTTGCTTTACTTCTTAGCACTTCCGCAGGTGACCGTTCAAAACGATTGGCCTTTTCGTGGTCTTTGCGAACTCGAATCCCACCCCCCCAAATTTCCCCCCCGTCCGGGTGTGGGACCTTGGCGCAACGGTTTCCTTTTGCGTAAACGGCCCGTCCGATTCTTTTTGAATCAGGACCCCTTGCTTCGGACAAGTTCCGTGTCGTTCGTTCGCTTTCTTATTATAACCCTTGGCCCCCTTCTACGATGGGCCTGCGTCCCTTGGCAGCACTTCTTCCTCAAACCCCAAGGTTAGACCTTGGTGCCTTTTCCTTCTGCATTTTTTTCAAGAAGACATTTTTCCGCCAAACGGACGCTAATTCTCTCTCTTCACTGGCATCGTTCGCACTTAATTGTTTCCGTGGCGTTTTTCCTTTTTTTTCACGACGTTTGCAAAAACACGGAAAAACCCTTCCTCCGCATCTATCCACCTAACCTTGGTCCAAAAACCTTATTCGCTTTGCTTTTCGGAATGCCCCGATCACTTGACGCCTGCCACGCGTGTTTCCCATTCACTTCTTTTCCTCCGGCTGAGCAAAAGAACTTTTTCCGTGCGAGAAACCCAAACCCCCAGGAGATCTTTTTTTTTTTTTCCCGTTTCAACATCTTAAAGGCGGAAGTCGACATTTCCTTGATATTATCTTCGACCCCGAGGCGTCCTTTCCGGCCGCCTGTTCCCCGTTTTTTTTTTTTTTTCCGGCAGAGTTGAATTATCCCCATGTTTGAGGGTTCCGGATCTCCCTTTTCACTCCTCGTTTTTTTGAGCATTTTTAGCAATACTCTCACCGCCAACGGCCCCCCTCGCCTCCCTGTTTCTCCCAGTTTGAGGCAGTCATTACAAACTGCGGCGATTTCTTAGGATTATCGGCCCTTTTTTTCCTTCCTCTGTTGAGTCGGCTTATTTAGTCTGACTTTTTCTTTTTCTTTAGGTTTTTGGTTATCTCCTAACGGAACCCCCCTTCGAATCCAGATCCGTCCCGCGACCCCTTGTGGAAGGCCGCGCGGAACTTTGTAAACTAAAAGCACCGTTCCGCCCTTCTGGCGCTCTTTTTTTCTTGAACCCAACTTATTAATAGGCTCAAAGGATTGCGGTAGCCTCTGGTCTCCCCGGCGTCTCTGTAGCGATTCCGCTTCGTGCCCCCAACCACCCCGTTTGAGACATTGTTTCCACCCCCGTAACCGAAGAGAAGGCCACTGGAGGGAGAATTAGTTCTAGTTTTTCTTCCAACTTCCGACCCGTCGTCCAATCGCACCCGGTTCTTTTTTGTGAAAGACTTTTCGTTGACCTTAGGCGCCATCCACACTTTTTTCCCTTTCCCTGTCTGAAGAAAAAGCGGCTTTTATGTAACCACGACCTCAGCCCAGGTTCCCTGGATCTTGTTCGGTCCCCCAGACCGTTCTGCCCCCTCTATACGTGCCGTTTGTCCCTTCCACACCCCCCGGAAGGTTCCATTTTTTTTTTGATTCGCAGTTCGGCCTTCTGCCTCCCTCATGGATTCCCAATCGTACCTCACTTTTTTTTTTTAGGCGGTTCCAGAAGAAAGCCATCCTCTGAACAGTCCCCACTTTTTTTTCAATTTCCGGAGGGAACCAAACGTTCCCCTGCGCTGCTTTTTTTCCCACGTCCTTTAAAAAGGGCGGCATTTCTAGATTTTCCCGCACGATAATTACTGCGTTTTGAGACCTCAAACGTCGCGCTAGAACAGCCGCTAACCCGAAGTTACCCACGCCTTCTCCTTTCCGATGCGGTCCGGCCAGGATAGGTTTAAGGAACTTCCCCCGGTGATTTGCCCCCCCCCGCGCGCTAGACGCTTTTTTATAGGCGATTGATTTTTCCTTTCCATTGTTTTCAACCTTCCAGATACAAGGCCATCTCGCGGGCGCTTTAAGTCTCACTTTTTTTTTTCCGTTTCCCCGTTCCCTTCGCCGCACCCGGTTCCGTTCCCCCAGCCTTGTCCAATGGTTGGATATAAAACGTGACTCCCTTCAACGTTCCTTCCCATTTCCTTTTTGGAGTAATTGGGGTCACCTTTTTTGGGCCGTGCAACCCCTTTTTCCGAAGGTTTCAAGGCCCCGTGTGTCTTTGGTATCTTTTCCTTCCGGAATCCTTGGTCCACGCCGTCCTTATTTTTTCCCCTTTTCGCCACCAAAACAACCGTTGTGTTGTAAGTGACGTGTCCGGGGGGGGGTTGGTGGGGGGGGTGCCCCCGATTTTCCTTTGGTGGCAAAAAGTTACAAACTAGCCAGTCTTAGTTTTTCCCTCTTTTTACAGAGGCGCCCCCCCCGGAAGCCCCTTTCTTTATACCACCCGCCATGACCCCTGGGTAGTTGCTCAAGTTTTCTCCCTTCCTAGGTCGAAGAACCGTCTTTCGTAATCCTCCTTTCAACCAGGATGACCCACGCAAACTTTTTTTTTTTTTTTTGGGGCCCCCAATGCGGAGGCCCCGTGGATTCCTCCTTTTCTTGTAGCTTTCTGCCATTTGTGTGTCAACTGCGTTTACTTCTTGTCCGTTCAACGTTTTGTTTTTTCACGCGGGGCTTTTTGCCAGTCCCCACAACCCAAGGTTCCTTCAAAAAGCGGGGCCTTCTTACCGACCGGAGGCCTTTTTTTTCTCCTCAAGTTCCCTTTCCGGTCGATACGTAGTCGACGACCATCCCCATTCCTTTTCATTGGATCCCAAGAAGGGCCCACCCTTGTCTACCTTTTTACTTTGGGAACATCGACCCCATCGGGAGCGTTTTTTCTGTTTTTCAAAACAACATCCTTTCTGATTTTTCCTTTTTTAATCTTCCCTTTTCTCCTTGTTTTGTTGAGAGCTTCTTTCTCCCATTCAACTCTCAAGAAGTTCCCCCCCGGTTTACCGCCAGATGTCGATTGGCCCCCTTCCAATTTCCGAGGTTTTTTTCCTAACGTTATCCACGTCTTTTTTTCCGTTTTTCAAAAGCTGTTTCCCTGAACTACTTCCCGTCTGTTCCCGGCTTGGAATTGGACCCGAGCTACACCACGTGCCTGGCTCTTTTTTCCGCCCCTTTGTGGGTCGGCAGATCCCTGCTCGTCGCGTTTTTTGATTTCGGCTACCGTTTTCTGTTGCCAGTTGAATTTTTGCAAAAATGTCTCTGATCTCCGCTTTTTTTGTCCCTCCCGGGGGCCCTTTGCTTCGGGTTTTTTGTGTGCCCAATAAAATTTTTGCGTGGGGTCAGACTTAACCTGCTGGGTCCCTCCCGAATCCGGTTCTTCTGCGACCCTCGCCCCCTTTCTTTGCAAACAAGTATTTGGACCGGCCTTTCCGGCCTCCTTTGACAAGAACTTGACCTGAAATTTTTTTTTTAGCCGCACTATGGCAGCCTTGGACCGTTGTCCCTGAAGCGTGGCTTTTTCAGGCGGCCTTCTCACTTTGGAAACGCCCCCCCCAACTCTCCCCGTTCCACCGAGGCTTCCCCAAAAAGCACTTTTTGTCCCTGGGGGCGTCTGCCGACTTTTGCACTTCACCTTATCCCCCTGATGGGCCGTCAACCCTGTTTTTTTACCACCGTTCTTTCCTTTTTGCCACCTTTCAGCACGGTTCCCTCCCCCCCCCCTTTCTGTCCCTTTTTTTCCGTCCCCAAACCCCGTCCCAACGCTGCTTTTCCCCCCCAACCATTACGGATGGTGTTTCCCTGATCCGGGTGGAGTTCTCTCCTGTTTCGGCCCATGATCAGATATTTTCTTTGATCTCTTTTTTTCCTGGATTCCTGCATTTTCCCCCCCATTGTCTTCTATTGGACCCGGCGGGCGATCCCCATACTGACCGCGGCCCTTTGCGGGTTTTTTCACCCCAGTGGTGAAGTTTTCGGGATGTTTTTTACCACGATCCCCCTCCCTTCTTTTTTCTCTTTTCTTTCGGGGCTTCGGGTTGAGGTTTTTTCTTTGGTCCCCTTCTTGCCCTTTCTTTCCATCTCACTCGCCCTTTTTCATTTGGCTGGCTTTTATTATCCTCCAGACCTTACCCGTACTTCGCTTCTCTTTACTTTGAGCAGGGATGCGCTTCACCCTTCCGTGACCTTCCCGACCTTCCCTTGTCCCGCATTTTTTTGCAATGGACCCCCCCTTTGGCAGCAGGTGACTTTCCTCCTTTGCTTCCTTATCAAGACCCCCTGCCGCAAGGTGGTTGACAGGGCTTTTTTAGTGGCCGGAAAGATTGGTTTTTATACACCCATTTTCCTTCCTGGTCTGTTTCCCCTGGACGCAAACTGCCCCTCTTTTCCTTGGAGTTGGAGGGCCGATCGTCTCTCAGGGCCCTCGAACTCCTTCCTTTTTGTTCTGCGCGCTTCTTCTTCTAAAACATGAGGCCCCTCTTAGCACACTGTGATTGGCCTTTCTCATCTGCGTCCCTCAAAAAACCAAGGTTTTTATACCTGGCCTTTTCTACCCCTTCCTTTTTTGTTTTTCAGCCACTAAATTTCTTTCTATTTCTTCTCGTCGTCTGGTTGTTATTGTTTTTCCTGCGTTTTTTTTGCTCCCATTCGCTTTTTTTTTTCTTCCCCCAAAAACTTTGAAGCCGCTTTTTGCCTCTTTATCTTTACGACTTGGTGCAAAAAACCTGTCCCTTCTGGGTGCCCTTCGGATCGTGTTTTTTTCTGCCCCACAACGCGGGAAAACTTCCTTTTTGGCGATTAGGTTATTTTTTTTTTCCTTTTCTTAACCCAACATGGCGTACTCATTGCTCTTCCTAACTATTGAACCGAATACGTCTGGCCATTTCCGAATCACGATTCTCGTCCGCATTTTAATTTTCTTTCTCAACGTGGGAGGGTCCGGTCGAACGCTGTTTGGAGGTCTTTTTATTTCTTTCTAATACTACAGTTTTGAGGATGTTCAACTTTCCAACTGAATTTCCTTTTGGCAAGGCCATAAGAAGGTTTTCTAGGGTTCGGAAGGGGACGCCCCTGAAATGGGGCGCGATTCCTTCTTACCCACCAATTTCGTGTTTCTTCCCAGGCAAAGAGGCTTCCTAGCAGTTTTTGGTTTTTCGCAGGTGTCCTTTGAGGTCCCACAGATACCGCCGCGGCCACCTCGTTGGCCTTGTCTAGTTGCTCCCCCTTCTTCCTTCCCCGCGCCTGCCGCGTATTCGGGTTTTGCCCAAATTTCGCTTCCCCGGGGCTCAGTTTGAACGCTTTTTAGCGATCCAGCGGCCGCCACGGAAAAACACCCAACAGTGTGACCACCCTTTTTTTGAAAAGAAGGACGCCGAAGATTAGCTTTTTGTCGTGGTCTCAGTCAACCGGTTCCCCTAACCCATTGGGTTGTTTCTTTCTGTGGGAGGTCAATGGAGCGGCGCAATCCCCTGGTTTTTCTCGCCCGTTTATAGAATTTACAATCCGCGTTTGTCATTACCACCAACGACGGTCGATTTTGCTCAGGTCGCCTTCGTTTTCAAAAGGTTTTTTTTTCCCCCGTTACTTCCCCTGGCTCATTACGTGTGCGTTTGCGGTCGTCCGACCCCTTTTTGATGCAGTTCGTTTTCATTCTTATTGTCCCCTTTTTTACCCTTCTTACCCGGTCACCGCGTGTTGGAGGTACTCAGTTTTTTTTCACCTTAAGCACCTTTTCACATTGTGCTGCTGCTGGTGGCAATGCCTGTTCTTTCCCCCTTTTAGTCGGCGATTGTCGTTCCGTACCGACGTTTTAGGGCGCATCCGCTCATCATCCGGCGAAATACGTTTTTTTTCTCCACTTTTCACCCCCCTGACTCCCTTGCGCGTGGATATGAAAGGGCAATAACGCGCTAGGTCGCAACCCACCCGACGGGTACCAAGCCGTCCCCCCCCTTCATTTTCAAGGGGTTTGCAGGATCGGTTGTCGGAAAACCCCTTCGTTCCCCCTTTGTTGCTTTGCCTCTCCGCGGCGGAATTTTTTCGCCCAGTTTTTTCGCTTCTCATCATTTGACCCCTTTTTTCCACGCCTCCGCGGCCCCCCAACACCCCCTTTCGGTAATCTTTCTCTTTTTTTTCCCTTCCCCTTTTGGGTCGAACACGGCCAGCCGTTAACCCAGCCATTTTTTCCTTTAAACTTGTCTGTTTAACGGACTGCCTTTTGTTTTTTTCGGTCTTTTGGCGTCCTGTGCTTTGCAAACCAACCGCCTCCCCCGTTTCCCTTACGCAGCCTGTTGACGGCCATCTGTCTATAGTTGAATTTTTTTTTCGTCACCCCCTTCCTAAGCACCCTTGAACAAACAACTTGGCTGTTGTTGAAAGTCGGTGAAAGGCGGGGAACTTCCAGATTGTAGTTTTCTTTTTTTGACCCCCTTTTGCGTCCCCCGTCCGCCCTTGCCCTGACGGCTGTCTTTTCTGCGCCCTGCGACCTTTCCCTGCTGTCCTTCGGATCAAATTCTCCCACACTTTTTAAGTTTTTCTGGCATACTTGCGCCCAGTTTTGTGCCCTCTTTTCCAAAGACCTCCCTGGATGTCGGTGCTTTAACCCGTAACGGTGCTGGTTCAACAGTTGTTTTCAAAGCCCTTCTGGGTCCCCCCCGACATATGGAGCCCTGGACAGCTTTATTTTCTTCAGTCACCCCTTTTGCGGCCGTTTTGAAGCTACGTGGTTTTCCCGCCTCTAGCGTCTAGGCCCACACCCCTTTTTCGGGCCTTTCGTAATCTTTTTTCTATTTTTTTGTTCTCTTTCGTGTTCCTTGCACTTCCAGCGGTAGCTCTTTTTCTTTTTTCTCCCAGCTTTTCCGACCCGGCCTCCCTTTGACGGACCTTGCCATTTCACAAAAGTGTATACAATTGCCGGTCACCCCTCTTCCCCCATCTTTTCTTGTTAAACGCCGTTTTTTGATTTTCTTGATAATCTTCCCCTCCTCCGTTTTGTTTGTTGAGCCCTTATTTTCCTGGGACCCAAGTGGGCAGACTCTGAACGGGCCCTGTTTCGTTCCGATGTCCCTCTTGTTCCTCCAATGTAGGACACTTTTTAGAGATGGTTGGATCCCCCACCTTTCCTTGCTTTTTTGAAAAGACTGGTTTCGTCTTCTTTCCTCCGTCTTTCCGGCTTTTGCCGGACCTTTCCGCAACACTGCTCCAGGGCCCCCGGGTACGTTTTTTTTTTTTTCCCCCCCCCTTTCCTTTGGCTGATTTACGCTCTCGGCGTGAAACGTTCGTTTTTCTCCCTGTTCATCGTTGAAGTCAATGGCCGCCACTTGACAGTCCTTGTGAGCCCTTTTTTTTTTTGCTTTTTTGTTTTCAATAATCAGTTGTGGAGGGTCAGGCTGTTTGTCCCCTCTGTTCTTGATTTAGTCCGTCCATAACAATTCTGGCGCCCCCCGCAGCGGTAGGGGGGCGTGTCCCCCCCACCTTTTTTTTTCCTTTTCATTAAGTGGTGGAAGAGAACCCTCTAAAGAAGAGCCCTTATGAAACCGCTGGTGGATCCGACCTGATGGCAGGCCTTTTTAAACCTCGTTGCGCCCGCCACAGGCGTGGCCTGCGAGGTTGTCTTTTTTGCTCCCCCTTTTTACACCCCCGTCCCGGCCAAAACTACAATTTCCCGCTCACGCAACAATTTTCTTAGTGGCTCCGGGTTCTTGCCTTTTGTCCTTCTCCCCCCCCTCTTCCACCCTTTCCGTCAAAAACCTGGGCTACAACCTTCGTCCTTTTCCTTTTCTTTTTCCCTGGCCGCTGGGTTACGACAACTTACCTCTGACGTTTCACTTTTCATTTCCGTTCCCTTCAAAGCGTGGTTCATATCCCACTTCCGGCTGGTTCCCACTGTTTTTCTTTTTTCTCTCCAGGGCGCTTCTAGGCCCGACTCTAAATTACGCGCCGTGTTTGGTTTTTGAGTTCGTACATTGGGTTTCAAACGGATGATCTTATCCCTTTACAAAACTTTCTGAGAGTTACCCCCTTTTTGGGTTTGCTTGGCCCTCAACTTCTTCGTCGCTTTTTTGGTCCTTCCGTACCCTTCGTCCATTGATTGGGCGCGGGGCGTGTTGATTCCCCCCCTTTCTGTTTTTTTTTTCGTTTTTTAGCTTGATTCGGTATCTCCAACTCTCGGTGATTTGGGCGTTTTCCTCTTTTTAGTGTTCCTCATTTCGCTTATCCCTTTTGGATTCTTTTCACCTTCGTTGTGACCGTCCCGGACCTCTGCCTCACCGTTTTATTTTTTTTCCTTTGTCCCCCCATTGCAGCCCCATCACCGGTGCCATTTTTCTGATGCTTGTCCTGACTCCCACTTCAAGAGGTTGGTTCTTTCGGTCTCCTTCTTCCCTCCGATGCTGAGCGACATCCCCTTCCCAACATTCCTGTGTTTTTTGAATGGTTTTAACGACCGAAAAAATTAAGATAGCTGGTCCGGTTTTTTTCCCTCTCTTTCCTGGTTCACCATTAAAAACCTGCTGCGGATCGCTTGTTTGTTTCCTTTGTTTTTTACACGTTGGGAGCTCCTTTCACACGTCTTCGCCGTCTCTTAGCAATCTATGATCTAACCCCACTTTTTTTCTTGGCATTTCGTTTTTGACGTCCTGGCCCTGTTTGAGTGTCCACGCTAAATCTCTTTTAGTTCCGCTTCGTTGCCCTTTGTTATTGTTTCAGTGCTGCCGTATCGCTATCTGCCCCCCCCGTTTTGTTAGGGCTTCTCTTGAGCCTTTTTCTCTCCTCACTTTTCCAAAACATTGATAGTTTTTTGAACCGCGGCAGGAACTCTTGTCCTCCTCCTTTTTTGTTAAATGTTTTTTCCAACTTTCAGTTGGAGCGGGCTTTCTTTATACCCGACGTTTTCTGATCCCCCAACACATGCGATAGCTCTTTTCTCCCTTTCAAAGAAACCCCTATCAAGCTCGTCCCGACCCTTTTCTTATCCTTTAGAGAACTGGACCCTTGAGTCGGTTTACAGTCTTGAGGAAACCCGTTCCTGGGTTTCCGTCTTTTTCTCCTTCTTTTTCCCGCCTCAGTTGTTTTTTTTTTGATTCTTCCCCCCGGGTTGCCCTCCAAATTCCCTTTTGGCGGTCCCCCTCCGTCCTTTTTCGCCTTTCTTCCCACCTTCCTTCGCCGACGCGGCTGGATTTTTTTTGAGTTGATCGTCTGTCGACGGTCCCTGCATCTTTCTCTTCCCAAGCATATGGTGTCTCTAATTTTTGGGTTTTTTTTACCCCTCTCCCGCAAAGGAACATGCTTTTTATGACCTACCGATTTCTTCACAGGTGGTCAAGTGTCCGCAGTCTGGGGCTCTTCTCCGGAGGCCTGCGTCACTCTTCTCCTGCCGGCGGCCGAATCTTCATTTTTTTTTTTTCCCCAGTTGTCTGAATTCTATGATTGCGGTCGCCGTAACTACAGTTTTTGTTTTTCTTTCCCCTCTTCTTTTTTTGTTCCGGGGAACAATAACATTTCCCTACTTGTCCGATGCGCGCTTCTTCTCTTGTGTTTCTCCGGTTTTTTTTTCTTTGCCACAAACGCATTCAAGCCAGTTTCCCCCATTGTGTTTTTGGTTCAAAGCTAGGCTGCAAGGAGCGGCCCGCCCTTTTCTTTCGAGTCCCCGCGCGTTCCCCCCTGACGCGTTTGATTCCCCCCTTGTAAGCAGTGTTTCCCTGTTTTTGCCGATTTCCTTTTTGACTCCCCCCAATATAACGGTGCCCGTTTCGTCCTCGCATGCACAACACTTTTTTTCTGGTTTTCATTTCTCTCCTCTTCTGGCACCTCTTCCACAAAATCGAACCGGTTCACCTGTGTTTTTCACTTTGGACCTCCCTCACCTCCAGGAACAGTTCTCCCCCTTCATTTTCCTTCTTAGTGGTTTCCTTCTTCCCTTGACCCTGAGGTCTTCTCAGGTAGTTCCGTTCCTCTTTGAAGGCGCATCGTTCAACTTTTCCCTTTCTACGTTCATAAATAAAAACGGGACAAAATCCTTTGCCATCCGTCCCCCCACTTTGCGGCGATCCCAGCCTTGGCGCCCCCCCCCTCCATTTTACCCCACTCCCCATCACGTCATTCTTTTTTTTGCTTCTTTTTCCAACGTTCCTCTGGACGTACCGATGCCCGCACTCTCGTTTTCATAGCTCTTTTCTTCATTCTCCGCGTCCTTCCCCCTTGTCACTCTTCCCCAATCCCCATCTTCGAGTAATATGTCTTGCTTTTCTTCGTCTTTTCCACCCGGGATGCCGATGACACCAGTCTCCTTTTTTTTCCAATCACCTTTTCCGACCACGTAAAACGGAATTTACCGAGTTTTTCCGGTCGGAGTATTCGTTCCTGCCTTTCTTTTTTTTGCCCCCCCCCCCTTTTAATTTTACGAATGTAAAACTCCACTCCCATTATTAGTTTCCTTCCCGGAATTTTGCCTCCCCTTCTGCCAATTTTCTTTTGAACAACACCGGTTGTTTTTAAGTTGTAACCCTCTTCAAGTGGTTTTTCCGTCAACGTTCCAACCCTTCCCCCATTTTTTCTTGTTTCGCATAGGCTCCCGAAGTCCCACGTTTTCACCATTCCCCTTTCGGATTTCCCTCTTATCCGCCCCCCTTTTTTTTTTTCCGGTTGTTTTCTTCCCCTCGCTTGCGAGGGCGGTCGCGACCATACTTATTCTTTCGGGCTCTCCGCAGCGAGTGCAAACAGGCTGACCCACCTTCCACGGATTCTTTGCAAACACCTCACTTTTCCTTTTGCCCCCCTCCCCTTGCCCTCTTGTAGTCCTTCTGGCCATTTGTCGGAAACGTTTTTCCCTGCTCTTCTTCTAAACGTTCCCCCCTCGGGGTTTCTTTTTCGTGCCCCCCGGCCCCCAAGTAGGTCCTTGAAACCTTCTTCCCCGCCGTCCTCCCCGTGTTGTAGCGTGTCCGGTAATCCTCGGCTTTGCAGCTTCTCTTTTTTCCCCCCCTGAACGTCGGCCGTGTCGCCCACTCCTCAAAGGTCTAACCTTTGATTAACTATTTTCTCCCTGGAAACCTCCGTATGATTTCTTTTGCCTTGTTCCC
>Ga0179593_1520487_pt1 | contig 16486 bp, 15 predicted proteins | sample CZODoug2_1_08_16_FD_185931 | JGI IMG/M metagenome (GOLD analysis project Ga0179593, IMG submission 185931) | Vadose zone soil fungal communities from Angelo Coast Range Reserve, California, USA - CZODoug2_1_08_16fungal (PacBio error correction) | ecosystem: Environmental > Terrestrial > Soil >... | reverse complement strand
TAAATAAGGCCTTCCCCCCCCTTTATCACGAGGAAAGCGGCATCCTAAACCCTTGACCGAAAGAGTATCTTCTCCAAGGGAGGTGATTCCCTCCCCCATCTCAGAGCGTCTTTCCTTTTGGATCCTCAGCACGGTTAGCATCTAGCTACTAAGCTCCCTTGGTTACGTCCCTCCCGTCTCGCCATGTATGAGAAGATTCCTTTTTAGAGCGACTTAGGAACCCCCTTCTCATTGGAGTCTTCCCTTGACCTCTATCCGCAAGACATCTTCGGGAAGATATTCTACGAAAACTCCTTTCTTGAAGAAAGAGCGTAGAAGTTTCATGTCTAAAAGTGGTCCTCCTGGCTTGGGGGTAGAGGGGTCCCCCCCCCCCCCTCGATCGCTCCCCTCCTTCACTTCCTCGCTTTTAACACTAATTGATCGTGTTAGAAATCCTTCCTTTCTGCGGAGTCCGAGGGACACCGTCCCTCCCTCCTTCGTCGCTTAAGCGAAGATAAGTCTTTCCCTTATCGCGGAGCTTAGACTCTTTTCTCTTTTATGAAAGGATTTGATGTCGCGGCCGGAGAGAGGACATTCGACCCGTGCGAGGACTCTCCCTTTTCTTTCTCTTTTCTCAGCTGTACTGCTTTAGCTTCTCGGCGAGCCGAACTCTTGGTCTTGCCCCGATCCTTTTCGGTGTTTTTTTTTCGGCCCTTTAGCCATGAATCGGGTTTCGGGATGTTCTACTCTTTATATTGTCCTCCCTCCCCTTTTTTTTTTTTTTTAGATCTCTTGACCCTAGGAATAAAGAGGAGATTTTTTCTTGAAGGCGAAAACATCTCCCCTTTATCGGGGAAAAGACCTCCCCCCTCCTCTTCTTTAGCTCTCCTTTCAGGTACATAGAACAAGTCAGCCCAGCGCAGAGAACCTTTCTCTCCCCCTCCCTCCCCGAAGAGTGGTCGAAGGAATCTTTCCCTTCCCCAGAGCGCTACTGTAGAGATCCTGTAATAAGACTAGAAACTCCCGCTCGAAGATCAGCGAGAACGTTACGTCTCTTTTTTAGAGAGCGTCTCACTTAGAGGAGGAGGGAAGAAGAAGAACCTCCTTTCTAACACAAGATGAACGCTGCCCCCCTTCTTTCGCTCGCCGACTGCAGTCTTCTGAGAAAAAGGAGGTAGCATAGATTTGCCCTCTCCCCCCGAGGACAGTCTTCCTTGAACCTCTCTTATCAGATGGGGGGAGGGACTGAGAAGAATATTCCCGAGGACATGTTTTCTTTTCGGCTCTCGTAAGGTGGACCTCCAAAGGCGATAGGAGATTTTCCCCTCTCTCGGAAAGGACTTTCGCATTTCCATCGAGACTTTCCCCGTTAGGGACCTCCTTATTAGAGAGGGTTCCCCTGTAGAGGATACAGACTAGAAGAAGATGATGCTTTCTCCCCACCTCAGTGAAGCGGGAATTCCCTTCGATGGTGAAAGGGTTGATGTTACGTGGGAGCTTCCCTTCTTTCTTTTTCCGGGAGATGGAGAAGCCTCCCCCTTCGACCCAGCTGATAAGGGAGATCTTCAAGGAGGATTCCCCTCTTCCCTTCTCTTCGAGATCTTCGAGATTCTTCGTCGTTACACGCGCCGAACCTTTCTTTTCGTTTCGAGCTTTTACGGAAATGGGCTCAGGATACCCCCTAACGAGCAGGTTTTCTTACGCTCAGATCTAAACGAAATGTCTTCCCCTCTATCTGAACCCTCCTACCTATTGAGAAATGAAGGATCCGAGGAGGATCCCCCCGCCTCCTCCAACACAAGACGGCGCCCCTATTCCTTAAGAAAAAAAACCCCGAACAGACCCGCTCCTTTAGATTGGGCGCGAGAGACGGGCGTGCTCTTTTTTTTCCGGAACTCTCACAGGAGATTCACACAGGTAGAAATTTCTCCCTCTTCCCCCCCTCCGGAGAAGCCCCCCCCCTATACCCCAGGAGAGATGTGAAAACCCTCTCCTTCCTTGTTTGGTGTTTACCCAATCTCGTTTATGGATAGAATTCCACTAAGGAGAGCCTTTTCTTGTCCGAACCGCTCTCCCGGCGTCTTCGTTACCGAGTTAATCAAGCGTTGTTCCCGGAGTTTTTAGAGGGACTTCTGGGACCGCCTTGAGGTATAGAAGATGCGAAGGAAGTTTACTTTCTAGCGAGCTTCTCCTCGCCTCAAGTGAGAAGAGGTTAGAGGTTATTAAGGGGAAAGATCCCCCCCTCTCGTTTTCTATCCCTCTGTCCTAAGAGGCCTCGAAGGGTGCCCCTTATGGTGCTCCCCCCGACTTACTGCATGTTCGACCTGAGGAGTCCCCTCTGTTAATCCCGATAAATTTTCTTCCTATGGGGGGAGATTTTCCCTCCTCTCTAGAGTAGAGGTTTTCCCCCCTCGACTTTTCTTCGGACTAAGAAAGGCAACACGTTGTTGATAGGGAATGCTTTCTCCCTTCACCAGGAAGACGGTGCCATCCCTCGTACCAGACCCGTAGAAAGAAAATAAAAAAGAATCCCGCCGTCCCCTCCCTTCCCCGTAAGGCGGTGGCCCCCTTCTCCACCCAACAAAGATATATATTTCCTTAGAAGATGTTTTGAGATGAGTCTTTCTTTTTGGGGACAGGGTCCACCTTTTCTTCCAGGTTGTCGATTTTGACTAAGGTTTGGGTTGAGCTTTTTTTTTTTCTTGGGCTTTCTTGGCCGGTCGGGGACAGATCCCGATCGACCCTCCCGGGCGGCTTTCTCCCGTACAACAGAAAAGTCCTTAGAAGAAAGAGCACCTTCCCAAATCTTTTGTAAGGTCCATCATTTCTTTACCTCCAGGAGAAGAACCCTAGACATTGCGTCGGGGGAGAGAGCCCCCTCACGCCCCCCACCAACTAACTCGCCCGCGCCCCAACAACTTCCTACGCGCCTTCCCGTTCGTGGATCTTCGAAACCACTCCCTCAACCCTGCTCCCCCCCCCCCCTTCCCGTAGAATCCCTCAAAATCATATTCGGACGGCGGTGGACCTTTAATTATGGGAAAGAAAAGAGATCCCCGAGAAGATAACAGTTTCCGCCGAGCTAAGAAAAGGACCCGGCCTTCTCTTCTGTCGAGTAGCAATGATCGGTCCCCTTCATAATCCCTATCTGAGAAAGACGGGGGCCCCGATACGAATGGCCCTCCCCCCTCCTGGGTATGTCCAATCTCTTCACCCACAGAAAAAAGGATTCTGTCAGTAGTTGATAATCCTTATCTCATACCCGGATACGATCTGGTCGTTTTACAACCCCCCCCCTTTGCAGTAGACAGGTGTGAAAATAATCTCCTTTTCTCCATATAATTGAGTTTGAAGTTTTTTCCCGGAGATGTGCTCCCCCTCCCCACCAGTTAGACCCCCCTTTATGTCTTGAGGAATTGAAGGGAGAACGCCCGGATCTAGGAGCTCCCTCCCTTATTCTTATGTTATGGAGGTTTTGTCTAGACAGTCCCCTTCCAGGGGGGTTCCAAGCCCCCCCCTTCATGCGTTGAGAGCTGATCCCACACAGTAGAAGAGATGTAATCCAAACTCTCTCCTTGCTCTCGGTGGGCTTCTCTTCTTTTTCTGAGAACTAGATATTAGCTTCCCTTTTCAGGTAGACCTAGACCTAAAAGAAGAGCGTAGAGGAGAAGTTTCCAGCGAACTTTGTCATTGCCTCTTTCTTCCCCTCCGACAATGTTGAGGAGCCTTTTGTGAAATAGAAGATTTCCCTACGAATATACGAGCTCCCCTTAGAGCCTGAGAAGAACCAAAGGTTAGATCCCCTTAGCAGCTAGGTGTAGATCCCCCTCCTTATCCACAAAGGAGTGGAAGAAGAGTCTTCACTTCTTTAATGTCAGCCCTAGATAGGAGATCCGCGTTGTCTTCCTCATCAGAGCTGCGTGCTCCTACCCGGAAAAGGGATCCCCCTCCTCAGTAAGATCTCCTCCCTTCGGGAAGGCTCGAGCTCCTCCTTCCTTTTAGTGAGAGAGCCGCCCAAGAGCGATTCTTTTTGAGGTCACCCTCGCTAACTAAAGAAGGAAAAATTCCTTTGACATCCTGCAGGCCTTAAGAAGAGCCCTAAAAAATAGACTCCTCATCCTTTTAGAAGGAGTCTTCCGGAGCCTCTTGGGTCGCGGAGAATCCCCTCCCCCCTTCTACCAAATACTTGTGCTTCTCTGCTATTTAACCCATACTGAACGGTCAGCTGGGTTTTTCTTTTCTCTTGTGCGGCGGTTTCCCCCCCCTTGCATCCATAGAGAAGGAGGTCTCCGTAGTCACGGAAATGTTTCCCTCCTTCCTTTTTTTCTCTTTCGGGCTCGTCGATTTCGACTCGGAAAGGGATCGGTTCGCAGAGATACTTCTCCCCCTTCCTCCTTTAGTGCTCGACGGAGATTTTTTTTTCCTTTCGTTCCTTGGTACTTTGAGTAGGAAATGCTAGAGCCCCGCAGCAGCTCGGAGGAGGTATTGCCCCCCTTTCCTTTTTTTCTTTTATTTGTCGATGGTGTAGCCCTTCAGCCCCCTCCCCCTTCCCCCTCTCAGTCTTAAGTATGGTAGAATATATATTCTTTTCCTCCTGTTTGTTTCTCTTTCTTCCTCCTTCCCCCCCCTCCCGTAGATGGTACACGATTTCATTCGTTTTTCTCCCCCAAAAACCCTTCACGTTGATCGGGGAAAAGACTCTCTGCTGCAGACGGGTAGGCTCTCTCTCCCTCCTCCCCCTTCGGAAGACATCAGTTTCCAAATTTCCTCTTCCTGCAAAAGAACGCGTGTCGAAGGCTGCGCGAATCCTCCCTTTTCTCCATCAGTCACCTCCTGATACTCGAAGATTCGCTTTTCCTACGAGATGAGAGAGCCTCCTTCCCTCTTCTTCGCTAGGGTAAGCGGACCCCTAGGAGGGCTTCGAGAAAGTAAAGTTCTTTTTTTCCCTCCTTGGAGAGGCTCGCTCCCAAGTAGAGATTTGACGGGAGAACCCTCTTCCCTCCCCTGATGTTCGCTGCCCATAAAGATAGGAGTATTTGGAGGGAGTTTTTTCCCTTCCCCCCCTTCCTAGCAGGCCCGACTTTTTGTCCCACCGGTAGGCTCAGAGGAGTTCCCCCCCCCTACTACAAGGCCCTTTTCCAGGCAGATAGAGTCCCTCCGAGAATTAAATTCCCTCCCTCGGTTCTTAAACGTTAATTCTTTACGAGCCCTTGTGGAGAGAAGGTAGGAGAATCCTCCTCTTCTCTTTCTCTGAAAGATTCGAGGGAGAAGCTTCTGATGGAAAGGGGGATTCCCGTCTCTATGCTTGAAGATTAGTAAGCTCTCAGTTTTTCTTGCGATCCTGAGTGAAGAGAGACCAAATCTATTTGAGAGAACTCCCGGCGGAGGCCGCGATCGATTTAAGATTAGATTCGAGTTAACTTCTTCTCCTCCACAGATGGGCGCTCCTCCGCTTCCCCGCATGAAAATCGGCGAAGACTCCTACTCGAAAAGAAAGGCTTCTATAAAGTCGAAAAGACCACTAAAGTCTTCTTCCCGGAAGACTGAGATGGAAGATGAACCCCCTTCCAAGGACGAAATCTAGCCTTCCTCCTAATGACCCTACGGCACGAAAAAAGCAGAAAGGAAGACCCCCCTTCCTCCTTCCTAGAAAACCCCAACATCAACTAAGGAAAGATCTCTCCCCTTGAGTGCTTCCTCCCGGGCCTGTCACTTAGGCCGCCTTCCCAGTTAGAACTGCGCTCTTCTCCCCATAGAAGGAGCTCCCCCAGGAGATATGAAGAAAATTTGAAAAAAGACTTTTCATATTTTGGCAACCGTAAAAGATATATATGAGATCTTCCGTCTGAAGATGATTTCCTACCTTTCTAAGGGGGGTCCCACGGGCCGAGCTGCGGAAAGAAAGACCGGATGCGCTTGACTAGAGGAAGACCCGGACGATCGGTCCTGCTCCCCCAGGAGGGTCTCCTGAAGAGAGGACTCTCAGAGCGATCGAGGACCTCTTTTCTACGCCCGACGAAAGAGGTTCGAAGCCTTTTTCCGGAGATTTCCCCGCGTCCCCTTGTGAGATTGGAGAAGCTTTTTTTCTCTGGTAAAAATTCCAGGGCCCCCCAGAAGAAGACCTTTCTGAGTAAGCTTCCCTAGGAGGTGCTGCTGTGACGGGAGCCTTCTTACTTAAAGAGAACAAGCCCTCTGAGGTGAGATTTTTCATGTAGGAGGCCGAGGGATGACATAGAAGGTGCCTCATATCTTTTTTCGGAGGTAGAGATTCCCTAGCGTGAGGGATCCTAGAATGGAGGAGGTTTCCATTACTGAGAATCCCTTCTGTTGATAGGGCCGAACTTCCTTACGAAAGGTCCCTGGTATTAAAGAACCCCAAAGAAACCCCCTTCACCCGGGACACCTCCCCCCAAGTTTACCAATGATGCCCACCAAGGACGGATCCTTCTTCCCAGGTGAAAGAAAACCCCAGCACCCCCTTTTTTCCTAAGAAGAAGTTTCTCTCTGGAGACTAGGGTGTTGTGAGTTTTTGTGTAGGCAACCTTGCCCCTTCAAGGAGGAAGTTTTTCCCCCCTATTCTGGAGAGACCGGTGTTGATGGTGTTTCGGAAGGTAGTGTGGCTGACTCCAACTCTAATTGAAAGGTTTTTTTTGGTTTTTCCCCTTCTCCGCCAGAGAAACCCCCCCCCTTTCTAGAAGTATCATTATGAAAGAAATTCTCTCCCCCAGAATAGAAACTCTGACATTTCGAACCGAGAAAAACCTCTTATAGAATTACCCCCCCTCCCTCCCGGACCATCTTTCGGCTCGGGGCCTCGAAAGAAACCCCTTCCCCCTTTTTTTCCCCCCGTAATAGTACCTAGTACCACTCATTACGGAAAAATCCTCTTGCTCTCTGTTGAATGAATAACCTATAACCTCCTTTACGCAATGGAGGTGTTTCAAAGAGGGCGGAGAAGAACTCCCTCTGCACCCCCCCCCAAAGGCTGGGAGGAATCCCCACACGAAAAAGCTCCCCACGGTGAAGAAATTAAAGACTCTGCTTCTTCTTTTTCCTAGAGACACCGAGAGAAACGCCTCTAAATCCTTTCTTAAAATAGTCCCCCTCCCTGTATGTCCCGGTACAGGAACTTTCCCCCCTCCTCCACCCCGTAGAAGATTAAGTTTTTTACATTTAGACTTCCCCTCATAAAAGGATCTCTTCCCCCCTGCTTTTAACCCCAAAAAAAACCGTTTAGCTTCCTCCTCTCCCTTTTCGGGAACGCTTGTCTAGAAGGTGTGCGAAAGACTTTTTAGATCTCACATAGTCGGCCGTCAGATGCTTCCTTTTGCGAAGAAGAATTTCTCTTCCGCGGAGATCGGTAAGATCGGGCTTTTTTCTGGTTGGGGTTATTCGCCCCTTTGGTGCCCGTTGGTTTCTTTTTTTTTGATCCGGCAGTCTCAGACTAAGGGACTTTGGGGACTTAAGGTTTCTCCGGTGGGATTTTCTTGGACGACTGGGGGGGAAGCGCCCTATCTATTTATTAGGGCACTCATTGTGCTAGGACGTAGAACTTATCCTCCCTCGAGGTAGATCTTTTTTCAGAAGAGAAGCTAAACTTTTCCTCTTTTTTTCCGGCCGAGCGTGACCCTCTCTAAGATTAGAGCTCCCTAGGAGGAAGACGCCCCTGAGGGAGGACTCTCTCTAGAGAGGTCCTTCTTCCCCCCATCAGGAAGGATAAATATCCCGGGAAGAGATTCGTTAAAAAAAGTTTCCCTTTTCTTTCTTCTATTATGCCCCATCGTAGAGAGTTTCATTTAGTCGGACCTTTTCCCCCTTCGAAAAAGGTTCTTTTCCTTTCAGCTCCCCCCAAGTTAAAGCCTTCCCTTTCGAGAATTTCCTCTTTTCCTTGAGAGATCCCCAACCTTCTCCCCTTTCAGAATTGGAGTAGGGAGGTAACCTTCCCCTTTTTTCCTCCCCCCTCAGAAAAAAACTTTTCCCCTTTTAGGAGAGACTTTTAAAAAAACGCTACTCTCTTATCCTGAGTCGCCCTTCTCAGCTAAACGGTCATAGGGGTCTCACTGGCGAAAGAAAAGCTTCTCTTTCCTCATGTGAGCGAGTCTCCTTCGAGAAGAAAAATAATTGACTGTAAGAATGGTTCGGAAATAGGCTTCCGGCTTTGTGGTTACCCGATCGAATATCTCTTCTTCTTCCTCTCAGCTAGTAGTTCTTTCCTCCCTGCGCTTTTTTATTCGGTAGAGGCGTATTTCTGGTCGATCTCGGACCTTTCCTTTTCTGTCGAGCTATTTTTCTCTCCCCAAAGAGGTGCTCGACGGATTTGCTTTTTTCTTCCTCCCCTCTTAGTTTAGTCGACGTGTTCTCTCTCCTCTGACAGCTTGAAGACAGCTCGTCGATTCCACGGGGACGAAGTTTCTTTCTTTCTCCCCCCCCATCCGATTGAAATCGTTTCTCGTCTCCATCCCTATCTTTAATAATAATAAGTTGTTTTTTCTAGATTCGACAGATAGGAATCCCGCCGGAGCTTGGTCTTCCCCCCCTTCTCTTCCAACAATTCTGTCCTTAACCCAGCGAAAAAATCCCCGTCCGCGAAGAGCTGCTTCCCCCCTCCTCCTCTCCTGGAGCAGGTAATAGACCACTTTCCTTTCTCAACCTCTCCCCCCCCACACATATAGTAGAGCACTGGTGTCGGAAGGAGATCGAGGACCCTTCCTTCTCCCTTCCCGGTAGAGATCGACTCCCTAACCGAGTGAAGAAAGATACGAATTCCTCCGGAACTTCCCTCTCCTCTTCCCCGCCGGATAGAGGTTCATCTCGACCTAAGAAACCTCTCGTAACAACAAGCTTTCCCCCTCCTCCCAGGAGGGGTAGCTCTCCCCCTTTCTTCTTTCGCAAAAGGATCGCGATAGAGTTTTTCCCTCTTTCCCCCCCCGAGGACCATCTGTCCTCCTTCCCCCACTAGGAGTCTTTGGGCTCGTACTTTTCTCCCCTCCTCGCGGCAGATCTTTTTTCCTTCGCGTTCGGATAGAGGAAGGTTGGACTAAAAGGGTCTCCCCTCTTTTTTCCGAAGAGCTTTCCCCCTTGAGCCTTAACATGATCGAGCAGGCCCTTCCGCAAGTTCATTTTTTCTCTGGAGCGAGGTCTTTTTTTTCATCGGATAAAGACTTCCAGCGATTGAGGCTTTTCCCTCCCTCTTCGGAAAAGAGTTCCCTCTTATGCGAAAGGGTCGACGTGGAGCTTTTCTTACGAGTGTTTTTTACTCCGTAAAGATAGAAAACGATTCTGAGATATAGACCGGTTCCCCCCCTTCTTCCCCTTCGCGATAGCTCTTCGATGAGAGGTTTAAACGCTCGGCTCCCCTCCCTTCCCCCCCAGAGGGGAGAGGTTCTCTCTTCTGAAAAGCCCCTCCCCCTGGAAGACCTCCCTGTAACGGGAGAGGGGCTTCTTTCCCAACGAGAGAAAGAAGTTTCTTCTAGCGAGTTCCCTCCCCCCCCCCCATCTCGCAATTCCACCCCTCCTCCCCCCCTTCCGGAGATTCTTTTCGCCGGATCCCCCAACAAAGACTTCCCTCCCCCCTTCCTGTCTAACCACAATAAAGAAATCCCCTCTTTCTGCGAGATCCTTTCTTTCCTCCCTAGTCAAGGAAATATGATACCCCGGTTCTCCTGACCTTGATGGAGCAACCTTAAGAAGACCTCCCTTCCCCTCACAAAGGAGAGGATGTGACCCACTTCCGTTTTTTTGGTGTTCTTCCCAGATCGATAAGGACGTCTCCCCCTCCTTCGAAGATTTTTTTTTTTCTCTTATTCTCGGATTGGGGAATGTCTCTGGACCTCACCCTTTCTTCTTCTTGAAGAGTTAAGCCCTTCAATTTCCTAGGTTAGCTCGAGAGACTCTTAGGGGAATCTTCTCTGCTATAGAAGACTAAGGCCGTTTAAGGAATCGCTCGAAAGCGGTTTTGAGCCGCAAGGGCTGGGGACCAATGGTGATTCCCCGGAAGAAGATCCTTTCCAGGGGGAGATTTCGAGGGTAAGTCCTCCTTGGTTTCCTGATGAGAAAGATCCTCGAATCTCCTCGGGAACGGATTCCCTCGTTTTAAGGAGCTGTGAGGCAGAGGGGTTTCTTTCCTAGATGGACCCCGGCTTCAGGAGCGTCCTAGGTTCGCTTTCTTGATGTAGTTCCCCTGCCGGGAAGAGCCTGCGGTGGGGCTCGGGCTTTTTCCCCGCAGGAACTTCCCCCTTCACAGGAGTCGTCCAACGAAATTTCCCTCCCCCGCAAAAGCCTTCCGCGCATGAACAAACTCGAGTCGGACTCTGTTTTCCAGGTGAGCCCCCCCCCCTCCCCAGAGAGATCCAATCAAGGGGGTTGTTTTTTTCTCATGTGAGGGTTTTTTCGAGCCTTTCCAACCCCTCTCCTTTTGGAGATGTTCGCCTCCAGGTTTGGGGGAGCGTGGTTTTCCTGAAATTTTTTACGATACCTCCACTTCAGAGGAAAGTGAAGGGGGGGACGTCTTCCCCCTCGCAAGAGCCCAAGCCACGGAGAGGAGACTGTTCCCCCAGCAATTTCCTTCTCCCAAACTCTTCATCGTTTTTGGTCCATATCGAAAGATTAACTAATAATCCCCGCAACAGAGGGAGAAAGCGCCCCCCTCCACATGATCAGAAGTGAAAAACGAGAGGTCCCTCCCAGGGAAAGGAGCAAAAATGCGTCATCTCTTTTGTCAAAAGAGGCGTCTTCTACCTTCAGCCACCAACAGACAAAACTTCCCCCTCTCGATAAAACTCAATTCATGGCCAAATAAGGAGAAGCACCCTCCCCTTCTATGTCAACAACGGAAGGATAGGGGCCCTCCATGTGAAAAGAGGAAACCAACCCGCAAACGAAACAAAGGGGGAAATTTTCTTAAGAGAGCCCCTTTCTTCGGCCGAGCCAAAAGAGAAAAGAGCGCGCCATGTCCCTCTTCAAGAGAAGGACTCGCTGACAAGGTCTCGAATCGGAAGAAAATTGAACGAAAGATTAAAAAGTCCCCAAACCCCCCGATGAATTTAAAGAGTAGAGGGGGGACTCCCTCTAGGGTCCGCCTCTGCGAAAGAAGGAAACTCCCGAAGGGAAACCCCCCGGAAGTACATAGAATGCTGGATGAAATAGTCTCCTTAGGGATTCCCCTCCCCCCTGAAAAAGTCCCCCCCCCGTAGACCCTCTTTCCTTTCTCCTCCTTTCTCCCTTCGAGAGCTCTGAGAGATAGGGGCCGTCCCCCAAACCACCCCTCCCTCCGTAGAGGTTGTTTTCCTAAGATTCTCATTGATTTTTTCCCTGGCTATGGGAGAAAGCATTCTCCTTTTTTGAATAGTCGGCCGAAGTTCTCCCCTTTTAAGCACGCACGGAGATCCGCTCTTTCCTTTGGAGGGTGCGGAGGTTTTTTTTATTCCTCTCCTTCTGCAGGGGGTGTTCCCAGTTGTTGAGAGGTCTTTTTTCCCTTCGCCAGAGATAGCTCCTTGTTTAGTCTGTTTTTGATGTTGAAGATCCTTTCGATTAGGAGGGAAACCCCTCTTGATCTCTCCTGCGAAAAAGAGATCCCTGTAGACAGGGTACTTCCCGTCAGAATTGCTCCCTCTAGAATCAGGAAACCTCTCCCCTCTTTCCTGCGAGAAGAGCCCTTCCGTCCCTTTTTAAGTTCGAAGAGATCGCTTCTCGTCGGAAGAAGCCTTGTCCCTTTTTCCTAGAGAGAATATCCCGAGGCTGCATTCAAGAAGGCCTTCTCCCACTTCCATGGAGCACCTTTTGGAAGAGAGGAAACCGTTAATACTTTCATCAAAGGAGATCGTCCCTTCCCCAGGTGAATCTTAAGAAGGCATCTCCCTTTCCGCAGGAGGGCGTTCACCCACCGAGCTCTGCTCCCTTGAACTTTTACTCCCCTTTTTTCAGGATGCCTGTTTCCCCAGATAGTAAGTCTCGATAAGAGACTTCTTCCACTCCCCCTCGAGAATTGTCGGCTGTCAAAGGAAGAGCTCTTCAAGAAGACACCCTCCTCCCGGGAAGCTCATTCCCAGGATCTCCGATCAACATACCTTTTTCCCCAATAGAAAGACTCCATTTCTTTGAAAAGAGTACTGGGTTTCTGGTAGAGGGCTCCCCTCTCCCCTCCTCGTGAGCAATTCTTCGAGATCCCCTCCCTACCCCGGTAAGATGGTGTTCTAAACCTCTGAGGAGTACTCTTTTCCGGAGAATAATGAGCCGGCGTTCTCTTCTTCCCTCCCCTCCTCCTTCGAGGGTAAGGCTCTCTTATTTGATAGTAGACTCCCCCATTAGGTAGATATCGACCCTTTCCCCTTCTTTTAGGTATCCTAGCCCTTTGACGTAGTAGTTTACTACTGAGTTCTCTTTTTCCCTCTTTGCGAGCTGATGTCGTCTTTTTTCTCACCTTCTAGAAGAGAGAAGAAAAGTTGCCCCCCCCCCTTCTTTCTTTAAAAGATCACGGGTTACTCCTCTCTTCGGTGTCGCTTTCCCCCGGCGGTTACCGTAGCGAGTTCGATTCCCTCTCGATTTTCCTCATAATAAGTTGTTTTTTTTCTCTCCCTTCCTTTTTCTCCGGCTCAAGAAGGAAGATGGCCCCCCCCCCTGTCTCCCCCTCGACATACCACGGAGTCCCTTCTATCCCCGAAGACTATCCTCCCCCCTCCTTTTCTTTAGAGAGAGAAGGTGACTTCTCCTTCCTTCCCGCGTTCCTCTAGCAAAGAAACCTTGAAGAAAGACTCCTCTCCCCCCTTTAAGTTCCTCCCATCCCTTTCCAGTAGATAGAAATATGTAATTCCCTCCCCTCTCCAGAAAGACTCCCCCTCCTTCCCTTCTTCAGTTAAGTACTCCCCGTCCCCCCGTTTCGAGAGGAGATAGGGTCCCTTCACCCTCCTGACTGAGGTCTCCCCCTTTCTTTTTTCCTCGAAAGTAAAGGAGGTTTTTAAGTGGATCCTCCCAAGGAGTCCCCCCCCCTTCTCCTTTGAGGGATACCGAGGAAAAGATTTTTTAGCCTGGATAACGCTTCGGTCTTTTTTTTTTAGGGGAGGTGATAGTCGTCGTCCCCCGGAAAAGGATTTGTCGGAGGTTTATAGAGGCCCCTCCCCCCACTCCCCAGACATAGGAGCCTAAGGAGATCTTTCCCTCCCCTAGATAGGATCCACCTCCCTTCCCCACCGTGGAGGACAGGGAGCTACTTCTTTCGAGGGTTCCCACAGTTTTTCGAGGAGCCTCCTTTTCCGAAGGACGCCCCCTTCCGTACCGAGTGGAAATAGATCGTACGACTCTTTCTCTTTTTGATTGAACTTTGATCGGCGATGGAGAATGTTTCTACCCCCTATCCTGATAAAGGAGCTCTCTCCCCTTCTTAAGGAGGACTCTCCCCCCCTCTATAGATATTAGCCTCGCAGAGTTTTCCCCTCCCTTTTCCCCCTAAGAAATTTTTCGGTGTCTGTTAGCTCTTTTTTTTTTCCCCCCCCCTGAACGCACCGTTTTTCCCGAAGGCTAATAGACCCTTTTCTCTCCTAGGAAGAGCAAGCAGTTCTCTCTGCGACGAGCACCTCTTTCCCAGGACCTCCCTGATCTCGTCGAAGGAGGCCTACTCTCAAAAAGACCTGGTCCTCCCTTCCGAAGTAACGAATTCCCCAATCAAGAAACCCCCTAGCTCTGAGGAGACGAGATTCTTTTTTCCTTCGAAGAGAAAGGCAATCTCCTACTCCCAGGGAAATGATCCTTCTCCCCTCCTCCTCCGCTAAAGGTTTTCTTCCTCCTTTCTTTGTCTGTGAAAAACGCTCTTTTTTGTGTGTTACACTTTCCCCCCCTCTCCAGGGTGTTTATTCTCCTTTTCCAGATGATAAAAGACGGACCGCATTTTTTTAAAGAACTCTTTTCCCCAAGGTTCCCTCCCCCTGGATATGGAAGCGTCTTTCGAGAATATTTCTCTTTAGGAGAATACAGAGGAAGTCTTTTTCCCCAGGGCTACTTTCCCTCTAGTTAGAAGAGCCTCCCCTCCGATTGAGCTTCTTCCCCTTGGGATATCCTCAGGGATCCGTAAAAATTCCCATGAAGCGCCTACATTCTTCCTCTTATGGTAAGACATTTCGGTCGGGGAAGTAGTCTTTTTTTCGGTCTGGTAAGATACTTTCTGTTCGACATGTCCTTCTTCTTCCAGAGAGGGTGAAGGCCTCCTCATTTTGGGCGTTCGAGGATGGACCCGTCCTTCCCTCTTCGTTGGAGAGGTCGCTACTTTCTCCATTAGAAGGATAATATGATAGGATGATCTTTTTTTTCAGAAAGGGCAAATTCTATCTTTCCTTTTTCCCCTACATTAAGAAAGACCCACCCCACTGAGAGAGAAACCCCCCCCCCCTTTTCCTTACGGAGGTGGCCCTTTTACTTCCCCCCCCCTCCTCAAATATATAGATTTGAATCCCCTGTTTTCTAGCGTTGAGTGAGTTTTTCCACTTTCAAACGAAGTACTTTTTTTTTTCGATGTGGTCGTCCCCCTCATGAGACGGCTGAGTGGGAGTTATTCCCCTTTTCCCCGCGATGGAATTCTTTTTCTTTCTTTTATTCCTGACTCTCTCTCCTAGAAAAAAAGCCATCCCCCCCTCTCCCAATAGTAGAGAACGACTTTTATATTCTTTTCCCTCTCGAAAGAGACAAACCCCCCTCCTTCCCTTTCCCCTCTTTCTCAATTAAACCCCCTCCTCCAGACTAAAGAAATCTTGGAGAAAAATACCGCGACCCTCCCCCCCCCCCTCCCGCATAGTAGAAGCTTCCCCCCTTCCCCCCTTTCCCGGCGGATTCATAAAAATTCCCGAAAAAGATAGGACTCCCCTCCTCGGAGCTCTTCCCTTCACAGGACGGCTTCGTCCTTTCTTCTTCCGCGAAGTATAGCCCCTTTCCCCCCTCTATCGTATACTCGATTCCCCTTGCCCTCGGGAAAAAGGCCCTTTTTTTCTTTAAATAGTCCGCCCTCCTGTTCTATGTACACTTTTCCAAAAGCCGACAACCCTGTCCTCCCCCCCTTCTATTGATAATATAGCCCCCGGTCCCCCCCCTCTGTAAGGTGAACCCCCTAACGGCAGTCTTTTTTTCTTTTTTAAGAGAGTAGAGGTTTCGCTTTTCGGAAGATCTCCTTGAGTGTCCCCTTTTTCTCCCCCCTTTTTCCCCCCCCTCATGTGAGAAAGAAGGCCCTTTTTCTACTCCAAGGAGAAGAGTTGAAGGTTCCCCCCCTCCCTCCCTGATATAGAGCCCCTTTTTTTCCCTCGTCGGGGGATTCTTTTTTCCTTACGCGGAAGGTCTTTTTTTTTGAGCTTCCGTTGTTCTCCTCTTCCTCTCTCATCGCAGGCAGGGCTTTTGAGCTGGATTCATCTTCCTCCCTTTTTCGGGATCCCGGAGATGAGAGTAGCGGATCCTTCTCCCCCAAACCCTTCGCGGGGTTTTTTCCTTGTCAGGCAGCTCCCTCCCTTCCCCTCCCTCCCCGCCAAATAGAAAAGGTTTTTGGCCCCGGATCAGAGAGTTTCCCCTACGCTCGAAGAGATCGACCCCTCCGAATCTTTTTTTTTCGAGATTATTCCCCCCCAGGAGAGCTTGTCGTCGAGCTTCAATCAGGCTCCTTTCCCCCTGAGAAACTCTTTCTTTCTCCTGAAGATACACAAAGGTAAGCCCCCCCATCCGTAGATTGATCCCCTCCCTCGGTGTATTCTTTCCGCAGCCCTCGTCGGGAGACCGGTCTTTTTATCCTGGTCGAGCCCGACCCCTCGTCAGCTAACAGCGACTTTTGGAGGCCCCCTCCAGGAGGGCCCCGGCTCTCCGGGAGGAGCCCCCCTTTCTGGTTGCGAATTTCCCGGAAACTCGCTTCTCGCATTGGACCGTTGGGCATTTTCTTAAAAGGGCCCCTGGAAACCTCATTTTACTCGGACCGCCTTTGGGGCCTCCTTCAAAGCCCTCCCCTCTCCCGAAGCGCCGGTTAAGAGTTCCGGAGAGGAAGCCTTATTTGGGGGGAGAGGAGCCTTTCTCTGATTTTGACCCCCTATCCTCTAGCCGCTCTCCCTGGAGGATTCTCCCCCCTGAAGTTAGAGGTAACGATGGTGTTCTCCTTCTCGGGGTGAGGCCTTTCTTCCTGGAAAAGCCTTCTTCCCTCAGATCCGGCATTTCCTCTGGATTTTCCCTTCAGGAATAGTAGCCCTGAAACGTATCGCGTACTCTTTTCAGAATCCCCCCCTTTTTTCGCGAGGAGTATGACAGTCTCCGATCTCCGAAGGGATCCATTTGTCGAGCCCCTTTTTTTCCCTCGCTAATTCGGAACATTTTTCTTTCGTAGGAGTGCCTAGATTTTGATGCTCTTTTCCCCTCTTGATGTAGTAGATACCTTCCGAGAGAGACCCCCCCTATCCCCGCAGATAGGCCTCGCTCGTTCCCAGATAACGGTCGGGTCGATGGTTTTTTTTTCCCGATGAAATAGTCCCCCCCTCTCCGGAGGAGATTCCTCTGA
>Ga0179593_1506976_pt1 | contig 16486 bp, 22 predicted proteins | sample CZODoug2_1_08_16_FD_185931 | JGI IMG/M metagenome (GOLD analysis project Ga0179593, IMG submission 185931) | Vadose zone soil fungal communities from Angelo Coast Range Reserve, California, USA - CZODoug2_1_08_16fungal (PacBio error correction) | ecosystem: Environmental > Terrestrial > Soil >... | reverse complement strand
AAACCCCAGCGGCCCCTGGCTCCCCATTTTGTTCTTATACCCGTCCTCTCCTTGGTTCACCAAGTTCCCCTCCCCGAACGCTCTGAAGTCCATTCTCGCATGGTTCGTGATTGTCCGGCCAATGCCCCCCTTGCTCCCCGCTCACCTGCCATGTATTTCTTGATGCTCCCCTTACATGTGCCTGAGCGCTGCTTTTCCTTGGTTGTTTTTTCCTTCAGCTTGACTAAGGACCCTTTCCTTCATTGCGGGAGGTGACTCTGGCATTCCGCGTTGCTGCTTCTATTTCCTTCCTCCCCGCAACCCTTCCCAGTCTTTTAATTTCACACGACCAGCTCCTCCCTTCCTGTCCCGCCTCGCCCAAACCTCAGGCCAAGCGGTCTTACAAAGTTATTGATCTCTTTGACTTTAGCCTGGTCACTTCCGCTCGACTTCCGATTCTTGGTCTTTTTGCGTTCGTTTTTTTCCTACATGTAAGGCTTATTCTAGTCCCACATCTTTTGAAGCCTGTCTCCTTTGCCCTTGCGCCCCCTCTTGATGTACCATTGCACCCTTCCACCCCCAAGTCCTCTCAGGTGGATCCCCCATTTCTTATTGTTCGGGTTCCCTCCAAGGATTAACTCGGAAATTCACCCCCGAGTTCTGTATTTGAATTGGCACTTGACATCGGCGGTCTCCCGGACAAGTACATGTTTACTTCCCATATCCCCCCTTTTTTTCCCTGCCATTTGTCTTCTACGAAGTCGGGACTCCAATCAAGACGACTTGAAGTTTGTTGCACCTCCTTCTCTCCAGTTATTTTCATCCTCGTCCCGCCTCTTCCCAGCATTGTCTAAGCCTGTGGCTACGAGTTCCCCTCAAGTCAACACACCCCTTTTTTCATTTCATGCCTGTTGTATAGCCCTGCTCGCGGAAGCTTTCGCTGGTTTTCCAGTGTTCGGCCCCACAAAGGACTTAATCCCTCTTTTTTCGCCCATGTTCTCACCGGCACCTCCTTATTTCATGTGCCACTAAGCTTCCGTCCTTCCCCTTCTCTGGCAGCTTTCCCGTCCACCCGCCACTTCCTCATTTACCCAGGTAATCTGGGCTGTCCTTCAGTCAGTTTTCTCCCCTCGAGGATTGGCATATTTTCTGGCCCCCTTCTTGCCTGGAATCCTGTCCAGGAAAATGGTTCTCTACCTCCCGCGGTCCGTGATCCCCCTTCAAGTCCACTCCTCCGTTTTTCCACCCTTTTGCCTCGGCCTTCGGTGAGATTTCTCCCTGTGCTCCTCTTCTCCTTACGACTTAGGGCGTTTCGGGACCTGGCTTCTTCCCCCCCATGTTTGGGGCCCTGGGTCCAAGGATTTTTTTATTCGCCTGCCTCAGTTTTCTTTTTATCTTCGTCAGCCCTTTTTTTCGTTCCGCGGTGCTTCCCGTTCCCCAACGGTTTTGAGTTAGTTCATTTCACTGAAACCCCTGGTTGTGTTTGTTCTTCCCCCAACTCCCCTGTGACAGGGACCCAAGTGGTTCACCCCTCTACCCCCTTCTCGTTCCTCCTTGCGCGTCCCCCCCCCCTGATCGTTTTCCCGACATGCCTTTTCCCCCATTTTTCCCCCCTCTCCTTTCCCCCTTCTATTCCGCTTTTCCAACCCCATGGCCCCCTTACGACCCCCCCGTCCCCCCCGACATCTTCCCCGCGTCCGATAATTTTCTCTCCTTTTTAATACGTTGTTGGTGTTTCTCGATCTACTGTTAGTCCTTTTCTTTTCTTAATGTCGGGTTTTAGAGTTGGTGATTCCTCCCGGTGTCATTGTGAGATTTGGACGTTTAGACCCGTTGTTCTCTTGGCCGTAGCGGGTCTTGGTGCATTTGACTTTTCGTTTCTTCTGTCTATCATTTTCCCCTCTCCCTTTCTGTCCCCCTCTGTTACCTTCACTTGTCTCCGGTCCCCTATTTTTTCCCCCTCGTTCATTGGCTCTTCCCCTAAGGCACGAGGCCGCGCTCAAACCGCTTACCGACCCTTCCCCCTTCATTCCTTTTTTTGCAACTGAGGTCCTTGGCTTCTTGTTACAAATTCCCGCTGGCCGGCCAAATGTTATGACGTCTTGACCTCCCCACCTTCTTCGATGCGTTTTGCTTCCACAGCCCGCCCATCTTAGAGTAATAGGGCCCCTTATTGACCCTTCTTGCTCTTTTTTTTTGTTGTTATTTTGTTTCCTTGATCACGCCCGTTCGGATTGCCCCCCTTTGTTTTGATTTCCAGGCGGATTTCCTAATGACCCAAATTACCTGTCCCCCGCGCCGGTTTTGGTCGTCATTCCTTTCTTCCCCCCTCTTTGACCTTTGTTGCTTGGTGGCCCCTCTTTCTCGGCTTTTGTTATTCCTCTCGTCTTGTTTTGTTGCCACAGTATTTCCCCTTTTCCGGTTTTGACCATTTGTCGACAATCGCTGTATTACTTTTCCCTCCACTCTTCCCCGCTCCAGCTGGCCTGCTTTGTCGCCACCCCTTTTTTTCCTGTGATTTCAATTTAGTTTGACTTTCCTTGCTTTCGCCATTTCCTGAGCAACCTTCGGATCGCATGTCAGGCCTAGGTCTCGTCGCTACGTTCTTTCGATTTTCGCTGGGCGGCCTGCCGTTGGGGAATTTTTCTCCTTTATCTCTGCTGGTTCTCTTGCCATTCGTGTTCCCCTTCCACCCTCCGTGTGGGTACCTGTTCATCCGATTTATTCTCCCAATCCGCGCTGTGGTTACCGTCCTCTTTATCTGATTGGTTCGGTCACATTCCGAAAAGCCCCTTTCTCTGTGGTTCTCCTTTGGTTTGCGGTTTTGTGCTTTTTTTTTCCCTCCCCTGCTCTGTTATTGCGTCTTTTTCTCGAAGGACGATTTTTGCTTCATACTTTAGAATCGTTCTTCCCATAGTCGCGCCCCGACAATCTCCCCCCTGTGAGGAGCGGGAAGTTGCCCCCTTCTTGTTTTTTTTTTCTTACTTTGTCTACCCCCCGCTTTTCACCCCGATTTTCTCCAGAGATGTCGTTAGATGTTTGATCCACACCTTTCCTTCTGGTTGCCCGTCGTCATCTCTATCCGTTTCTTTTTCCCGCCTCAGCAATCCCTGACCCAGGCTTATTTCATCGCCACGCCCATTCGTGGACACCCGCCAAAGCCGTCTCTTAGCTGGTGTCTTTTTTATTTGCCTGGATCATTTGTCTGTGACTGGTTCGAGTCTCTGTCTTTTTTTCGTCTGACTCATTTAAATCGGCTGGCGAATTTTACAGGTCCCTAGAGTGCGATATGTGTTTTTCCTCGTGGCGGCTTCTTTCCTTTCAGGCTCCCGTTCCGCCCTGTATCGAGTCCTTTGTTTCTCCGCTTTTTTCTCCATCTTTGGTTTTGGTGAGTCTTAGTCCACCAATCCGGCGCCTCCTTTTTCTTAACGCGCGGGACGCCCGACTTTAACTTACTCAACCTATCCAGTTCAACTCCTTTTCCCCGTCTTCAATGGCTTTTACTTCCCAGCCCTGGGTCCCGCGTCCCCTTCACATTCCCCTGCCTTTGGCTAACATCACCATGCTGGTTTCGCGCGGTGGCGTTTCCAGTGTTCTTTTGTTCCAGCGGAACAGCGTTCTCTTCTTCGGTTGTTTTGGTCCTCTTTTGCTTCTTTGACGGTTATCACTGCCCCTTCCGTTTTTGGCCCCATAAGACCTCCCCCCGTACTTTTTTACATGCAACAAACCCCCACTGCTGATCGACCCCTTATTGATATGGCCAATTGCTATCCGGGCCCACTTTTCGTCTAGAACACTTATTGTCTTTCGTGTTCCTGGTCTTCTTTTTTCGACTTCACCTCATCCTAAATGCTTTTATCTACACCACCTAGTGGCCGCCTTCTCCTCCGGCCTCCAGCATTCCCTCTATGTTCAAGAGGCCCCTGGCCCCCTGCTGCCCATGAATCGTCACTTTTCTTTCCCCCCCCTTTTATTTTACGGACCCCCCCTCCCCGTACCGAGAATTCACCCCCCCTGACGGTCTTGGTGTATGGGACATAGGTTTGCATCCCATCTCCCCTTTTTCCTTCCACCTGATTAGTTCACCCTTTTTACTACAGGAGTTTCCTCCCCATGTTTCAATTCCACCTTCCAGCCCGAACGGCCGCCCTTTCTCATCGACGTTTTTTGCTTACCCCGATACCATTTTCATTCTCGGATCCCTGCTTGAGCAAGGCGTTTGACGTCGCGACCACCACCTTCCAAGCACCCGGAAAAGGTTTGCTCTAGATTAATAGAGCAGGAGTTTTGCTTGGTATTTGACCTTTGTTTTCGACTAATCTGACTTGATGAGTACTGTAAAACCCCCTCAACGGAGCTCTGTTTCCACCCGAGTTTTGTTAGTCAGAAGCCGGTCTCTATTTTCCAGCCCACTTCCTTGATGTTTAAGTCCTGCCTTCCTTCCATGACTTCTTCCTTGATCCGTTGTTTGAATATTTTCCCTTTTTCGACACCCTTGCATGTACTATGCTCATTTTTGCCCGCTCCGCAGCTTTATTTGATTCCTTACTAAACAAGTCCCCCCCAGAACCATCGCAAAAGCTTTCATATTGTCCTATCTTACTCTTCGATGGCCGTGTGCTTTCTCCGACTGGCTCTACTGGCATTCTGGGCCGTTTTGACTCCGCCCCCCTTTTGCCTTCTGCCTCGGGTACCCCGGTGCAAGTGGACCTCCCTCCTGATCATTTTTCAGAACAAGCAGGAGTCTTACTTCAATCTTTTTCTTGTGACTTACCCCCTGACTTCTTGTCCTTCTTTCTATGGCCCCTCTTCAACCTTTTTTTTGGTTTCTCGGCAACCAGAAGCAGGGCAATTGGACGTTAACCAATTCCGCGCCATGATTTCGTTAAGCTTTGATCGGTTGCCAAAAGACCTCCCCCCTCGTCATTTTTTCCAAGACCCCTTTCTCCTTCCCAAAGATGAGATTTTTTCGATACCTTCTCAAACTGGACACCTCGCCCCCATCACCCATCCAACCCCTCAGTCCCCGGTCCGCTCGCGCCATAACCTTCATTCTCTTTCTTTTTCCCGACCTTTTTTTTTTTTTGAGAGATTGTTCTGCGGATTCTTTTTGACTATTCCTTTTTTGGCCGGGTGGATGTCGGCCTTCCATTTGATTTTTGTTTTTTTTTTTCGATGAACCCGGTCTTATCTGCAGTGATCTTTTCTTGTTTTCAGGTTGGCCCCTGAGGGGTTCTGGTATTGGCCTCCCTCAATCTTACCGTAAGGTTCGTTTTTTCCCTTCACCTTTTTATTGCTTATTTTTTCTGTCCCACGGTTTTCAGTAAATATACCCCTCCCTTCCCTGGCCCTTTTGACCTCATTCCACAGCGGGAACGACGCGTCTCGAATAATTCGGGCACAATGTCTTCCGCGGGATGCACTTCCTTTTTCCCTCGGCCCATTCTCACGTCGTGTTTAACCGGACCCGCATTCGGTTTCTTTAGCTTCTTCCTGCCTCCCCCCTCAGCATCGGTGTGATTTTGGCGTACTGGGCCATCTTACCAATCTTTTCTCTCCTCTTGCCTTTTTTGTGTACGACTCACTCCCGTCTGCGGATCGCCCCCCTATTTTCCTGATGGACAGTGACTCGAATTCCCCCTCTCCCGTGCCGCGTCCCCGGGTCTCTGCGTGCCCTAATCATTCTTCTCCCAGAGACTATTTGTACTGCCGAGTGCTGGTGTCTGCTATGGTTGCTTAATGGGATCGGTGGTGCCCCTGCAGCTCCTGTTTAGGTTTGCCAAGGTCTCCACTCCCTGTGTCCTTTTTTTGCCTACAGTCGTAATACCATTCCCCCCTACTCCTCTTACTTTGGCTCGCCCCGTGGTCATTTTTTTTTTTTTTACTTTGGCTCGTCCGCCCGATTTGAGAAAGGCGTAAGTCCAGTCGTCGATGTAGGAAAATGTTTTTCATCGTGTGTTCGGTTATTGGCGCCCGGGGCGGCCGTGCTTGGTCTTTAGGTCCCTCCTTTCCCGTAGTCCCTATTTAGCGGACCTTTCATTTTCCGTCCACTTTAAGAGTGGCCACTTTTTCTCCGCCGAGCTTTGCCAGCCCATCACTCTCTTTTTTTATCTTAATACCGTGGAGGTTCCGGTCCCCCTACCCCCCCGTTCAAAGGTGCGATTGGCATTTTTTTCGGGGTCCTTGGTGTATTCCGATTGTTTTTTTTCGGCTTCCTGCATACAGGTGCTAAACGATGTTTGTTGTGCTTTTTATTTAGGACTTCGTCGACCCCCTATTAGTTTCATCCCTTTTTTTTTATTCGGAGCGGTCCCTGTGTGGATAGCCGTTTCTTCAATTTTTCCAACTTGTCCTTTCTTTTTTTGCGTTTCTACTTTTATGTCTGCGCTGTGCTTTTTGAACCTTCCGTTGCTTGTGTATTTCGCTCGTATCACTGCCTTTTGCCCGATTATCTGCACGCACCTCCCTGCCCAGCTTCTCCGTTGATAACCGACAAAGACCACCTTCGTGCACCCTCAGCAGCGGATCAGCTTGTGTGGATTTGCTAGGGATCATGGCTTTGACTGGTGACGCGGCGCCTGTTAGGAAGGCGACCTCACACCTGTCTTCTCTCGTCACGCGTGATTCTAGTTCCTGATAGGTGTCGACTGTGGCCTGGTGATCGGCTCCCGTCCGACACTTCTCCCGGTTTATCTCTTTTCCTTCCATCCCTTGTGTTTGGTCCTCCACCACCCTCGGCTTAATTTCGTCCGGAGCTAGAGAAGCATCCCACGAGTCTTTCCCCTCCTCTCCGGAACTTCTCAGTTACACTAAGTCGCCGCAATGTTTCGGTTTGCCTTCCACTCACTCCGCGGAAAGCTTTTCACCCTTCAATGCCATGATCCCTGATCCACAATCACGGCTTTGGCATGCCTATTTTTGGTCCCATTCCGTGTTTTGGATGGTTCAGGAGACTTCTTCTTCTTTCCTTCTTGTTGACTTTCCCCTCTTGCTGTCTATATGCCGACTCGGATCCCCGCAACTAGGGTTTTGGGATCCACAAGCCCCCCTCCTCAACTCGTAAACCTCCCCGACCCCCCCCCCCATACGGCACCCGCGTTCGACACCTGTATCCTCTGGACAATCTATACGTCTCCCCCCCCCCATCCGCTCCGAATCCAATTTTGCGTTTTCGCGATATTTTGATTAAGTCCCAGCTTATCTACCCCTCTTTTTGCGCCTGTTCTCGTCTGATTTGCTCGATCCACATCTTAATTCTTAACCCCGCTCCCCCCGGAACAAAAGGGTTCCCCCTAATCTCCACCGGTGTCCCTTGCTTCTGTGGTTTTTAATTCCCAAGTCTTACTCTTGACATTCACCCCAGTAGTGTATTTGTGTTGCCTGCGACACATCTTGGAAAACTGACCACTCTCTAAAATGTTTACTGCCACCACACTTGCCCCGTTTCCCCCAGCGTTCTCTTTTACTCTGCGTGCCGCAATTCAACCGAGCCCCCTTGCCCTCAAAGTGCGGCTTTTGCCCTCCTTTTCGCGGCGAACATTTCCATTACCTCGTTTTTTTTGCCGCACTTTGCGGCAAGGCATGTTGCGACGAGCCGACCAATTCCAAAACTCCATTTCAATCCAGCCGGGGGGGAGCCCCCGGAGCCTGGAAGTTGCGAGTTAGACGTGGTCGGCCAAATTCTCCTCGATGGCGCAAACCTTGTGGCCACCCCCGTACCCGGGTTCCCCTGTGCACCACAGACGTTCTCTCGATACCCTTACGGGCAGCGCCGTTGGTAACCCGCCCACATTTACCCTGTCCTTTGTGTCTTCAGCCGGCAAGGACTTTCCCGTGTCTCGGCGCGGCCGCCGGAATTCTTTTCCTTTTCTGTCCTGAGGCCTTTAGCATCCCCGATTGTTCTGATCCCTGGGGTCGTTGACGTCAGTACTAAAAATTTTTCCCCCCCCCGAATCTCAGAGGCAAAATCTGAGCGATTGGGCCAATTTTTTCGGTTTTGTTTTGCCTCTGCTACTTTCACCCTTCTGCCGGTTTCTGACGATTCATCACCCTGTGCCGCCCATCGCTGGGGTACCACTGCCCGTGTTGAATCCGCCTTACTCAGTTTGCCCGACTTCTGTTTTTTTTGTTCGTTTCTTTGATGACGTTCAGGCCGAGTGAATGTCGTTCTTTTCCACTGAAACCCGGTTTGGTCACATCCTCAAATGCACGGAAACTCGTAACCAGGACATGATCGTCTCATGTGTAAAGACAATCCCATCTGCACAAGGCCGGCAATCTCATTCCGCCGTCTTCTCCCCTCTCCCATCCAAGGGACCCTTCTCCCTCCCTCCAAACCCCTAAATATTCGATCCAGATTCCTCCTCAAGTTTCCTCCTTTTTTTGTGGCTTAGATGCACTTGTAGTGCGTCCCTTCCTCGATATGTCGGGGCTTGGCAGGTTTTGTCTGTCGCCGGTGTCCAGTGGATTTTATTTCTTTGCCTCCCCCGGTGCGCATGTACTTCTTTGCTTTCTTATTGGGTCTGTCTGGAACGAGTGGATTTGCTTGGGTCTCTCACCCGATCCTTGTCTCGCGTGTAAAGTCCCCTGTGTCTCCCCTTTGTCTATTGCAGATACACGGGTTTTCAGTGCCCAACTAACCCTCCCGTAAATTAATTTGAAGTCATCACCCGCGGGAACTCTGCCGCGTTCTCCGTTCACTTCGGGCAAACTGCTTCCGCGGCTTCCCTCACTGTTACCGTGATTTTCCTTCCCCAATTGCGTCGGCGACCCTGCAGTATTCGTTTAGTAGCAGGATCGGAAAGCCCCCAGTCGCCTCTGTCCCGATTAAGGGGCCCCTTGCCAACGCTTTAGATTTGTTGTAATTTGTGTCTTTAATCACCCTCCCCGGGAGATAGCCCCGTTCTTTTGGCCTTGGATTGCTATCAAAATTAGCCGCGCCTTCCTTTTTGCACTTAATGCCTTCTTATCCCCAGTATGGCCTTGTAAATGCCGAGTGGGTGGAACGGAGGCTGCCTTTATTATTAGGGATCGAGCGCGTCTTATGTTCTTCCCCTTTTTCCCCCCCCACCACTTTTCGGTTCCACCAGGCGACATCCTTTGTCTTCCTTTTTCCTACCACGTCGTACTCACCAAGCCTACGCCCGGAGATCTGCTCGCCCCGGCCTGGGTTGCCTGGTAGTTTTACTTTATATCCCTTCGCCCCCCCCTTCCTTTGCACAAATGCGGATTTGCATTTCTTTGAGGCATGTTCCCCTCTTTTAAGGCAGTGGACGTTCGGCGATGGGCCACGGTCTTGATGAGGGTGCCTTCGGCACGCCCTTTATCGACCTTTGGTGCTCATTTGCTCTTGGTCCTTCAAACACTGCGAGTGTTTTTGCAAACTCCGCTTTCGGCATGCCCACTACACTTATTTTTGAATGACTCGTAATACTTGGGGTTCCAGGTCCATCCCTCTCATCCCCCTGGTTCTCTGCTGGCAGACTTGGTTTGCTTTGGGGTTGCCGCTTTTGGAAAGCGTTGCCCTAGTGGATCGCCGTTTGCTATTCATGGCTCCTCCTATGTTGTTGCCCCCCCCCCGCGAGGGCCCCTTTCCTGCCAAATAGTCGCGTCCGACTCTCTTTTTTGAGATGATCGGAAGTGGCCGGTCTAGCGTTCCCCCTTACCCTTTTTCGACCGCTGGCTGCCCTTTTTTGCGATTTGAATATTGCGCTGGGTTTTTGACACACCATTGGGGGTCTTGCTCCTTCCTGCAGATTTCAGCACCGCCGGACTGCCAGTTTAGTCTCAGACGCCATATCTCTTCTCCGCTTGAATAAGCCCAAATTGGGCCTTTGAAACACTCCAAGCACGCGCTGCATTCTCATGGTATGGAGGCCTTTCCTCCATGGGCCCTGTTTTTGTGAATTCCTTTTTTATTCGGAGAAATCCCTCCATGATTCTCTTCGTTCACTAGGACGATAGAGTTTCCTTCTATTTTGCAAGTTGCGGCTAGTTATAAGGAAGGTACGCAGAATCACCCCCCCACACTACCCTCAAACCCCACCCCAACTCGCACTTGTAGGAGATATTTTCTATCACCGCCGTTGGTGGGGGATGAGAGGAAACCCAAATCCGTTATTTTCTCCCCCGGAGCCGGAGACCGAAGAGCCCCGGTGAATCACCCTAATGTGCAACTCTATACGCGTTTGACGACCCTTTCGCCGCCATGGTTGACAGCCTTGCCCCTCCCTCAGCTCTTTCACCATTCCCTGCCGATCCTTCTCTTACCCATCACCATGCTGTCATGCGCTTGGTGTTCTTTTTGCCCTCGTGCGTTTTTTCGGGATTTGAGAATCTTCCGCATTCTTGCGGCGGACTCTGGTATTTTTATCTAGCCGCATTTATCACGCCCTTCTTGTGTTGTTCCCCTGCCCAGTCTAGAATCGCTGAACTCTCCCCATACGAAGCGGTCTCCCCCACCCCTTTCTTGTGCCCCCGCTCTTGGGGCCTTCTGCTCCGAACCAGTTTGTGCTCGACTATTTTTTTCGACCGTAAGTCTAAGATTCTCGCCCCCAATTTGGATTTCCTGTTTTTTCTCCTTGACGTTCTCCCCATTTCATGATGCACCCGCCGGCCGGACCCCCCCCGGTTTGCCATTCCACCCGGTGTCGACGTAGGTTCCCGGAAAAACTCAGTAAATTCTACGATTCCATCACCACATCGTCTTGAGTGGTTCCTGCGAATCGGCTGCGACTTTTTCCTGCCCCTTACTTGTTTCTTCCCCTAGACTGTCGGCTAAAAGCGTTTCTATAAGTGAGTTCCCGCACTTCCCAGTCCGTACCCCGTCCTGGACTCCTTTTTTGGTAAGCCACATTTTTTCCTACTCGCCTCTGCCCTCTTCCCCCTCTTTTGAGAAAGGCCCGTTTCGACGAGCCGAAAAAGTCCACTACTTGCAATATGACCCGGTTGGCTATTATTTGCTCCTGGAAGGTTGCTTTTTTTCCCCTCTTTGTCCCAAGGATCCTATCCTCGATTGTCTACCCATTGCAACCCCGGCCACGTTAGTTTGCCCACCACTAACCTGTTCGCTCGTCTAACCTTTTTTTCCTCCCGACAGCGCCGTGTCCCCCGCCACGGATTTACAGGTCTCTGTGGATGAAGAAGCAATAAAATTTTCCCTTCGATTGCTTATATTGCTTCGCCTCCTTTTCATAATGCACCCCTCTTTTTCGTCCGCGCGGTTCGTGTAGGTAGTACCACCCTACCAAACCAGATCCCGCAGCCACTCTTGTGAGATTGACATATTGCGCCCCTCTTTGTTCTCTCCTCTCCTTCACTCGAATTCTGGGCCGGTCTCCCGAGGCATCAATTTTCCGCCGATGTGTACCCCTGGAGGTGGAATATTCCGCATATTTGCCCCCCTAGGACTTTAGGCCGCGGTCTTTCGCGGTTTTTCTGACTTCCCCTTCCGCTTCTGTCGTTTATATTTCTTTTAACCGGTTTTTCTCACAAGCAATCTTGCCAATTTGTGTTCCCCCCCCCCCTCGAAATATTCTTTATTGCGCTGGTCGACAATACCCTTCCCGATTTCCAGACCCGCTCCTCCGTCATGCGCGTGTAGGACCATCCAATCAATGTGTGCCCCCTTCCCTCAACCCCCCCCCCCCTTTTACACCCCGACATAGTCCTCCCTATTTCTACGTTACCTATATCTTCTTTTTCCTCCCTCCGGGTGTGCTCTCTGATCTCGGAGTCGGACTATGTCCGTTTTTTCTTGGTGGTTCTTTTTTTCCTTTTGTCCCCACATTTTTTGATGAGTCGCGAACACGGCGACTCCCTTTTGCCGGAGCGGGTCTTTTGGCATTTCTGGAACTCATGGTTCTTGCCAAGTTATCATGCCTCATTTGCTCGAGTTTTAAGTCACTTTTTCCTGCTTTGCTTCCGTGTACCCCGGTTTTACAGTTGGAACCTCCCCCACCTCCCCCAGGCATTTGCCTTTGACGTAATCCCTCCGTTCCGAGTCCCCTTCTTCCCGTCTACTCTGGGAAAATTTTTTTTAAGGCGGATACCTTCTTTTTTTTTCTGGCCGTTCCCCATTGATTAATCGACCCGGCAGCCTCTTTGTAACTCGGCGTCAAGACCAGCGCTTCTGAGGTATCGGTTGCCAATCTGCCCCCCCTCTCGTTCTTCTTTTTTGTCCTTTTTGTAGTAAGCTACCCCACGACCCCCGATTTTCCCCGACTGTGTGCCCACGATCCTTCCAGTTTTCCTTTCTTTTTGTACTGTACTGTGCCTGTGTTTGTGGTCTAAAAGAGCGCCTGGTCGGAGAACGACCCGCTGAATGAGATATTTAATTTCCCATCCCCCCCTATGACGGTTAATGGCAGAGTTTTCCCTAGCCCCGGCAGGGGGGCCTTTCACTTTTCCCCGAGGAAAAATCGAGCGCGTGTGTAAAGTTTGGCACAGTGAACTTTCTTTTTCCGAGCCAGGATTTCGATCGCATGAGCCTTTTTAGCGACCCCGCGTCTATGTAAACAAGGCCTCTTCCTTCTCTCCTTACACGCCCAAACCTCGTGCTGGGTGTTTGAGATCTGGTAAGTTGTACCTTTGGCTCGTTCGCACGATGAGCCCCGATTTTCCACCATGTGGCATCTGGTCAGGCGTATTTTCTCTTACCCCCAAATGTGTTTTTTACGAGTCGAGACGTTCGTTGACCACGAGGCTTCAACCCGTCGTTTTATTTTTCTGTCAACGCCTCACTGCTGGTTTGCGGCTTTTGCCGTGTTTGTCCTTGTTAGAGTTGTCCTGAGACTCCTCCAGAAGAATCCCCGCAATGCCCCATCTCCGATGTCTTTTCCTGTTCTCTTAACTGTTGTCGGCACAAATGCAAGGTCTCCCAGTTTTGCTTTCACGCCCTTGGGAGGTGGGTCTTTTTTACATCAGGAAAGATGCTGGAGTCTTGCGTCCGCGAGACCTTCCCCGCTGGTTTCGATCCTCTTAGACTTTTTTTCACAGGTCGCGCCCCCGATCATGTTTATTTGTGCGGAAAGTTGCCCGGATCGCGTGTTACAGAAGTTCAAAGGTTTGTCGACACCCAGGTTTTCATATGCCGATTTCACAGCTATTTCGTTTTTCTTTAGAATGAAACCCCTGGTGCGTTGCCGGGATCAGCCTTTTGGCATCAGCAAGCGGGCATGCCATCCTCGCACGCATCCGTGCCACCTTTTTCATCGCCCCCATCCAACTGACCCGCCAAGACCTGGCAGTTCATGCAGCATGTTGAGGTTTTCTCCGGATGGGCCGTTGTTAACTCCTGGTCGCCGGCTTGTGACCTCGGCGCCACATCTTTTTTTTTTTCCCATGGACTGCCGCCCCCTCGTTGTCACGTTTGAGACGTTCTTGTTTATTCAACCGTGGCTTGCTCGTCTGAGCTCCCTGTCCCCCTCAAAGATGCTGCTTTATGTTTTCTGCTCTTTCCCTCTTTGTTTTTTCTCGGAGAGAGAGGCACGCAACAGGGCTTAGCGGAGCTGTGACACCGTGTCCCTGCCTACGGTCCCCCCTCCAGTTCCCCGGGAAATCTCATCGTTGAACGAAGCTCTTTCCCTTTTTTGCGTTGGCTTTCGCCGGCCAAGCCCCGGCTGAGTCGAGTCACCATTACCTTTGGTCCATGAGCACGGCCTACCCATCACCGCTGCCTTCCTCCTTTTCTTGTGGTGTTTGAGCAACCTCTTTGTAGAGCGCGGAGAACTCCTTGCGGATTTCGTTTGCTTTACTCTGGCCGCGGTCTTATCTTCGGTGCTATCAGCCCCTCAGTGTAGAGTCACAAGCATGACCCCGTCGGGAAGTATGAAACTCCCGAAAAAACCCACTAAGTCCATCTTTCCCTCCCAGAAGCATTGGACCATGTCCTTTCCCTCCGGTATTCCTCTCTGAATCTCTGATTGCGCGGGAGCGATCCCCCCACTTTTTCCTCCTTCCTCAAGGTGATATCAACAACTTAACCTCTTTTGACGCCGGTGTAGGTTTTCTCGCCGTTGCCCGCCCGCGATTTCCCCCCCCCTCTGCTGATACACATCGGGTCCCCTCCACCCCACCAAGGGCACACCTTAGCATTTTCGCTGCGCCCAGACTTTTGATCCCCCTTAACGGCCCCCTCGACCAGTCTACGCTATCATTTCACCCTTTTAGCTTTTTGGGGCCATTGCTCAACTTGCTGGTTTAACTGGACTCTTACCTTTTTCCGGGACCTTTAGAACGGGCTACCCCGCACTTAGGCGGTGCCGTTTCCGTCCCAGACCGTTCCGCCGTGTGTCTATAGTCGTCTCTTGAAGCCCCCTTTCCCCTACCCCTCGGCCGCGACAGGCCTGATCGCAGTTTTTCCAAAGGGCCAGCTTTGAATTCTCTGAAAAGAGGTACTTGAAGAGGCAAAGACTAACGGGCGCAGGATCCCTCCCAAAACCCAGTTACCAACCACAAGCCGAAAGCAAGCGCATGGGATTTGGGATGATTTTCTAGTGCAACCGGCTAAAGGATGTTTAAGTTGCTTGTATCCTGTGCCTTCGGCACACCGGCCGATTTATCATACCTTAAAAACGGTTTTTAAACGCACAGACCCCAGAGCTGGATTTCTAACCAAGAAAATAGATGCCGGCTCAGATACCTCCGTTCATTTTCCAACCTACCCCTTTTCATTTCCCGGGTCTTGGATTTTTCATGGATGCTTTTTTGCAAGGAACGGGTGCAAAAGAAGAGCCGTATTTCCAGACTTGTCCCAGATGAAGGAGGGTCTTAATATGTTCGCATGATCTCCTCGCTTTCTTTTGCAATCATTGGACAGAAAACACCCTCTTTGACGACTTCAGAGACAAATCCCGCTGGGGGTTGCGGTGAACCTACACCGCAGTCCACCCAGGATTACTAACCTTTTTTTTCTGTACCAGCTTTTTGGCAAAACGAGGCACTCTTAACTTTGGCGCTCGCTATTTTGCCGCAGTCCGACCCACCATCCTCGATTTTTGTGGGTACGTGTCCAATCTTCAACGATATGTTTAGAGCAAATAGCTCTGGGTACCCCTAGAAAGTTGCCCCGCACCCTGCCTACTTTCGAGATCACAAAGTTCTAAAGACGAGAAGGGCTTGTCGTTCGCTCATTCTGATTTCACCGTTGTGTCCGTGCGGTCCTTCGTTGGATATTTCCCCTGCCAAACAACCCTAATCAACGGAACGCTCTTAACTTTGCTGTGCTAATCCCTCACAGATGGACAAACGAGCTGCCGACGCTTCCCACTTGGCCCCCCCCTGCTCGTTTAAGATTGCTGGTTGACCCAAGCACGCCCACACCTCCCCACACGATTTCTTGTCGGAACAGGAACAAAGCCCCAACTTGTCTTACGAGGCAATCGCGACGCTGTTAGCCACACCTTATTCCCTCCCTTTCCCGTAGTCCGTTCACCTCCCCCCCACCCCTTCTGCGCCCTCCGCAAGAATTGAGTTTTCCGATCGCGTCCCATGGTAAACGAGTTGCGATGCTCCTTCGGTATGGACTTTCTTCTCCCTTTTTTTTTGAGTTAAGGATGTCGTATTTTTTTCGCTAATTGTCTGCACACTTTCGGGGCGTTTTTTGTTCTGTCCTCTACTGGCCACTGAGGTTTTTCTCTTGAAGGAGCATAGCTCTTTCCCATTTTCTTCTGCGCGGTGGGGGAATGATTTCCCGATGTGATTTTTTTTTTGCCGCGCATTTCAAGATCATGCTCGATTTTAAAGACCTGTGTCCCTCATTTGCTCTTTTTCTCCCGGGTTTCCAAGATAAATGACCGGCATCGGCCCGGTCGTTCCTCCACCCTTGGAAGACGAGTCCTCCCGGAGCCTCGGAACTCTTTTTGACCCCGAGAGACCCGGCCCCGGCGGACTTCCCCAATAAAGTAGGGGTCGCCCCCCCTGTCGATGTTCGGCACCAGGTTTATGAGTGCAATTTTGAACAACCGTTTCCCACTTGAAGAAAAGAGTTCTTTTAGTTCCTGGAAGCTGTCAGGCGAACATCCGCTGATCGCGTGCCTTGACTATCTTGGCAACCTCCCTTTCTCGAGATTTCCTTTTTCCCCTTTTGTTTATTACTGGATCCGAACCTCGCGAGTCCGCCCCCCTGCTGTGTCGCGAATCGGTTCTTGAAAATGCCAGGGAATTCTCTTTCCAGCAGTGACCCCGCGGTCGGCCCGGCGGTTTTGAGTCGCCTTTATTTCGCAACTTCCGTAAGATCCACTTTACCTCTCCAGGACGGGCTAGGAAAGGACTGCCGCTGAGATGCGCGTTAGGTTTACTTTTTTCTGGCGTACATGGGCTTGCGGCCGGATGTTCGTGGGTCATGAGGAAAGCCTTACTGAAAGTTTTCTTTTTTAAACAAGGGGTTACCCATTAATTCTTTGGAAAGAACATTACGGTATAAACTGAGGACCTCTTCCGATCGGAAATGATAGAACACTGATGGTCAGAGAGATCCTTGAGCAGTAGTAAGGATACCGGGTATATG